>WNGK01000362.1_pt1 | contig 66907 bp, 66 predicted proteins | sample 5400601 | NCBI WGS metagenome assembly WNGK01 (sample SAMN13153376, study PRJNA577476) | soil metagenome | isolation source: 60 cm soil or saprolite under Garry oak tree replicate 1 | place: USA:California | collected 2016-06-15
GCCGGTCCGGCAGTTGATCTCAGCTCGGCCCCCATCTCGTTGGCGATAATGTGCGCGAGGGTCGTTTTTCCGAGTCCCGGAGGTCCGGTCAGCAAAACGTGATCGAGCGCTTCACGCCTGCGCAGCGCCGCCTTCATATACACGCGGAGATTCTCCTTGACCTGACGCTGCCCGATGTATTCTTCGAGCCGCGTTGGCCGCAGAGACAGTTCGAACTGCCGCTCTTCGTCGCTGAGCGTCGCGTCCGGGGCGCGAACTGGTCCTGGCTCCATGGACATAAACAGATCAGATTTCAGAGTTCAGATTTCAGATTTCAGATTTCAGATTGATGCGGACTATCTCATCACGCCTTCGCCAGTCTTCGCAAGCTGCGTCGCAGGATTGACTCAACCGAGATATCGCCACCCTCAACGATCGCCGCATTGATCGCCTTCTCGGCGGTTGACTTTTGATAACCCAGATTCACGAGCGCCGAGAGTGCATCCGCTCGCACGGCATCTTCAGTGGGCGTTACGGACACGCTGGGTTTGGCGCCCAATTCTTCTTCGAGTTCGGGCGACGAAAGCGCTGCAATCTTGTCGCGCAGCTCCATTACCAGCCGCTCCGCGGTCTTTCGTCCGACGCCGGGAATCAGCGTCAGCCGCGCGAGATTGTTTGTGCGAATGGACGCGATCATCTCGTCGGCGCTCATGCCCGAAAGCAAAGTGATGCCGAGCTTTGGGCCGATACCGCTGACGGAGATCAGGCGCATGAAAAGCTCACGTTCGCGCGCAGTCTTGAAGCCATAGAGCAGCAGGGCGTCTTCGCGCACGTGCGTGTAGATCCGCAACTGCACTTTCGATCCCGGCTCATCCAGTTCGTAAAAAGTTGAGATGGGAATCGTCACTTCGTAACCGACCCCACCGACATCAAGGATTACAGATGTTGCCTGCTTGGATAGAAGAGTGCCGGAAAGATGTGCGATCATTTGCGTTAAGGAGTTGCGATTCTGGAACGCAGGCGCATTATGTCGTAAGGAATTTTTGATAGCAAATCGAAACTGAGTGGCGCTGGTACTGGAGGAATTGATGGTACTGATTGCCAAGTCTTTGCTCTATTTTGTGCTGGCGGGGTTCTGTGAGATCGGCGGCGGCTATCTCGTGTGGCTCTGGCTCCGCGAGGGACGCAGCGCCTGGTTGGCTGTTTGCGGCGCCACGGTGCTGGTTTTGTATGGAGTGACGCAAACGCTCCAGCCGGCGAATTTTGGTCGCGTCTACGCCGCTTACGGCGGCATATTCATCGCGCTGTCGCTCGGTTGGGGTTTCGCGATCGATCGCATTAGGCCGGATCGATTCGATCTGATTGGTGGCGCAATTGCTCTCTTAGGTGTGTGTGTCATCATGTTCTGGCCGCGAGGCTGACGGGCAGTCAACTTTTCGCCAGTGCCCGGTTAGGACTATACTTAACCCGACAGGACCCGCACAGATGAAATCGGAGAAAATCTCAGAACTAACAACTAACCGCTTAAGCGTCTATCTTCGCTGCTTGAACACGTTGGCGGCCGCAGGCATCAAAACGATTTCTTCGCAAGCGCTGGCTGAACAATTCAATCTCAACTCCGCGCAAATTAGAAAGGACCTTGGGTACTTTGGCGAATTCGGCGTACGCGGTGTTGGCTACTTTGTCGCGGACCTGCGCAATCACATCACGAAAATCCTGGGTCTCGATAAACCGCATCGCGTGGCGATCGTCGGCGCGGGAAGATTGGGCACGGCACTCGCCAATTACCAGGGCTTCGGAAATTCGAACTTCACCGTCGTTGCGCTTTTTGACAATGACGGCGCGAAGGTTGGGCAGCGGATAGGTCCGGAAGAGATTCTGGTTCACGACGTAAGGAGAATGGAGAAGGTCGTGCGGTACGAGAAAATCGACGTCGCCGTGCTCGCCGTGCCCGCGCGTGCCGCGCAGCGAGTCCTGAATCAGATAACGACCGCGGGCGTCAAAGCAGTGCTGAACTTTGCGCCTGCGCCGCTCGCCGCTCGCCGTGGCGTGAAAGTAAAAACCGTTGACTTAACAACTTCGCTGGAATCATTATCATACTTTTTAGCGCGACCGCAGGTTGGTGCTGTCACCAGTGGTCGGCGCAACGCTCGCTTTGAAGAAGTCGCTGAGCAAAAAGAGCGTGAATTGTAGGACCATTCTTTGAAATGAAGCAATGGATGAGCAAACCGCCCGGCGCGAGATAGTCCGCGTCGGCAAACTACTGTACGAACGGAGCTATGTCGTCTCTTCCGACGGCAATGTCAGCGTGCGTCTCGATGACGGTCGTGTAGTTGCGACGCCCACGATGACTTGCAAAGGGAGAATGACGGAAGACTCGCTTGCGATCACCGACATTCAGGGAAAGGCGCTCAACGACGCGCGGGCATCCAGTGAGCTGGCGATGCATCTCTTGATTTATCGAGAGCGACCCGATGTCCAGGCAGTTTGCCACGCGCATCCACCACACGGAACCGCTTTTGCTGTCGCCGGTCTGGCGATCGATCAGCCGATACTGAGCGAAGTGATCCTGACGCTGGGGTGCGTGCCGCTGGCTGGTTATGGAACGCCGTCGACTGATGAACTAACCGATGCGATGCGGCCTTTGTTGAAGCATCACAACGCATTGCTGATGGCCAATCACGGCGCGGTCGCCTATGGTTCAGACATTTGGCAGGCATTCGATCGGTTGGAGACGTTGGAGCACACGGCCCGCATCGCGATCCTCTCGCGCATCCTCGGCGGCTCTAAGAATCTGCCCGCTGAGGCGATCGAGAAACTGATCAATGTGCGCGAAGCGGCCGGTTATCTCGGCGAAGGCGCGCGCTGTCAGGCTTGCGGCTACCTGCACGAGACGCGCATGGCTTGCCCCACGGGCGATCGTCCAGCGCCAACGAGTTACACAGCATCGTCAACAAACGGCTCAGGCAGGATCTCGCTTACGCGGGAAGAGTTAGTAGAATTGCTCTCCCAAGCGGTAAACAGCAAATCGTAAATAGGTGGCGCGGTTTGCTCTTTACTATTCGCGATTTAAGATTCACTATTCACCATCGACGATCTAACATTTACTTTCAGCAGGAGCACACACTGGATGCCACAAGAAGCACTCGGAATGGTTGAAACGAAAGGTCTGGTCGCGATGATCGAGGCGGCCGACGCCATGGTCAAGGCCGCGAACGTCACGCTGGTTGGTTACGAGAAGATTGGGGCCGGCTTTGTGACGGCGATCGTGCGCGGCGACGTCGCGGCGGTCAAAGCCGCCACGGATGCAGGCGCAGCGGCCGCGCGTCGCGTCGGCGAGCTCGTGAGCGTACACGTCATTCCCCGACCGCACGGCAGCGTCGACGACGCGCTTCCCATCGGCCTCAACCGCGGCTGAAGATGATCATCGCGCGCATCCTCGGCACAGTAGTCTCGACGCAGAAGGACCCACGGCTATTGGGCAAGAAGCTGCTGATCGTGAGGCCGGTCAACGTTGATGGGACGGACACGAGCGGCTACGTCGTGGCTGTTGATACAGTCGGCGCGGGCTTTCACGAGCGCGTGCTGGTGGTTGCGGGCTCAAGCGCGCGACTCGCTGAGGGAATGAAAGACACGCCCGTCGATGCGGCGATCGTCGGCGTGATTGATACGGTTGATGTTCCAATTTCATAAACCACGAATCTCAATGCAACTAGCCCGCGTTATCGGAACAGTGGTGGCGACAGTCAAGAACGAATCGCTTTCGGGGCGCACGCTGCTGGTGATTCAGACGCTGAACAAGGATCTCAAGCCGCAGGGCAAGCCGATGGTCGCAGTTGACTCGGTCGGCGCAGGGATTGGCGAACTGGTCTTCTGGTGCCGGGGAAAAGAAGCGAGCTTTCCTTTCAAACGCGAAGACACGCCGACCGATTGCACCATCGTCGCTATTGTTGACTCCGACGCGCACGTCACGCAGGGAACTAGATCATGATTCTGGCCAAGGTACTGGGAAACATCGTCGCTACGCAGAAGAACGAACGCTACGAGAGTGGGCGCGTCATGCTCTGCCAGCAGATAACACCTGAAGGTAATGAAACAGGATCGACGGTGCTGGCACTGGATGCAGTTGATGCAGGCGTGGGCGATACGGTCTTAATCGTGCAGGAAGGTTGGAGCGCCTCGACAGTGTCAACCGGCAAGCCCGGAGCGGCGATCGATTCGGCAATCGTTGGGGTAGTAGATCGCATCGATCTGCTGGAATCGGAGTAGCATCGGATTTTACAGTTTGTCGGCTAACCGCCAAGCGGAAGCCCGACCGTTAGGGAGGGCTGGTAACTTGGCTTCGGAGCCCTTGCTTACGCGCGGGCTTCCGCCTTTGAAGTAAGGAATGTGATGAGCACTGAATCAGATCAAGCGCGGTTAATTGCCGAAAGAATCGCCCGGCGTGTTTCGCCTGGCGGAACCTCAGCTCCCGTTGCCGCGAATAGCAGATCGGGAGTTAGCGGCGAACTCGCGGCTGTGCGCGCCGGCCTTAGCGAGTTGCAAAAGCGCTTGGCACAACTCGAGGCGAAAATCCGCTCTGACACTTCATCTGCAACCGTTTCAAGTCAAACCGCGACCTCATCAGCCAGCCACAACCCGCCGCCGATGGTCCCGCCCACACATTCACCCTGGCTTGCCGGAGTAAATGCCGTTGCCGCTCATCCCAGTCAGGAGCGTTTTGGCGTTGAAGAAGCCGCAGTCAGCGAACTCGTCGATTTCTTTCAGGGCGAGAAGACTTGCACAGTAGAACCAGGCGGCAAGCCCTGCGACCACTGTGCGATGTGCAGCTCGCGCGGGTTTTGACGCTCGAGCGCTTGGCACAATGACTAAGAATCCTGCTACTTCTTTTCCCCGCCGTTCTGGTTCGGCCGCACCGTATTGGCATCAATCTTCTGAACTTGTTTCGCTGCTTCATCAGCTTTGAAGAATGGCTCCTCTTTGAAGCCAAACAGCTTGGCTGAGATCACAGTGGGAAACTTCGCGCGCGTGGTGTTGTAATCCTGCACCGCGTCGTTGTAATCCTTGCGCGCCGTGGCGATGCGGTTCTCGGTGCCGGCCAACTCGTCCTGGAACTTTTGAAAACTCTCAGAGGATCTCAACTGCGGATAATTCTCAACAATCACCAGCAGGCGGCTGAGATTTGAGTTGGCGTCAAGAATCGCTTGCTTTTGCTCGGGAGACTTGTCGCCGTTTCCACCTTGCGGTGGAGCGCTGGTCGCCCCGGACAACTTCGCGCGCGCGTCGGCGATTTGACCAAAAACGGTTTGTTCCTGAACGCCGGCAGCTTTTGCGGCCTCGAAAAGATTCGGGATCAGATCGGCGCGACGCTGGATCACGGTTTCGACGTTGGCCCATTTGCCCTTGACGTTTTGTTGCTTCGTCGTCAGCGTGTTGTAGCCGCAGCCGCTGGCCGATATGGATATGAAGATCACAAGGGAAAGTAAAGATAACCTTCTGCTAACCATTACTGTTCTCCTATTCAAATTTGAACCTTCGAGCTTCTGTCTTCCTTTTCAGCGCTGGTCCATTTGATCCACTGCTTCGATCACCCGCTCAATCTGGTCCATGTAGACCGCGAAGATGTCGTTCGCTTCCTTCTCTGTTGCGGGCCTTTCGGCAGACGCGCGCAATTCGAAGATTCTTTCAAATGGTTCACTTTCGAGTTTAAGCAACTGCACCGTCGCGCGTACGCAATCTGGCTTTGCCACGGGCGCCTCTTTGCCGTGTAAGATCAAAACCGCGCGAAACAGTGCCGCGAAACTCGCCAGACTATCGCTCATCAGGTCGCACAGTTTTTCGACTGACACTGAAGCCGGGATGTAGAGCCGGCGCAACTGAATAAGCTTGCTCCTGAGTTCATATTCGGTTTGATGTCGAAGGTTCGCATCCGACAGTTTCACAAATTCAAAAGGATCCTTGCCGTACAGGACAATGCGCGCGTTTTCCATTTGATAAAACTCAATGGGAAATACGTCTGCCGCGTCAGATAGTTCCTCGACGGTGAAATAGACCGGCAAAGGATGACCCAGGCGTTGCCATTCGCGCATCGGCGCCTGCGCCAGACGCAGATCCTCGGGCGTAATGCGGTTCAGCGATATCAACAAATTGTAATCGGAGCGCAGCTCGATGTGGTCGCCCGCAGCAGCCGATCCATAAAGCACGACTGAAGCGAGATTGTCGCCATGCGTTGCGCGCAGGTCGTCGATCAGATGATTCAGCGCTTCTTGAACAACTTTTTTCGCCATCTATTCCCTTCGTTGAATTTCCCTGGATACTATCAGAAGTTCGAAGACCAGACCCAACTGTGATCTTCGATTGGCGGTCCCATCGCGGGCAGGATGCCCGCGTTCCCTACGGCTACCAACTGCCGCCCGCGCCGCCACCGCCGAAACTGCCGCCACCACCGAAACCCCCAAACCCTCCGCCGCCGCCACCAAAGCCGCCACCGCTCCAGCCGCTGCTCGACCCTCCCCATCCGCCTCGACCTATATTGCTAAAGAGCGATCCGAGAAACAATGCCTGTAGGCAACCGCTGCCACCACTTCGACGGATCGATGAAAGCACCAGGATGATGATGAAGAGGACCAGCAGAATCGTGCAGCAGGATCCTAAGGGGCTGGCGGCGCCACCAGTTCGTGGGCGCGTTTCGCGTTCTTGCGAGTTTTCGCGAGAGGCGTAGCGTTGATCGATTCCTTCAATGCTGAAACCGCGTTTCTCCGCCAGCGTCGCAACATATGCCTGCACGGTGTCGAAGATTCCCTGACTGTAGTTTCCTCTCTTGAATTGCGGCACGAGCCGCTCGCGTTGAATCTGTCCCACGAGACCGTCAGGCAAATCACCTTCGAGATGATCGCTGACCTGCGTAAAGTACTTGCGATCGTTAATCGCAACCAGCAATAGAAGACCGGCCTTGTCACCGCCTTTCGCCCCGATGCCCCAACCGCGCGCGACTGCTAAAGAGTAATCAAAGATCTCCTCACCATTCGTGGAAGGAACGGTAACGACGGCAATCTCAATGTCAGCGACCCGTTTGAGATTAGTAAGAACTGTCTCGAGACGGCTCTTCGTTTGAGAATCAATGACGTTCGCGTAATCGTTGACGTAGCCGGTGGGCGCGGGCAGTGGCGATTTCGCGCTTTGTGCGTTTGTCTGCAAACCACCGGCACCAATAAGAAGGGCGCAACCGACTGCGGCGGAGATGACACGTCGCAGTAATCGCGATCGTGCACCGGCCTTGGGGCCTACTGGCGTGTCACTGATGAAATGTGTAATAAACGGAAGCACTGCTATCCCTCAATCAACCGATGCAGCAAGTAGAAAAGCGCTACTCCCACAAAAACGACTATCGAGACCGTAGGGTTTCTTTCTTCTTCGTGGTTCACCTCAGGGATCAGGTCGCTTGCCGCGACATAAAGCGTGACACCCGCAGAGAAAGGCAGAGCATAAGCCACTGCCGAGCTCACTTTCTCCTGCAGCAGCGCAACGCCGACAACGCCGGCGAGCGTCGCAGCGCCAATTGCCAACGTCGCCAGCAAAGCCTTGCGCGCGGAGCGGCCAGAGGCCAGCATGATCGAAGCAACCGTGAACCCTTCTGGCATTTTGTGCAAGAGGATTGCTATGAAAACGAGAAACCCAACCTTGAAGTTGACCAGAAAAGCCGCGGCAATCGAGACGCCGTCGAAGAAAGTGTGAATCCACAGACCGCCGACGGCAGCGTACGCAGCCGAAGGACGCATGAAGGATTTGGGATGCGTCTCAGCGCCGAAGTGAAAGTGCGGCGCAATCGTGTGCTCAAAGAGTTGTATCAGGAGGTAGCCGCCAAGCAGCAAAGTCATCGCGCCAATGACCGCATGAGCCGCACTGACACCCGTGTTGCTTGCCGTCCAGATTCCGATCGTTTCCGGGAGTATTTCAATGAAGATTGCTGCCAGCATGAATCCGGCGCCAAGAGCTACGAGATACTTGAGGAAGCGCTCTCCGAATCGGTGCGCGCCCCATTTGATCAACAGCAACCCACCTACCAGATTCGCGAGCGCAGCGAGCGTCCCGAATAGGAGAAGTCCCGCCAATCCTCCAAGGATGAGTTCCATTCAGTTGAGATTCAATTTGGCTCTTCTACGCGGACAACGTGGCGGGCAACTATACCTCATGAGTGAAGAGTTGGCTATTAAGCTTCGGCATTGAGTGGTGGACATTCGGCGAACAGATAAGGGTTAACTTAAGGGTCAGTCGGCTGCAATGGGAAGAAAGTTGCGCTTCCTCTGTTTTTGTTCTTGACAGCAAGAAGGTACCGGCGTAGTATCGCCCGAGTCGGGTGGCCTAAAGTGGTCGGAAGTGGGTCCAACCTCGTAGCTAAGAACCGATCATGGGTAACTTTTCCAAAAAAGGCCGCCCGATTTCTTTCTTCGACATTCGCTGGCTATGCTGCGAGGAAACTACACGGCTCGGATTGACGCCAAGGGTCGGTTGAAAGTGCCGACCCAATTTCGTCGCTTAATCCACGAGAAGCATGGCGCCGAATTCTATGTAACGAGCTTTTCCGGTGACAACGTTCGGCTCTATCCGTTGCCTGAATGGGAGTCGATTGAGCAACGGCTCTCGCTGTTGCCTTCGATGGATCCCGCACGGCGCAAGTTCCTTGACAGAGCTAACTACTACGGTCAACAGCAAACGATGGACGCTCACGGCCGCGTATTAATCCACCCGCTGCTGCGAAAGAGCGCTGGCGTCGTCGGTGACGTCGTCGTGCTCGGCTACTTATCGTACCTTGAGGTCTGGGAACTCGACACGTTTAAGCAGCGACTGATCTCAGACCCATACACTGAAGAAGATGAAGCGGCGATTGCCAGACTCGGAATCTAAAGAGTTTTTAGGTCATGAGCGATGAGCCAAAGAGGAGGATCCACCATTCATACCTCAACGTTCTATGCGCACTGGTTAGGCACAGTTCTTTGAACGAGATCACGGGGCGGTGGTGATGGTTGCGCCCTTGGGGGGCAGGGGCGCGCCCCATCGCCCCGTGCTACTACGGGAGACCATTGAGTTTCTCGCCGTGGCACGGGGCGGCCTCTTCGTCGATGGCACTGTCGGACTTGGAGGTCACAGCGAAGCGATTCTCGAAGCCTCAAATGAGACGCGGGTGATCGGAATTGATCTCGACACCGAAGCACTACTTCTCGCGAGACAGCGACTGGCGAGATTTGGGTCGCGCTTTCGCGCGGTGCAGGCAAACTTCCGAGACATCGCCCGATTGTTGGCGGACGCCGAAGAGAAAGAGGCCAGCGGGATTCTTGTCGATCTTGGAGTCTCGTCGTTGCAGTTTGACTCTGAGACGAGGGGCTTCAGCTTTCGGCTCGATGCTCCGCTCGACATGCGGTTTGATGCGCAGAGTGATTGCGAAACCGCAGCCGGCTTACTTCTTCGGCTCTCAGAAGAAGAGATTGCGCGAATCATCTTTGAATACGGCGAAGAGCGTCGCTCACGCCGCATCGCGAAGCGAATCGTTGAAAGGAGAGAAGGGGGCCAGCCGGTAGAAACGACGAAGCAGCTCGTTGAATTGGTAGCAGGAGCGGTCGGTTACAGCAAGACGCAGAAGGTTCACCCGGCCACGCGCACGTTCCAGGCCCTGCGCATCGCCGTCAACCATGAACTCGAGGATCTGGATCGCTTTGTTGAAACAGCCATAGATCTTTTACAACCCAACGGGCGGTTTGTGGCGATCAGCTTTCATTCGCTTGAAGATCGGATCATCAAGCGAGAGCTGCGCCGTCTTGCCGGCTACTGCCAGTGTCCGCAGCGTATGCCCGTTTGCTCATGCGGGGCGCGACGCGCCGTGGAAATACTAACGCGCCGCCCGGTTACCCCAGGGGCTGCCGAGGTCAAAGAGAATCCACGCGCGCGAAGTGCCAAGCTGCGCGCTTGCCGCAAACTCGCTGGTGAATGACAGGCTTTCAATCTCCGCCCTGTCCTAACTAAGAAATAAGGTTCAAGGCTCGGCCATGAAGAGACTTCCCCCAAATCACGCTAATTCAATAGTTCTCCGTGAACGTGACGTCAGCGCCCTCTCGCGTCTGGCTTTGCTGTTGTTTTGCGGTTTGGTGCTAACCGGAGGTTTTCTGTTTGCCGCGAGGCAGCACTTTGCAGCCATCCAGTATGGTTACAAGAACGAAGAGCTGCGCCGCGAACACCAGCGGCTGGAAGCAGAGCAAAAGCGGTTGTTGCTGGAGAAGGAAGAGGCTTCTTCGCCGTTGCGACTTGAGCCTGCCGCGCGAGAGATTGGACTGCGGCCGGTGCAGCCCGGACAAATCGTCGCCAAGAAAGAGAGCAAGAGTAACGAACCGTATCCGGCGGTTGCCATTAACCCTTCGGCGCCGCTTCGACGTTAACTGCCTCAGGTCGATCCCGGGAAGTTTTTTAAGCCCCTGTCGATTTGGGAAGAATAGAGGTCACCATGCTCGCGCGCCTCCACGTTCAATCGAAAACACGACCCGACGGATCACTTCGCCGCGCGGTACTGGTCGCGGCTTTTATCGTCTTCTGGATGTTCGCCATTGGCGCGCGACTGGTTTACCTGCAAGTCACGATGCATGACGAACTGGGGGAACGTGCGCACAAGCAGCAACACGGCGCGATTGAAACCAGTTCGCAGCGCGGCGAACTCTGTGACCGCGAGGGAAGGCAGCTCGCGCGCACTGTTGAGACCGAATCAATTTTTGCGGCTCCGGACGAGATCAACGATGTCGACGGGACGGCGGAACAGATTGTCGCCGCGCTCGGTTTGGATCGCGCGAGTCTGATCAAGCAACTGGACGAGGCGAAGAGCAGCGATCGACGATTCGTCTGGATTGCCCGCAGAATTACTCGCGAGCAGGCGGAAAAGATTCTGACGATGAAGATCGCCGGATTGCACTCAAGGAAAGAGCCAAAACGCTTCTATCCGAATGGGACCCTGGCGGCGCATGTGCTGGGCTTCGTCGGCCTGGACGATACCGGCCTCGCCGGAATCGAACAGTTCTACAACCAAAAAATTAGCGGGGAGGCCGGTAAACTTTTTCTCGAGACAGATTCTCGCGGGAGGGCCTACGAAAGCTTCGAGGTTCAATCAAAGCCTGGACAGACGATCGAGCTGACTCTCGATCAGATGGTGCAGTACCGCACTGAGCAGGCGCTGGCCGCGGCGGTCGAACAGTCGCACGCTAAATCGGGTACGGCGATCGCCCTCGATCCACGCACCGGCGAAATCCTCGCGCTGGCAAACGCGCCCACCTTCGATCCGAATAATCCCGGAGCTTCCAAACCGGAAATGCGCATTAATGAAGCGCTGGAATACGTCTACGAACCAGGCTCCACGTTTAAGATCGTTGCCTATTCGGCGGCGATTGAAAGGGGGCTGGTAAAGCCAGACGACAAGATCGATTGCCAGATGGGTTCAATCACCATTGCCGGGCGTTTGATTCACGACCATCACCCGTTCGGATTGCTGACGGTGGCCGAAGCTTTAGCAAAATCGAGCAACATTGGCGCGATCAAGCTTGGCTTGCGCGTAGGCGACAGTTCGATGTTTGACTTCATCAAGCTTTACGGTTTCGGAGCGCGCACCGGGGTGGAACTGCCGAACGAGACAGCCGGCATCGTGCGTCCAGTCAAACACTGGCAGCCATCCTCGATCGGTTCGATCGCCATGGGGCAGGAGATTGGCGTCACACCGCTGCAGATGGCGGCGGCTTTCGCTGCGGTGGCAAATGGTGGTGTGCGCGTGGCCCCACATCTTGTGCGAGAAATCCGATCGGCGGCGGGCGCGCCAGTCTATCGCCCGAATCCGGAGCAGCGCCGCGTGATCAGCGCCGAAACCGCGAATTCGCTCAAGAGCATGCTCGAAGGTGTCACGCTGAGAGGCACGGCAAAGAAGGCGCAGCTAAACGGCTACACCGCGGCCGGCAAAACCGGCACTGCTCAAAAGATCGACCCGAAGACCCACTGCTATTCGAAGACGAAATACGTGGCGTCGTTTGTCGGCTTTGCTCCGGTTGAGAACCCGGCAGTCGTGATCATCGTAGTGATTGATGAGCCGGCAGGGGCGCATCACGGTGGCGACGTCGCCGCGCCGGTGTTTCGTGAGATCGCCGAACAGATTCTGCCTGATCTTGGTATCGCACCGGACACGCAAATGAAGCCGACAGCAGACCTAATCGCCGTGGCGCCTCGGAACTCCGAAGTCACCATGCAAGTGCGCGAGGAACAGCAGCGTGAGATGGAAGCGCGAAAGGCCACCCTCCCGGAAGTAACTCGACGCGATGGCAGAGAAGGCGAGATCGTTTATGCAGCAGCTACAAAGAATGCTGTCTTGATGCCCGACCTTCGCGGCCGAAGCGTCCGCGACGTGGCTTGGACGTGCGCGCAGCTTGGCTTGCAAATCGAAGCGCACGGCGACGGTCGCGTGTGGCGCCAGAAGCCTGCCGCCGGCATGGAGGTCGCGACTGGCCAGATGGTTTACATCGACTTTGGACGAGACAATTGAACTAATCAGAAATCACAGGAGCGTCCGTAGATGATCCCCCCTCGTTCGCTTAATGGAGAGAATTCCGGAAACGGACTCAGGTATCGAGTTGCTGCTTGTAGGAAACGATTACGCAACAATCGCACGACCCACAGGTCATCAATCTGCATCCAAATGGATGAGCAGTTTAGCGAGATTGATCCTTCCTCGATACTGCGCGCGGACGGCTACTCGTTAGCACCGGGAGGCGTCTCGGCTGGTCGCGAGATGCGCGCGTCGCTGGAGCACGAAGAGGCTGAAAGGACGTGAATGTAAGACAGGCTGCGAGTTTGATGGGCGCCGATACAGCAAGGTTGAGCGCCGAGTTGTTTGACAAAGAAATTACGGACTTTTCGATCGATTCGCGTTCGGTGAGGGCGGGCGAACTCTTCTTCGCGCTGTCGCAGGAAGACTACGCCCGCGCCGGCTTCAACGGAACCTTTGCCGACGCGCACAGGTTCATTCCGCAAGCGTTCAGCGGCGGGGCAATCGCTGCTGTAGCGCGCGGGGATCGCGTTCGCGATGACGAGCATTTGCAGTCAATGAAGGATCGACTGTTGCTTGTCGAAGACGCAATCGCCGCGTTGCAGATGTTGGCGCGCCGCGTCTACGAATCGTGGGCTCGGCCCGTTGTTGGCATCACCGGCAGCGCCGGCAAGACCACCGCGAAGGAACTGACGGCGCACGTGTTGAGCAGTGCTGGATGGCAAGTGTTGAGGAGCCAGAGGAATTACAACAACAACCTCGGTCTGCCGTTGGCTGTTTTGCAGATGGTCAGCGAGGGAAGATCACCAGACGAGTTCGACATCGCCGTGCTGGAGATGGGCATGTCCTCGCCTACACACGAGATTGAGCGGCTGTGCAAGATCACGCCGCCGGATGTCGGCGTGGAGTTGATGGTAGCGCCGGTGCACCTGGAGTACCTCGGTACCATCGAAAACGTTGCGGCGGCGAAAGCAGAGCTGATCGAAGGCTTGAAGCCAGACGGCATCGCGGTATTGAACGCAGATGACGAGTTGGTCATCAAGATGCGCACCAAGCACAAAGGTCGTACCGTCACTTTCGGCATCGAGCACCAGGCGGACGTCATGGCCACTGAAGTCGACACCAATCGCCTCGGTCTGATTCGCTTTCGTTTAAAGACGCCGCTCGGTGAAACCCCGGCGGAGTTGCCGATGAGCGGGCGCCACAATCTGATGAACGCGCTGGCCGCTTCCGTGGTCGCGACGTGCTTCGACATCAAGCCCGAGGCGATTGCCGCAGCGTTGCGCACTGCGGTGCCGCCGCGAATGCGTGGCGAGGTGCTCGATTTCGCTGCCGGTTTTACGGTGGTCGACGATTCGTACAACTCGAATCCACGGTCTTTGATCGGCATGGTTCGAACGATCGCTGAAGCGGGCAAAGAAAAGCGGCGCCGCATCGTGGTCGCCGGCGAGATGCTGGAATTGGGCCAGGACGCGTCCCAGCTTCACCGCGAAGCAGGCCGCGAGATGGCCGCAGCCGGCATCGATGTCCTTTGGGGTGTTCGTGGTCTGGCCGAGGAGATACTCGCCGGCGCAAGGGAAGCGGGAATGTCGAATACGCGTTTTTTCGAGAGCGCGGAGGAAGCCGCGACAGCGATTGTTGACGAAGTGCAAGTTGATGACCTCGTCCTGGTCAAAGGCTCACGCGGCGTGGCCACCGATAAGATCGTCGAAGCGTTGCGCACGCGGTTCCCGCTGGCGGGTGAAGACGAAACGCGTTGATGAAATTGGTAGTGAACGGTTACGAGTCCCGGGCCGCTCGATAACCATTTTTCATCTCTCATTTGTCATCCTCTGTTTCAGAGCAATGACAAATGAGAAATGATCGATGACAAAGGGAAAATGAACAGAAGTCGTTGGTTTTCTAAATGATCTATTTCCTGCTTTACGAGTTGCTCTACAACCACTTCAAAGATAAGGAGTGGTATCTCGTCAAGGCCCTGAACGTTTTTCAATACGTCACCTTCCGCACAGCGTACGCCATTATCACCGCGTTGCTAATCGCGCTGGTTTTTGGCGGCAAGCTGATCGAGGCGCTGCGGCGATGGAACATCGGGCAGCAAATTCGCCCAGAGGGTCCACAGGCACACCTGGCCAAACGCGGTACGCCAACAATGGGAGGTGTCTTGATTGTCGGCGCCGTAGTCATATCGACGTTGTTGTGGGCGCGCCTGACGAGCGTTTATCTGTGGATGGCGCTGATCGCCACCACTCTCTTTGGGGCAATTGGATTTGTGGATGACTACGCGAAGATGGCCAAGCAGCGCAGTTTGGGACTTACCGGAAAACAGAAGTTGCTGGCCCAGCTCTTGATCGCCGTTGGCGTTTGGGCCGTGCTCTTTGTTTCAAGCAAGTATTTTTCGACCGGCTACTCCTGGAACGTGAGCATTCCGTTCTTCAAGATAACGGCGGTGCCCGGAAATGTTGTCAGCACGATCGGACCATATCTTTATCTGCTAATTATCGCCGTAGTGCTCCTGGGATCGTCGAATGCGGTGAATTTGACTGACGGACTTGATGGTTTGGCGATCAGCGTTACCTTTATTGCGATGGCGGCCTTGACTGCCTTTACCTATTTCAGTGGTGACGCTCGTTGGGCCCGATATTTGGATTTGACGCATCGGCCCGAAGCGGCGGAACTAACAGTTTTCTGTGGCGCGATGACCGGAGCAAGTCTCGGCTTTCTCTGGTACAACGCGCCGCCGGCCGAAGTCTTCATGGGCGACGTTGGCAGTTTGGCGATCGGTGGCGCAATGGGAACCGTGGCCGTGCTTACCAAACAGGAATTCATGTTGGTGATGGTTGGGGGCGTGTTTGTGATGGAGGCCCTTTCGGTGATCTTGCAAGTGGGCTTCTTCAAGATGACGAAACGCACCAGCGGGACCGGACGCCGCCTTTTTAAGATGACGCCGTTGCACCACCATTTTGAAATGCGCGACTGGAAAGAGCCCAAGATCGTTTTTCGCTTTTTGATCCTGGCAATACTCTTTGCGTTGTTAAGTCTTTCGACATTGAAACTGCGATGATCAAAGTTAGCCACAGAGACCGGAGAGGCACAAAGAAGAGCGGGCAGTAAGCATCGGGCGGGCTCCATATGTACCCATACACCGCAAGACCATTAGCCTGTCATGACAAGGGGTTCTCCGCGCATACCTTTCTGTCAACGGCCTGCCGACTGCCTGCTGCCGACTGCCTGCTGCCCGCTTTTCTCTGTGCCCCTCGGGTCTCTGTGGCTGCTTGATGGAAGTTGCGGGGAAGAAAGTTCTGGTAATTGGAGCGGCGCGTAGCGGAATTGCAAGCGCCCGCTTCCTGACAAAGCGCGGCGCTGTCGTTGCCCTTAACGATCAGAAGCCGATTGAAAAATGGAGCGAAGAAGCTCTCACGTTGAAAGACTTGGGCGTGGGTTTGCTGACCGGCGACGTTCCCAGTTGGTTGTTAGACCAGCTCGAACTGGTGGTTGTCAGCCCGGGTGTGCCGACAAAAAGCATTCCCATCCGTTATGCGGATCGCGCCGGGGCTGAAGTTATCGGAGAGATCGAGTTCGCGTCGAGATACCTGAAAGGGCGCATCGTCGCGATCACCGGCACGAACGGAAAGACGACTACGACGACGCTGGTCGGTGAGTTACTGAAGGACGCGGGATTGACGGTGCAGGTTGGCGGCAACATTGGCAAGCCGCTGATCAATTTGGTTGAAAGTTCACAAGAGGACGGTTGGACGGTGGTGGAAGTATCGAGCTTTCAGTTGGAGACCATCAAGCAGTTTCACCCGGCGGTCGCGGTGGTCTTGAACGTGACGCCGAATCACATGGACCGTTACAAAACCTTGACTGACTACGCCGCCGCAAAGCAGCGGATCTTTATGAATCAAACATCTTCCGATGTTGCGGTACTGAATGCGGACGACGAAATCGTTTCGTCCTGGGCCGGTGGCCTGCGCGCGCGTGTGTTTCGCTTCAGCGTGAAACGCGAGCTGGACGAAGGGCTTTTCCTGCGTCACGGGCGCGCGGTCGTTTCGCGCACAAAAGATGGCGAGCAAACGCTCATGATGCGCGATGAGATGAAGCTGCGTGGCCTGCACAATGTCGAAAATGTTCTGGCTTCATTTGCGGTCGGACTCGCTTGCGGCGCTGCTGCGAAATCGATGCGCGAGACGGTCAAGCACTTTGATCCGGTCGAGCACCGTCTGGAATTCGTTGCTGAGATCCAGCGTGTGAAGTTTTACAACGACTCGAAGGCGACCAGCGTCGATGCCACGCTAAAAGCGCTGGAAGCGTTTCGCGACGAGGCCGGAAAAATTGTTTTGATTCTCGGTGGTCGGGGCAAGAAAGCGCCTTACGCGCCGCTTGCTTCATTGGTGCAAGAGAAAGTGCGCAAGCTGATCCTGATTGGCGAAGACGCGGAAACAATCGAACAGGAGCTTGGCCAGTTTGCGGCACAAGAGCGAGCGAGTGACATGCGCGATGCCGTCAGTCGCGCGTTTCGCGCCGCGCAACCGGGCGATACGGTCCTGCTCGCTCCCGCTTGCGCAAGCTTTGACATGTTCGACAGCTTCGAACACCGAGGCACCGCGTTCAAGAAAGACGTAAAGAACTTGCAAATCGAAAATCTAAAGTCTGAAATTTGAAATTTGAAATCTGAAGTCTGAAATCACTTCATGGCGCGAAAACTCTATCCAGACAAATGGTTATTCGTCGCGACTGTGGGGCTCGCCCTGTTCGGTTTGGTGATGGTCTACAGCGCGTCGGCCGTGGTCGCCCAGCAGGAAAATAGTAACCAGTTCCATTACGTAACGAAACAAGCAATCTGGACCGGCATCGGCTTTGCCGTGATGTTCGCCGCGATACGACTTGATTACATGTGGCTGCGTAATAGCCGGTTTGCTTGGGGACTGATTGTCTTAACGGTACCGATGTTGCTGGCGGTGTTCGTCTTTCCAAGCGTGAACGGTGCGCATCGTTGGATCAAGCTCAGCAAGTTTTCGATCCAGCCGTCAGAGATTTCGAAGCTGACACTGGCGATCTTTCTCGCTTACTTTCTGGAAAAGAATGCGGGCGAAGAAAGATCCTTCAAGAGGACATTCGTGCCGTGCGCGGTCGTAACGGGTCTGCTGGCCGTGCTGGTCGTTGCTGAACCGGATCTCGGAACTGCCTTGATGCTGGCCGTGATCTTTGTCGTTGTGATCTACACGGCCGGCGCGCGCTTGCTCCATCTGGGTCTGGCGGCCGCGCCGGCATTTATTGCCCTGGCGGGACTCTTGATTTTTGTTCCTTTTCGCGTCCGGCGATTGACGGCATTTCTCGATCCGTTTGCTGACCCACAGGGCAGCGGCTATCAAGTGGTCCAGTCGTTGCTCGCCGTTGGTTCAGGCGGTCCGCATGGTCTTGGTTTTGCACAAGGCAAACAGAAACTCTTCTTTCTGCCGTTTGCGCACTCTGATTTTATTTTTGCGGTTATTGGTGAAGAGTTAGGCCTGGCGGGCGCCCTTGGGGTGGTGTTTGTGTTCGGTCTGTTTCTGTGGCGTGGGATTCGTACCTGCCTGCGCGCGCCCGATCGCTTTGGCATGTTGCTGTCACTGGCGCTCGTGACCGGCATTGTCGCCCAGGCCCTCTTTAACATCAGTGTCGTGCTCGCGCTGGTGCCGACCAAGGGCATTCCGTTGCCGTTCATTTCGTACGGCGGGTCGTCGCTGGTGCCCACGCTCGCGGCAGCGGGGATTCTGCTGAACATTTCGCAGTACGCAGGGAGCTCCGTCGATTTGGAACTATTGAGGTCGTTAGCAGCTAGCAAAAAGAAAGAGCCAGCGCGCTTGCAAGTGGCCCCGGTAAGGCCCATTACCTCGACGCGAGTCGGGTAAACGAGATGCGCGTGTTGATAGCCGCCGGTGGTACCGGCGGACACATTTACCCGGGCATCGCGGTCGCGAAAGAGATCACGCGCCGCGACCAGAAATCGGCAGTAAGGTTCGTCGGCACCGCGCGCGGATTGGAAACGCGACTCGTGCCGCAAGCGGGTTTCGAACTTTCGCTCATTGAAAGCACGGGATTGAAAAACGTCGGAGTCATTGCGCGCGTTCGCGGCCTTGCGCTGTTGCCGCAAAGTTTTCTGGCGGCGCGGAGACTCATTAAGGAGTTTCGGCCGGAGGTTGTCGTTGGCGCCGGTGGCTATGTTTCCGGGCCGGTGGTGTTGACCGCGAAACTTATGAAACTGCCGACGATGGTGATGGAATCGAATGCGTTGCCGGGTTGGACCAACCGGCGGTTAGCGCGCTTCGTCGATAGAGCGGCAGTTTCGTTTGAAGCGGCGTTGCCTTACTTTCACGACAAAGGCGTGGTAACCGGCAACCCGGTTCGTCACGAGTTCTTTGAGATCGGAGCGAGGCAGGGCGACTCGTCGCGGTTTTCAGTGTTGGTTTTTGGTGGGTCCCAGGGCGCGCATGCGATCAACGAGGCAATGGTAGAGGCGCTGCCGGAGCTTGAAGAATTTCGCGGCGTGCTGCACGTGACCCACCAAACCGGCGAAGCGGATTACGAGCACGTGCTTGAAAGCTATTTGAAGAGAGGGTGGGGCGACAGCGCCGATGTCAGGCGCTACATCGACGACATGGTTACGTGTTTCGCGCAAGCTGATTTGGTTATTTCTCGGGCTGGAGCAACCACGACCGCGGAGCTGATCGCCGCAGGGAAAGGCGCGATCATGATCCCGTTCCCGCTGGCGGCCGATGATCACCAGCGCAAGAACGCCGAAGCGCTCGAGACCGCGGGCGCGGCACGCATGATCTTGCAAACGGATTTGACTGGAGAAGTATTGGCCGCGGAGATTGCAGCCTTGCTTCATGAACCGAAGAAACTGACCGAGATGGAGAAAGCAAGCCGCAGTCTCGCGCGCGGCGACGCAGCCGCCGCGACCGTGGATTTAATCGAGGAGCTGCTAAGAACTAAGAACTAAGAACTAAGAACATGTTTCGAAGAATTCAACACGTCCATTTCGTCGGCGTCGGCGGCATCGGTATGTCGGGCATCGCGGAGGTGCTCGTCAATCTGGGCTTCCGTGTCTCCGGCTCCGATCTCAAACGCTCGAACGTCACCGATCGGCTGCAACAGATGGGCGTTGAGTTCACGGAAGGCCATGGTGCCGAGAACGTCGGCGACGCGCACGTCGTCGTTCGCTCCACGGCGGTGCGCGACGATAATCCGGAAATCGGGGAAGCACAGCGTCGTTCAATTCCGGTTATTCCGCGGGCGGAGATGCTGGCCGAGTTGATGCGCCTTAAGCCGCACACAGTCGCGGTCGCTGGCTCTCATGGAAAGACAACGACGACTTCCATGGTGGCGACCGTGCTGGGACAGGCAGGACTTGATCCGACAATTGTCGTTGGCGGTGTAGTGGGTGCTTTTGGCTCGAACGCTCATCTGGGCACCAGCGATCTGATGGTGGTTGAGGCGGATGAGAGCGACCGCTCGTTTCTGATGCTGACGCCGACAATCGCCGTCGTCACCAATATCGATCGCGAACACATGGACTATTACCACGATATGGAGGACGTGCGCGCTTGCTTCACGAATTTTGTTAACAAGGTTCCATTCTACGGGACGTCGGTACTCTGTCTGGACGACCCGAATGTGCAGGCGATCATTCCGCGCGTCGAGCGCCGAAGAATTACCTACGGTCTCAGCGCGCAGGCGGATGTTTCAGCCCATGGAGTTCGGCACAACCAGGAGTTTGGTTCGACTTTCACCGTATGGCGTCGCACTGACGTGATTGGCGAGGTCACGCTGCGCGTCCCGGGCATGCATAACGTTTACAACTCGCTCGCCGCGATCGCGGTCGGCTTTGAACTGGAAGTGCCGTTTGAAAAGATTGCCGAGGCCTTGAACACCTTTGCCGGCGCTCAACGTCGCTTCCAGTTCAAGGAAGAAGTGGATGGCGTGCTCGTAATCGACGACTACGGTCACCACCCGACGGAGATTAGGGCAACGCTGGCGGCGGCAAAGATCGGATCGGGCGGCAGGCGCACGGTCGTCCTATTTCAGCCGCACCGGTACACGCGGACAAACGATCTGATGGAAGAGTTCGCGCGCTCCTTCAACAACGCCGACACGCTCATGGTTATGGACATCTACGCCGCAAGCGAGGAACCGATCGAAGGCGTCAACGCAGAAGCGTTAACCGAAGCAATCAAGCGTTACGGTCATCGGGACGCTCATTACATTGGCGGCCTCGAAAACGCCGCCCGGATTGTTCGCGAGCGCGTCCAGCCCGGTGACATGGTGATCACGCTCGGCGCGGGAACGGTTTATCGCGTTGGTGATCAGATATTGGCCCTGTTGCGCGAGCGAAGCGAGGCGCAAGCGATTTAACTTCCATGTTGGAGCAGGAGAAAATTCGATCGAGATTCAAAGAGCGCGATGAAGCGATCGAGCGCATCACGGCAAGGCTCGGCGTGCGCGCCGAACGAGGCCGGCGCTTTGCCGAATTGACGAGCTTGCGCGTCGGCGGAGCAATCGATTGGGTGATCTCGCCCGAAACTGAAGAGCACGCGGCGGCAGTCGTTTACGAGTTGGACCAGGCGAACGTTGGCTGGCGGCCGCTTGGCTCGGGGAGCAACGTGCTGGCGGATGATGCTGACCACCACTATGTCATCTTGAGTTTGAAAGAGTTGAAAGGCGAGCCGCAGTTCGACGGCGAACGAGTCTCGATCAGTGCCGGTTATTCGCTGCCGCGGCTTTGTATTGAGGCGGCGCGGCGCGGGCTGTCGGGCATCGAGGGGTTAGGCGGAATTCCGGGCACGGTCGGCGGTGCTTTGTGGATGAATGCGGGGGCTTACGGTCACGAAATTGGAACAGTGACGGAGACTTTGAGAGTGGCGCGCGACGGTCGCGTGGCTGAGATGCCGGGAAGCAGCGTTAAGTGGAATTACCGGCACACGTCTTTTCGCGAAGGCGAGTTATTGCTCGGCGCGACGCTGCGTCTGAAACCGGATGATCCGGAGAAGATCCAGGCGCGAATGGAAGACGCCAAGGGCCGCCGCCTGGCATCGCAGCCGCACGGTGCGAGATCCGCCGGTTGCTTCTTCAAGAATCCGCCCGCCAGCGGATTGGGCACCGGCAAAATCATTGACGACTTGGGGATGAAAGGAACGCGACGTGGCAGCGCCGTGGTTTCACCAGTGCACGCAAACTTCATCGTTACCGAAGGGGAGAACGCACAAGCGGCGGACGCAATTGCCCTGGCAGAAGAGATCCGAGAGCGGGTAAAACGCGAACAGGGAATCGATCTTGAGTATGAAGTGGAATTGTGGCGAGCCAATGAGTCGGTAGGGTGCGAAGAAGCTCAGAGTCCGGAGCGAGAGGAGTAACAGCGTTGAGAGAACAAGTAGTGGCGCAGCGGGTTGGGGACCGCGGCGGTATGTACGGGAAACGACGCTCGGGTGCAATCGTGCAGCGGCCCGCCAAACGCGGCGGCAGCTCAGGAGAAACCTTCGGTGAGCGCTTGCGATCGGTCACTCGCTATGTGCCTCTAGTTTTAAAGTCCGTCACGGCGATCGCCGCAGGCGTGCTGATCTTTACGGGCTATCGCGCCGCCGCCTCGGCCAGTTTCTTTCAGGTGCGCAGCCTTGAAGTGCGCGGAACGTCGCGCGCATCGTCAGCGGAGATTCAGGCAATCGTTCGTCGTCAGGCAGGGCAGAAAGGCCTCTGGCAGGCCGACCTTTCAGCTATCAGCGCGCAGCTTGAACGACTGCCGTGGGTACGGACGGCTGTCGTCTCGCGCGTTTTGCCTGATGGTGTTCGTGTTCGCATCACTGAACGTGTGCAGCGCGCCGTGGTGAGAACGTCTGCGGGCCGGTTCGTCTGGGTAGACGATGATGCAGTGCTGCTCGGCGAGATGCTACCGACGGATCAGATGCCCGCTTTTTTCCTGCGTGGTTGGAATGACGAGAAATCGGAAGAGGCACTCTCGGAGAACCGCGACCGCGTGCAAAAGTATCTTGAACTCACACGCGAGTGGGGTACAGCCGGACTGTCTGGGCGCGTGAGCGAAGTGAATCTGATCGACCTACACGATGTGCGTGTGCAATTGGCCGGTGATGATTCACAGATCGAAGTGCGGCTCGGGGCGGCAGACTTTGGTAAGCGTTTGAAGAAGGCCCTGACGGTCCTGGATGAACAACGCCAGACGCCATACGGCCCCTTGATCAGTTATGTCGACCTGACGCAGGGCGTGCGCGCAATCGTCGGACTAACTTCCGGCGTGAAGATCACCAATAGTGCAAGGACCACAGAAAACGAGCCGACAACTGCCGAGATTGACAACGCGAAAGCAAATTCTCGCAAAGCGACAAGTATGCAGCGAGACAAAGGTGCTAAGGATGAGGGTCGGCCCCGGCAAACCGAAAAGTCGACTCACTGAAGGAGCAAAACCAGATGGCCAAGCGCTCCCAACATACCATCGGCCTCGACATTGGCACGAGCAGGGTGACGTGTATCGCTGGCGAACCCGGTGAGAGTGGGCGGCTCGACATTGTCGGCATTGGCGAGGCAGAAGCGCGTGGGTTGCGCAAGGGCGTTATCGTGAACCCTGATGCGGCAGTTGACGCCATTAAAAAGGCGGTCGAGGAAGCCGAACGCATGAGCGGTCTCGAGGCGGAAGAAGTGACGATTAATCTGGCGGGTTCACACATTCTCGGTTTCAACGGCCAGGCGATTGTGGCTGTATCCGGACGCGATCGAGAGATTACCAATGAAGATGTGCGACGCGCGATCGATTCGGCCTGCGCGATTCAACTGCCGGCCGGACGTGAGATAGTCGATCGACTGCCACAAGAGTTTATCGTTGACGATCAAGATGGCATCAACGACCCCGTGGGTATGATCGGCGCGCGGCTGGCCGTCAAAGTTCACATCGTCACCAGCCCGGTAACCGCGCGGCAGAATGCGATCAATGCTGTAAATCGTGCCGGATTGGTGGTTGCGGACATGGTGCTGGAGCAGCTCGCCGCCGCTGAAGCTTCGCTAACAGAAGACGACAAGGAATTCGGCGCGGCCCTGGTAGACGTTGGCGCGGAAACCACCGGCCTGATCATCTACCAGCGCGGCGCGGTGCAGCATACGGCTGTCTTTCCTCTTGGCGGTTCACATTTCACTAACGACATCGCGTTCGGACTGCGTACGCCGATTCCGGAAGCGGAAAAGATCAAACGGACAGTTGGTTGCGCCTGCAGTACGGCACTGAATGAAATGGAGCGCAGTGAGTTGGTTGAGGTTCCTTCAGTGGGTGGGCGCGCGCCGCGACAGCTTTCGCGCCAGATACTCTGCGACATTCTCCAGCCACGTGCAGAGGAAGTGTTGATGCACGTGGCTGATGAAATCAAAGACGCCGGCTGGGAGCGACAACTTTCGAGCGGCGTAGTGCTCACGGGTGGGGGCGGCTTGCTGCACGGCATGACTGAGATCGCCGAGCAGGTCTTCGATGCACCGGTGCGCATTGGCTATTCCGAACGAGACCGGTTTGGCGGTCTGGTCGAGGATATTCAAAGCCCGGGATGGGCGGCGGCCGCGGGATTGGCTCTGGTTGCCCACCGAGCGCAGGCGATTGAAGCACGTTCTGGAACAGGTCGTCGCGCGTCAACCGGCAAGCTGACGCATTTTGTTTCAAGATTTCGTAATCGTTTTAGTAGTAGTATTTTCTGACAAGTTATTGTATGCTCTCGCGCCAGTTGCACAAGATATAGTCCGCAACATATCGATGCCAATGCCGCGAGCAGCACAATATAGAAGAAAAGGGCCCTGGAAGCCATCTCGATTCGGGAGAGAGGACAAACTCATGACACCGGAAGCTCGTGAACCAGGAAGAGGCATTAATATTTTCATTGATGACGAGCCGCCAATCACCGGCGCACGCATCAAGGTGATCGGTATTGGCGGCGGCGGTGGTAACGCTGTTAACCGCATGATCGAAGCTGGCATCGAAGGAATTGAGTTTCTTGTCGCCAACACAGATCTGCAGGCGCTAAAGCGATCTCAGGCTCCGATCAAGATCCAGTTGGGCAGTCGTCTCACCAAGGGTCTGGGAGCTGGAGCCGATCCCGTGGTCGGACGCGAAGCCGCCCTCGAAGACACAGACAAGATCATCGAAGTGCTCGAGGGCGCGGATATGGTTTTCGTGACGACCGGCCTTGGCGGCGGAACGGGAACGGGCGGCGCGCCGATCATCGCTTCGCTGGCTACTGAGTTGAATGCGCTGACAGTCGCGGTGGTAACAAAGCCATTCCATTTTGAAGGGCGTCGCCGGATGCAACAGGCGGAGCAGGGACTCAGCGAGTTGCAAGAGTGCGTTGACACGGTGATTACCATCCCGAACGAGCGATTGCTCCACACGGTCGACCGTGGCGCTTCGCTGAGTGAATCATTCCGCGTGGCCGACGACGTTTTGCGGCAGGCCGTTCAAGGCATCAGTGATTTGATTACGGTGCCCGGACTGATCAATCTGGACTTCGCGGACGTCAAAACGATCATGGCGGGGATGGGCATGGCCTTGATGGGAACGGGGCGCGCGACGGGCGAGAATCGCGCTATCGAAGCAACTCAACAAGCGATTTCGTCGCCGTTGCTAGAGGAGGCGAGCATCCAGGGGGCGCTCGGCGTGCTGATTAACATTACGGGCGGTCCGGATCTGACTCTTTATGAAGTGAACGCGGCATCGTCGATCATTCGCGAAGCAGCGGACGAAGATGCCAACATTATCTTCGGCGCGGTGATTGACGAGAATATGCACGACGAGATGAAGATTACTGTAATCGCGACCGGATTTGGTCGAGAAGCAGTTGCCGTCGTCGCCGCTGGAGCGAGTGCCATGATACCGGCGACTCCAGCGCGTTACGCTCAGCGTCCAGCGGATGATTTGCCGCGTCAGACCTTAAATCAGCCTCGCGCTGATGATCTCGACGTGCCGACCTTCATTCGGAAAAAAGCAGACTAGAAAGACCATCCGTCGCTTCGGTCGCGGTGGGGCGGTCGTACCAAATCGTTTCTCTCCAAGCAGCATTATCAACAGAGATAGCGCATTTGGAGTAGCAAGGTGAATGGTGGGTTGGCTTGCCTGTCAGCCTTTTTCCCGCCCACGATAATTCTTTGCCCCTGGTAATTTCAGTTTTTCGCCTTTGCTTTTTTGGTCGCGGTTGTGTAGCATGTCAATCAATAGCTTGCAGGATTCTCCATTACGGGTAAAGTTTCGCTCCTGTCCTCGAATGGCCGCAGCCTGCGAGAGTGTTTTTCTGTTGATCGCCGCCACGTTCACTCCCGCTCCATGGCGCGCTGGCGTGATCGACTTCAACCCGACTTAGAATTTTGGAGGTAAGATTAAGGTGAATCGTAAACTTATTAGAACGACACTCGCAGAGGTAAAGGGGAAAGCGCGCGAAGCCGCTCAGCCCAGAGAGCGCTTGAATGGCAGCCCTCATCGCGGTGGTAGCGATGGCGGCGGGCATGGGCACCAGCGCGCGGCACAGGCCGCGGCGGCAGTTCAGGTGCGCAAGCGCATCCCACCTCCGTCGGAGACCAGCGCTGAAATCTTCTACTACAAGAAGCAGATTGATGCCCACACACTGATGGTGATCGTGTTGTTCGACGGTGAGGAGATTGAAGGCACAATCGAGTGGTACGATCGCGGTGCGCTCAAGGTTAATCGCCGGTCTGAGCCGAATCTTCTGATTCTCAAGCGCAACATCAAATATATGTACAAGGCTGACGAACGCGTCGAGAAGGCCCAGAACGCCACCCAAACTGCTTAAGGTTTTGGTTGCTTGCAGCTAGAATCCCTCAGCCACGCGCGCCTTGTCGCCTCAGGTAATGACAAAGTTAGGTAATAGCTTATCTCACACCGGGCATCGGGCCAGGCGTGCTTTGCCGCGCATCGGTATCACAATGGGCGACCCTGCGGGGATTGGTCCCGAAGTGGTATTAAAGGCCGTCGCCGAAGAAGAGATCCGAAGCGTTTGTGTGCCAGTGATTATTGGCGACGCGCAGTTGTTGGCACACACAGCGCGCACGCTCGACTTGCAAAGCGGCTACGACATTGTGCGGCGCGGCGAACCGCTGCCCGGACATCTCACCGAGCCCGTCATTTTTCATCTCGACAACGTTGGCGGATATATCGAACCGGGAATTGAATCTGGCGCCGCCGGCAAGGCGGCCGCCGGTTACATCGAAGCCGCAGTTGAGTTGTGCGCCGCCGGAAGTATTGAGGCGATCGCGACGGCGCCGATCAATAAGCGCGCGCTTTTTCTGGGTGGCTACAGTTTTCCCGGCCACACTGAATTCCTGGCTTCGCTCACGAGCACTGAAGAGTATGCGATGGCTTTAGTGGCCGCCAATCTACGCATCGTTCTGTTGTCGACGCACGTGCCGCTGGCCGAAGCGATTCGGATGGTAGAGCGCGACCGCATTATTCGGATAATCCGTCTCGCACATCGTGAGTTGCAACGCTGGGGCATCGACCGGCCGCGGATCGCGGTGGCGGCCCTAAACCCGCACGGCGCGGAGGGCGGATTGTTTGGCGTCGAAGAAGCTTCTGAAATCGTTCCGGCAGTCGAAGCCTGCCGCGGAGTCGATGACCTCAATGTGCAGGGGCCGTTCTCCGCGGACACGATTTTTCTGCGCGCCTCACGTGGAGAGTTTGACGCCGTCATCGCTTGCTATCATGATCAGGCGATGATCCCCGTCAAGTGTCTTTCGTTCGGCGAGGCGGTGAACGTCACACTTGGCTTGCCATTCATTCGCACTTCAGTCGATCATGGAACTGCGTTTGACATTGCGGGCAAGGGGCTCGCTGAACATTCCAGCATGATGGCGGCCATCAAGCTGGCCGCGGATCTTTCAACCCGCGCGGACGAAAGCAGCCGCGCTGTCGAGGTTTGACGATGACCACAAAGAGCGAAAAAGCAAGCGCAAAGGGCGATAAGGACGCAAAGCGGATTCTCGTGGCGGACGATGATCCGGCCATTCTTCGTCTGGTTACAACTCTGCTGGAGAAGGACAACTACACCGTCGTCACCGCACGCGACGGACGCGAGGCGTACAAACACCTCCAGAGCGACCCTAGTTTTATCGCCGCTGTCCTGGACGTCGTGATGCCACACATCTCCGGACCAGAGCTGGTGCGCCATATGAAGACTGAAAAGCCTCTGATGCGCATTCCGGTGATGATGATGACAGCGGAGCAAGATCCGAAACTGTCTTCAGACAGCTTTGCGGCAGGCGCTGTTGTCTTTCTGCCCAAGCCATTTACCACGGCGCAACTACAGATAATGCTGCAGATGCTGATTGGTAAGAATAGTGCGTGAGAAAGAGCAAGTCGCGCGGCATTCCCGGACGGCGTTGGGATGATAGCCCGGTTCAATAGACGTTTATCTGTCCAAGCCAGAGCCAGCAAGGTCCTGATTCTCTGGCTGACGGCGTTTGGCGCTCTTGCCATCGACTCAGCCGCGACGACCAAAGGCGGCCCCGGTGCCAGGCAAATCCGCAAACTGATTACACATGTGGCCGGGATCGCTTTGCCGTCCGGCGCGGTGCGTATCAGGAGCACTTCGCCGGTCGATTCCTCGACGATTGAAGCCACCGCCGAAATCGAGACCGCCTTTCGTCTCGAGCAAAACGACAAAGGACAATGGCGCGTAGCGGAATTCAGAACAGGCCCGAGCCAGTGGGAAGAGATTCAGTTGATAGCTCGCGCCGTCAAGACCGAAGTTGTCGCCGGCGGCTGCGACAATCCTGACTTGACCATTGCCAAACAAGCCGAAACCAATCCAAGCGTAAAGCGCGCGCGTTGTCTAATAGCAAATCTTCTTGGTGTACAACTCCCGTCGGATGCCGTGCGGATCAAAGAAGTATCGCCCATGGTCGTTCCGCTCAGTTCCCGTCCGTCAGCCTTAGCCGTCGCCATAGTTGAAGCTGACTTTCGTTTGTCAAAGTCGCAGCAGAACGCCTGGCACGTCGCGGGAGTCAGAACGGGCAATCGCGAATGGGCCGATCCCGATGCGATCCTGAATGCGCTGAACGCAGATAAAGCTCAGAGCGCGCGTGCTGAGTTGGACTTGATCGCCAAGGCGCTCGAGGCCTTTCGTCGCGAGCGTGGTTTCTATGTCGAGTCGAATACTGAAGCCGTTTTGATCGACCATCTAAGCCCGCGCTACCTCTCCCGCGTAATCCGCGTCGATCCCTGGCTTCGTCCCTACCGTTACGAAGGCACGCGCGACCATTTCACGCTGCGCTCGACCGGGCCGGACGGAAAAGAGAATACAAACGACGACATCGTCCTGAACGGCCCGCCCCCGTCCGCGGCCATACAAACCTCCCCCAACTAAAACTCTTGACTGCCAGTTAGCGCGGGTGTTAGTTTTCAAGTGTGGCCTGTGGGAAAGGCCGCGTGTAAACCATGCCAGGCGCCATCTGTGCAAATGCCTTTAGTCTCGTCAGTGGCGCTTATCTCAGCTAAGGGATGTGCTTTGTTAGCTGGACGCAAACTTCTTCTTGCCGACGACTCAGTCACAATTCAGAAAGTAGTCGATCTCACGTTTGCCGATGAAGGCGTTCAAGTGATCGCCGTGAACAATGGCGCGGAAGCCATCGAGAGACTGGAGGAGATTTCGCCCGACATCGTGCTCGCGGACGTTTTCATGCCGGGAATGACAGGCTATCAGGTCTGCGAGTTTATCAAACAGAACGAAAGGCTAAAACACATTCCCGTAATGCTGCTGGTGGGCTCATTCGAACCTTTCGACGAAGCGGAGGCGCGCCGAGTTGGCGCGGATGATATCTTGACTAAGCCATTTCAATCGATTCGAAACCTGCTCGACAAAGTCGGCGGACTGCTGAGGGGCGAAACGCTCACGGACCGTTTTGAAAAAGTCTCCCTGAATCCGCCGGAAGCAAAGACGGCTGAAGCAGGATTCAGCATTACCGAGCAGGAAGAGGTCAACACAGCGGAGCTGCCGAAGCCCGAAGTTGTCGAGCAGCAGCCGAGCATGGACCCTCGCGAGCTGGAGCTGACGACTGCTGATACGCTACAGCTTTCGCCGGAGGCGCCAGGTCACACGCAGCAAGTAGAGTTAGAAGGAGATCGCACCATCGAAATGTATCCACACGAGGAGAGGATGGAAGCAGAAAAAGATCTCGCTGCCAAACGAACGAGTGCAGCGCCTTTGGATTATGGCGACGTGCTGCTGGATCTAGGCGACTTTGAGCCTCCGGCGGTGGCAATGACCGACGATGCCATACTCGACATAGACCTTGATTCCCCAGTGCCCGAGATCTTTTCCGCCGCCAAAGTTCAGACGACCGTTGCCGTCGAGTCTCGGGTCGAACCGGTCACCGTTGTTGAGCCGGAAGCCGGCTGGGCGTTGCCGGATCAGAGCACCTCGGAGTGGGAAATGGTAAGCGAAACAAGCGCGGTAGAGATGGTTGAAGAAACCGCGCCGGCATCCGAGCTGGTTGCGGCAGGGGCTCCGCCGACGGTTGCCGAGAGGTTTGAACAGCCGGAAGTGGCCCAGGAAGTTTTATCGCCCGTTGAGGTCGGAGGCGAGCCCAGGCCAACAACTACGCCGCCAATGGGTCAAATCACGCTGGATCAGCTCTCGCCGGAAGTGATCGATGCGATTGCACGTCGCGCTGTCGAGCAACTGTCGGAAAAGGTTGTAGAGGAGATCGCCTGGGAGGTGGTGCCGCAGCTCGCAGAGCTCTTGATCAAGCGTCAGCTTGAAGAGAAGGAATCTCAAACGAACTAATACTCGGACGGGCAAATGCAGATCGAGCACGGGCGATAAAAACGTTCGTGCTCGATTTGTTTTCGGACGTCTGTTAGCTGTCCGTGGTCCATCGTCAGTGGTCTCCCGCTCCCGCGAGTGACGCACGGTAGGATGAAAACTCGAAGCTATTGCCTTACAATGACCAACTGACCAACAAACAACTGACTACTGAATTCAATGGACATTCCTAAGACTTACGATCCCAGACAAGCTGAACAGCATCATTACGCGCGCTGGGAACAGCAGGGCTACTTTGCACCAGAGATCAATCAGGATCCGAACGCACCGGCATTCTCGATAGTCATTCCGCCGCCGAACGTCACTGGCTCGCTGCATATGGGCCACGCGCTGCAACACACGATGATGGATGTGCTGACGCGCTACAAACGAATGTGCGGCTATCGCACGTTGTGGCTGCCGGGCATGGATCACGCCGGCATCTCGACGCAATTGATGGTCTCGCGTGAGCTGAAGAAAGAAGGGTTGACGCGCCAGGATCTCGGTCGCGAAAAGTTTGTCGAGCGTGTCTGGAAGTGGAAGCATGAATCCGGAGGCTGGATCACAAAACAGATGCGGCGCGAAGGCGCGTCGGTCGATTGGTCGCGCGAGCGCTTCACGATGGAAGAGTCGCTATCGGGCGTAGTCCGCGAAGTCTTTGTGCGTTTGTATGATGACGGACTGATCTATCGCGGCAAACGGATCGTCAACTGGTGTCCGAACGATCAGACAGTGCTCTCCGATCTCGAAGTGCAAAAAGATCCGCAGCAAGGGAAGCTCTATTACCTTCAGTATCCGGTGAAGAACAACGGCGCGCGCGTCACAGTTGCCACCACGCGACCTGAGACGATGCTGGGCGACACGGCCGTCGCTGTCAATCCAAAAGACGAGCGCTATCGTGATTTGACTGGCGCAACTGTATTGCTCCCGCTGACTGGGCGCGAGATTCCGGTGATTGCGGACGAGTTTGTCGATCCGGAATTCGGTACGGGTGCGGTCAAGGTCACGCCAGCGCACGACCCGAACGACTATGACATGGGCGTGCGTCACGGTCTGCCACGGGTCGTCGTGATCGATCCGCACGCGAGAATGACCGAGGATGCGGGTGCTGATTTCGCAGGCCTCGATCGCTACAAAGCCCGCGAGAAAGTTGTTGAAAGGTTCGCAGAACTCGGCCTGCTTGAAAAAGTGATTGATTACGAGTTCTCGATCTCGAAATGCGAACGCTGCAAGACAGTCATCGAACCTTTGATCTCCACGCAATGGTTTTGCCGTATGGATCAACTGCGCGACCTTGCGCTTGAGCTAATGGCGCGCGACCAGAAGCCTCAATTCGTTCCCGAAGTGCCATACGAAAAGGTCTACACGAATTGGCTGGAGAATCTGCGCGACTGGACCATCTCGCGCCAGCTTTGGTGGGGTCATCAGATTCCCGCATGGTACACGAAGGACGGGGACGTAATCGTTGCGCAATCCGAGGCAGAAGCGCTGAAAAAGGCCGGCACGGATGCGCTAACGCAGGATCCGGACGTGCTCGACACGTGGTTCTCTTCGGCGCTGTGGCCGTTCTCAACGTTAGGCTGGCCCGGCGAGACCAACGATCTGAAAACGTTTTACCCCACCTCCGTGCTGGTAACGGGACGCGACATCATTTTTCTCTGGGTATCTCGCATGGTAATGATGGGGATGAAGTTCCTGAACCGCGAACCATTTGCCGATGTCTTCATCACCGGGACGATCCTGGACAAGCATGGTCAGCGCATGTCGAAAACTAAAATGAATGGCGTCGACCCGCTTGAGGTGTTCGATAAATACGGCGTTGATGCAACTCGGATTATGCTGGCCTCGGTGGGCAGCACTGATGTGCGTTGGAACGAGAAGCAAGTAGAATCGTACCGCAACTTTGCCAACAAGATCTGGAATGCGGCGCGGTTTTGCCTGATGAATGCGGAGGGCGGATCGGTTGATCCGGCTGCGCTGAAAGCTGGCGTTTCAGAGTTACCACTGCACGATCGATGGATCATTTCGCGCTTTCATAAAACGGCACGAGACGTCCGCGGCGCCCTGGCCGCTTATCAGTTTCATGAAGCGGTACAGACACTCTATCACTTTTTCTGGGATGATTTCTGTGACTGGTACATCGAGCTGACGAAGGCTGGCGTAACTGCGGAAGAAAGAACGCCGGAAAGAACTACGGCCCGAACTCGTCTGCTCACGATCCTCGAGCAAGCGCTGCGCCTGCTGCATCCATTCATGCCCTACATCACGGAAGAGCTGTGGCAAAGTCTTCCCCGGGCGGACGCGAGTCTGCTGCATCGAGCTTACAAAGGCGCGGCACCGACAATCATGCTGAGCGAATATCCGGAATGCGCCACCGAGTTGATCGACGAACGAGCAGAGTGGGAGATGCAGGCGGTAATTGACCTGATCTCGCGCGTGCGCAACATTCGATCCGAGATGAATATCAAGCCGGGTGTGCGCGTGCCTGTGTTGGTTAGTGCGGTGGACGAAAAACTGCGCACCGTGTTTGCGGGCAATACGGATCAAATCGCGAGAATCGTGCGCGCTTCTGAAGTTTCCGTGAGGGATCAGTTGAGCGCGCCGCGAGCGTCTGCGCGCGCCGTGCTTGCAGGCGGCGCCGAGCTCGCCGTGCCGCTCGAAGGTTTGATCGATTTCGAGCAAGAGCGCGAGCGACTGCGACGCGAACGGGACAAACTCAGCGCGGAGGCGTCAAAGCTCGAGACGCAATTGTCGAATCCACAGTTTACTGAGCGCGCGCCGGTGGAGAAAGTGAATGAGTTGAGGGAACGTCTGGCGGACATCGCGCAACGCACTGCGGCGCTGCAACAAATGTTGGAGGCGCTCTCATGAACAGCCATCTCATGAGCGCGCTTTGCGCGCTATGCAGACAACATGCCACCCCATCGGGGCTGCCCCGATGGGGACCCCGGGATGTCTGCGCTCCCAGGGAGGCCTTGCAATGAACTGGATCGATGAAGGCGCGCTCTATTCGCAAATCGCCATCTTTCTGCGCGAGGATCTTGGCCGCGGCGACATCACGACGCAGTCGATTGTGGCACGCAACACGCGGGCCCGTGGGCGCTTCATCGCCGGTGAAAAAATGATCGTGGCGGGACTGGAAGCCGCGGAAGAGGTTTTCATGACACTCGATCCGCAGCAACAGCTCGAAGCATTTGCTTCTGACGGCGAAGAGATCGAAGGCGGCAAGGTCATAGCGCGTATGAATGGATTCGCTGACGTGCTGCTCGCCGGCGAACGCGTGGCGTTGAACCTGCTGCAAAGGCTTTCGGCGATTGCGACGCTCACGCACGCATACGTTCGCGCTGTCGAAGGGACCAGCGCTCTGATTGTGGACACACGCAAAACCACGCCCGGCCTCCGGCTGCTGGAAAAGTATGCGGTGCTTTTGGGCGGCGGGCGCAATCATCGTTTTGGACTCGACGACGGCGTAGTGGTCAAGACGAATCACGTCGCCGTTGCCGGGGGCATTGGCGAGGCGGTCAAGAAGGCGAAAGAGAAGCTGGGCCAACTGCACAAGATCGAGGTGCAGGTGGCCGATGAACGCGACGCGCGCGAGGCGCTGACGCACGGCGCCGCCATACTCTTGTTTGAAAACGTTGCCGCCGAGGAAGTCGCGCGCCTGGTGGCGATGGCTCGCGAACTTTCTCCCACAGTGACCATCGAGTGCTCAGGCGACATAACGCTCGAGAATGTTCGCAGTCTGGCCGAAGCCGGTGCTGACATGATTAGCATCGGCGAGCTCACCAATTCCGCCCGCGCGATGAATATCAGTTTTCAGATGCAGCCTTTCTGAGATCAATTGGAAACAGAGTCGGTTTACGGAACCCGGACCCGGACTTGACGTGTAATGCTAAGCATCGCGCCGGCGCTTGAATGCATCTCCCGAACAGCGGTATCCTGAGCATTAGTTGCAAGAGGAGTTTTCGAATGCAGATTCGTTTTCGTAATCAAATCACGTTGCTTGTGGCGGTAGTCTTTGTTATCGGTCTTTGCCTGGTCGACGCGGGCGCGCAAAGGCGCAAGAGGCGCTCGTCGCGGCGTGTCACGCATCCGGTAGCTTCATCTTCACCGTCGCCCGACGCAACCTCCGACAACGCGGATCCGAGGATCGTCAGTACTGCTGAACAGAATACTACTGATGCGGACCAGCCAACTGACAAGTCCCGAACAAAGAAACAGGCAAGCAAACCGAAAATCGAACCGGAGCCGGACGAGATGCGCCAGACCATAGTGACGCTGTCGAATCAAGTGACCAAGCTTTCTGAAAAACTGACTCAAATGGAAGAGCAGCAGCGCACGCTCGTTGACATGGAGCGGCTCACGCGCGCCGAGCAGCGCGCTGAAGCCTTACGCGCGCAACTGCGCGACGTGCAGGCGAAAGAGTCGGATCTTCAGGGTCAGCTCGAGGAGGTTGACTATGCGCTGAAGCCTGAGAATATCGAACGCGTGGTCGGAACATTTGGCACGACGCATCCGGAAGAAGCGCGCGACCAACGCCGCCGCCAACTTGAGAGCCTGCAGACGAGGATACGCGCGCAACTCGATCAACTGGCGCAGAGCCGCGTCCGACTTGAAGCCGCCATCACCACCGCCGACGCCGAAGTTGATCTGTTGCGCAAACGAATGGATACACTCAATAAACCCACCGACGCAGAAACACCGGCGACCCCGGTTACTACCACGCCGCCACCCGAAAAGCCGCCCGAAAAACCGCCAGAAGTTTCGCCTGTATAGTCAACCGCGAAACGCTCGAGAGCATCAAGGGCCGCCCACCGCAACTATCTGATTGTCCACCTCCTTAACTCCCTTGACGGCTCGCGCGAGTTTTTCAATCCGACTCTTTAGTTCATTTGTCGCTACGGTGCCCACGAGGATCACTCTGCCGTTGGTGACCGTGGCGGTGATGTCGAGTTTCGAGAAGTTAGGATCGTCTGTAATTCTCTTGTCGATCTCCGCTTGAATCGCGGTATCGTCAGTTGTGTCTTCCGTCGCTCCGCCCTCAGACGCCGCCGCAGGCGTAGGCGTCACAAGGGATGCAGAGGGACTTGGGTGCGCCAACAGTGATGGCTGTGGGGATGGCTGCGGTGCAGTTGTAGTTGCCTGACGCGCCGGCGACCAGGTTAGATTCCCGCTGGTTGTATCCTGAATCTGGCCGCTGATGAAAAGCAGAAACAGAGTAGTGACCAAAGTAGACCCGACGATGATCGCAGCGTCGGCCAAAGCTCCCCTGGGAATCACAACCCGGTCTCTTCTGGTTGGCCCTTTGTATCGCATTGTCCTTGTCCTGCGTCTCAGGTTTGAATTCTAACACTCGTGCGACGCGCAAGCTTTAATTTTAACGCAAAGGACGCGAAGGGAATTCGCCAAGGAACACAAAGTTTGCGCAGGACTTTGCGACTCTTGCAGTTATGTTGCATAGGTTGCCACCTATCTTGCGCGGCTACATTGACCGCTTGTTCTTAACTTCGCATAATCCGCAGCATGACTACGGCAATTGTTCATCACCCAGTTTTCAAAGAACACGATACAGGTCCGCAGCATCCCGAGTGTCCTTCGCGATATGCAGTTGTGATGGAGGCACTTCGGAGCGATTCCGAGTTGTGGCCAAAGCTGCTCGAGATAGAAGCTAAGGAAGCGCCGCGTGGCGACGTCCAGGCGTGTCACACGCCACAGCTTTACAAGACCGTGGAGCGCGCGGTGAGTGAAGGTCTCGGTTATCTTGACGCGGACACAACCGTGTCAATGCGTTCGTTGGATGCAGCACTGCACGGCGCCGGCGCCGCGTGCCAGGCAATCGACGCGGTGATGAGCAGCCAAGCGACGAATGCTTTTGTGCCGGTGCGTCCACCGGGACATCACGCCACCGCCGAGCGCGCGATGGGCTTTTGCCTCTTCAACAATGTCGCAGTCGCCGCGCGCTATGCGCAGTCGCAATATCCGGAGATCGAGCGGGTCGCGATCGTCGACTGGGACGTGCATCACGGCAATGGCACTCAGGGAATCTTCTACGACGATCCGACCGTGTTCTTCTTTTCGATGCACCAGTATCCCTGGTATCCGGGCACCGGCGCGCGCGGTGAAACTGGTGTTGGACGGGGAAAAGATTTTACTTTGAATATTCCCTTGCGTGCGCGGACACCAGCCCAGGAACACAAACGAGTGTTCGAAGCCGCCGCGGAGAAGATCGGCGAAAGGTTCAAGCCCGATCTCATAATCATCTCCGCCGGTTTCGATTCGCACAATGGCGACCCGCTCGGTCAACTACTGCTCGAAGACGAAGACTTTATCTCTATGACTCAGGTTGTAAAGCAGTGGGCGGAGGAGGCCTGCAAGGGACGCATCGTTTCGTGTTTGGAGGGAGGCTATAACCTAAAGACTTTAGGCGAGACAGTTCGCGCGCATGTAGGCGAACTCAAAATTGGGCGCGCTAAAACTGGAATTGAACGATGGTATTAAAGACAATCTATCCGCGCAGCCTTTTGCAAGGGTGCTCATTCAGCCCGTCCGCCGACATTCCGTTTGAATCAAACCAGTCCGTGGAGTAAACTCATCGCCACTTAGAGGGTTCGGGACGTGAAGTTCGAAGGGCGTTGCGTTTGAGAATAAACTCTTGCCAATCGACTCTTGAGACATTCAAGAGTGGAACGAAAGAAACGTTAACGCCGGCGCTCCGAGAAACAAAGAGAGCGTAAGCCGCTGGGTGCTGCTCTCACGGAGAAAACAGTCATGCCAGATATTGAAATCACTTGTGTGGAGTGCGGAGAAACGTTTCCGTTTACTGAGCGAGAACAGGAGTATTACCGGGAGAAGAACCTGACCCACCCCAAACGTTGCAAGCCGTGCCGCGACGCGCGCCGCAATAATTTTGGCGGCCCCAGAGGAGCGGGCGGAGAGCGTCAACGCTTCGAGATCACTTGCGATCAGTGTGGCAAGACCGACACAGTGCCGTTCAAACCTTCGACGGGAAGACCGGTCCTGTGTGGTGATTGTTTCAGCGCCAGCCGCACTGCGCCGCGGACGTAGCAAAAACGCGAACCAGAGAACGCTTGCTTTACGATATCGACGGTCCCGCAGTGGCGAGGCGTCGTTGTCTATCTGGTTAGTATTAACCAAAACAGAGTTGGAAGAAAATCAAGTGCGTCACGCAGAGAGTGGTTTCTGAGCGACGGTCTTATGGTCGTCGGATTATGAGTTATCGAACGATTCAATTAGAGTTGCGGGGAGCGGTTGCGGTTCTGACTTTGAACCGTCCGGAATCGCTCAACGCGCTGACGGTCGAGATGGGCCGGGAATTTCAGGCTGCCGTCAGCGAAGCTCTTCAACGAGGCGCGCGCGCGATAATTCTGACGGGCGCCGGTCGGGCGTTTTGCGCGGGAGGTGACCTGCGCGACATGCAAAGGATTGCCGCCGAAGACGGGAGGATCGAAGCATTTTTTGACGAGCCACTCCGCCTCCTTCATGATTGCATTTTGCTGATTCGCAAAACGCCGGCGCCTTTTGTTGCCGCAGTTAATGGAGTTGCTTCGGGCGCCGGCTGCAATCTCGCGCTGGCGTGCGACCTCGTAATAGCCGCGGAGAGCGCACGGTTTAATCAGGCGTTTATTAAGATCGGATTGTCGCCGGATTGTGGGGGGACTTTTGTCTTGCCGCGGCTGATTGGTCTGAAACGCGCGACCGAGTTCTTAATGACCGGAGACATGGTGAGTGCTGAGCGCGCCGCGGAGATCGGAATGATCAATGCAACCGTTCCGGACAATAAGTTGATAGCTCAAGCGTTTGCGATTGCTGACAGGCTGGCCCAAGCGCCGACCGCCGCGATTGGGCGCATCAAGGAGCTGCTGGAGTCGAGCGCAACAAACGATTACGCAACGCAACTTGAGCTGGAACGCAAAGCGCAAATTCAGTCGGGACAGACGACGGATTTCAAAGAGGGCATCGCAGCCTTTCTCGAAAAGAGACCGCCAAAGTTTGTCGGCGGATGATCCTTCAGAGGAGCTTTCCGAAAGGCTGCGAGTCGCTGGAGCAATTCGGCGGCTCTTTTAGTTGGAAATCAGGTGCCGGGTATCAGGTGTCGCGTGCCGGTTGCTAGCTGACACCTGACACCCGATACCTGACACCAGCTTTGACATGAATTCACTTACTTACATGCAGCTACTGCGCAGCAACCGTTCATTCAGGCGGTTGTGGGTGGGGCAGGTAGTTTCTGAGCTTGGCAACTGGTTTAACTTCATTGCCGCGTTGGGACTCGTGCGCACGGTCTCACATGCGGCGCCGGAAGTCACAACCATAATTCTGATTGCGCGATTGGCGCCGTTCACCCTCTTCGCGCCATTTGCCGGAGCGTTTGTGGATCGTTGGTCGAGACGCACCGTCATGATCGTTTCGGATCTCGCGCGAGTCCTCATCGCGCTGGGTTTCCTGCTCGTTAAAGGCCCTGACGACCTTTGGATTGCGTACGCCTGCACGGTGCTGCTTTCTTTCTTCGGGGCTTTCTTTGAAGCGGCAAAGAACGCTGCCGTACCAAACATCACGACCGAGCGCGACTTGCTTGCGGGAAACGCGCTGATGTGGTCTTCCCGTTTCTTGCTGATGTCGCTTGGCGCCGCGCTGGGCGGCTGGACGGCATCGCATTTGGGATATCACGCAGCCTTTGTAATCAACGCGCTCTCATTCGTTGTCTCTGCTTTCTCCGTCTGGCTCATACCAGAGAAGCAAACAAGACACACGCCGGTTCGGCGCGAGGTCAAGGGGAGCGAAGTGACGGAGCGTCGCGCCGGTTACTGGTCCGACATACGCGAGGGCTGGGCCTACATCGTGAGTCATGGTCCGGTCGCCGCGATTCTTGGCATCAACATTCTTTGGGCTACAGGAGGCGGCGCGAACAATTTGATCTCGGATCGGCTGGGCGGTTTGGTTTTTGCCGGCGAGCGAGGTATCAGTGGCGATTCGGCGGTGGCGGCACTTTACTTTGCTGCCGGTCTTGGCCTGTTCATTGGCATGATGATCGCGCGTCGCGTTGGCGCTCACATGGAGTTGGTGGGCAGGACCGCGGGCTTTATCGGGTGGACCCTCCTGTTGCAGGGGGTGTTGTTTGCAGCTATCGGCTTGATGCCTACATTGCTGCTGGCGTGTGTCGCGTTCTTCCTTTCGCGCGCGCTGCTCGGTGTTGAGTTTGCGATTCAGGAGACACTGTTGATGCGGCTGGTGCCTGACAACCTGCGCGGGCGAGTTTCGACAACTGATCGGGCCAGCGAGTTGCTGGTGTGGAGCTTTTCGACGGCCATTGCCGGCTGGTCACTGCGGGCAATCACGCCACGAACGTTGACGGTTATTTCCGGCTTGTTGTCGGCTACTTCTGGTGTTGTTTGGCTGGCGCTATTTGCGCTGGATCGATTACGACTACCGCAACGCTCAGATGGTAAAGCAGCGACGGCAGACCCGACGGATGCGACAAACTGAAAAGTTTGTCGGACAGGTTTACGCATGAGCGCGTGAATGCACCAGCCGACGCATGCGGTCGGCAAAGAGCACATCGATCTTTTGTGGCTCGATGATCGCGGTAACTTCGCCCGGGCCGAAACTCGGATGCAAGATCGTTTGCCCGGTGCGATAGGTGCGCGTTTGCTCGTAAGGTGCGCCGGCCGCAGCAGCCCGGCCACCCGTTAGTTTGGCGCCGCTCTTGAAGGAGCTGAGCGTTCCGCACTTCGGGCAACTAACGCGCGAAATCTGACCGCGCTTAGTGACCGAAGCAACAACGTGGCCCCGCTCTTCCTGGCACACGACGCACAACTTTTCTACTCGCTCACCGACCTTAAAGGTTGGCTTTTCAGCTTTTTCCATCAGCGCTCTCCCTTATGAACGTGAATTATGAATAGCAAATCGATTAGTAATTGGAGCCTAACTTCTAACGTGGTCAGCGGTGAATAGCGAACAGTTCTTCAACCATTCACTATTCACCATTTTCCATACGTTCTTACCAGCGGCGCGCCCTAGTTCCGGGCGCCGAAGTTGCGCGCGCGACCGCCATTGCCGCCAAAGCCGCGACCGCGATCCTCGCGCGGCTTTGCTTCGTTGACATTGAGGTTGCGGCCATTGACCTCTTTACCATTGAATTGCTCAATGGCCTTCTGGGCCTCTTCCTTCGAAGACATTTCGACGAAGCCAAAGCCGCGTGAACGTCCCGTCTCGCGATCCTCGACCACCGCAGCCGACTCGACCGTCCCTGCCTGCGCAAAAAGGGAATTCAGCTCATCACTCGAAGTTTGAAACGAGAGATTCCCGACGTAAAGTTTCATAGACATAATCGTAGTTTTCCTTCTCCATCATTGGGAGCGTTAAGAGAAGCTTTCGAATCAAAGGTGACTTCGGAGTAACGGTAGCAGCGAAGGCTCGCGTTCGGGCTCTAGGGAGCGGCTTCTTCCAGTTTGTCATGGCCCGCTCTCGAACTTCCAAAGACGCCGTCACCGTTTGGATTGGCTAGGCGCATCACCGCTGATGCAAGAGAGAAGGTGTATCAGGCTTCATAATGCGCTATTTACGGGATAGTTGCAAGCACAGCCAGTGATAACAGGCGGCAAGAGCGATGACTCATAAGCATTCCGGCGCGACGCTGTTGACCAACCAAATGCTGGCCCGTTCTGCTTACATAACTATTACAACTACCTCATTCGCAACCTGCTACGATGACTTTCGAAGCAGGCATCCAATGGTTGCAGGCTTAAGTAATTTCGCCTTCAGGAGTCTTATGGCAACCGCAACGGACATCAACGACCGCAGCAAAATAAATTGGAATACCTCAATTTTCATGGTCATCTTTCATCTCGGCGCGATCACCGCGCTTTTCATGTTTAGTTGGCGGGCATTGTTGCTGATGCTTCTGATTTGGTGGGTGGCAGGCAGTCTGGGAGTCGGCATGGGCTTTCATCGCCTGTTGACGCATCGCGGTTACAAGACCCCAAAAGCAGTCGAGTATTTTCTGACACTCTGCGGGCTCCTCGCACTGGAAGGTGGAGCGATCAATTGGGTCGTAACCCATCGCATCCATCACGCCCACACTGATGTGCCCGGCGACCCGCACACGCCGCGCGATGGTCGCTGGTGGTCGCACATGGGTTGGATTCTAACCGGCACCGCACAGGGGCACAGCGAAGAAGTCAAGTGGCGCTACGCCCCCGACCTGATGAAGGATCCGGTTCAGGTCTGGATGAACCGACTTTATTTCGTGCCGCTTATTATCCTGGGAATCGTACTGCTTGGGCTTGGCGGCTGGTCGGTGATGATGTGGGGAACTTTTCTACGCGTGACACTCGGTCTGCACGGGACATGGTTGGTCAACTCCGCAACGCACATCTGGGGCCGACGGCGCTTTGTTACCACTGATGACTCGACCAATAATTGGTGGGTTGCACTTCTTAGTTTCGGTGAAGGCTGGCACAACAATCACCATGCGCATCCGCGAGCAGCGCGACACGGACTGATGTGGTACGAGATCGACGTCAGCTGGTGGGGAATCAGAGCGTTGCAGTTTCTCGGCCTGGCCAGAGACATCAAGCAAATCAGCAAGATGCAGATTGCGGCCGCGAACCTTAGGGGTAAAGAGCTCAGGCGAGCAGCGTAGGCCAGGGATGAAGGATGAAGGCGGAAGGATGAAATAAGCAATAAGCTGTAAGTCATAACTAGAAGGCAGCAGGCAGAACACGGACCAGGTCTTTGCTTGCTGCTTTTTTTGCGTTCCGCCTCTTCACCTCCAATTCATCCTTCATCCTTCATCCTTCATCCTTTACAATACCGCTATGCGTGTCAGTGGTGTTCGCCGCAAGTCAGTTGTCTTTTTCATCATCCTTGGCTCATGTCTGGTAGCGCTGGCGGTGGCGCTAAACGTTACCTGGATTTTGCTCAACTGGCGCCAGGTAGCGCTGATGGTTTTCGGCATAATCTTCTTCGCCGTGATTATCACGGGCGTGGTGCTCAACACCACCTTTCTCATCCGCGAGATACGCCGCAACGAACAGCACGACGCTTTCATCAATGCGGTTACGCACGAATTAAAAACACCGATCACGTCGATGCGGCTTTATCTTCAGACACTCAAGACACGCCCGGTTGATGAGGCACAGCGACAGGAGTTCTACAACGTCATGCTGGCCGATAGCGACAGCTTGATGCGCACGGTTGACCAGGTGCTGCAAGCCGGCCAGGCACGGCATCGGCGGCAACGGACGATCAGATCATTCATCGATCTAGGCGAGTTGGTGCGCGAATGTCTCGACGTGGCCCGCGTTCGTTACAACCTCAGCGCGGATGCGCTGCAATACTCCGAGTCGGTTAATGGTGAGCGAACGCGTGTCGCGGGCGACGCCGACGAACTACGCGCGGTCGTTTCGAATCTGATTGACAATGCAGTTAAGTATTCTGACAAGCAAGTGCATGTTTCAGTCGAAGTCGCCGCGCTGGATTCTAAGCAGGTGGCAGTGCGCGTCGCGGACAAAGGAATTGGCATTCGCTCCGGGCAACTCAAACGGATTTTCAAACGGTTCTATCGGGTGCCCGGGCGCTTTATGGCCCGAGTGAAGGGAACCGGGTTGGGTCTTTTTATTGTGCGGTCCATTGTGGAGAAGCACGGCGGCCGCGTGTTCGCCGAAAGCGACGGCCCCGGCCAGGGCAGCACGTTCACGATTCAACTCCCGAAGGCGTAAGAGCAAAGAGCAAAGAGCTAAGGGCGAAGAGCGAAGAGCTAAGGGAAAAAGCTGATGAGCGCGATACTGATCGTTGAAGACGAGCAGCATCTGGCCGACGGTTTGCGCTTCAATCTCGAAGCTGAAGGGTACGATGTCGAGGCGGTGGGCGACGGCGAATCCGCGCTCGCGCTGTTGCTCGAAGAGCGAAGGCCATACGCCTGCGTGGTGCTCGACGTGATGCTTCCGGGTAAAGATGGTTTCGAGGTGGCGTCGGAGCTGCGCCAGGCGGGCCGGTTTGTGCCGGTGCTGATGCTGACCGCGCTGGGCCGGCCCGAAGAAGTGTTACGTGGGTTTGAGTCGGGCGCTGACGACTATCTCGCCAAGCCCTTCGAGCTGACGGTTTTGATTGCGCGCATCAACGGTTTGCTGCGCCGACGCGAATGGTTCGATCGCGATAAGCAGACTAATGTTCAGAAAGAACAAACTCGCGCCATCGAAAAAGAGCGATTCGTTTTTGATGGGAAAACGATTGACTTCGGAAATCTCGAGCTACGCACCCGTGACCAGACTGTTCGCCTCACGCTGATGGAAGCAGACCTTTTGCGCTACCTCGTCGAGCACGAAGGCCGGATCGTCTCGCGCAAGTCGATGCTCGAAGACGTCTGGGGTTTGCGCGAAGACACGGATACGCGCGCCATCGACAACTTCATCGTGCGCCTGAGAAAGTACATCGAAGATGAGCCCGCGAAACCGAAACATCTGTTGACAGTGAGAGGCGTGGGCTATCGCTTTGTGGCTGACCCGGCACGCGGTTGACATGTCGACGCAGTGGGCATAAAGTCGAGGCGCGTAGGACTTACGTTACGTAGCAAGAGTCTCGCTCCAGCAAAGCTTCACTCCTGTTAATCCGACTCCCAACATCGCGGATTTGCAACCGACAAGGGGCTAACATGACCGATAGAAAGAGGAGAAGGAGTTCCATTTTGTTTTTCGCCGCGGCAATTGTCTGTTTCGTGGCAGGTTATTCCCTTCTCGAAAAGGGGGTTCAATCGGTATCTGGACGTCAGCAAGAAGCGCCGGGCATATTACCGGAGAAGCAGCAGCAAGAACCTGAGCGGAAGAGAGAGTCATTCAAATCCGGTCGCGAACTTCTTCTCGCGCACCGCGTTCCGTTTGATCCAGACACGCTCCTGGATCGAGATTGGAAAAGGAAACTGGAACCAGCTTTTGCCATAATGCCAGAGTTTCAAGAGGTCCGACAGGGCGGCAAGAAGATCGAAGGCGTTCAGCTTGCGGACACGCTATACCTGCCGGAGAGTATTGAGTTGACTGGCGATACCATCATAATCGCGAGGCAACTGGTCTTTTCAGGCAAAAACGTGGTGATCAAGGGGCCACACGATCTACATTTCTTCCCTCTTAATCCTCTGCTGTCGCTCGACAACGGTTTGCAGGGCACCGGTGGCAAGCGATCCAGCTTTCTCAAGGCCGGTTTTTCCACGGCGAGATTCCTTAGAACCGCCAGGCAGCAGGGCCAACTGGTAACGCCTGAAAGCGTTACAATCAACGTCGATGGGCTAGGAAGAGAGGAGTGGCTCGAGAAACAGAAGGCCGCTCCGAAGAACAGGGGTTACCGCAACCACCCACGTCGCTCCGGCGCGGCGCAGGACGTAACGCAGAATATAGACAAACCGGCTGGTGCAACAGGACAAATAGGTCATGATGGTGACGCGGCCCAAGAGCCGCCAGTAGCCGGCGTAGGGCCCCTTGGAATCTGCCCGACCCATCCGGATGGCGGCACCGGAGACAACGGAGATGGTGCCACCGTCGCGGGAACCGGCGGAACTGGGCTGCGAGGGGTCGACGGAGATCACGGCGGAACACTTAACGTGCTGATTAACCATGGGGATTCGCGGACTTATCACCTGTCAGCGAGAGGTGGACGCGGCGGACAAGGAGGACCAGGCGGGCCGGGCGGCCTTCCGGCTCGTGGGGGTAAAGGTGGAATGGGTGGACCGGGCGTGACATGCAACTGTTCTCTGAATTCAGGAAGCGGGGGCACCGGTGGAAGGGGAGGAAAGGGGAGCAGAGGAGGCACCGGCGGCAACGGTGGCCCCGGTGCAACTGGCGGTCAGGGAGGTACTATCAACCTGACGAGACCCTGTGACTTTGTGGGTAGTTACGATGTCGATGTTAATGGCGGAGGAGCAGGTCAACAAGGTCAGGCGGGTGTAAATAGCGTGGGCGGACCTCCCGGGTTCGGCGGTGATCCGGGCCAAGGTGCGAGCAATATTGGATGTCTTGAACGCGGGGGAACAAATGGCACCAGAGGACCAGATGGTCTTCCGGGAGATAACAGCCCGGTTAACGGACAGAATGGAGATGTAGGGACCGCTGGGCCAACGGGCCAGTTCAACCTAACGATTGACGATAGCTACTGCACACCGCCTCCTCCTTGCGATCTTGAACCTGAAGTTTGCAACACTGGTTATACGTGGAGCTTTGCAGAATGCCAGTGTGTGCTAACCGGCTCACCGATCTTAGTGGATGTTGGCGGAGATGGGTTCAATCTAACCAACGCGGCAGATGGCGTAAACTTTGATCTCAATAGCGATGGCCATAGGGAGAAACTCTCGTGGACCAGAGCAGGCTCAGATGATGCGTGGCTTGCTCTTGATCGAAATGGCAATGGCACAATTGATAATGGCACGGAGTTGTTCGGCAACTTCACGCGGCAGCCGCAGCCACCGCCGGGAGTCGAGAAGAATTGATTCGCTATCGAGCCAAAGTAGATAATGCCCAGCATTCAAGTGTCGGCCGTTGGGCCTGGGACGTATTCCTTATGACATCACCCTGACTTTGAGATCAGTGATCAAAAGGGAAGGGAGATCAATAATCAAGCGAGAAGGCCCGTGGGCTCCGGTCAGCGGGCCTCTTCCTTTTCTTTCCATGAATAGGAAGCGTTCTTAAGTAACCGCCGTAACGATCGACGCGCGGATGCCGAGCAGATCGGAAAAGTCTTTTGTGTAGATCGCATCAACCTTACGAATCTTCGTCACCGTTTCCACCAATTCGTCGCTTGAGATGAATCCGTTTTCCGTGTGCATGATGGCCCAGGCGGGAATCTGCGCGGCCCTCTGCAGCAAGTCGGCGACGAAGCCGAGGTATTGTTGTTTGCTCTGCACGTGCGAGCCCAGCATTCCCAGTCGATTCTTTTCGAACTCGTCCCAGAAGTCATCGCTGCCTTGCAGCCATTCCTCGCGCCACGCCGGCAATGTGTCGCGGTCCGATTTAGGTTTGATTAACGGAGCGGGCAGCCGCAAAAAGAGGAGGTCGGTGTGCTGGCGCTCGGCTACAAAGGCGCGCACGTCCTGGTTTGCGCTCTTGTTGCGCAGCGAATTGTCGATGGGGTAGGGCAGCGTCTCGGCCATTTGTCGGAAAACTTTTGACAACGAAAGCGGCTCGCGAAGCTGGCGCGTCTCTTCATCAAACGAAAGCACGTAATCGCCCACCATCATGCCGACTGTCAGAGCCAGCGCGCGCTTGTAAGGCGATTCAAGCCTTTCGGCGTTGAAGCGGACGTTGTCAAACCAACAGGCGTCTGTTTCGTTGAACCACTTCAGTGCCGAAGGGTTGTTGAGCTTATCACGCGGAATGTAAGCATCGTCCAGCACCGCGTCGATATCTTCTTCAGAGAGTCGTTCCGAAGGGTTCTCGACAAGTGCGGTGGCCTTTGTGAAGGCCCAAAGCATCGGATCGTTGGTTGCCACGCGCGCTTTCCAGTGCTTGAGATAGACGCAGAGATCCGGTTCGCCGGTTAATGGCAGCGCCACTGAAGCAAACTTCAGGCGGCGTAGAACGCTTAATTCAAATGCCAGCCACCCGTTGGGAAATGTTCCAGCAGTGTTATAAGCCACGATGTGATTCACTTTCGACAAAAGAGCAAAGAGCAAAGAGAGCCTAGCGACTGAATGACGAGAAAAGATCCGGCTCGCGAGACAAACTCAAGCCTACCTGCGATTCTTCACCCGTGTCAGTCTGGGTCACAGCAAATGATTCCAGCTCCTGCAAAGGGCCCAGTGACAGAAGAGCGCGAACGGTCTTAGGATCGAATTCGATGCCGGCCCAATCGGTCAGGTGTTGACGTGCTTTCCGTTCCGACATCGCGGGGCGAAACGGTCGAGCATCGGTGATGGACGCGTACGAATCAGCAACCCTCAAGATGCGCGCGGCTAGGGGAATCTCTTGTCGCCGCAAGGCGTCCGGATAGCCTCCGCCGTTCCACCACTCGTGATGCCAGCGTATGATCAATTGGGCAGCGCGATCCGCGCCGACACTTGCGACCTCGCTCTCGCCGATGATCGGATGTCGCGCAAGGTCCAGTCGCTCTTCATCGGTTAGCGACCCGGCTCGCTTTATGTAATCGCGTTTCATCGACGCTTCACCCAGATCATGCAACAACGCAGCGACTCGCAACGAATGACGATCCTTTGACGCCAGATTGAAAATCTTGCCGATTTCATCAGCCAGAGTTGCCACCCGTTGTGCGTGCCCGTGCGAGTAGGCTTCGAATTCGTCCGTTTTCCGGGCGATGGTCAGGAAAACTTCTCGCTCAATGTCTTTCTGAACCGATGACCTCATGGTTTGTTCAATTCCAGCGTTCGAAGCATCTCACGCGCTTCGGCATTTTGCGAATCGAGCGAAAGGGCGCGCTCCAACTCTGCCAGCGCGCGGCGGTAAAAGCCGAGATCACGATACAGAGCCGCCAGCATCACGCGATAGGATGCATTCCTCGCATCCAGCTTGATCGCAGCCTGCAATTCAACTTCGGCGAGCCGCCGGGTTTTTGGGTTACCGGCAAGGGCGCGGCCGTAGAAAGCCCGAAACCTCGGCTGGTCCGGCGCAGCCCGCGCCGCTGCCGACAAACAGGAAATAGCAACGCCCGTTTGTCCCAGTTGCAACGCGGCCAATCCTTCCTGAAATCTTTTCTCGGCCAGTTCTACGTTGTCGCCGGCACGGCCCGAGACTTCGGTCTTACCGTCCCGGGATGTTCCCCATCCCTTCGCTCCCAAAGATTCTGATTGAACTGAATCGCGAACTCGCTTAAGAGCGGCAAGTTTCGCGTCGTAGGTCCGTCGCAAATCGCTGTCCGCCAGTGTTTCGTTAGCTTGAGTGATGCGAGCAAATGCCGATTCGAGACGTGCATGCAACCGCGTCCCTGCAAGCTCGTGAAATATGTCCGGGTGGAAGCGTCGGGCCAACGCGTGATAGGCGCCCCTTATCTCAACCGCGTCCGCCGACATTGGAACCTTCAGCACTTCATAATGATTTGTTGCCTGGTCCAATTGCTCAACGAATTCACTTACCTCCAGTTTCTTGTCACGCTCCGGTGGTGAAGTCTGGGCTGCGGGGGATTGATCAACGACCGAAGTCGAAGACGCTGCTACAGAAATCTCTTCCGCCCCGGCGCTGGCCGGGCCTGCCTCCATTTTGAAAGCATGTGGTCGGAATTCGCGTTGCAGGAAGCCGGTAACGACCAGTCCGTAGATCGCTCGCAGCGCGTCTGGTTCGTGCAGCCCGCTGACCGCGGTGAGTTCACCCACTGCGACCGGAGTGCCGACACGAGACAACAGAAAGCCCTCGGTTGGGGAAAGACTTAATTCCTTAGGAGCAACCCGAGCAAGTGAGATCATCTCGCGTGGATTTTGCAGCCTTGATTTAGCAAACTGGAGCTCCATGCGGCGCAAGCTCTCGATCAGAAGTTGTCTTGTTGGAACCTTCACGCGTGTTGCGTCGCTTTGCCGAACGCGACTGTCGAAATTCCACTCGCCGTCCGACCAGAGAAGCAGCACCCGCAGAACGTCGGCGACCTGCTGGTTGAGGGTCTCATCAAGGGCCTCGCGAGTCAGAACTCCATCGGCCAAAAGGGCCGAAGCCAGCGCAAAGTCTGACTGCGCTTGTTTAGCCTCAGCGATCTTTTTTCGCGAAACAAGGTCACGCTTCCCAAGATATTCCGACAGGCGGTAGGCGCGGAGATTCGCCGTGGCATAAGTCAATTTACCCGCTTCGAAATAGACGACGGCCTTGACGCGCTCACGTGTAATGCGCAACGCGCCCGACAGGTTCTTAGCGGCTATTTCGCTGATGAGTTCGGCGAGCGGATGCTCGCTCAATTGACCATTCATTCCCGGCTCGAGAAACTATCACCGCCCCACCGGAGTTTGCAATGGGGCCGCGAGCATCATAGCACAAGTCCAGAGGCAGGAGTCGCGCGCCTGGAGGCTGATGACAAGAGCCTCCAGACTATCTTTGACACGGATAAGCACCAGCCCTATAGTTGACGCACCGAATACTTCAGATCGTTTGCGGGTAAGATCGTCGGCAACAGTGAAGCGACCTGCCGGGTATCAATGCGTGAAGAGACGAGCAGCAGGCTCAATCAACCGGAACAAAATAAGTCTATCGCAACCGAGGACAGCTCGCCGGCTGGAGCGGACCGGAACGATCACGTCGAGCATCTGATCGAAGAGCTGAAGCGACGCACGGCGGCCCTGGAGGAGGCAAACCGAGAGCTGCGACGCGTGTCGCATTATCGTTCGCTGTTTCTTGCGCGCATGTCTCACGAATTGCGGACCCCACTGACGTCCATTCTCGGCTTTAGCGAGATTCTCCTCGATCAGGAGCAGCTATCAGAAACTCAGCGTCGCTTCTGTCAGAAGATTCAGGATTCGGGTTTGCAATTGCAGACGAGTCTGAATCAACTAGTCGATCTATCTCGCATCGAAGCTGGTCAAACCGAACTATTCCTGGAGGAGTTTTCATTGCGCGAGGCGTTGCGTGATTGTTCTGCCGCGGTCGTGCGCCTGGCACACAAACAGCAGGTTAAGGTTGAATACGATCTAGCCCCTGAACTCACGACTACTGTCTCTGATCAGGGAAGACTGCGACAAATTCTTTACAGCTTTCTCGCGTGGAGCATCAGCCGTGGCCAGAGCGGCCAAAGCGTTCGGATGCATGCGATGATCGTCGAGCCATCGCGCCTTCACATTCGGATTGAGGACGAGGGCGACCCGATTGAGGATCCAGCGACAGTTCTCGATTATGGTAAGAATTCGACTGGGGAGCTGGCCAATGTCGACGAGCTGGGAGTGATAATCTGCCGCCGCTTGCTTGATATGATGGGTGGCGCCGTGAAAATTGAGAATCGTGAAACGGGCGGCGTGCGAATAACGATTGAGCTGCCGACGCGCCCTGCGAAAGAATAACAGCATGCCCGAAGAGATCGCCATTCGCGAGTGTACCACCGTTGAGGAATTGGAAGCGTGTGTACAGTTACAGCGGCAGGTATTCGCGCTACCGGATCTGGAGATTTCGCCGCGCAGGCATTTGATTGTGTCGCGACTTGTTGGTGGCTGGACCCTGGGCGCATTTGTCCGGAGCGAGCTCGTCGGCTTTGTGCATCTTATGATTGCTGTTCGCGGCGCTAACGAGATCTTCGGCTATTCGCACATGATGGCGGTGGCGGTGCCTTACCAGAGCAAAGGCATCGGCGCGCGACTCAAGTGGGCGCAGCGGGATCGCGCTTTGGCTGAAGGGCGCAACTTCATCACGTGGACGTGGGAACCGATGCGAGTGCGCAACGCGCATTTCAATCTGAATCGTCTGGGAGTAACGGTGGAAAGCTACGCCGAGAACCTGTACGGCGCCGATTACATCACCGAGCCCGACGAAAAAGTTGATGTTCCACGCGGTATCGACAGCGATCGGCTATTCGCCAGTTGGGATCTTCGCTCGGAGCGAGTCACTGTACTGGCGAGCGGCGGACAGCCCCAGCCGTTGGGCCCGCCCGTAGTGACGATCGAAATTCCACCTAACTGGCCCCTCATGCTGAAAGAAGACGTCGACGCAGCAAGACGGGAGCAGTTGCGCCTGCGTGAAGAATTCCAGCGAGCTTTTGCCGCGGGCTTGGTGTGCGCCGGATTTGATCGCAATGCGACGCGACCTTGTTACGTTCTTTACGAACGCGAACGGTTGTAAATGCGCAGTGTAGACACCGGTCTCCTACGGAGCAGGGAACCTATGTCATTCCTTCGTTTCGATCGCCATGTTGATCGTCATGCGCGCAGCTTTACCGAGAGGCTGCAGGGTTTGTGTCGCATGCCGTCCGTCGCTGCGCGCGGCACCGGAATGCGCGCGATGGCCGAGGCTGTCGAGCAGATGATGCAGCGCGTCGGTGGCGGCACACGCTCGTTTAGAATGGGCACCGGCTATCCGATCATCTACGGCGAGTATGGCGCCGGTTCGCACACGTTCGTCGTCTATGGTCATTACGATGTTCAGCCAGTCGGTCATTTAACGGACTGGTCGGTTGGGCCATTCGCTGCCAGCATCGTCGACGGCAAGCTCTACGCGCGCGGCGCCGCAAACAGCAAAGGCGATCTGCTGGCGCGTCTGGCCGCGGTCGAGGCGTATCAGAAAACGTTTGGCAAACTCCCGGTTTGTTTGCGTTTCATCGTAGAAGGTGAAGACGGTTTGGGCAGCCCCAGCCTTTACCGATTCACCGCGGAGCATCCGGAGTTGCTGCAAGCGGAAGGTTGCATCTGGGACGAAGGCTATCGCGACACTAAAGAGCGACCCGTAATCAGTCTCGGCTTCAAAGGCATCACCTTTCTTGAGTTGCGCGCGCACGGAGCGCGCATCGACCTGCATTCGAAGTGGGGCGCCATCGTTCCCAATCCCGCCTGGCGTTTGGTCCAGGCGCTGGCGACCATTACGTCGCCGAAAGGGGTCATCACCATCGATCGGTTCTCGTCACACATCGCGCCCATCAGTGACGAGGACCTCCAGGCTCTGCAGGCAATCGAGCTAGACGAGGCCGGACTCAAGCGCGAATTTCGTATTGGTGGCTGGGTGCACGCGATGAAAGGCCAGGCGCTGGTCAAGGAACACATCTTTGGCCCGACCTGTACTATCTGCGGCATTCAAACGGGCCATACTGAAGCAGGAGCCAAGACGGTTTTGCCGAGCACGGCGATGGCGCGCCTGGATTTTCGTCTCGTGCCCGATCTGACCCCGGAGCTGGTCGTCAGATTGTTACGTGAACATCTGGACAGACGCGGTTTCAAAGACATTGAGGTCATCGAGCTGGGAAGCGCGCCTCTGGCAAAATCGCCGTCGAATTCGACAGTCGCGCGCGCGGCGACTGAATCGGCGTTGGAAATCTACGGCGTGCCGCCCATTGTCTATCCGATGGATCCTTCGAGCGGGCCTGTCGGAGCTGTTTGCGGAGCGTGTAGTCCACCCTCGCCAGTGGCGAGTTTCGGCACCAGCTATGCCGGGTCGAATCCCCACGGACCGGATGAACACATTCGGCTGGACGATTTTTTGCAGAGCATCAAGTTTATCGGGCGCGTGATTCATCGTCTCGGCGAAGTGAAAACTGAAAAAACAAGAACCAGCGGGATCACACGGATCAGTGGCACTCTTGCAAAGGCGCGGGATGCGCGTTCAGGCGTTTGATCCACCCGATAGTTTTATCCTCATCCTGATATCATTGGCTTCCCGAATCTGGATTACATTATTTTCTCGAAGGTGTCGAAGTTGCAGAAGCGGCGATCAAGCAAACAGGCCATGCAAGCGCTGCGCGAAGAAATCCGCCGCCACGAAGAGCTTTATTACGTTTACGACAATCCGGAGATCTCTGACGCCGAATACGACACGCTGATCGAGCGTCTTAACAAGCTCGAAGCCGAACACCCGGAACTAATCACCCCTGACAGTCCCACGCAACGCGTCGGCGGGCGCCCTGCTGAAGGTTTTCCCGAAGTGGTTCACCGCCACCAGATGCTTTCGCTCGACAACAGTTACAACATCGACGAGTTGCGCGCGTTTGACGAGCGTTGTCAGCGGCTGGCCGATGGACGACAGTTTGAATATGTCGCAGAGCTGAAGATCGACGGACTCTCGCTTTCGCTACACTACGAAGATCAATTGCTGGTGCGTGGCGTGACGCGCGGCGACGGTCGCACCGGCGAAGACGTAACGCCAAACGCGCGCACGATTCGCAGCATTCCACTGCGATTGCGCAATGCTGGCTCGAAGATTGGCAGGGCGATCGAAGTACGGGGCGAGGCCTTTATTCCACGAAGGGTATTTGAGCAAACCAACGCCGAGCGCGAAGAAGCAGGAGAAGCGAAGTTCGCGAATCCACGCAACGCAGCCGCGGGCACGATTCGCCAACTTGATCCCAGGATTGTTGCCTCACGCAAGTTGGATATGTTTGCCTACGATCTGATTGCCGGTGGCCGGAAACCATTTGCCAGTCACTGGGAAGCGCTCGATTGGATGAAAGGCGCGGGTTTCCATGTGAACCCCCATCGTGCCCTGTGCACGTCGATCGACGAAGTCATCGAGTTCTGTAATGCGATGGAGTCGCAGCGCGACGATCTCGGTTACGAGATTGACGGCGTCGTAGTCAAGGTGAACTCGACAGCGCTGCAAGAGGAGTTTGGCTCAACTCAGAAAGCCCCACGCTGGGCCATCGCGTACAAATATCCGGCGCGCCAGGCGACAACGCGCGTGCTGGCGATTCATGTGCAGGTGGGCCGCACCGGCGCGCTGACGCCGGTTGCCAATCTCGAGCCTGTTTTCCTGGCAGGCACAACCGTTTCGCGCGCGACCCTGCACAACGAGGATGAGATCAAGCGACTCGGTGTGCGCATTGGCGATTGGGTTCTGATCGAGAAGAGCGGCGAGATCATTCCGAAGGTTTTGAAGGTGATCGAGTCGCGGCGCACCGGAGACGAAAAACGCTTTCGCATGCCGAAGAAGTGTCCCGTATGCGGCGGCGCAATCTCGCGACCAGAAGGCGAAGTGGTTTCGCGTTGCGTCGCGGCAGATTGTTCGGCCCAGCTAATCGGGCGACTGCTTCACTTCGCGTCGCGGCGCGCGATGCGTATTGAAGGTCTGGGTTACGCGCTGGCCGATCAACTCGTCGAGAAGAAGATGGTGCGCGATGTTGGCGATCTTTACAGCCTGAAGCTGGAAGACATTGCCGGCCTGGAACGCATGGCTAAAAAATCGGCCTCAAACGTGCTGGCGCAGATCGAGGCCAGCAAATCGCGCGGCCTCGCAAATCTGCTTTACGCGCTGGGTATTCGTCACGTGGGCGATCGGACTGCGGGAATCCTGGCGCGGCATCTAGGTTCGCTTGAGGCTTTAAGTAAAGCCACAGTCGAACAGCTTGATGGAATTCATGAAATTGGCTTGACCGTCGCCGAAAGCGTTCATGACTGGTTTGACGACGCGGGCAACGTTGCGCTTTGCGAGCGTCTGCGCGCGGCGGGTGTGCGCACGGAAATCGAGCGGGCGGCGGGAAGAACCGTCGACGAGAGGTTTGCGGGCAAACAGTTCGTTCTGACAGGCACACTTGAAAGCTTCACTCGCGACGATGCGCGGGCGCTGATCGAAGCACGCGGCGGCCGCGTGACTTCTTCCGTCAGCAAGAAGACCGATTACGTGATCGCGGGTGAAGAAGCCGGCTCGAAACTGGATAAGGCAATCGAGTTGGGCGTCAGCGTGATAGACGAGGCTGCATTCAAGGCGATGTTTGGCGAACAGACTTGATGGGTTTGCGTCTTGCGATCAACTGATCGAGAGAGAAACGATCTTCGTCGCTCGGGAGCAGGAGTACAAACAGCAGTAACGCCAGTCGGGGGATCACGTGTTCATGAAACGGATAGAGTGGTGCTTTCAAAAGGTGGCCAAACGTCACGACCACCAGAACGAACCCGAGCGCGATTAAGGCTTCACGAATTCGCAGTCCAATTATCAACAGCGCTCCGGCGATAAGCTCGACAAACGGAATAACCGCGCCGGTTGCCCATAGCGACCAGACCGGAAGAAACGTGTCCGAGTAAGGCAGAAAATATTTACGCGCGTGACCGAGCGGTCCTAACTGAAAAACTTTGTAGACGCCGGCCATGAAGAAGATGAGCCCAAGGACCTCGCGAGCGAAGAAGATGGCCCAGCTTTTGAGGTGGGAGCTTTTCATGCCTGTTGCGGCTGGCTGTCCGGCTGTTTGGGTTGGGCCTCCGTGGTTTTCATCAACTTACTCAGGAACGCAAGGCCGACCACCAGCACCACCGGCGCCGTGGCCAAACCGGGAAAATATCGTCGCTGGGCAATGCTCACCGCCAGATGTCCAATCCCATTTCCAATCTCCCCGACGAGGGCGAAGAAAAATGCAATCAGATAAGCGAGCCGCGATTTAAGCATTACTCCGAAAGCAGCGAAAGCGAAAAGCGAAAGCCAGATCAGGTTAAAGACCACAAAGCTTCGATCGCTCCACTCGTAGCCGAAAAACGCCGGAAACTTTTGTTGAAAGCCGGTCAGGTACTCTTCACAGAAATGCAGGCACTGCAGAGCGATGCCCAAGACGTAAAGCGGCACAACGGCGGGCGGGTCATTCAGCCATATGGCCGTGGCCCAAATGAGATAGGAAACGATTAGGCCAAGATTTAGGATCATGCTGGCCCGTCCCATCACTTTGTAGTTGACGAAAATCGCAATCGCGACGAATGCGGCTCCGATGATTCGCTCGTGCGGCTGAAGCGGGTTTTGTTGATGGCCCATTCAATCCCCTGGTTGAAGAATACAAGATCTTTTTCGTTCCATCGATTCACCTCACTGCCTCGTAAGCCGCGGCAGCGATCTCGCCGACTGCTTGGCCGGCTATTCTTTTCACCTCAGCGCTGTCTGGAGTCACAGAGACATTATTGACGTAGATAGCAAAAGCAAGGTGCTGGCCGCCGGCAGTGGTCAGGTAACCCGCGAGTCCTTTGGCAGTAACCAGCAGTTTGCGATTGAGCGGATCGTAAGCGCCGAAGGTTCCGGTTTTTGCGTGCACCTTGCCTGCGGCAGTTGAGTCCGCTTGAATATCGAAGAGCGTGCCGTCGCGACCGAGAATAGGAAGCGCATTGAAGAAGTCTGAATAATCTTTCTGCTTCGCCATAAAGGCGAGGTAGCTCACGACAAACTCCGGCGTGAAGTGGGCGTTGCCGCCCGCGCCATCACCCTGGGCAGCGCCGGTGAGATCGAGACCGGCGCGCTGTAAGAACTCGCGTTCCAGATCAAATCCGTTTTTCGATCCATCCCTGGGCCCAAGTACGGCCGCCAGAATCATCGGCGTCATGCTCGCGTGCAGGTTCTGGCTCACCTTGAGCGTCACTTTCACTTCCTCTTTCATCGCCGCCGAAACGTGCTCGGCTACCAGATGGTCGGCAGTATAAGAAGCTGAGAGCGCTTTGAAATCCCCGTTTTCGGCCAGCGAACTCAACTCTACTTGAATCCCTTTCTCCCGCAACGCTTCGACAAAAACGACTTCCGCGAATCGGCTCGGCACCGGCACGGTATACTTGTAAAGAATCGACGGTTTAGTCGCAGGGAAGCTTCCGGTGATCGTGACGGTCTGCGTTCCATCTGGATTTCTGACAATAGAGGACCATTCGATCTCGGGCTTTGAATCGGGCTTGGCCGTCGTCGCTTTGTTGACGAAGGTAACATAGGAAGTTACAGGCGACTGCTGAAAAATAACAGGCGCACCCTCGGTGGCCGCCGGCGCAATAGTCACGTCCACAATGTTGTCGTTTACTACGATTGGTGACATTACGACACCGGTTCCAAGTTCACGTTGGCCTTCAGGAAACAGGCTGATATCGATGCGCACGTGGCCGGCGATCTTTTTGATGTTCGCGCCGGCAACCTGCTGGGCGAGCTTCCGAATTATTAGCAAAGGATCGCCGGGCACAGCGCGCGTTGCCGGGTCGCCATCGTAAGAGTGATCTTCGTTCTCGAACGCCAATGTCCCGTCCGAACGGACACGCGCCGAAAGGTTCGGATCGCCACTAGCCACCAGCACCAGGTCACCAGCAAGCGTCCCATCGGGCAGAATTGAGCCTGTCCGATAGACACGCGTATGGAAACGAAAATCTCCGCCGAGCAATTCGAGCGCGGTGCCTTCAGTAAACAACTTTGTGGTCGACGCTGGAACGAAGAGCTTGTCGGCATTGAGCTGGTAGAGAGGCTTACCGGAATCCAGCGAAATGAATTCAATTCCGAAGATCGCATGGCGAAATTCAGGACGATCCATGATCTTCTGAATGCGTTCGGCCAGTAGGCTCTGTTGAGTTTCAGTTGGCTGCTGTGCGGTGACGGTCTGTGCTAAAAGCCCGATCACCAGTAAGAAAATGACAGGAATCCGTTTCATGGATTTTCGACTCCTTCATTATCGACTACCTTGACTTGGCTAACTGAGACTAACTGGTCGGACGTGAAGGTTCAAGCTTCAGGCGCCGCTGAGGTAACGCGCGACCGAAAGGGCGATAGGTTGACCGGTGTTGTTTTCAAAATAACTGAATCCGGGACTCGGGTTGACCTCAAAGCAAAACGCTTCCGCATCGGGAGTGATTTTCAGGTCAATGCCGGCGAAGGGTAACTCAAGTGCTTGAGCCAGGCGAATGCATCTTTCAGCCAGGTCGTCGCTCAACTCGACGGCGCTCAATTCAGCCTCTCCGCCTTGCCGCGTTGCGTAGCGATAATCCGTGACCTCGGTCAGGATTTTAGTGGCAAAGACTTCGCGGTCGACAACGTGCACGCGCACATTGGTTCCGGCGACAAATGCTTGAAACTGCGTCGGACACCAGCGAATGTGCTCCAGTCGCTCGAGGTCATTTGGCGCGACTTCTTGCACAATCGAGCGCAGGCCGCTGATGGACTTGTAGATGACTTGCTGATGCCGTGCGCAAAACTCGCGGACGAGCGCGGGGTCATTGGTGATCAATGTTTCCGGAATGGCGAAGCCATGTTGCGCGATGAGTTGAGCTTGATATGGCTTTGACGAGTTTGAGCCCATCGGTTGACAGCGATTGACCACGCGGGCCGGCGTAATCTCCAGCCAGTGCAGTAAGGCATCGTGCAAGTTTCGACAGCGCGGTCGCTCAGGCGCCTGCGCGGGCAAACTGCGGAGTTCCGGCAATGCCTGCTCGTCTATCAGACGCGTATAGACGCCGGTGATCTCCTCCAGGTCGTATGTTTGTTCCTCGATCACCAACTCTCCGGTCACTCGGCCTTGCGCAATGGCAAAGGTGAAGTGGGCACCTGCGAAGTGACGCTGATTGAAGACGATCGTAGCCGCGCCCAGATGGTCGAGCGCTTCGCGCACCATCGCAACAGGAGATTCGGATGGTATGCCGCACAACAGAATCATGTTTGCAAAGCCTTGGCTAAGGCATCAAGTAACACAGATCCGCCCAGGCGCAGATCGGGCAGTGGGGTTGCGCTGGTGAAAACCCAGTCACCCGAGGACGCCAGATGGAAATCCAACCCCAGCAGGCCGGTCCCACTCAGTTGTGCCAGGCGCAAGCAACCCGCAGCGACCGGCGGTGGCGCCGTTGGACCACAGCAAGTGTTCTTGACAACGATGATCGTCCGAGCAGAATTGCGCGCCAGAGCCTCGGAGCCCGGAGCTTCACGCCAGTCGCTTTGTTGATAGGGGATCGTCAAGAGTCCGGCCTGCGCCGCCAGCCAGACCCATTCCGATGGATGCCGCCACGGGCCACTCAAGCCTTGCGGCGTAGGCCGATTCAGCATGATGCCGGGCAAGCCATGAAGCCAACTTAGATACAAAGCGAAGAGTTCCTGCTCGGCGTACTGGCGATCAGTTGCGTTCGCGCGGCCCAGGTGTGCGGAGGGAATAAATTGCAGCCGGTTTAGCGTGCCGCGGACGGTCGCGCTGTTAATAAAGCGACCGTCCACCAGCGTGATTTGCACCTCAGGTTGGCCCGCGGTCAGACGATGCGCGAAGCGCTGGTTGTAGGCCAGCACTTCGGCGGTGACGATTTCCAGGGGTTGCAGGCCGCGCGCCCCTAGCCCGCGCGCGGCCCAAAGTGCCGCCAGGTCGTTTGTCGCACACAACACTAACCACAACGGCTTATGCCTCGCGCAGTTTTTCCACGTCCTTGTTGTCTTTCGCCGCCTTGGCATCGCTCGCTTGCTTTTCCAATTGCTGACTGAGCGCCATCAGGTCGGCTTCCTGATTGAGGGCGGAGGACTGCAGATCAGGCCGCAGTTCGCCGCCGATAAAGTGGGTCAGTGTCCCCACCGTCTGTTCGAGCGAGGCCACGCGAGATTCGAGATCGCCGCCTGAAGACGTGCCTGCTCCCGTGCCGCCGGCTTGCGGACTGATTTCGTGGATGTCTTTCAGGTCTTTGTCTTTCTCTTTGATCTCTTTCTCCTTCGTGTCCTTGATGATGTCCTTGTCTTTCTCCTTGGTCTCTTTCTCCTTCGTGTCCTTGATGATGTCCTTGTCTTTCTCCTTGATCTCTTTCTCCTTCGTATCCTTGATGTCCTTGTCTTTTTCCTTGACCTCTTTCTCCTTGTCTTTGTGGTCCTTGACGTGGTCCTTGAGGTCCTTGGCATCCTTGTCTTTTTCCTTGACCTCTTTCTCCTTGTCTTTGTGGTCCTTGACGTGGTCCTTGAGGTCCTTGGCATCCTTGTCCTTTTCCTTGACCTCTTTCTCCTTGTGGATTCCCTTGTCGGCAACATCCTTGATCAGGGTTTTTGGTGGTCTTAGACCGAGCTGGTCAAAAGCCTGATGGAGGTTGGGACGGTTGCCGATGCGTTGCGTCGCGGGACGTCCAGGTTCGTCTTGCTGCGGCGAGCCCGTGTTTCGCAGGATGTTGCGCGCGGTGGCCGGCGTCAGCAACGGTTTGCCGCCGGCGCGTAAAGCTCCCTGCATACACCCGACGGTCCCGACAATAATGGGCGAGGCGCTCGAAGTACCGCTGAACACATCCGTGTACCAGAGGTCTTCATTGCCGCCGCCTTGTAAATCGCCGTAGCCGGTTGTCGTTACTTCGCGTCCCCACCCTTGCACATCTACGCGCGAGCCGTAGTTGGAAAAGTCCAGACGCGACCGGTCGGCGCCGTGATTGCTGCCGTGCGTGCCCGGCGGAGGCGCGCCTGCCCCCACAAGAATCGCGCCGGACTGCGGGTTAGCCAGGTTGAACGGATTGCGCCACGTTGCTGGAAAACCATTGGGCCGGTTGTTGTAAAGCGGGTCGTCAAGGTTCTCGGCGCCATTGCCTCCGGCTTCCACGACAATCACGCCGCGAACGGATGTCGCAAATACGATCGCGGCAAAGTTGTCCGGCCAAAACTCCATCGCGATGAAGCCACGCTGACCGCCGATGTCCTGGAAGTTGTTGCGCGGCCCCGGCGCGTGCAATTCGATCAAGATGATATCGCCTGGGCTTAATGCATTGGCCGCATCGCTGATGGCCTTGGCGGAACCCTGGCCGGCACCGAAAATCGAAATCGCGCGCACGTTAGCCTGCGAGCAGATGCCGGTGATGCCGAATGCATTTTCGTCGCCGCCGAATTCGCCGGTCACGGCCGTTCCATGATTGCGCCAGCCAATGTCGGCGGATTGCGTGCCACCAATGACGCCGCCCTGATTCTGCGTCAGATCTTCGTGACTGAAACGCCAGGCGCCCTCGATGTCAACAATACGCACGCCTTGTCCTTTACCGCCGGCTACAGTCCAGGCATAACGAGCGTCAATGCCGCCTGGGGCGGCGTCCAGATAAAGCTGTCGCGCGTTAAAAGCGGGCGTCACAGGCGGCGCTGCTTGAGGATCCGGTGGCTGCACGGCGTCTTGAAACAGAACCGGGGGCTCCATCTTCGGTTTGACGAAGGCCCCATCCACCAATTCTGATTTCAATAACTTGTCAGCCAATTCGTCGAGTTTTTGGTCCTCGGCCTCGACTCGATAGTAGGAAGTTAGGTCCGGCAGGCCTTCAGCTGACGGAATCGCGGCGGCCGCGGACATTGCGCGCGCGACGCGGTCTTCATTGCCGAAGATCGGAATCATCCCTGCTCCGCTGGATTCAAGCAGGGAATTCAGGGAAGCCACCTTTGCGCCGCTTACTGAGGCGACCGCCTCGCGCGTTGCGCGCAATCCGGCTTCGGGTTTGGCTATAACGATTAATTCGCGTTCACCGCTAACAGGTGAAGTCGGGACACTGTAGGCTGCACCCCTGGAGGGTGTTCTTCGTGAAGACATCGGTGCTCCTTTCGATTTTGTTTGTTTAGGGACTCAAGGCAACTGCTCTTCGGGCTTAAGGTAAGCTGCCTCGACTATTTCGAATCGGTTGAAGTGGCTGATTACATTTTCCGCCGTCGCACGATCCGGTGTTTCAACCATGAAGTAAGGAGCCAATAGCGGATGCGTTTGACCCGGATGGACAGGTTCGAGCTTGACTCCCAGCTCTGCCGCGGCCTTAAGCAATTGTTCCGCCTGCGTTTGTGTTTTTGCAGACCCCACACTCTGGCTGCCTTGTTCTTGATGTAACTCCATGGCGGCATCCGCTCGCAACTGGATCATCACACGCACGGCGAAAGTCTCCTTATCTTCTTATCCTTAAGATGCTGGCCCTGCTGATATCTGTAGTCCGGTTGCTCGCCGACTTCCTTCACAAGTCTCATGCCGCAAAGTGGTTTCAGCAGGAAGCCAATTCCGCTGAGGCTTTTGGCGATCCACGGCTTTCACCCTCGACAGGTGTGCACTTTCCGCGACAGTCGGCGACGGGAGCAATGAACAGGAGTGTACATCTCGAGCCATCATGGTAGCGAGTGTTTTGGATGAGTCTAGCGCCATTGTGCCGACTATCCACTCGCCTTAATGACCTAACTGTACCGGCCGGGACCCTAGCCACCCAACTTCGCTTTGACTACTTCGCTGACCGTACGACCGTCGGCGTTCTTGCCCGCAAGATGCGCTTGCGCGGCTTTCATTACCTTGCCCATGTCTTTCATCGACGTTGCCTCAGTTTCAGAAATCGCCGCGGCAACCGCCTGTTCGATCTCTGCGCGGGAGGGCGGTTGAGGAAGATAGGCTTCGATCACTTTGACCTCTTCGCTCTCTTTTTCCACCAGGTCCTGACGGCCGCCCTTTTCGAATTGCTCGATCGAATCGTGGCGCTGCTTGACCATCGAACGCAGCAACTTGATCATCTCACCTTCATCGAGCGCGCCGCCTTTTTCGATCTCGCGATTCTGGAGCGCGGCCTTGACCATGCGCAGCGTTGAAGTGCGAGCCGCGTCTCTGGACTTCATGGCGGCGGTTAGATCAGCCGTGATTTGTTGTCTCAAGCTCATCGGTTTTTTCCTGCGCAGATTAGGTTCCCATTAATGCCCAACTCCGAACGCGTAGCGTCGTTCTCGACGGAGTACCAGTCACGTAAGCGAAAGGGCACAAAATGCGTCTCAGAAGACTCTAGCGTATTCCGCCCAAATTCGCTAAGATTCAGGCTTAAGTTGCCGAACTCCCTGATCGGGATTCGAGTGATCCATTGATCAGCGACCTCTGACTCGCTAACAAGAAGGATGTTGTTCGGCAGGTTCAGATGCTATCCCCAAACACAATATTACAAAACCGGTATTGCGTGGTGCGCAAGCTCGGCGAAGGTGGCATGGGCGCTGTCTACGAAGCAATCGATCAGCGTGTAAGCTGCCTCGTCGCGCTGAAGGAAACGCTTGCCAAGCGCGACAATGAAGCGCGAGACGCTTTCGAGCGCGAAGCGGCACTACTGGCCAATTTGCGCCATCAAGCTTTGCCGAAAGTGATGGACTACTTCAGCGAGAACGAAGGCGACTTTCTCGTCATGGAGTTCATCCCGGGTTACGATCTCGCGGAGCTGCTGGATTTGCGGGGTGGTCCATTCCCGCAGTCCCAGGTCTTGCGTTGGGCTGATGAGTTGCTCAAGGTGTTAGACTACCTGCACAGTCAAGAGCCACCCATTCTTCACCGCGACATCAAGCCGTCGAATCTGAAGCTGACTAAACAGGGAGAAATCTTTCTGCTCGACTTCGGTCTGGCAAAAGGCACCGTCGGACAGATGCCGACTCTGGTGACGAGCCGCAGCGTACACGGTTACACGCCCGTCTATGCTTCACTTGAGCAGATTCTCGGTCAAGGAACAGACCCACGCAGTGACCTCTACAGCGTGGGCGCGACGCTCTATCAGTTGTTGACTGCGGTACCGCCGGCGGACGCGCCCGCGCGGTTCCGGGCTGCCGAAGATGAACAACCGGATCCGCTAGAGCCGTTGGAAAAACTCAACCCGCAGGTTTCCGCCAACGTCGCCGCGGTTATTCAACGCGCGATGGCCATCAGCCGGAAACAGCGTCCTGCCAGCGCGGCTGAAATGCGAAAGGCCTTGCGCCTGGCAAACGAGGAAGACGAACAGGACGCTGTGGAGGAGGAGTATCGTCGGGCCGAGTCGAGACGGCAGCAGCGAGATACAGAGCGAAACAAGTCGGAAGCAGAGAGTGTCGCGTACACTGCTGAAGAGGAGCGCCAGCGACAAGAAGAAGCACGCAGGCTGGAGGAAGCGCGCCGGCAGGAAGACAAATTGCGACGGCGCGAAGAAGAAGAAGAGGTCGGGCGTCGTGCCGAAGCGGAACGGCAGGGACGTGAAGCCGAAGAGAAGGAGCGACAGATTGCCGAGGAAGCCGCGCGAATCCGCGCTGAAGCAGAGGCGGCGCGCGCCGCTGAGGAGGAGCGCCAGCGACAAGAAGAGGAGACTCGCAGATTAGAGCAAGCTCGCCGCGTGGCGGAGTCGCGACGGCGCGAAGAAGAGTTGGCTCGCGCCGAAGCCCAACGCCATCACCAGGAAGAAGCGGAGCGGCAGCGTACGACGCAGAGCCAGACTCGCTATAAGGCAATCAAGCGCTTAGTGATGTTTGCCGGCTTCCCGGCGATCGTTCTCGTCGGTGGGATCATCCTTTGGTCAGTGCAAACAACAATCCGGAATTCATCATCGAATCGGGTGCAGTCTCCAGCTGCTCCGGCCAGTCCGACCAGTGAAGTGTCGAATTCACCTGAGAACAAACCGACGCCGCCCAAGGGCATGGTTTATGCGCCCGGTGGAACGTTTATTATGGGGCGCGACAAGGGGACGGACGTGGCTGAACGGCCAGCGCACCAGGTGAAAGTTGAACCCTTCTACATAGACGTCTATGAAGTCACCAACGAGGACTACGAAAAGTTCGTTAAAGCCACCGGCCATCGCGCACCGGCGACTTGGTCGGGCGGAGCTTATCCCTCGCATGCAGCCCGAAAGCCAGTCACCGGCGTGACGTGGGACGATGCCAATGCGTATGCCGGGTGGGCAAAGAAACGCCTACCAACCGAAGCGGAATGGGAATTTGCCGCTCGCGGCACAGATGGCCGTCTCTACCCCTGGGGCAATGCCTGGAAGCAAGGTTCCGCCAACGCGAATGGGGCCAGTCAAGGCTTGGCGGACGTGGGCCTGTCTCTTGGCGGAGCTTCCCCGGTTGGGGCCTTCGATATGATCGGCAATGCGTGGGAATGGACCGCCAGCGATCTGCGAGCCTACCCCGGTGGCCGTCTCCCGGCAAATCTCTTGAGCGGCGAGTTGAAGGTTATTCGCGGTGGAAGTTACGAATCGACGAAAGACTACGCGACGACCACGTACCGCACCGGTTGGCCCGCGCGCGGCGCGACAACGTACGCGCAGACGGGATTTCGTTGTGCTAGAGATATCGCTCAGTAGTTAGTCGAAAGAGGTGGTTCGCAATGAGAAACCATAGAACCTGGCCCGCGTCGGCAATCGCCTTGATGATCTTGCTTTCGGCGTGCGGCGCAGTATTCGTGCTGGGCCAGGGCGGAACGGGAAGAGAAACACCGAATGCTAACGCGAACAAGAACCGTCCCCCGCCCAAACGAACACCATCGCCGAAGAAAACCCCTAAGCCCAGCCGTTCAAACCGCAATGCAAACTCCAATTCGGCCGGCAATAATGCGGGCTCAAGCGGCGCGAGAACCCCGCCGCCACAGCCAGTCAGCTTGCAGAGTTTCGACTTCGTGACCCCGACCGTGGACAGCAGCGGCAATGTGAAGAGCCGCGAGCGAAAGAGCGCTAACGCGTATGCGGAGGACTTAGGCGGCGGCGTGAAACTGGAGATGGTGGCGATTCCGCCGGGCGAATTCATGATGGGCTCGCAGGATAAGTCCAGTGACGAATACCCACAGCACCGAGTGCGGATCAATTACTCGTTCTTCATGGGGAAGTTCGAAGTAACTCAGGCTCAATGGCGGGCCGTGGTAGGCAGCAATCCGTCAACCTTCAAAGATTGCGACGAGTGCCCGGTAGAGAATGTCTCATGGAACGACGCGGTCGAGTTTTGCCGCAAGTTGTCAGCGCGGACGGGGCGAGAGTATCGCTTGCCAAGCGAAGCGGAGTGGGAGTATGCAGCCCGCGCAGGCACAACCACGCAGTTCCCGTTCGGAGCTACAGTGACGCCGGAGATTGTTAACTATGATGGGAACTACCCATACGGCAGCGCCGCCAAGGGCACGTCTCGACAGAAGACCGTTCCCGTTGGCAGTTTGGGTGTGGCCAATGGGTTCGGGCTATACGATATGCTGGGGAATGTTTGGGAGTGGTGCCAGGACGTTTATCACGATAGTTACGGTGACGCTCCCACTGACGGCTCTGCGTGGATTAGCGGAGCAGATAGAAACGTTCGGGTGTTGCGCGGCGGTTCGTGGGGTTACATCGCTTACTACACTCGCTCCGCGTATCGCCACTGGGTCTCCCCGACCAGCCACAACAACAATGTCGGGTTTCGCTTGGTAGCGATTGCGCGGACTAATTAACATCCTTTCTTTCTCCTTAGCGAGTTGCCGCGAGCGCGAGGGAACTATGCAAGTATTTTGCAGTCGTCAGTGATTATGACGCTCGCAAATTAAACGGAGGCCGCTGATGCTCATCAAGCTTCTGGTGCACTCAACAATTATTCGTTAATATAGTGAGGGATCTCGAAATGATAAACGCAATTGCATGTCAACTATAGCCGAACATTGTTACGTCACGAGCGACGATCGGATCCTCTCAGGCGAACCGGTCATCAAGTCTACCCGAACGCCCGTGCGAGCCATCGTGGAATTATGGCGTCAAGGCGTTGCACCGGAGGAAATCCCAAAGCACTTGCCACATCTCACGCTCGCACAGGTTTTCGACGCGCTGAGTTACTACAGCGACCACACCGAAGAGATTAATAGCCACATCGAACGGAACCGTATTCCAGACCACTTGATTGACCCACTGGTCAATGGTCAATGAACCGTCTCTTCATTGAACTTTATCTCGACGAGGATGTCAGTGTCCTCATTGCTGACCTATTGCGGGCCCGGGGATTCTCGGTCACTACTACTCAAGAAGCTGGCAAAGTGGGCCAAAGCGATGCTGAACAGTTGGCCTACGCCGTACGCCGGAAAAGGATGCTGGTCACTCATAATCGGGACGACTTTGAGCGCTTGGCTAGCTAATACTTTTCATCCGGACTCAAGCACTATGGAATCATTTTCGCAGTCCGGCGCTCGGTACACGAGATCGCACGTCGTTTGTTGACCATTGTCGATCAAGTCACGGCGGATGAAATGGAGGATCAGGTGCGTCATATTTGATTAAGGTCTCCGGGCTTCAGGTGCGCCCGGGTGCCATGGTAGAACCGTCGTGAGCTGGTGTCGGAGGGCGTCGATGGTGCTGCGGGATTGCTCATGCTTATCTCGTCATCTATATCGTGGCCATCATTCTTGCTTGAACATCCGGAAAAATCCACCTCGTGGCTTGTCGCGCCTCTATCCATCCAGCGACGCACCCTCCGACGCCCAACCACTCGCGTCCGCAACGCGAGAACGCAGGCCGTCGAACGTTTGAGTTGACGCG
>WNGK01000313.1_pt1 | contig 66768 bp, 59 predicted proteins | sample 5400601 | NCBI WGS metagenome assembly WNGK01 (sample SAMN13153376, study PRJNA577476) | soil metagenome | isolation source: 60 cm soil or saprolite under Garry oak tree replicate 1 | place: USA:California | collected 2016-06-15
AGTCGTTCAGGCAAGCGTAACAAAGTGGCAAATGAGCCACTCAAAGGATCAATAACCGAAAGAAAATTGCGCATCACTGATAACCAAAACTGATTAATGAAGACCGAAGCTCTATCAACGCTCACTTTTTCAGCAGCCTTCTAGAGAGCTATCGCGCTGCGCGATTCCGTCGTCCGCCATGGTGGCAGAGTATTCCGCGCCGGCTTTTCTTTCTTCAATCCCAGGGCCCAGTCGGCCTGCATCAGGGTGTGAATGTCGCGCGTGCCTTCATAGATGACCGCAGCTTTGCAGTTGCGCAGATAACGCTCGACGGGATAGTCATTTGAATAGCCGTTCGCGCCGTGAACTTCGATGGCCATCGAGGCGGCCTTCTCGCTGCGAACGGTGGCTTGCCATTTTGCAAGACTGGTCGCGCGGCCGCTGGGCTGACCTTCGTTCTTCAGCCATCCGGCTCGCAGCCAGAGCAAGCGGCACATTTGATAGTCGGCTTCCATGTCTGCAATCTTTTGTTTAACCAGTTGATGGTTAGCGATCTTGGTGCCGAAGGTTTCTCGGTCGTTGGCATAGGCGACCGATGCATCGCGCGATGCGCGAATCACTCCGGTAGCCCCGGCGGCGACAGTGAATCTTCCCTGCTCCAGCGCAAACATCGCGATCTTGAAGCCTTCGCCTTCTTCACCGATCAGGTTTTCCCTCGGAACGCGCACATCCTGCAAAGAAAAATATCCGGTGTTGCCGGCGCGTATCCCGAGCTTTCCGTGAATCGTTCCGGAAGTAAATCCTTTCATGCCGCGCTCAACAATGAAGCAGGACATCCCTGAATGATCGCGCTTTCTTCTCTTCTCTTCATCAGTCCAACAAAAGAAAAGAAAGTTGTCAGCCGTGTCTGCCAGACTGATCCACATCTTCTCGCCGTTCAAAATGTATTCATCGTCTTCGCGTCGAGCGGTTGAGCGTGATCCGACAACGTCAGATCCGGCTCCCGGTTCAGTCAGCCCGTAGGTCGCCAGCTTCTCGCCCTTCGCTTGCGGCACCAGATATTTCTGCTTCTGTTCTGCAGTGCCCCAGGTGTAAAGCGTCAGTGAATTCAATCCAGTATGCACCGACATTGCCACGCGCAAAAAAGTATCGACCGCTTCCAATTCTTCGCAGACCAGGCCGAGCGAAATGTAATCGAAGCCCGCGCCGCCATATTGTTCGGGAATGCAGACGCCGAGCAGATTCAGCTCAGCCATCTTTTCGAAAACGGAGCGCTCAAAGTGCTGCTTCTCGTCCCACTCTTTGATGAAGGGGGCGACTTCCTTCTGCGCAAACTCGCGCACAGTCTGCACCAGGGCTTCGTGGTCGTCGGTAAGTTGAAGATCGATCATCGAGTCTGTTCTCTCTTTGGTAGTGGAAACTGACGGGACATGTTATCCGATCCAGCGGATTACCACGAAACGACCACGCTCCCAAATGCGGGCGCGCGCTCCCAGTCAGCACCTCGCTTTGTTATACTCCCCACTCAATGCCAGGGAAAAATAAAGTCACTGTCGGTCTGATCCAGATGAGCTGCGGACCCAGGCCGGAAGCGAATCTGAAGAAAGCGGTTGACCGGATCAGGGATGCGGCAAAAAAGGGGGCGCAGATCGTCTGTCTGCAGGAACTGTTTCGGTCACAGTATTTCTGCCAAACTGAGGACGTAGAACCTTTTAAGTTGGCCGAAACTATTCCCGGACCATCGACTGAAGCACTCGGTAAAGTCGCCCGCCAGAAGAAGACCGTGATTATCGCGTCGCTTTTTGAAGAGCGCGCCGCCGGCATTTATCACAACACGGCGGTGACAATCGACGCCGATGGAAAGATCGCCGGCAAGTATCGCAAGATGCACATTCCCGACGATCCGCTCTACTACGAAAAGTTTTATTTCACCCCAGGCGACCTGGGCTTTCAAACTCATCAGACGAAATATGGCAAGGTCGGGACGCTGGTTTGCTGGGACCAGTGGTTTCCAGAAGCAGCGCGTCTGACTGCGCTTTCCGGAGCGCAGCTTCTGTTCTACCCAACCGCGATCGGGTGGCTTCCGAACGAAAGGAAGGAAGTGAACGAAGCTCAACATTCCGCCTGGGAAACGATTCAGCGCGCCCATGCGATTGCCAATGGGATCTACGTCGTGGTCGTCAATCGAGTCGGCCGTGAAGGCAAGCTCAATTTCTGGGGTCAATCGTTTGTAGCCGATCCGTTTGGCCGCGTCATCGCCAAAGCTTCCGCAGACGAGGAAGAAGTGCTGATCGTTGATTGCGATCTCCAGAAGATCGACGAGACGCGGCAGAACTGGCCCTTTTTGCGCGATCGTCGGATCGACTCGTACAATGCCCTGTTATTCCGCTTCCTGGACTCAGCCCCAACCAAGTGATGTCGTCGACCGTTCCCGCCGAGCTTGGCTTCTACATGCCTGCGGAATGGCATCCCCACGAGGCCACCTGGCTCTCTTGGCCCAAAGATCCTGAGACTTGGCCAGACCGCGTACCCCAAGTAGAGCAAATTCTTGTCGAGATGATCACGGCAGTCTCCGCAAATGAAAAAATAAATTTGCTCGTCGACGACGAAGAGGTCGAGATATCAGTTCGATCGCGCTGCAACTTCGCCGAGGCCAAAAACATTCACTTCATTCGCATTGCCACGGCTGATTCCTGGGTGCGCGATTATGGTCCGAATTTTCTAATCGATGACAACGGCGGTCTTGCTTATAACGATTGGGTCTTCAATGCCTGGGGCAACAAGTACGAAGAACTGAAGCGAGATGATTCGATCCCGGCCCGACTCGAAAACATTTTGAACGTGCCGCGTTTCGAACCCGGCATCGTGATGGAGGGCGGATCGATCGAAGTCAACGGCGCTGGTGTCGTCTTAACGACTGAACAATGTCTGCTGAACCCTAATCGCAATCCGCATCTGTCGCGAGCCGAGATCGAAGAGTATTTGAAAGGCTACCTGGCCGCTGCAAAGATTCTCTGGCTGGGCGAAGGAATTATCGGCGACGACACGGATGGCCACATCGACGATATTGCTCGCTTTGTCTCGCCAACCACGATCGTTTGCGCCGTCGAAGACGATCCTAGCGACGCAAATTACGAAATCCTGCAGGACAACCTAGAGAGACTGAAGCGCATGACCGATGCCCGTGGCCGTCCTTTCGAGCTTGTTACTTTGCCGATGCCAGGCATCGTGGGCGGCCAAAGCGCGGACACTCGAAAACTTGATCGTCTTCCAGCCAGCTACGCAAACTTCTATATCGCTAACGGCGTCGTTCTGGCGCCGATATTCGGGCACGCGAATGATTCGCGGGCCATTGAGACTCTGCAGCGCTTATTTCCCACGCGCCGAGTCGTACCAATCAATTGCGAGCCTTTGGTCTGGGGCATGGGAACGATCCATTGCGTCACGCAACAAGAACCAAAACCTTGATTCGCGTTCATCCGCGCATGATTATTTCAGTCGCCGCGTTACGTGCTTGCTCAAGCGTTTGCACCCGACCATCCAACTGCATCTCATAAACTGCACGAGTAATTTCGCCAATGCGCGGGCCGGGTTGCAAACCCATTTCCAGCAGATGTCGACCTAGCAAAAGGGGCGCCGGCGCTTCCGATTGAACCTCTAGTTCACGCGCGCGAGCTATGAACCATTCCTGCGCTTCGGCGTTGTACCACTTTTCGCGCGGAACCCATTCAGCATTGCGACCGAGCGAATCGGCTGTGGCGACGCGGTATAACAGATCGAGCTCGCATTTCCGCGCCAGCCGACGAAACGCGCCATCGCCAACTTCATCGCGCTTTTTATAAAATTCGCCAGGCTTCAGATGATCGCGCACCAGCGCAATCACCTGGGCACGCACGTCATAACCATCCAGGGTGTGAAGGTTCAATCGATCCAGAAAACTCTCCGTAGGCGCTACTCCTGCTTCCTCGTGCTCGCGAGAACGCAGACGGCCCTCGACAAACTGAGTGGTTGCGGGCTTGCCAAAATCATGACAGAGCGCTGCCAGCATCACTGTGACTTGTTTTGGGTAGGGCAAGTCATCGATTAACTCGCGGGCACGATCAATAACCAGACCGGTGTGCAGAAACACATCGCCTTCGGGATGCCATTCAGGATCCTGAGGCACATCAAAGAGCGCCCTGATTTCGGGAAATAGTTGATCGATGGCGCCCAAGTCGCGCAGCCAACGCAAACCGGTCGATGGGCGCTGGGCACGGAAAAGCAGCTTTTCTATCTCGCCCCAGATACGCTCAGGCGGAAGATCCGAAAGATCAATCAGGCGGCAGAGTTCGACGGTGCGCGGTTCGATCTCAAATTCAAATCGCGCGGCGAACTGTGCAGCGCGCAGTACCCGCAGGCTGTCCTCACCAAATGTGTCCAGCGAGACCGCGCGCAGAATTTTGTTCCTGACATCCTCCTGACCATGAAACGGATCGATGATCTCGCCGGTCAGCGGATTCTGCAGGATCGCGTTGATCGTAAAGTCACGACGAGAAGCCGCCTCTTCGACGGTCATCGCGGGATCGCCCTCAATGAAGAATGCTCGATGCCCACGGCCGGTCTTTCGCTCGCGCCGAGGGAGCGAGACGTCCAAATGCGGTCCGAGTTTGTAAACTCTGAATGCTTCGCCGACGATGTTGACACTACCGAATTGATCGAGAAACTTGCGCAAGTGCGCCGGTTCTACACCGTAAACTTCCAGGTCCCAATCCTTCGGCTGCCGCCCCATCAATTCATCGCGCACACAACCACCGACCAGCAGTGCGCGACCGTCCGCAGCGCGCGCGGCGGCAGCGATATCCATGATTTTTTGCGGAACATCCATCGAGTAAAGAAATCCTATACGTGCACAGTATAAAGGCGGGCAACGCCCGCCTCTAAACAAAACTCGTCACTTGCTACTAATCACTCATCGCTAACTCTTATTTGTGTCCCGCGCGTTGACGGCAGACAACTGATAATTTGGACCCGTTCGATCTTAGTCAGTTCTGACCCGGCCGTGTGCCAGAGTTTAACCCAGAAGGTCCTGGTATCCCCGTGAATTGCGAACGTCGAGCCATCATTCATTACCGCCACCGGCTCAGCCTCTGTTCCTTCGCGCAACTCTTCCAGCAATTCGGGAACGTATGGCTTGAACTTGTCGAACTGGACAAGCACTGCGTTGTCTGCGACTTCCGCGGCGGGCAATTCAACCGGCTCGCCTGATTCGAGCAATAGACGAAATTCCGTTTGATGATCGCGTTTCTTAAGAATCGCCATTGGGTCTAATCAAAACACAGGACAGCGCGACGCTCAAAGCGAAAACAATGAAAGCGTGAATTTTCCCGACAGGTCGAACATGAGTGAATCTCATTAACATCTCGCTTCAGCGAGGTGGCCTCGATGCAGATATGGCAATTAGCCGTTCTAACGGCTTTTAGTAAAACCGTTAAAACGGTTAATGTATTCAGATGTAATTGTCCTCACCTCACTGACTGAAGCGAGGCGCTACTGATATGACAATCGACAGGGATGGGCTGACTCTCTTCGATCGAATCTATACGCCTGAACGCGCGGCGCGCGTGGCGGTAGTGTTTGAGCATCGCGATATCAGTTACGCAGAACTCCGGCAGGCGACGCTGCGAGCGGCAGAAAAGTTGTCCGCTCTCGGCATCACTGACAGCGAACGCGTCGCCATTCTTCTGAATGACTCACCGGAATTTGTCGCGTCATTTGTAGCCATTGTTTCACTGGGCGCTATCGCGGTGCCGATTAACATGGCTCTGCGGAAAGAAGAGCAACTCTTTATCCTGAAAGACTGCGGAGCTCGTGCACTGATTATCGAAGCCGGTGCGGTGGACACCTTGCTCACTACCGACGGAGACGGCTGCGCATCGCTCAAAGATTTGCCTGAGCTGAAGGACTCACTCGTTGTTTACCGCCAGGAATCAAATCCAATTCAAATTCCGAGGGTACGGTCGCAGCCCTTTGCAGAGGCCGAGCGCAAGCCATTGCGCGAAGAATTTCCCAAGCGCGGAAAAGCCGATGCCGCTGCCTTCATTCTTTATACTTCGGGTAGCACCGGCGAGCCGAAAGGCGCCGTACATCGACAGGCCGACATCTTTTACACGAATGAAACCTATTGCTCTGAAGTCTTGCGCTTACGCGAAGCCGACCGTCTCTTTTCCTCTTCGCGTCTGCCTTTTGCTTACGGGCTCGGTAACAGTTTCACCTTCCCTCTGCTAAACGGATTCACCACGATTCTCTGTCGAGAGAAACCTTCAGCCGAAGTCATATCCCGGGTCTTCCACGATTATCATCCCACGATATTTTTCGGTGTGCCTGTTGTTTATCGTATGCTGCTTGAGCATCATCGCCACGGGGACCCGCTCGATACTTCGAGTCTTCGATTGTGCGTGTCGGCAGGCGAGGCACTTCCGGCGCGGCTGGGAGAAGACTGGCACAAGACCTTCAGTGTCGAAGTGTTGGACGGGATCGGCTCGACCGAGATGCTGCACATGTTCATGTCTAACCACGAGGGCGATGTGCGCTATGGCAGCAGTGGGAAATTGCTACGTGGATACGAAGCGAGACTGATCGATCACGAAGACAACGCGACGCCCCAGGGCGAAGTTGGCAACCTCTGGATTCGCAGCCGCAGCGCGGCAGTTGGTTACTGGCAGCGGCGGGAAACAACTGCGCAGACTTTCGTGGATGGTTGGGTGCGCACAGGCGATCTCTATCGGCAAGACAAAGAGGATTTCTGGTGGCACATGGGCCGGACTGATGATTGTTTCAAACCAACGGGCCAGTGGGTATCGCCGGTGGAAGTTGAAGGCGTATTGCTGCGCAACGAGAAGGTGCGCGCCACCGCGGTCGTGGAAGGGTTTGATCAGGATGGATTGTCGTATGTCTGCGCCTTCGTAGTTCGCAGGGATGAAGCAAGCGTAGCGGTGAAGGTTGAAGATGAGCTTCGAGCGCTTTGCGAAGACTCCCTGCCCCGGTTCAAACAGCCACGTCATTACATCTTTGTTTCTGAGTTGCCATACACTGCGACCGGAAAGGTGCAGCGATTCAAATTGCGCGAACAATTGTGCCAGCCCGCGAAGTGGGCGAAATGTCAGTAGCACACAGCGCAAGCTGTGGGTACGGGAATACGCTACTAAGGTGAGCTCGCGAAGCGAGCGGCATGATTGAATCAACTTAGCGTCGAGAACCTGCGGCTTATGGTGGACGTGAAATTCATGCCGCCCCTGAAAGGGGGCTCGATTCCTTCTCTATTCTGCGGTGTGCCCACGGCTTGCGCTGTGGGCTATTGATATGCCGCCTGCTAACGCAGTCTCGTTGCAATTGTAGTCTGCGGGATGGGAAGAAAAACATGAACGGAAAAAGTCTCCAGGAAACCTACGCGCCGAACATGGGCTGCTTTGGTTGTGGTCCAGCCAATGAAAAAGGTCTGCACATTGGCAGCTTTCCAAGCGATGGCGAAGTTGTGGCGACGTTCCAGCCCGAGACTTACCAGGAAGCGTTTCCGGGCATGCTAAGCGGAGGGATCATTGGTACATTGCTCGATTGTCATTGCAACTGGACGGCGGCCTATCACCTGATGAAGAAAATGGGCTTGGACCATCCGCCCTGCACAGTGACCGCCGACTATGCGATCAAATTGCTGCGGCCGACGCCGACCGACAAACCGATTCAGTTGCGGGCCCGGGTTATTGAATCGACAGACGATCGCGCGACCGTGGAAGGTGAACTGATCGCCCATGACAAGGTTTGCGCCACCTGCCACGGAACTTTTGTGGCTGTGAAACCGGGTCATCCTGCTTATCATCGTTGGTAAGCGGCACGGACTTCGGTCTTAGATCAGTTGATCGGGGCACTAGCCCGACCAACCGGGGGTCCCCGCACGGGCAGCCCGCGTGGGGTGGTCGATAGGGAGGGCTCAGGAAGACAGGAGCCCTTGCTTACGCGCGGGCTAATGCCCCGCCTGCTTCTAAGGGCTATATACACTCTGCATGATCACAACAATTTTCTTCGATATCGGCGGTGTGCTGCTCAGCGATGGGTGGGGACATGACTCGCGTCGCGCGGGTGCGGAGAAATTTGGTCTTGACTGGGATGAATACACCGACCGGCATGAAAAGGTCGCGCATGCGATTGAGACTAATCGCCTGTCGCTCGAGCGATATCTTGACCGCGCCGTATTCTATCGCCCGCGCTCATTCACTCGCGATCAGTTTCGCGACTTCATTTTTGCGCAATCTCAGCCGAAGCTGGATTCGCTGGAAATTGCTAAAGAGCTTGCGGATTCCGGTAGATACTTCATGGCGACGATCAACAATGAAATCATGGAGCTTAATGTGTATCGCCTTGAGCGCTTCAGCCTGCGGCGCTATTTTCCGGTTTTCTTCAGTTCGTGCTTTCTCGGTTTGCGGAAACCTGACGAGGCAATCTACCGTACAGTTTTGCAGATTACGCAGCGTACTCCGCAGGAATGTATCTTCATTGACGATCGCGAAGTGAATCTGGAGTGTCCGCGCGAACTGGGAATTAACACCATCCTGTTCAAGGACGCCGGGCAGTTGCGACAAGAGCTTCATAAAAGCGGCGTAGTGCCTGGGAAGTAAAATGCCGAAGGCCTGTGATGATCAGCCTCCGGTAACCGATATCTTTGTCTTCTACTCGGCCCGCCATAGCGCTCCGCTTCCACGACGACCCGCACAGTGATTGAGGTCGTTCCAATTTCTAGAGTCTCTGAATAAAAGCTGACCAGGTCGCCGACAAAAACCGGTGCGTGAAAAATCACTTCGCGCATTGCGACGGTCACGAAGCGATCCATGCCGGTATGCCGATGGGCTTCGATGGCGCCGGCCATGTCGATATAGCTGAGAATGACGCCGCCGAAAATTGTCCCCTGAGAATTCGTGTCGCGCGGCAACATCGTGATGCGAATGGCCGGATCCGAGTTCATGATTGTGAATCGTAAATGGTAAACGGTAAATCGTAAATAGACAGGCCTTGATCGTCATCGCTCCCTCTTCCTCTGGGAGAGGGTTGGGAGAGTGCTTGAGAGTGCAAGCGGCATTCATGCTATGACCCTCTTCCCCAACCCTTCTCCCAATGGGAGAAGGGAGTCAACACAGCTAACCCCTTCCGAAAATCCTTGCTGAGTTTGGGCAACCTGCCACAGGAACAAACACGCAGTAGTGGTGTCTAACCTCGCGGACTCAATTCTCACGTCGAGAGGTTCATCATGTTCCAACTTTTCGAATTGATACTTGCCTCGCCGATCGGCGCGGCAATTTACGGTGCGGTGCAAAACTCAATCTACGCAGCGGTGGTGCTTTCAGATTGCGATGAATGCGGCTTTAATGATTTGAGGAGATTGCTCTTCGGTGGGTTGATTCTGGCAGTAATCGTAGGGATTGCGATTTCGATTCTGCGTCGTCGCAGTCAGGATGGACGCTCGAACTCGACGCAGTTTGTTTCGATTCGCGCCTCACGTCACCAAGACCACGTTTAGAGGCGGGCTACTGCCCGCCACTCCTACGACCCGTTTAGATGGCGGACTTGTCCGCCCAGACTCTGAGCGGGACATCAACGCTCAATTGGGCGGGCAGTAGCCCGCTCTAAACGCCGACAGCAAAAGTTACGACACGAATGGATACCAGGGCGTGTTGCGAAAGACCCAGAAGAAGATCAACAGCCCCAGCCACCCCCAAAGATAGATCGATGGAATAAGAATTCGCCGCTGAGGTTGACCCGTGATCGCGCTCCTGGTGAATCCGAGGAAGCCGTACACAATGAACGGCAGCGTCAGTATCATCAGCGGATTCAACTTGAACGCTGCGATCGGATGCAGGTGAATAAGCTGATAACAGGCACGCGTTGAGCCGCACCCGGGACATTGAAGACCGGTGAGAGCGCGAAAAGGACATACGGGAAAAAAGCCCGCATTCGTAGGATTGAAAAAAAAGAGCAGAACCGATCCAGCCGCAATGCCCAGCCAAACCACTGACGCGATCGCGAGTTGCCGTGTACGATCGCCGGCCACTGTCACAACTTGAAGGCTCGTCATGATCTGAAATCCGCACCGACTCAAAAGTGCTCGAGTCGCTGCGGACTAGTTTAAGTCCTTACTTGATCGGACCGGAAATAGCCTCAGGAAGGTTGTTCAGAACCACCCCTTCCTGCCCTGAATGTAGGTCCGCACAAACTCTTCGTCCGACTTTGTGAGGTACATAATACCTTCGACAATTCCAATGACATGCATGACTCCGGCCAGGGTAAAGCAACTCAGCACGGACACCAGCAGCATAATAAGACCTTCTTTTTGATAGCCCAGAACAAATTTGTGAATTCCCAAACCGCCGATGGCGATGCCAAGGATACCGGCAACGATCTTTTTGTCGGCGCCCATTCGCTGCCAGTCCTCTATCGGTGGCTGACCGTATATTGCCGCCGGCGGTTGAATTGGTTGGTAGCCTGTCTCAAACCCGGGTTGATAGTCGCTGACCGGTTTGTAAGTGGGTTGATAACCAGCGATTGTCGGAAGGGGCGACTGACACTGAGCGCAAGTCTGCGCGAGGTCATCGTTCTGCGCACCGCATTTGGTACAAAAGACAGGCATGGTCGAAATTCCTCGGGCTCGCGCGGCGTGGTTTAGCGCCTTCGGTTCCTTGCGGGTAATCCCTGGACGAAGACAAGCAAAGGCTAGCGCCGCGAGATTTAACGCCCCAAAACAACCGAACCGTTTTGGCTCCGCGCAGAACGCTAGCCAGATGCCCCTATAAGCAAAGATCTATCGGTTTGTCATCATGCTCAATCCGCCGAAGAAGACGATCATGATCACATAGATCAGAATGCATACTAGTCCAAGTCCGATCGCTATGAAGCTGAACATCTTCGCTTTCTTCGAAGCATCCTGCGCCCCGGCAATATCGCCCGCAGTAACTTTGTTATTCACCTGAACGGCAAAGATGATCGCCGGGATGGCGAGCGGCCAGCAACAGAATATGGAAATGATCGCCGGCACCAGGTAGTTCGGTACAGTTGCCGATCCGCCGGCTGGCGGCGGTGGCGGAGTCCAGTTTTGCGACATTTGTTGTCTCCCTACTTTTTTGATTTCTTACTGCGATCTGCTAAAACGACGGGCCCCTTGGCCGAAGCAAATGCGGCGCTTTTTAATCACGAGCCAGGGAACGAATATAAACGGTCCGTTCGACTATGTCTGCAATCCTTTAGCGCTTTTTACCGGGTTAAGTACGCGAACAGCGCAGCATAACTAACAAAAGAAGTGCTCAATTGTCAATCAAATTGTCGATTAATAAGAGCGCTGAATGGATTGTCACTGATGCGGAATGTGCGCCGAAACAGATGACGATTGACTAGTTAAACGAAGATCGAGGATAGTCTGAGCGCATGAGACGTTGGTTTTTGCGGCTCTGCCGCCAGGTATGCGCGGCAAGTCTCTGACTTGCCGAAAAGCCGTGCCATTTTCTTGAGGTCTATGACCGTCGTTTCGCCGAACAGCAGGTCAAAGACCCGATGAACTCTTGAGTAATCGCTTGCCGGCAAGTCATAGACTTGCCGCGCATCGGAGCGGCACAGCCAAATATGAAACAGATCGTTCAGAATCTCAGAACGGGTGATGTAAACGTCACTGAAGTGCCAGCCCCAGTTGCTCGGCCTGGTTTTGTGCTGGTGCGCACAGCGGCTTCACTCATCAGCGCCGGCACTGAACGTTCGACCGTGGAAGCGCGACAGAAAAGCCTGATTGGCAGAGCGGTCGCGCAACCTGCGCTGGTAAAGCAGGTGATGCAAAAAGCGCGCAGTCAAGGTGTCCTGAACACCCTCGACTCAGTTCGTTCAAAACTGGGTTCGTTGGGCGCGCTCGGCTACAGCGCAGCCGGCACCGTGATTGGAATCGGCGACGAAACGATCGATTTTCGCATAGGCGATCGCGTGGCCTGCGCTGGTGTGGCCTATGCCTCACACGCGGAAATTCTTGCGGTGCCAAAAAATCTCTGCGTTCGAATCCCAGAGGATGTCGGCTTTGATACAGCCGCGTTCGGCACGCTCGGCGCCATCGCGCTCCAGGGTTTGCGTCTGGCTGAGCCGACCTTAGGCGAATTCGTTATCGTAATCGGCCTGGGGCTAATTGGCCAAATCACCGCACAGCTATTGAAGGCGAATGGCTGCCGGGTTTTCGGCGTTGATATCGACAAATCGAGGCTTGATTTGGCTCGAAAACTCGGCGCCGACGATAGTTGCTCGCCAGATGAAGATGTGAAGGGACGCGTGTTGGAATGGTCGCGCGGTCGCGGCGCCGATGCCGTCATAATTACTGCAGCAACTTCATCGAACCAACCTGTCGAACTAGCCGGCGAAATCTCGCGCGCCAAAGGCCGCGTTGTCGTGGTCGGCGCTGTGGGTCTGAACATTCCGCGAAAACCTTTTTATGATCGCGAATTGACTCTTCGGATCTCGATGTCATACGGACCAGGTCGTTATGATCCGGAATACGAAGAGCGGGGCCACGATTATCCGTTCGGTTACGTGCGTTGGACCGAAGGGCGAAACATCGAAGCATTCCTTGATTTGCTTGCCGCCGGCTCTGTCGACATCGAACCGCTCATTACGCACCGTATCAGCATCGACGATGGCGCGCGGGCTTACCAACTGATAACCGGCGAACTTGAAGAATCCTATCTGGGGGTAGTGCTGCAGTATGATTCCGCGCGCGATGTCCCAAGACGGATTCAAATAGCGGCAAGGCCCTCGACGCCCGCTCCGGCAAAAGTGGTTCGCGTTGGCTTGATTGGGGCTGGCGACTACGCTAAAGCGATGCTGCTGCCGCATTTCAAAACTGAAGGCGTGGAATTTCGCTCAATTATGACAGCTTCAGGCGTGACCGCGCGCGCTGTTGGCGAGCAATACGGCTTCGGCTTCTGCGTTTCCGGCGCCGACGAAGTAATCGCCGATGAAGAAGTAAACCTGGTTGTGGTTGCTACCCGCCCTGGCACGCATGCCGAGCTGGCGCGGCGCGCTCTTGAGCGCGGTCGGCATGTCTTTGTCGAAAAGCCGCTGGCATTAAATGATGAAGAACTGGAACAGGTAATAAGCGTTGCTGAGCAGTCAAACGGTCGATTGATGGTCGGCTTTAACCGGCGATTTTCGCCGCTGGCGCGCGCTGCGAGAGAATTTTTCGTGGATTGCGGGCCGTTATCGATCAACTATCGCGTTAATGCCGGTCGCATTCCGCTTGATCATTGGGCCCATGACCGAAAGGAAGGCGGTGGACGCATCATTGGCGAAGTCTGCCACTTCATCGACTTCATGCATTTCATCACCGGCTCGCTGACGAGGCGCGTCTACGCGGAATCGATTTCCAGCGGCAACCAGGAAATCGTCAATGACAATTCGGTCTTCATCACTTTGCGGATGTCTGACGGCTCGAATGGCTCGATTGCCTATTTGGCTGAGGGCGACAAGGCCCTGCCCAAGGAGCGAATCGAAATCTTCGGCGGAGGCAAGTCATTTGTGATCGACGACTTTCGCACGGCAATCGCATATGACGGCGGCCGCGAAAAGAAAACCAAACTGCGCGAGCAGGACAAGGGGCAAAAGGACGAAGTGCGAACGGTTTGTGCGGTAGTTCTTGAAGGCAGAGCGGCGCCGATTTCTCTCGAAGATCTGGCAACTACCACGCGCGCTACATTTCGGATTCTTGATTCGTTGCGGACCGGATTGCCGTTTGAAGTGTGAACGACTGACAAATGTGATTTGGATCCTCCAAGGCTTTCAATGCAATAGAATGGCGGCTATGCCGCTCTGATGCGCGGCAAGTCTTTGACTTGCCGTTAACCTGCTCTTCCATCGGGTCTTTGACCCGGCAGGAAAACATGAACCTTACCATCTCAATCGACCATCCTTGCCTTTTCATCACAGCAGTCGCGAAAGGTCGCTTGCCTGTTTTTCGAACTGATGAGATTAAGGCAATTACATGCACAGCCCTTGATGAGGCTCGTGCCTCTTGTGGTTTCTTGCTGTTCTCTTATGTGCTAATGGCGGACCATGTCCACTTGTTGACTGATCGGCCGCGCGAACCATCAACCGTGCTGCGGTTCGTAAAGGTCATTGTCAGCCGCCGCGTGTTGGGCTATTTGAAAGAGAAGAATTACGAAACCTCTCTCAAAAAGCTTCAGCATGAAGATTGGAAACGAAATCATCGCTATTCACTGTGGCAGCATGATTCGGACGTATTCTCAGTCACGAGCGAATCTACGTTTATGCAAAAGGTGAATTACATACATCTCAACCCAGTGCGGGCTCAATTGATTGAGCGGGCGATTGATTACCGTTGCTCTAGTGCGCGCTTTTGGAGCAGATGCCCGAGCGAAGATGAACCGTTGAAAGTTGATCTAGATAAGATCGTTTGGCGCAGGTCATAGACCTGCAAATCCAGAATGAGTTTGACGGCAAGTCAGAGACTTGCCGCGCATCGGGCGGCAAAGCCGCGGTCAGATCCACCGAACCACGCTCGTTGACAATCGAATTTAGTGCTCATCACCCATCGATAAACTCCCGATGCCAGAGTTCAAGGGTCAATAGTTGAAAGACCTGCAGGTTGTAATCCTCTCTTCCCGAGAGATTGAGGTCGATGATTCGCCTGACTTCCTCAGGACGAAACAGGCCCCGCCGTGTCAACGTCTCTTCCGACAACAAATCATCTACCATCGGTCGCAAGGCTCCGCGCAGCCATGAACGGACAGGCGCGCCAAAGCCGGCCTTCTTGCGCCAAACGACTTCGCGAGGCAATAAATTCTCGGCGGCGCGTTTCAAGATATATTTGCGCTTCAACCCGCGCAGCTTTAAATCGGGCGGCATGCGCGCTGCCAGCTCCAGCATTTCCTGATTGAGAAACGGCACGCGCACCTCGAGATTCGCCGCCATGGAAGTCTTGTCGGTGGTCATGAGATTAAGGCAGGGAAGAAACGTCTTGAGATCCACGTAAAGCAATTGGTTGAGCGGCGCCGCGTTTTTTACCCGCGCAAAGTAAACTCGATGCGCGCAGTAGGCGTCGACGCCTCGCGTAGCCTCGCGCAAATCGTCGGTGTAGAGTCGTGCTTTCGCTTCATCAGTGAAATACGTTTCGTAGCCCAGGTAGCGTTCTTCGAAATTAAGAGCGGCACTGCGCGCAAACTTCTTGGCATTGCGCAGCGGCGCTGTCAGCCTGCCCGGCATTCCTCCGGGCAGAGCATATTCCACGGTCTTCATGAGCGATCGCCGCAAAAGCTGTGGCACTGGATCGAATACGCCAGCGATTTTCATCGCCATTTGCCGCGGGTAACCGGCGAACACTTCATCGCCACCCATGCCCGACAGCATCACTCGCATCGTTTCCCGGGCTGCGCGCGCGACGAGATAACTGGGAATAGCCATGTCGATCGCCGGCTCGTCCATGTGATAGACGAGCTTTGGCAGCAGCTCCGCGACCTCAGGCCGAAGCATGATCTCGTGATAATCAGTATCGAGTTGTTGGTTGACACGGCGGGCCCACGCGACATCGTCAGGAATGATGTCGTAACGCAAATCCTCGGACTCAATTCCAATCGTGTAAGTGCTAATCCTTCGCCCTTCGCTGTGATTTTTCATCATCGCGACAATCGACGAAGAATCAACGCCACCGGAAAGGAACGAACCAAGCGGCACATCGGAAACCATCTCGAGCTTGACGACGCGACCGAGCGTTTCCAGCACGCGCTCTTGCCACCATGCTTCACTTCTTCCCTCTTCGATCTCATCAAATGAAATGTCCCACCACTGGCGGATGCTGATTTCATTTTCGTGCACAGTCAGTACATGACCCGGTGGAACTGTCCTAATTCCACGAAAGAGGGTGTTGGGATCAGGCGCCCAAAGAAAAGTCAGAAATTGATGCAGTGATTCCGGATCGAGTTCGGCCTTGATCAAGCCACTGGCAAGGATCGATTTGATTTCGGAAGCAAAAACCAGCAAAGCACCCTGTGAAGCGAGCCCTTCCTGACCGTCGGGCTTCCAAGACGGTCGGGCGTAATAGAGTGGTTTGATTCCGACACGATCACGTGCCAGGAAGAGCGACCGTTCTCTATCGTCCCAGATGGCGAAGGCGAACATGCCGTTGAGGCGCGGCAAACAATTCTTCCCCCATTCAGCCCACGACTGCAGCAAAACCTCGGTGTCAGTCTGCGTGCGAAAGTTGTGACCTTTGCTTTGGAGTTGTTCGCGCAGCTCCCGATAGTTGTAAATCTCGCCGTTTAGGACCACGACGTAGCGGCCTTCCGGAGAAATCATCGGCTGATGTCCGGCGCTACTGGTGTCGATAATCGACAACCGCCTGTTACCTAAACTAACGCGACGGCCTTCATCATCTATCGCGGCCGAAGTCCAGACACCCTCGTCGTCGCGCCCGCGATGTTCGATTGATCGCAGCATGGTGCCGATTCGGGCTTCAGAATTCTTATCTATCAGTCCAGCTATCCCGCACATCGTGTTTGTTTTCAGTGACCCATAATAACGGACGATTCAGACAAATCGAAGACTCGAGTTCTTTTGGATTCTGAAGCGCTTTCATTCACACCTTGCTTCAGGAGTCTGTCGGAATAATCACATTTTTCTCCGTGTAAACTCCGTGTTCTCCGTGTTGAAATTCCTAAGAAATTTAGAATGGCAACATCAATTGTGTAACAACGGGCATTAGCCCTCCCTGACGGTCGGGCTAATGCCCCAACGCGAGTGCAGATTGGCTTCCTCGTCTCCACAGCGACAAAGAATGCACCACGGAGGCACGGAGATCACGGAGAAGCTTTTTCCCGACAGACTCCTTCAGCAAGGTGGCATCGTGCCGATCGGGTAGCAAAGAAACCGTTTTCAACGGTTTGCCTGACAAGCCGTTGAAACGGCTTTGCCAGTTTCTGGTGAATCTGGTACACCTCGCTAAAGCGAGGTGCTAATGAAATTAGCTCCGGGCATTTCTAGCCGAGAATCCATTATCAACGCCGCTTCGTCACCTCGCACTCGCTTGGCGATTTGCTTCATCATTTTTCTTGCCGCGTTCAGCGTGCGACTACTTTCCTGGCATGATACACATCTTGAAGTTGGAAAAGTACAGAGTTCGGTTACCAGTGATTACCAGCACATTGCCCAACTGCTCCGGCAAGGTGGAATCAGTTCCTTTTTCAGTTCCTCATCTCTGCTAGGCAATCTGAACACGCTTGGTCATCCACCCGGTTATCCAATAGTGATTGCGCAGATCTATTCGGTATTCGGAGAATCGAACACCGTGCTGCAATTCGTTCAAATGATCTGCGATGCACTTGCGGCGGTAATCATTTTTTTGATAGTCGCCCAATTGTTCTCTATCGGCGCGGCGTTCATTGCGGGAATGCTCGCAGCATTTTCGCCGCAATTTGCCTGGAACTCGGTGCTGCTGTTGCCTGACTCTCTGGCGGTACTGCCAATTATGCTTGCCGTTTACTGCCTGGCTCGGGCTATTAAGAATCCAAATCTACTCTTATTCGTGATCGCAGGTGCGTTGATTGGTGTTTCCTGCTGGCTGAGAGCCAACGCCATGCTGCTTACGTTTTTCTTTGCGACCGCAACGTTAATCCTGTTCCGGAACAACAAGGGTTCGCGTTACGCGCTGGCAGTTATCTGCGGAACCTTACTCCTCGTTCTGCCGCTGACAATTAGAAACGCAATCGTCTTTCACCGCTTCATTCCGCTTTCGCTGGGCGCCGGACAGACCTTGTTGGAAGGCATCGCCGACTATGACCCGACAGGGAGTCTCAATATTCCAAAGACCGACATGGGTATCATGAAGCAGGAAGCAGAAGTCTTCCACCGGCCGGACTACTTCGGCACGCTCTTCAACCCTGACGGAGTTGAACGCGAACATTGGCGGCTGGCGCGCGGCTTTGTTGTGATTCGCTCGCATCCCATCTGGTTTTCCGGGGTGATGTTCCGCCGCGCAACCTCGATGGTAAGACTCGAAAGATCGCGTCTGATTTCTACCGAGCCGCCGGTTAGTCATCCGATCAGCGAGATAGAAAGTATGCAACCGGCGTGGGCGAAAACGCCTGCTGAGTTGCTGGCTGGGGGCATGGTCGTGTCACCTCAAGCAAGAGTTTCCGTTACGCCAGACGGTCAGACACTCAATCTCATGGGTGATAATTCGAAATATGGTCAGCAGTTTGGTTCGCCAGTGATTAGCGTTAAGAAGAACAGAGATTACGTCTTTGCTGCACCGATCAAAATCGAACAGGGGCGAATGAAGATCAGCGTTATCGAGGCAGATCGAAGCGTAATAATTGCCTCAATAGTTATCGAAACGCGAGAAGACAAACCAGCACAACAGCAGCCCATCGACCAGATTCAATTACCATTTGTCGCCAGCGCCGACGAGGAGGTGCGAATCGTCTTTAGCAATGAAGCGTCAAATCCTCCGCAGCCTATCGTAAAGATTGGCGCGCTGAAACTATTTGAGCTTGGACCGGCGAGGTTTCTTTGGACACGGTATCCGCGACTTCTTGTCAACGGAGTTCAGAAAATCTTTTTGACCGCGGTGATATTGCCACTGGCTCTAATCGGTTTGGGTTTGTTGATTGCCTGGCGGCGATGGCTCGCATTAACGATCCTGCTGGTAGTTCCTGTTTATTATTTCCTGGTGCAGTCGATTGTTCACACCGAGTATCGCTATGTCCTGGCGGTTGATTATTTTCTCTTCGGGCTGGCGGCGGTAACGGTCACGTGGATTGGTAGTCTCGTTAGTGCGAAAGCGTTCTCCCTCTCCCTTTGGGAGAGGGCCAGGGAGAGAGCATGAGTCTGGAGTGAGGCCGCAGCCCCTCTCCCAGCCCTCTCCCAAAGGGAGAGGGAGCTTCACTTCACAAGTGCCTGCTCGATTAAATCGCTGGCCCACTCGGCGCGCGCATCCCAAGTCCCAGTGCGCACCGCGTCCTGACGAGCCCGCGCCCGATCACTTCCTTCTTCACATAGAGCGTCATCGATTAGTTGTAAGAACTGATCCCGGCTGCGCGCAATTCGCAGCACGTCGCTCATCGATTCGTATTCAGGCAACGGTGCAATCACAACAGGCTTGCCTGACGCCAGATATTCCCGCACCTTAATCGCCGAACCGTAACTTGTGAATGGAACGTCCGTATTCCAGGGCAGCACGCACAGGTCAAAACCGGCCGCGTAATTCGGCAGTTCCTGATAAGGCACCGGCGGCAGAAAATGCACGTTCGGCAAGCTCTCGATTTCCAGGCCCCGTGATTTGTTTCCAATGAAGACCCAGTTCAATTCAGGCCGTGTGCGCGAAGCGAGCTTAATCAATTCCTGATCGATGAGCCATGGCTCGATCGCGCCGAAATATCCCAGTCGCGGACGGGTAATCTTCCGGACTTCTTCCGCTACGCGCAGATCACCATCGGCAATTTTCGACCAATGATCGAAATCGACTGCCTGCTCGAGTAAATAAGATCGCTCGCGGCCGCGACTCGCTTCGGCCAACAGTTTCCGACTGGAGTAGAAGATCAAGTCCGCGGCACAGATGGCCCGCTCATGGAGCTTGCGGATGAAAGCCGGATCCGTAGCGTGATCCATAGTGTTAGCGTCGTACTTGTCTGAAACGTGATAGATGATCAGCGATTCATTCAGCCGGCCAACGACTTCGACGGCGGTAGGAATTGCAATCCAAAGAATCGGATTCGATAGGCCTCGGCGGCGCGCCAGGGTTGCGATTTGGCTGGTCAACAGATGTCGATTTGTGGCCGAGGCAACCCGACTGCCAAAGAAGGGGAAGATGGCCGGGGAGACAACGGTGATGCCTTCCTCAGTCGTGCGCGCAAGTTTCGCATAACTTTTCAGTTTCCGACTGATGCGCGGCACCAGGTCTTTACTCTTGACCGACGCCAGGCCCATCGAGATCGAATTGACGAAGATCACTTTATTGCCGGCGCGCGCGAAACGTCGCATCAAGTGGTTCTTCGAGTGTGGATGGTGATACCACCAATCCTCGCCACCAAAACAAATGATTGACTGGTCGTGAAGCATCGCCAGTGATAATACGTTACGCGATTACTGAAGTCAGAACTGCCTGCGGTAGCCGGCGGTTGATCTTCGAAATTGGTAGCTCTCGATGGTAAAGATCAACCACCCGCTACCGCAGGTGGTTCTGACTTAGTTACTCTTCATGAAGTTTTCCAAAACCGCGCCAGCTATTTTTGTTGTGCCAGCCAATTACGACGTCAGTCGCCTTGATATCGCGCCACCACTCTTCAAACTCTGCACGCGAGATGTAAAAGCTGGTCGGCGCAACCAAATGGTCGAAGACTATCAAGTGCTGCTCACGCCAATTAAATGGTGAGATAAACCGTAAATAGTCGTTGTAGAAGAGATGTCGGGCGATTGGCGAGCCGGCTCTGCTTCGGTTCAATGGGCCGTAAACCAGTTTCGTCGCCGCATACATGATCGCCGTTGGAAACTTCGAAAGGTGAAATAGGAGGCGCGGACTCATGCGTGAAGTGAGGTACTCGCGGACGGGATTGATCAGTCTGATAATCCAGCCATTATTTTCGGCGCCGTAAACCCAGGCCGAGACATACCCGCCGGGTCTTACTTTCGACACCAGTGACTTAAACCCGGCCCGCGGATCCGGCAGATGATGCAGCACGCCGACCGAGAATGCATAATCGAAGACCGGGCGCACCGGCAGATGATAAATGTCGGCCTGAATGACATGCGCGTTCTCTAAACCGCGTGTGGAAGCGAAAGCGACTTCAACCGCTTCGCTCAAATCGACTGCAACTATGTCTCGCGCACCCCAACTTGCAATTCTTTTTGTGTGCCGGCCCTTGCCGCAACCTCCTTCCAGCACAAGTTTCCCCGCAAAAAAGTCCCTCCGTACAGGGGCAAGCCAGGCCAGAAACTGTTCATCGTATTCTGCGTCATCTTGAGAAAATTGCTGCCACGACCAGCCGAAGCTTTCAGCAGTCGCTAGTTTTTCTTCTTCGATGTTTGCCAGTTCCGCGAACCGCGGAATACCACGATTGATAGGAAAAGTGCGTTGGCAAGCGATACATTCCAGCACTCCGGAAACGATCTCGATCCCATCTTCGTCAAGGACCTGGCGCAAGATAATTGACCCGCCACACGAAGGGCACGCAAGGTAATCCAGGAGCTTCTTCTTCATAATTACGCTATCGCTGCTCCTTACTTTACACGTGCCATACAAAGGCCTGAGACCCCAATGGGAAAATTCATAAAACGCAGGGCCTTGCTCTCTGCGCCAAGGATGCGGGCGAAGACGCCGTTGAGCGCGGGAATATTGATACTGTTTTCGGTCGCGGTGCGCATGCCGGTAAGCCGCATCAGTTTGCGCACGAGAAAGATCGGCGCCAGAAATGTGATATTGGCATAGGTAGCTCGTTCGACCTCGAAGCCTGCCTGACGAACCACCCGGCCTAGTTCGGAGAGGCGATAACGACGCCGATGGTTGCTGACTTCGTCCTGCACGCCCCGCCGTAACCAGATCGAACGTGCCGTCCTCGTATGGCAATGCCTCTGCCGCGCCCAGTCTCACATTTTCAATTCCCCGCTCGCGGCAAAACGCGAGAGCATCCGGTGAAACGTCAACCCCTTCAGCATCGCCAAACTGTGAAAGCAAAATCAGATTTGCGCCGGTACCGCAACCGACATCTAAAATATGAGGACGGTGACCTTCGATTTTCGAACAGATTTGTTGGACAAACGTAGCTATGATTTGTCTGCGGCCGATGTACCACCAGTGGGATTCCTCAACCTGATAAAGAATCGGATACGTATGCCGCATCATTTCCTGAGGCAACGTGCCGGTTACAGCCTTTGTTTTCGTCGATAATAGCAAGAGTTTTAGATCTCAACGGGAAAATATTGCATTAGACTTCACTGTGCAGCCTCCGGAGCGACTCCGCCTTCTAATTTTCACCAGCTTGATATCTGCGTTTGTATTTGTACTCATACTTTACGGCTACCTGACCGAACCAAACGATAGCTACGCCGGCGAATACAAGCAGCAATGCTTGCATGGGTAAGCCATAGCGAATTTCTGAGTGTCCGACGGCAAGTGTCGCGAGGTAATAAAGTACCGTCGCCAGAATCACTGCGCTAAGCCGCCAATCTTTTCGTATGGCAAGCCAAATTCCGAGTAACGCTAAAGGTAATGCCAGATAACGCATGACGCTCTGAATGATTCCCAGCGCGTTAACAAACACCGCCAGTGGACGATGCTGATGGTCGGGCGAGAGACACTTGTTGCTCGTCACATTTATTCCCGCACTGCCAATATTTGGAGCGGGCTTGCCGGCGATTTTCAAGTGACCCCAGATGCGGCGGACCATAACCCCAGCGTACCAAAGCGGATGTCCCTTGATGACCGCAAGCGACTTCCTGATACGATCACGATCGCGACGAACTCCGTCGGGCCAGAAAAGGTCCAGCGGCTCCTCGGGCCTGAGATTTAAAGTACGACGCTCCTGCGCGAGCAGCTCCGCGTCACTCCCGGGTGCTCCGAATTCCCGTCCACGATTTGTCTCGCCGATGCCTTCCCAAAGGTTAACACCAACGCTCAGGCCGTTTGGAACGAACTCGGGGTAGAAGACGACAAGATTACGAATAATGACGGGAGAAATAACCAGCGCAGCGCTGAGTGTGGCGGCGGCACCGAGCGCTAAGCGGTTGGACCACCGGGCGCGGGTGAGTAACAACAAGGCCAGCCCCCATACAAAAGAAAGAAAGAACGGATTGACTCGTAGCCAACATGCTATTCCCGACATAATTCCGGCGCCAATGGCCCAGATCATGTTGCGCCGCTGAAGGCTAAGAACCAGCATCCACACTCCACCCAACACAAGCCAGCTCGTTGGCGCGTCGGCGGTCGGAGCAGCGCCTGACAACGCCAGCAGCGGCGAAAGCGCTGCGAACAAACCTCCGGCAAGTCCTGACGGCCATCCATAAGCTGTCACTCCAATGCCGATCACTAGCAAGACCGATAAAGCATCGAGCACTACCTGCACTAGTTGTACAACAGCCGGCGTACGTAAAGCGCTTACACCGTAAATAAATGCCATCCACAAACGGTAGCCCGGCGGATATTGTATAAGGTCGGTCCGGGTTGAATCGTTGATCCAAAAAAACGATTCTCTTCCGTCGAGTACAGCCTGTGCTTGCCGATCGAAAACAGAATACGAACCCGACTGAAACCATGCGGGATCCTGAAAATGTGCCGCGATGAAATGCGCGGTGAGAATGCGAATGACCAGTCCCAGCGTCAAAATCAGCACGAGACAGACTGCACGCTTCTGTCTCACACTAAGATTCTTCGTTGGGATTCTTTTGATCAAAGCCGACCTGCTTTTCGATCACATAAAGGGGACGTTGCTTTACCTCGGTATAAACACGTCCAAGATATTCGCCAATGATGCCCAACGAGATAAGCTGGATGCCGCCGAGAAAAAGTACTGCCACGAAAATTGAAGCCCAGCCTCGGACCCAATCCGTAGTGAAAAGTCTCAAAAATACCGTATAAATAATGCCGGCGAAGGACAAACAGACCGACGCCAGGCCAGCCCACGTTACCAACCTGAGCGGTACGAACGAGAATGAAATAATGCCGTCCGTCGCAAAGCGAATCATCTTGATCAGAGGATATTTGCTTTTTCCGGCCAGACGCGGCGCACGTTTGTACGGCAAGCCAATCTGCCGAAAGCCCACCCAACTCGCCATCCCGCGCAGGAAACGGTCGCGTTCGGGCATGCTCAGAAGCACGCGCACGACTTTCTTATCCATCAAACGAAAATCCCCGGTATCGTGAGGTATCGGCGTTTCCGAAACTCGATTGATGAGTCGATAGAAAAGTTTGGCCGTCCAAAGCTTGAATCCACTTTCGCCGGGCCGTTCGGAGCGCACTCCATATACAACGTCATAGCCGTCGCGCCAGCGCTCCAGCATTTGCGCGATGACGTCAGGAGGATCCTGGAGATCCGCGTCAATTATGACCAGTACGTCGCCGGAAGCGTTCTTTAATCCCGCCGTTACTGCAATCTGATGGCCGAAGTTCCTCGACAATCTCAAGAGCCGCACGCGATCATCGTTTTTGTGCAGGTCATTTAGGATGTCGGTCGTGTTGTCATCGCTGCCATCATCTACATATATGATTTCGATTTTGAGATCGTTGAGTCGCTCAAGCGCCTCGACCAGATGTTCGTGCGACGATCGCAGTACAGCTTCCTCGTTGTAACAGGGGACGATAATCGAAAGGAGCATCTGCCGTTCTGAGCCTCACTTGCGTGCCGAGATGATCACGTTCCAACCAACACTCTGTCGTAGCCGGCGAAACAAATTCTCGGGCATGACTCGTCCCAGTATATAAAGTTCCGGTCGCGTGAGCTGCTCAATCTGAATCTTGATTTCGCGAAACATCGAAAACATTTTGCGCGCCTGAGGCCGGCTATAAACTTTGACCAGTGGACGACCACCGCTCTCATTGAACTCAACATACTTGCTCATGATTTCTTCAGGAGAATTTCCGCGCAGCAACTCGCCATGCAGCAAACCGTGGCGAAGTATGATTTGCCCCCAGTAATTCGATGAGTGGCGATGATAAAGCATTACGCGCGTTTGACCGCCGGGGCGAAGGATTCGATGAATTTCGCGCACGGCGCCCATCGTGTCGGGCGTGTGATGCAGAACACCATTGGAATAAACGACGTCAAAGCTCTCGTCCGCGAACGCCAAATTTTCACCGTCGCTGATAGCAAAGTCACCTCGCTGCCCATAAACCTCCAGATGCTGCCGAGAGATTTCGATCGAACGTGGCGTTAGATCGACGCCTGTGACCTTTGCGCCGCCGCGCGCAAACTGCAAGAGATCCGTCCCCATGCCGCAGCCTACCTCGAGCAGACGCGCGCCAGCGAAATCATTGAAGCCCATTATCTCCGGCATCCACGGCGCGTACTCGGTATAGCGATGATGCTCAATCGCATCGAAAAACTCGCGGCTGCCGAACTGATGCTCACGCCCATAGACCGCTCCGCACGGATCTTCGCCCCACTGTTCGCGGGCTCGTTGTTTTTCATCAGAGGTCTTAGCGGTTTGTGTTACAGGTTTCAAAACTCAGACCGTGGATGAGCGATTTTAACCAGCCCGCATTAGCAGGCGGCACAATGTAGCCCCGGGCGTGAGCCCGGGGAAAACGTCACAACATGAATCAATGAGCCCCGGAGGGGCAACAGATTTCGCGGTGCGCGCCCCGCTAAAATAAACAATCTGTCGCCCGCTAAAGCGGGCTTGGAAATCTTGACGGGCCTTGATCCCCGGGCTTACGCCCGGGGCTACATTCTGCCGCCAACTTCGATGGCTCGTTGAGCAGTCCCAGTCTCGAGGAACTGCAATCAAACTATCGAGCGTACAAGTGATACTCGTCAAGCACGCGCTGCGCGTTGTGCGACCAGGTATGCTGCGCGATAACTATTCGCCTGGCCTCAGCGCCCATGCGTTCACGCAGCCCGCGCGCACGTTTGAGACGTAAGATCGCTTCCGACAATTGTCGCGCGTTGCCGGGCTCAACCAACAGCGCTGTTTCTTCGTCAACCAGCACGTCGGCAATCTGTCCAAGGCGACTGGCGATAATTCCCTTACCCATCGCCATGTATTCGAACAACTTTGTCGGTGAACCGAAAAATTCGCTCCCATCTTCCAGCGGCACATGCGGAGACAGAAGAATGTCGCATGCATCGAGCAAGACCGGCACGCGTTCATGGTCAACGTGACCGGCAAAAACGACCTGCTGCTCCTTTCCGGCATGGCGAATAATCCGCTCCACTTCATCACGAAGCCGGCCCGCACCAACTAACATGAAGCGAACACCGGAATCGTCGGGTAGTAATGTGATTGCCTCCGCCAACGTCAGCACGCCATGCCAAGGTCCGAATGTGCCGACGAAACCGGCGAGCGTTTCATGCTCGGCCACGCCAAGCTCGCACCGAACTGCGGCGCCTCCTATGCCGGGCTGAAATTCTTCCGGATCAACGCCATTTGGATTGACGACAATTTTTTCGTCAGGAATTCCGCAGCGCAGCAAATTCCGCCTTTCGACTGCGGAGACCACAAAGATTCGGGCCGCCACTGCCAGATTCAAACGCTCGAAACGCTCCAGCAACGGGATCATGCCGGAGATATCCCAGTGCTTTCCAATCCAAACTTCCGACCCGTTGTATTCCAAAAAGAGCGGTATGCCGGTGCGCAGGCTCGCTTCAACTCCAGCCGAGGTGAAACGACCATAGCGCTGATAGATCAAGTCGACCGGGCTCTCTTCGATCTCTCGCAATGCGCCCGCCGAAAAAATCAAATTGTTATGCAGATCGAAAGCCGCGCGGCTTATCCCGACAGTCTCGGGATGAATTATCTTCAACGCCAACTTCTGTTCGTCCAGACCCGCAATACGATCGTTGCTTATGAAAGTGATTTTGGCGCCCAGCTCAACCGCCGCGTTCACGAATCCATTGATGTGCGTCGCAGCGCCACCTGCTGGTGTGCCGGCGCTGGGCGTACTCCGCAGATAAGCCATCGATACTGAATGAAAGTCTTTCCTGGCAGGCTGCGGAGAGAAAGAGTTCGCGCGGTTCTCAGATGCTCGTTCAAGTTGTCTGAGCCTCGCATGTGACTGCTTGATTGCCACCACGCTGGAAGCGGTTTCGGCTGCCAGCCTGGACGGGATTCGGCTAAGAATTGTGGCGCGCGTTTCTTCTCGACGGCCCTCATGAGCATCGAGCAAAACGACCCGTCGCGCGCCGGTCAGGGCGCCAAAAAGCATCAAAGCATTTTGCCCGCGCTGCCATACCAGTCTCTCCGTAGCAACCGCGAAGACGTCGGCGCGCATCGAGCGTAACAAGCGGACGCGTGCAATCGAACTCAGTTTGTCCAGCTGGTCGCGGGAGATGCCGTCAATGGTGGCGTCTGAATATTTTTTTTGCAGCCAATCACGGGCATCGTTGGCATCGCCGCTGAGCACAAGTAAAACTATTTTCATGTGATATTCGCGAGGCGAACATTACCCTGCAGTTGCTGCCAGACGAATTCTGGTTAACAGATCGCGCAGCTCGCCGCGGCGTAGCAGGAATATCTCCGCCGGACGACGATCGGTCTTGAGACAAAAATAAACAGCCACCAGAATAAATATCAGCGCGTAACTGACCGCCGAATTCGCCGCCGCGGCTCGCGCACCCCACAGGGGGATTAATGCCAGATTCAGCCCAAGATTCACCGAGAGGGTGAATAACCAGAAAATCGGAATAGCTAAAGGCAAGCCCGTGCCAGTGAAATGCTGAACCAGCACCGATTCGATCGACACCAGATATACACCCGGCAACAGAATCAGTAACTGGATCACAGCATCCGTGAAACGCGTACCGTAGATCAGCGGTAGTGCGAAAGACAACACGGCCGCGGCGACGCACATAAGCAACATCGCGAACGAAGCGTGCCGCGTGACTTGAAGTGCAAATTCACCGCGCGGATCCGGATCCGATGCCACACGCGGGAACAGTAGAGTGGCAATGATACCGGGCAGCATCATCAACAAATTTCCGACCTGCGAGGCGACTGCATAGACGCCAGCTTCCGACGCTCCGCGAAAGTGATTGACGATCAACAAGTCGGCACGAATGATTACTACTCCCGCAATTATTGAGATGTAGAACTTTCCGCCGTACCGAAGCGTGCGTTTGAGCAGCCTGAAATTAGGGCGAAACGCACTGCGTGCTTTCTGCTGGGCCAGCAACCGTCCGATGATTGCTATAAGTACGAGAGCGATAATGATCACGGCGGTCGTATTGAGCGAAACCAACGCGCTCAGCCCGAACCCTAACAAGATAAGTACCACGATCGCGTTTATCAGCAATAGTATCGGCGTCGCCAGATCCAAAAGATTGAGCAAATCGATTCGATCGACCGCCAGAAACACGTTGAGTCCCAGGAGCGTTAGCATTTGAAAAGGAATTGAAATCGCGGCAATCGCAATTAATTTGTAGGGAACCCGCCCAAATAACGATGGGTCAATTCTGGCCAGCAGCAGAAGAGCGACCGTGAGCGCGCTGCCGGCGGCGAACGAGAACATCAAAGAATTCGCCCAAAGCGGTCCCAGCCGCTTTCGATCCTGCGAGATAAAATAAGTATTTGCTGAAGGCAGGCCGGCGCTTCCGATTTGCAGGGCGAGGGCCACCATAACGTTCAGGACGGCCAGCGCTCCCAGGCCCTCTGGCCCAAGCCACCGCGCTACAATTACGCTGGAACCAATCACGCCGCAGAGCATCATCAAACGGGTCGCAAAAGTCAGCGCCACGCCCGATGTGAAGCTGCCAAAAGGAGGCGCCTCGCTCACCGTAACAGCGGCGTCGCTTTCTGTTGTCGGCGCGGTGATCGCATGGTCGCTCATATTTTGCCGTCGATATATTGATACTTCCTGCTAGCCCCTCACCCTTTGCGAGAGGCCATGAATCACCAGGAATGCCCTCTTCCCAACCCTTCTCGCAATTGGAGCAGGGCTTAAATCAGCCTATCCAGCGGTCGTACCACAAACTAAGATTCAGCAAACACCAAAGGTTCGCGCTCCAGTCGCGGACTTCGCGGCGATGCTCATCTGCGAGCCGCTCGATGTATCCATAGTCAAAAAAGTTTCGTTGCCGCATTGAGGAATTCATTAACTGCTGAACTAGCGCTTCACTCTCAGCTCCGCGAAACCATTCGCGTACCGGCGCGCCAAAACCGCGCTTGGGTTTATAAAGCAAATCCCTGGGGAGCACCGATTCCAGGGCGCGCTTCAGAATGTGCTTTCCAGTTGTTCCCTTCACTTTCAGGCTGCGCGGCAGTCCCATCGCGTATTCAATCAGATGATGATCGAGGAAAGGCACACGCGCTTCAACCGAGGTGGCCATGGTGATTTTGTCTACCCGCATCAAGAGCAGTTCAGGCAGACGCAGTTTCAATTCCAGATACGTCATGCGCGCGGCGTAGTCGGCGTTCGGACGAGCCGCCCCGATCCTGTCCTGATACTGCCGCACGATGTCATGCGTCGTCAGTCCATTGTAATTCGCGCGCATTTCCGGCGAGAGAACGTTTGCCTTCATCGTCTCGTCAAAGATCGAGACCCCGCCCCAGAACAGATTTTCGTTTGCCCCCAGCCTTCGAATCAGTTCGCTGGACATTCGTTTTTTTGAGCCCTTTTGCACAAGCGGCCGCACCAGGGCCGCGGCAGCGCGGCGCGCAGCGAGCGGCGCGCGTTCGGCATAGCGCCAGAATCTTTCTTCGATCCGGAGATAAGTCCTGAACCAATCATAACCGGCGAAAATTTCGTCGGAGCCTTCACCTACCTGAACCACGATCGTTCCTGTCTCGCGCGCCAGCTTCGAAACATAATAAAGCGGCACACAAACCGGATCGGCAATCGGCTCGTCCTGGTGAAAAACAAGCTCGGGCAGAAACTGTTGCATCTCGTCACGGCCAATCATCACCTCGTGATGATTCGTGCCGAAGCGCTTTGAGATAGCACGCGCCGTATCCAGCTCGTTCAGTTCTTCGTTGTCGCGAAAGCCGACGGTGAAAGTTCGCACCGGCTTTGTCATCAGCTCAGACATCAGCGCTACATTAGCCGACGAATCAACACCACCAGAAAGAAACACGCCAAACGGCACGTCGGCCATCATTCGCTTCTTAATTGAACTGCGCAGCAGTTCGAGAATCCTCTGCTGGTGATCTTTCTCACTGCCGTTAACGGGTGACGCCGGAGGCAACGCATCCCAGTACTGTGTGACGCGAGCCTCGCCGCCGCGATCGATCACCAGCATATGCCCAGCCGGAAGTTTCTTGATGTCTTGAAAAAGAGTTTGTGGCGCGGGCGTAGTTATGAAAGTCAGATAATGATAAAGGGCTTCCTCATTCACTTCAGCATTGACGGCTGGATGTTCGAGGATTGCCTTGATCTCGGAAGCAAAGATGAACCGGCCATCTTGCTGATAGAAGTAAAGCGGCTTAACGCCCGCCCGGTCCCGCGCCAACACGAGCCGTTGGCGGTCGGCGTCCCAAATTGCGATCGCATAGTCGCCTTCGATGTCTTGAATAAAGTCGAGCCCGCGCTCTTCATAAAGATGCAGGAGGGTCTCTGAGTCCGTGCGTGAGACATAGACATGGCCGCGCTCTTCCAACCCTTTACGCAGAGACGCATGGTTGTAAATCTCTCCGTTGAAAACCAACCAGACACGATCGGTGCAACCATGCATCGGCTGATTGCCGGCTTCGGATAAATCGATGATGGAAAGCCGGCGAAAACCGAGACCGCCGCGGCCGTCATCAAAAATCAGTTCGCCGGCGTCATCAGGACCGCGATGCGTCATCACATCGCGCATGCGTTCGACCAGCGCGCGCTCGACATTGCCGCGTGCTGCTCCATATTCCCAAACTCCAACGATCCCGCACATTAGTTATTGCCGATTGCCCTCCACAAGACACTCTTCGGCAACGTCCTGAAAGAGTCTTGACATCACGTAATATCGTGGCCCCGACACATCATTCTTTTGATAAGTCAGGTCACCAAACGTCAACAGCTCGAGAGCGCGCCGATAAAAAGTCGCGTCGAGATTGAAGAGGTACTGCTTGGCTTCCACGATCGTCTTGCAGCGCGAGATATCAACCTCTTCCGAAAGCACAATACGCTCACCTGTATCTATGCCGGCGTCGATGAAGAAGACGGTGACGCCCACCGGGCTGCCTTCAACCAATGACCATTCCATCACGCTGCGCCCGCGATAACGCGGCAGAATGCCAATGTGCGCATTCAGGATGCCGAGCCGAAAACAGTTGATGGTCGGCTCGCGATAGATGGTACCCGACTTATGCAAGCCTATATCTGGATTCAACGATTTCAACCTTGATAACTCCTCAGGATGATCCAGCGGCCTGCGAAAGAATTTTACTTTGCCCCTTGCAATCAGCTGCAGCGACCTTAGTCTTTCACTCTTAAGAATCAAACGCGCTAGATGCTTCGCAATTCCCTGTACTCCTTCGCCGGCGGGAAAAAGCAAGATGAAAACATCATTGCCCTTAACATTTTTAGCCTCGTCGTAAACGCTTAGCGCCGCGGGAAGAGAGTTCGCCAGAATGGTAATTCGCATTTACAGCCAGGCCATCAGCGCGCGCGCATATAGCGCGAAATAAGAAGTCAAAAGCCATCCGTGTTGCGACTGCGGATGCCACGTGGCGGGCAGTAACTCGTAATAGTAGTTCAGCGCGTCAAGGAACCTCAAATCACGTCCGGTCGCTGCGTGAACGGCAACCAGATTCAGTTCGAGCAGCAGATTGTCGCTGTCCACGGCGAATACTGACTCTTTTTCAATACGGGTTCGATCATGCACCATCAGTCTTAGCAACACGTATTCGCGAAGTTCGTCTTCTATTGGTAGCGTAAAGTTCAGCGGGCAAGCGTATCTTTCGGTGAGAAGGTGAAACCGTCGTTGGTGCTGACTTGTTGTTTTAAGATCCTGAAGAAGAGGCTCGAGCGGCGGGCGCGATCCGAAACGCGCCATTGTTGGTTCTGCCAGCGCGAGCTGTCGTAGCGACGTAAGACAATCGCTTTGCGACTCAAGCCAACTATTGGAAGCGCCGAAACAGGAAAGCAAATTCTTTAGCTCAACGGATGACTTATTCAGGAGGGTCCGCCGCACAGACGAAACGAATTCGCTCAACCCGCCAAAATTATCCGGGGCCAGATTAGTGACGCGCTTGCGAAGCAGTTCATCAACGCGGCGGGCAACTGCTCTAGAAATCAGTTCCCTTTTCATGCTCGTGCTGAAGAGGTCCTGATGGGAAATCTGCCATTCCGCAACTCTCTCGCGAGCTCCGTAAGGGTCACACATTTGATGTCCGTAGCCTTCGATACTTCTGCGATAAAGCGTTCAATATGCGAGAAGTCTTGAATGTCTTTCGTATGATTTTCGAGAATGACAGGAACCTCTGCGATATTCGCGGCCCGCGCTCGGCGACGAATCGCAGCGAGCATCTCGCACATCAGAGGATAATCCAACTGCGCGAGATCAGAAATCAGGTGCTTGCCTTTGATATAGGGCACAACTCCTTTTTCATAAATCCGCGTGAGCGTCGAAGCCTGACTGCTCCACGCCGATTCATGGCCATAACTTTCAACCGTGCGTCCAGTCTTCTTTGGCTTGGATTTGGGCGCGACTCGATTTTTTACCCCTCCTACTGCCTTGTGCAGGTGATGCTGAAAGGTTTGCCGGCGCGATCCGTAAAAGTGATTCGTCGGCACGCAGATGATCGGCTCGACCTTATCCGAGACTTTGCGCGCATCGGTCATCACCGGATAGAACGGCAAAAAGTCTTCCTCGCAATGTGTATAGTCAAGATCGATGCGGCGGGTCTGGTAGCGGACCCCGCCGACTATACTCATGTCAAAGACGATTCCAAACTCTACCAGGACGGAAAGGATGTGCGGCGACGGAGCGATACACCATGAACCGGATCGAAAGGAGACGATGGCATACTCAGCATTAATAGGGCATAGCAATTTTTCCAGGTACTGCTTGCCAGTCTTGATCATTCGATCCGCGTCATCTGGAGAATAATTCAGGATTGACCAGTCGCCGTTCAGGTTCCACTGGCCGTTCCGATAGTCGCAATCGCTCCACTGCGGATGAATGTGTAACTGTACATCGTGACCCTGGCGAAACGTTTCCTGTACTGCCGCGTCCCACTCGTCTGCCAACACTTTCAATTCAGGATGTACATTCTGAAATCTTCTAAAAGTGATCTGCTGCAATATCTCGGCATTGAAGGAACCGCGTATGTCATGCGCGTTGTAAATATTGATGAGTTCGCGCATGGGACCAAACTGCAATTTGTAGGGGTCACCCGAACCGTCTCCGCTCAACTCCCAGTCATCAACAAAGGCAAGATAGATTGTGGGGTGCATTTCTGAATGAACTTCGTGTCCTGGCTCCGATGCCGCACCTCGCCGGATTCTAGACTTGCGATTAATTCGGCCGCCAACGGCGTTCACTTACGACCAAGAGTGTTCATGTCGTTGCAGGAGCGCTTAACACGCCAAAGCGGATCTCACCGCGCGCGGCTTGGCGTCTTAAATTCTCGATTAACTCAAGCCGGTGTGCTTCGTCGTCATCGTGGCAGACGGGAACCAGTGCCCAGCGAACGATAAGCGGTGCCCGAGCATTTATGGACCAACGAGCGGCCACCGTCGCCTCCCTTGCACCGTAGTCGCATGAAACCGACCGTGGCACAAATTCGGGTCGCTGGTCCCGATCGAGCAGCGTCAAAAACAACCTCCCTGGCTTCGTCTCATAACGTGCCTGCACTGTTCCGTCAGGGCGCAGAATCGTCTCGATCTCTGCAGCGAAAACGAAATTGAAGCGAAAAATGTGCTCGCCCCGCCCGTGCAGCAGATCGGTCACTCTCCAACAGCGCGCCCGTTTATCGAATACAACCTTGCGGCAGTGTATCACCGGCTCCGGCAAGTGCGTGTAGCCATAATGCTCGGCAGCGACGGTGTCGTACTCTCGACCCAGCTCATAACTGAGCACCCTCGGATGGGCTTCGTCGCCAATGACGAATGGCACCGCCTCGTTCGTTGTATTTTGCTCGATACCATCGACTTCGACGGTCGAATGATACGCGGTCGAGCGAAAAAGATTCCGCTCATGCAAATCGGCCGTGTAAACATACGTGCCCGCATCAACAATAAAAGGCACGCCGCAAGCGGCCACTTCTATGCTCAGAGCGTCGTTATGACCGTGCGATCCGCGACCATTGACGCCGCTGCCACTCGCATTGAGCAGGAGGTATAGGTCATCATCGCGAAGAATATACGTACCACTATCGGGGAAGGCTTGCGACCCATTCGGCTCTGCTGCCGCAAGCGTCTGGTAATCGCGCACTCCCTGTGCTCCCAAAATCCAGAGCAGTTCTTCCGGCAAAGGTAAGTTCTTCAACTTGAAGCGCGGCTCCTTAAAAACCGCCGCGCCAATCGCCAGCACGTACGCGTGATCGTCGCCCGTACGCCGCACAGTCGGAAGTACCTGCCCGCTATCGGAATCGCCAATCAACGGCGCGTGGCCGTCAGGTCGCAGATAGGCACGAACATACTCGATCATTCCACGCAACTTGCTCCAGTATTGGTCGCCAATATAGATCTCGTTCAAGTGGCATAGGACGAAAGAATAAAGAAACAACTCCAGCTTAAAACGATGATAACCGGTGGAAGCTTCATAGTCGGCTCCGTCACGCAGGATTTGCTTATCCATTTCGCCGAGCAGCTCGCGCAGGCCAAACTCGCGCCACTCGCGTGCGGCTTCCAATTCCGGCAGCATAATGCCCAGCCACAATAGCCCCGTCACATCAGACAGATAATGATTGCTGTTTGCTAAGTGCGAGAACTCGAGATTCCTTTGAATGTGAGCGCCATGCTGCTCGAACATCATAAGAAGTCCGGTGAGAGCTTCTTCATTCATTTGCGGAGCGTGCAGGAATAGTGTAAATCCAGCCAGCAGATTCATCGCGCGCAACGCAACTTCCATTGCGCAATTCCAATTGACGCCGCGCCCCACTGGATTTTGCGCGCGCCAGCTCGCCAGCTGGCGAAAGAACTCGGTACTGAATTTCTCCGTGCTATCGGATTGAGCCTTGCCTGACCGTCCCACCCCAGCCGGGCTGCCCGACTGGGGACCCCGGCGTCGGGCTAGTGTCCCGTTTGTGACTGCGTATGCGCGGCCGAGTGTGATGAGGTGCGCGAGCCGGTTCAACTCCCAAACGACCCGCGCGTCCGAACCGTCGTTGCGAATCAAATTAATGTCTGCGTGATACGCCAGAGGCCAGTCGAAACCAGATAGCGGATCAAGATTCCAGTTGATTTCTCCAGCGCCAAAACATTTTTCTCTGAAGCCGAGCAGTGGCCAGCAATGTTCATGCGCAATTCGCTTTGCCTGCTTGATCAGGCCATCGGTATCATCAGGAAATAGCGTTAGTTGCAGTTGGGCCGTCGAGTGCCCCGCATCCTCGAAGCCGGGAAAAAACTGCGGCGAGCGGCGAGAACGAAAATGCGCCAACAGCTCAGGCACTGACATGCCGACGAAATCCGCAGTCAGTTTTGCCGGCTCCTGATTAAGTTGTGAGAGTTGCGCTCGCTCACGGCGGCGCGCAAGTGACAAACGGACCCGTCGTATCATCTCGAGGGCGGCAGTGCGCGGGCTGACTTCACCGCGCAGAGCGCGCCGAAACCGAAGGATGAGGGATGAGGGATGAGGGATGAAATCCGATCTTTTTTTCTCTTGATCCTTCATCTTTCATTCTTCATCCTTGCTCTTCAATCAGCGCGTCCAGAATCCGGGCCGCCGTATGGCCGTCCCACAGTGGGGGAATCTGGGGCGAGGAAGTGCCGGGGTTTTTATTCAGGGCTTGACGTGCAGCTTTAATTATCCTCGTCGGATCACTGCCTGCGATTGTGTTGGTACCCATCTCAACCGTAATTGGTCGCTCCGTGTTTTCGCGCAGCGTTATGCAGGGAATGCCGAGCACGGTCGTTTCTTCCTGAATGCCGCCGGAATCGGTTAGGACCAAACTCGAGCCGCTCAACAGTTCTAGAAAATCCAGATAACCCAGCGGGTCGGTCAAACACAATCCGGGTGCATTACTGACTCGGTCGGTAAGCCCCAGGTTGGCGATCATTTTCAACGTCCGAGGATGAACCGGAAAAACTATGGGAAGAAGACTACCAACCTCTTCGAGTGCCTCCACGATCCCCGCAAAGGTTTGCGCTTGGTCAACATTCGAAGGGCGATGAAGCGTAAGCACCGCGTAATCCAAGTTTCCGAGTCGCAAATCCTTTCTGATCGTCGACTTGTTCGCAAGCGGAAGATACTTGAGCAGCGAATCGATCATGATGTTGCCAACAAAGCGAATTCGCTTTTCGGGAATTCCTTCGGCGCGCAAATTTTCATCAGCATCTCGCGATGGAGTGAAGAGCAAATCCGCAATCTGATCGGTCAGCAAACGATTGATCTCTTCCGGCATCGAGCGATCGCGACTGCGCAATCCGGCTTCGATATGCGCGACTTTGACTCCGAGTTTTGCGCACACCAGCGCACACGCCAGCGTCGAATTCACATCGCCAACGACAACCACCCAGTCCGGCTTCTCCTGCAGCACAAGAGGCTCGAACGCTTTCATGATCGCTGCTGTTTGTGCCGCATGCGAAGCTGATCCTACACCAAGATCGATATCGGGCTCGGGTATTTCCAGATCGCTAAAGAATGTGTCCGACATCTTCGCGTCGTAATGTTGTCCGGTGTGAATGAGGATTGGTTGGAACTCAGCCGGGCGGCATTTCATTGCCGTCACCAGGGGCGCTATCTTCATGAAGTTGGGACGAGCGCCGACGACGTTGATGATCTTGAGCATGAATTGTCAGTTGTCAGTGGTCAGTTGTTCGTCGCTGGGCCACGGACGACGGACCACTGACTACTGACGAGTTACAACCTAATTATCCTGGCTCGACTGCCTCGCCGTAGATCTCCGTTCAATGCATTGCGTGTGTCAACAACCAGCGAAGCGAGTTCCGTTATCCGGCGATAATCAATCTGGCTGTGATTGGTGACTACGACGACGCAGTCGGCCCTTTTGAGTTCTTCATCGGTGAGAGCGACGGATGAAAGTGGCGCGCCACTTCCTTCGGCATGTGCCAGATCAAAACGCACTTCGGGCACCAACGGATCGTGGTAACGCACGTCGCAGCCTTTGATTCGCAGGCGATCTATGATCGAGAGGGCCGGGCTCTCGCGCACGTCGTCAATGTCCGGCTTGTAGGCCACGCCAATCAGCAGAACATGCGACCCATTCATCGCTTTTCGGTCATCGTTCAGTCCGTCGGAAACCAGTTGGACCACGTGCTCAGGCATGCGCGAGTTTACTTCTTCGGCCAACCCGATGAAGCGCGAATCGAAACCGTGTTGTCGTGCTTTCCACGAAAGATAATGCGGATCGAGCGGAATGCAATGGCCGCCAATCCCCGGTCCGGGATAAAACGGCATGAAACCGAATGGTTTTGTCGCCGCCGCTCGAATCACTTCCCACGTATCGATGTTCAGCGCATAGCAGAGCCTTGCCATTTCGTTCGCCATGCCGATATTTACGGCACGAAACGTATTTTCGAGAAGCTTGGCTGCTTCTGCAACGCGCGCGGAACTGACTGGGTGAACTTCCTTAACGATCTGCGAATACAGGTACGCGCCGGCTTGGGTCGAATCATCGGTAACGCCACCCACGACTTTGGGAATATTGTTCGTTTGATATTGAATATTGCCGGGATCCACGCGCTCAGGCGAGAACGCCAAAAGAAAGTCCTTGTCGAGCTCAAGCCCCGTCTCTTGAAACATGGGTAGCAACACTTCATCGGTAGTGCCCGGGTAAGTTGTCGATTCCAGTATTATCAGTTGCCCTCGTCGCAAGTTGGATTTGATCTCTTCGGCAGCGGCCAGAATGAACGAGACATCAGGCTCTTTCGTTTTTCGCAGCGGCGTCGGCACGCAGATAATGATCGCGTCGCGCTCTTTCAAACGGCCAAAGTCAGTTATTGCTTGCAGACGGCCCGCCTCGACCAATTCTTTTACGGTGTCTGAATCGACGTCGCCAATGTATGACTGACCGGCGTTAATCTGTGCTGCTTTTCTTTCGTCAACTTCAAAACCGAAGCAGTCGAATCCATTGCGAGCAAACTCAGTCGCCAGCGGCAATCCTACGTAGCCGAGGCCAATCACCCCGACACGCGCGTGCTTGTCCTTAATTAGATTGATGATTTCGTTCTTGATCATGAACGTCTTTTCGTCAGCGGCTTACAAATCATAAAGGCAGGAAGCAAGAATCACTAATGCTGCGATCAAGTCTCACCAGCCTAAGTGAGCCGCGCGCGCAGTGTCAAGAATGTGTTTTGAGGCCACGACCGCAAACTAACACACAGCGCAAAAACTGAGGTTATGAACGATCGAAACGATTGCGTACTTTCGCGCTAAGTCATGCGGAAGTTTGCGCACGAAGTCTGCTGCCGGGAAGATATCGACGTCATTGTCTTGATTGTCTTATCGGCATAAGCATTGCTTGCCGCCCAAGCTGATACGGAGACAAAGTTCTTCAAACTTTTTGGCGTTTTTATCCATGAGCGAAAGGAGCTAATTATGCCCAAACCAGTTGTAAAGGAAGGCAAAGTGGTTTCTGCCAGAGGTAAGTTTTACGCCACCATCGGTCGCACGCGTCAGGAAATTCCAGCGACCCTGGTTGATCCCGGCTCACTGAAGAGATTTGCTGGACGGCCTGTGTCCTTCACGCTTTTTGGGAAGAGCATCGTAGCCATCGGCATCCGGCCAGGGCCGATAATCGTCTGCTACATTCCGGCCCCTGACGTGGTCAAGCAGATTCAACCCGACTTGCAGAAGTTTCTGCAAAAGAAATACATGGACGCTGGCATACTGCCCGGTTGAGGGGATCGTGGGCCAACCAAGAAAACAGCCTTTGGCGTTTGAGAACGTGGTGGTGGAGGTGACCCAAGCCTGCCACCACCGCTGTTTGCATTGCTACAATTTCTGGCGGCGTCGGCGTGCGCCGGTGCAGCACCCACAAACGCTATCGCGAGCGGACATCCTTGAGGTGATTCGCAAGATCCGACGCGATACGCCATTGCGCCAGGTCGCATTATCCGGCGGCGAGCCGCTGTTGCGACCGGATCTGCCGGAGATTGCAGGCGATCTGATAGCTGAAGGCCTCAACGTAGTTGTCATCACTAACGGCACGCTTCTGACTGAGGAGCGTCTTAAGCGTTTCCCGGTTGACACTGTCTTCGAATTCACTTTGTTCAGCGTTGACGCTCAACTGCATGATCGAATTGCCGGCCGTCCAGGTGCATTCAGGAAGGTGATTCGCGGCATTCAGCTTGCGGGCCGCCATAATTTCCGCCTCGCTCTGGCATGTGTAATCAATCGTTTGAACGCGCACGATGTGCTGCAGACCATCGAACTCGGCATCGCGTTGAAAGCTGAAGCGGCGATGTTCAATCGCATCAATCTCACTCGCTCCACGATGCCGCTGGCGGATCAACTCGTCCCGTCGGTGCAGCAATTAACGCAAGCCCTGGATGCTGCCGAAGAAGCTGTTCGCCGGTACGGCATTTCGGTGGCCGTGTCAGTGCCCATCCCGCCGTGTGTGATCGACGTCAGTCGATACAAGCATCTCCACTTCGGCTGGTGCCCGCGAGGCGGCGAGGGCGCGTACTATACCATCAGCTACAATGGTCTAGTTCGCCCTTGTAATCATTCTTCGGTGATCCTTGGCGATCTGCGAATAGACAGCTTCGCCGAAATCATCATGCGCGAAGCGACTCGCGCGTTCTGGCAACCCGTTCCGCCCGAATGCCAAAACTGCCAACACCCGTTGCGCGACTCTTGCCGCGGCGGTTGTCTTGCTGCCAGCCACGAGTGCTACGGCACAGCCGCTCGAATGGACCCCTTTATCGCACATTGTTTATCGGCCTGATCCGCACGTGATTTACTTTAAGACCGTGTCGACTCGATAATGCGGCCGACCGTGCGAGCTTCTAAAACAGACAGCTCTTACGACGTGGCGATTGTCGGTGCGGGAGTGTTTGGCGCATGGACGGCTTATAAGCTGCAGCGTTCGGGAAGGCGTGTAATCCTGATCGACGCTCACAGCCCCGGTCACAGCCGTTCCAGTTCCGGTGGCGAATCACGCATCATGCGGATGGGCTATGGCGCCGATGAATTCTACACGCGTTCATCACTGCGGGCTTTGCAACTGTGGCAGGAATTGTTTACGCACATCAACGAACCGCTCTTTCATCGAACCGGTGTACTTTGGCTCGCCCATGAAGATGATCCATATCCGGTGAAGTGTGCTGAGACGCTGGCGAAGCTCGCGATTCCTTTCGAGAGGCTGACGACGGCAGAAGTCGCGCAGCGTTATCCGCAGATTGGTTTGGAGCGAATCTCCTGGGGACTGCTCGAGCCGGAAAGCGGAGTCCTGATGGCGCGCCGCGCAGTCCAGGCCGTTGTCAGGGAAACAATCAAGAGCGGTGCAGAGTATTCGCAGGATGCTGTAAAGGCGCCGATCGGCGGAGGAAACCTGGACTGTATTACTACCGAAAGTCGCCGACGCATCTCAGCCGGCGAATATATCTTCGCTTGTGGTCCATGGCTGCCTAAGATTTTCCCCGACTTATTGCGTGATCGAATTCATCCTACCCGCCAGGAGGTTTTCTTTTTCGGCATTCCCGCCGGTGATCGGCGTTTCGCAGCACCAGCCTTGCCAACCTTTATCGATTTCAAAGACGAGGCCTATGGCCTGCCGGATCTCGAAGGGCGCGGCGTCAAAATAGCAATTGACCGGCATGGACCGCCTTTTGATCCTGACAGCGGGAATCGAGTTGTCACCAGCGAAGGTCTTGCTGAGGTTCGTCGCTATCTGGCGCGCCGGTTACCAGAATTGAAAGACGCGCCTGTCACAGAAACACGAGTCTGTCAGTACGAGAACACGTCGAATGGCGACCTCCTTATCGATCGACATCCCCAGTTCGATAATATCTGGTTGGTTGGCGGTGGCTCTGGCCACGGTTTCAAGCATGGACCGGTCGTGGGTGAATACGTCGCGGCCAGAATTGAAGGTAGTAATAAGGGAATCGAACCGCGCTTTAGTTTGGCAACGAAAGGGAAGAAGCAAAGGCGTGCGGTTTATTAATGATGGGTAACGAGGGTGGAGGGAATATCTGAGCCTCCGGGATCAGTGCTCGCCATGACTTCTTGGCATGCGCTCTTCGTCCGCATAGCGGACGAATTTAATAGCCGGTGGCAGCGCCACCGGATCAGAGTCGACAATGACCGCGACCCTGTAAGGGTCCGAATCTCAGGTCATCAAAATGTTCGACCCCTTCAGGGTCGGGGCCATATTCTCTCGCTCGATCCGTGGGTGATGCCCACGGCTATTCAATTCATTCCCTGCGGGGATGATTGTGACCTTCCTCGCAAAAGGAAGGTTTTCAACGGCTGGTGCGCTATCACCCGGGAATGAACTTTTCGCCGCGATAGACGAAGTAGATCAATTCTGTACTTGGCTTGAACAAAATCTTCGAACGTGGCCAAGCCGCCCTGATGGTCCAGAATCGTGAAGGCCTTGCCAGCGAAGATTCAGGTAATGCCGACTGGACAGCTACGAACCCTTACCCGGTCGCTACCGCTCCCGGTTCGGTACCTAGCTCCCTGCAACAGCAGCCGAGACGCCTGACGCTTCGGCCTGGCGCTTGACGATCACCAGCGTGATGTCGTCGGCGGCGGGTGTGCCCTGGCAGAATTTTGTGAGCTCTGCTTCTATGCGATCGCGAATGCCGGCTGCGGAAGAATCCATGTTGCGCGCCACCACTTCGTAAAGCCGAGTTGGGCCGAATTCTTCACCCTTGGGATTAAACGCTTCAGTCACTCCGTCCGAATAAATCACCAGCACGTCGCCCGCATGCAGTCGCGTGCGCCCTTCCCGAAAATCAGCATTCGCCATGATGCCCAGCGGCAGCCCGCCCGCGGCGAGCTGCTCCATCGTGCCTCCGGCATGGACGATGAGCGGCGGGTTGTGGCCCGCATTGAGGAACGCCAGCGTTCCCTTCTGGGGATCGAGTTCAGCATAGAAGAGAGTAACGAAGCGGTTTGGCGGAATACTCTCGACCAGGTAGCGGTTAACGGCGCCGATCGTTTTCGACAGCGAATCATGGGTCTCTGCCTGCGCGTGCACTGCCGCATGCAGCGAAGACATTAGCAGGGCTGCGGCCGTGCCTTTCCCAGAGACGTCGCCCAGCGCCACGACCAGTTTGCCATCGGCCCGCTCAATGAAATCGTAGTAGTCGCCACCAATTTCGTAGCAGGGAAAACTGATGCCCTGCAATTCGTAACCGGCGATTTGCGGCGCGGCAGCCGGCAAGAACCGGTGTTGAATCTCGCTGGCTACCTGTTGTTCGCGCTCCAGGCGCTCGCGCTCGATGCGTTCTTCCATCAAGCGCGCGTTCTCAACGCGAATCGCCGCGACCGATGCCAGGGTCGTCAGAACCTTAAGATGATCTTCGGTGAAGCGGCCCTCGGCCAAAGGCGAATCGGCGTAAATAATTCCGAAAACATTCTGACCCACGCCCAGCGGCACCGCCAGTACTGAGCGCACGCCTTGCAACATCACTGTTCCGCCCATGAATCGTGGATCAGTCTGCGCGTCCGAAGTCAAAACCGATTTGCCGTTGACCACAACTTCGTCGATCACCGAACGGCTAATGCGAATCTCTCCGATTTCCCCGACGCGATCGCGCAAGCGCGCAACTGCTACTTTCAAATCGGGATTCTTGTCTTCGCGCATCATGACCATGCATCGATCCGCGGGCACCGCTTCGAAGACTAACGACACGATTTGTTCGAGAGTCTCGTTCAGCGTAACTGACGCCAGCAGTGCGACACCGACTTTGCTGATCAAGGCAAGCAAGTCGCTTTGTTTTGCAACCTGATTCGAGGCACTTTCTTCAGATTTCGTGCGCGCGCCTTCGATAGCTTCGAACAATCCCGAGGTGGTGCGATCCGCGGACGACAGGGCAATTGTCGCTTCCGGAATCGACGATGAATTGTCCGTAATCATCGTGGCTCCGCTGCTGAGCGGATAAGGCCCGTCGTTAAAAACGATTTCGGTCTCGCCGATTTGAATGCGTCCGCCGCGCAGCAGAGTTACCGGCGCGTCTACAATCGAACCGTTGTAGAGCGTGCCGTTCGCCGATCCGAGATCATGCAGGAAGTATTCATCGCCTTCGTGACGCACTTCCGCGTGCACGCGTGAAGCAAAGGGATCGGGAATACACAAATCATTGCGCGCCGAACGTCCGATAGTTATGCGCAAGCGGCTGATCGCAAAATGCTCAGCCGTGCGATCTGGATACTTGACGATTAACTCAGCCATGAAAGAGATCGAAGATTTAAAGTGCGTGATTCTAACCCTGTGCGCCCTACGCACGCGAGCGCCGCACGGGCGAGACAACCGTCCCTGCGTATTCGCGCACGACGACGGTGCCGGCAATAAAATCATGCAGAGCGCGTCCGCTGGCGCTAACCGTGACGATTAAAAAACCCAAACCGAATGGCAAAAGCGACAGAGGATAGCCGATAAAATGGCGCAATAACGCTCGACCAATTCCGGGTACGCCGCCATGGATCCGTTCCAGCCGCAAACCGGTAGTCCACTTGCCGACAGTTTTGCCTGTCAGTCCCACCAGCACGCCCAGATCAAGCACGCCCATCACCAGCGTGATGAAAATCCCAATCCTCTCAGCCGTGCCGCCGGCCAGACGCGCCCCACCGCCCATCAAACGCGCCACCATAATACTGAACGTCAGAATCAGAGCGAGCAAAATATAATCAATCAAAAGAGCGCCGCAGCGCAGAGCAAAAGGCGCCTGATAACGCACCGGACGACGTGCCTCAGCCCGGTGGCTCGGTCGGCCCGATGGATTTGCAGTTTGAACGGTTGTGGCCATTGAGGGATTCTGCTGGTATTCCAAATGCCTGGTAGTTTCTAAGCTTCAGGTTTGAGAATTTTAGATCCAGATCTCAGATTACAGCTTTCAAATCTGCCAGCTGAGATTCAACTCTGAAAGAACTTTACCACCGATCACCCCACTAAAAAGTGGAGAGTGGTTTCACCCATCCGGATGCGATCACCGCTGTCCAGGGCCCGTGGCTGACGCGGTTCGAGGCGAATCATATCATTGATTACCGTACCATTTACCGAACCGAGATCCTCGACCATGAAAGCCTGACCCTCACGCCAGATGCGCGCGTGCCGACGCGAAACCTTGGTCTGTGGGTCAAACCGCGAAAGATCCACCTCCGGAAAAATATTCGACAACGGATCGGTCCTGCCGACAAGATTGCTGTCCTTTTGCAAGAGGAACGAGGCATCAAGTTCAGTCGTGCCGGCGACGATCAGTTTTGCTGTCGGCCTTGCGGGCAACGATGCACTCGAATCACCTGTTAAGGGCTGCCGCGAGCCACAATGCGCGCAAAAAATGTCGTCAGCGGCAATCCGGCCGCCGCAGAATCCGCAAAAGACCATTGCCACCCGCACGGTCTCGCCGCCCAACTCATAACCCGGCGCGCCAAAGCTGACCTGGCCGGTGCGCAACTTCTCGAGATGCAGTGCCAGCGTGTCGCGCAGCTCGGCGCCTGACTGAAAACGATGTTCGGGTTTGTATTCGACGGTGCGAATCAGGATTCGTTCCATCTCGCTCGAGAGCGCGGGATTAATTTGACGCGGGCGCGGATTCTTGGTGAAGTCAAATATCAGCAGCGGATTATCCTGTGGGTCTGAACCGGTCAAGAGATGAAACATCGTGGCGCCGAGGCTATAGATATCGACGCGCGGATCAGCCTTACCGCCGAATAGTTCCGGTGGCGCATAGCCCATCGTGCCTACTGCTGTAACGCCTTTTTCCTTTTTGTTCACCCAACGGGCGATGCCGAAATCGATCAGCATCACGCGATTGTTGTTACTGTCGATCATCAGGTTCGCTGGCTTCAGATCACGATAGATGATCGCTTGCGGCCGGGTGTGCAAATAATGCAGGACGTCGGCGACCTGGATTCCCCACTCGGTCACGGTGGGCTCATCGATGCGTCCGCCGGGCGTAGCGCGGAGGCGCGAAGAAAGATCGCTGCCCGGGATGAATTTCATTACCAGATAGAAGCGCTCAGACGTGTCGTCGTAGAAATAATCGTAAACAGTGGGAATGGATGGATGCTCGAGCGACGTCAGCAATAACGACTCACGTTTAAAGTCAGCAATCGCTTTCAAGTGTTGGGCGTCGTCGAGATGCGATTCGATCATTTCCTTGATCGCCCGCGGTGATTCACCCAAATTGCGATCTTTCGCGAGGTAGACGGCTCCCATGCCGCCACCGCCGATCCGGCGAACGACTTCGTAACGGCTGTTGAGGATCTTTCCACCCGCGAGGGCCTTGGCCTTCGGCTTTTTCCCCGGACCTTCGTCAACGCGCGATGTCCGGGAAGAAAACTCGGCGCTTTCGGGATTCTCAACAATCTCGCCAGTGCCTCGAGCGGCGGAGTCGTTTTCTTTCCAGGTACTATCTCCCAACTTGTCCGAATAGTGGGGGACCACGGCTTTTTGCTTCTCGTTGGCCTCGCTAGCGCCGCTCTCGATGGTCGCGGCTGGCGCCAAGGGTGTGTCGTCGCGCACTTGCCGAGCGCCGCAGCTTCCACAAAAATTTTCGTCGAGGGCGACAGTGACGCCGCATTTACAACAGAGAGCCATAATGCTGGAGGAACGAAATTAATTCAGTTTCTGTCAGGCTTTGGAAACGATGCCAATATTTCGCGCGTCGTGCTTTACGATGCCAGCTCGTAAGCGCAATATTCTTACTTCGCCACGCGAAATCGCAGAAAAGTTTTGCCAACAATGATCTCATCGCCATCCTTGAGCGGATGCCGGTTGCCAGGTACCAATCGATGGCCGCGATTTACGAAAGTCCCATTTGTGGATCCCAGATCCTCAATCTGATATTGGCCCTCGCGCAGCGAAATTCGCGCGTGCCGGCGCGACACCTTGGCTTCCGGGTCATCCACATCGAGATCGACGTCAGGAAAAACGCCGCCGTCTGCATCCCAGCGCCCGATGTTCGCATCCTTATCACTTAACGGAAATTGCTTACCCGCGGAGTTGCCGCGCTCGATCACAAGCGTCGCATGAGCCTTGCTTCCTCCCACTACGATCGGCGCTGAAGTTTGCCTTTCGGCCATCATGGCTGGATTAGCCCTACTTGATTGGACGACAGTCATGGACGACTCTCGCTGACTACGACCATCGGAACCATGGCTTCGTCCATCGGACCCGTTATTTTGCGGGATGGATGAAGAGAGTTCCGCGGGTTTTCCGGCCATCCAGAGTGCTGCTCCGCAGGCGTCGCAGTAACGCGACCCATCCAGGTTTTCAGTGCCACACCTCTCACAAATGGTCATAAGCGCAAGTCGTCTCAGGCTAACCCAACCTGGTCAGCCTGCACACCAAGGATATCTTATCGCGAATCATTTGAGCGTGCCAACGCAATGAAGGTTGTCGATCATGCTTACGATCCCCTGCCTCCAGGGCGCTTAGCTCGTCATTATTTACCCGTTTTGATGAAGTTCTGCGTTACCCTGCCTTTCTCTTATAATTGCTAGTGAGAACAAGATTTCTTTGAAACCAGGCGTAGTATTTCTTCGTAAAAACATCTCAAGTGTGAAACTATCCATGGCGCGTGGCATCTAATCTGTTCAGAAAACGGACCCGATCAAAAATAATTTAAGGATCTGAAATCAAATGGCCCTCAGTCGAAAGAAAAAAATCATCATCGCTGTATCAGCGATTGTCGCGCTGGCGTTAATTGTCATTATTAGTGTCATAGCCAGCCGAAAAGATGAGCCGGAAGTAACCACGGTCAAGATTGATGTGCGGTCCGAGCTGCGCTCGACCGTGACCGCCTCCGGCGAAGTGCGCCCGATTCAGTATATCAAGCTGACCAGCGAGGTACCCGGTCGCATTTTGGAGATTTACGTTAACGCTGGCGATGTCGTGAAAAAAGGTCAGTCGCTAGTGCGAGTCGATCCCACGCAACTGCAATCCAGCCAGGAAGCTCAGTTCGCCGCCACACAAGCTTCGCTGAACGACGTGCAGAACGCACGCAACGCCGTGAGCTCGGCACAACAGGGATTGGTGGTCGCAGAGGCTGCCGTCTCGCAGGCAAAGCAGCAGACGGTCACTGCCGATATCGAACTAAAAACTGCGGAGCGTGAGTTGAAGCGCGCTACGAATCTGGTTGAATCGAATGTGATGTCGCGTTCTGAATATGACGCCGCGCGCGACCGGTATGATCAGGCCAAAGCAAAACTCGAAGCGCAGAACATCGCGGTTAAGGAAGCAATGGAGCGCGCCAATGCCCAGCGGGCCACGGTGAAGGAAGCGCAAACCAGCGTGAAGTCGAGCGAGATGCGCGCCAATCAGCAACAGGCTTTCCTGCGCGGCCAGTCGAGTCAGCGCGAAAAAGCCACGCAGTACTCGCCGCTGAACGGCGTCGTCGCCGACATTCCTACGCGCGTGGGCGAATTCGCGGTCGCGGGTCTCTCTACTACCCCGCTGATGACGATCGCGGACATGAATACGATCAACGTCGAGGTGAACGTCGATGAAACGGAAGTCAACTCCGTCGAAGTTGGTCAGCAGGCCAAGGTGAAAGTTGACGCTCTCGGCGAAAAAGAGATCAAAGCAATCGTAATTCAGAAGAATCCGCTGGCAGTTTCCAAATCCGATACAACGGGCGGTCTTTCGAATCGCGTTAACGTCCAGGAGGCAAAGGAATTCAAGGTAACCCTCGAATTGGATAAAACAATGTCCGACGAAGTAAAGAACGCCTTGCGTCCCGGAATGAGTGCCACCGCAACCATCACCACCAAGACGAAGAACAACGTGATCGCGGTTCCGCTGCAAGCGATTGTCGAAAAAGCTCCGCCTGCGCCTTCGCCGGGAGCCACGATTGCGAGCAGTGCACCACCTTCGTCCGGTGAAAAACCGAAAGAGCAGAAGGGCGTTTACATTCTCGATAAGAATAACAAGGTCAAGTTTGTGGAAGTCATCACCGGCATCACGGGCGAATCCGATATCGAAGTCACCAGCGGTCTGCAAGCCGGCACTGAAGTTATTACCGGACCCAGTCGCGTGTTGAAGACTCTAAAAGAAGGTGCGACCGTCAAGCGTCAAACGCGTGCGCCCGGTGCCAGCGCCAGTCCCGGAGGAGGGAGCTAAAATGACCGAAACAACGGTCGCCACGCCTCCTGCTTCCACGAGCGTGATCGCGCAGCCGCAGTTGCCTTCCCAGGACGGCAAGGCGAGTTTGCTGATCTCGATGCGCGACATCTGGAAGACCTATGATATGGGCGCTGAGAAGGTCCACGCCCTCCACGGCGTATCCTTTGACGTGCGGCGCGGCGAGTATCTGGCGATTACCGGGCCCTCGGGTTCAGGCAAGTCGACCCTGATGAACCTAATCGGATGTCTCGACACTCCGTCACGGGGGCAATACTGGTTAAACGGCAAGAACGTTTCGGAAATGGACGACGACGAACTGGCCCGCATCCGCAATCAGGAAGTCGGCTTCGTTTTTCAAACTTTCAACCTGCTGGCGCGGGCGACAGCGCTGCACAACGTCGAGTTGCCCCTCATCTACGGCGGCATACCTGGATCGAAGCGTCATGAAATGGCGAAACAGGCTCTCGCTGCTGTCGATCTCACCGATCGCATGACACACCGGCCCAACGAGCTGTCCGGTGGTCAGCGTCAACGCGTGGCAATTGCACGTGCATTAGTTAATCATCCTTCGATCCTGCTGGCTGACGAGCCGACGGGCGCCCTCGATACTGCTACCAGTTACGACATCATGAACCTCTTCGAAAGACTGTATGAAGACGGCAACACCATCATTCTCGTCACGCACGAGCACGACATCGCGGCCCGCGCGCGCCGAGTCATCTCGATCCGCGACGGGCTGATCGAAAAAGACGAGACCATCAGGTAGGAGGCGCTGCGATGTCCACGCGCAGCGACGCGAAATCAGAGGCCACCGGCTATGTCTTTGGCCGGCGAATCGCACTTCCCGCCCGGATTCGTTCCTTGCCGCTATTGAGGATTGCTGCGCTGTGGGAAGCATTCCTGGTCGCCGCCTCCAGTCTTCGTCAAAACAAGCTTCGCACGGCACTCACGCTGGTAGGCATTATTGTCGGCGTCACTGCTGTGATCGCCGTCATCACTATCATCAAGGGTCTGGATCAGACTGTCGCCCAAACTTTTTCTTCTCAGGGTTCGACGGTTTTCACCATCTCAAAGCGGCCGCGCGTCATTACTTCACGTGAAGAGTTCATCAAATTCAATAAGCGCAAAGACATTACCGAGGAAGACGCTCAGGCAATCTTTCGCTTGTGCACTGTCTGCTGGCGCACCGGAATAGTTGCGAACGACGGTCTCACGGTCAAACACGGTAACCAGAAAGCTGATAACGTCGGCTTGCGCGCCATTGCGCCGACGGCCATGTTTGATATTGATGGCGTGACGGTCGAAGTGGGGCGGCCTTGGAGCGAAAGCGAGGGAGCCTCGGCTCATGACATTACGGTGGTCGGACCTGATGTGATCGCGAACCTGTTTCCCAACCAGCCGGTCGACCGCGCCCTGGGCCAGGAGCTTTGGGCAGGCGGACGGCCATACGAAATCATCGGGGTATTGCAACCGTTGGGAAAGATCTTCGGCGTGTCCCGCGATAACCGAATCTACATTCCATTCGCTACTTACAAGAAGAACTTTGGGTTGAATATCTCCCGCGGGGCCTTCAGCGCGTCCGGGGTGCTGGTGGTTTTCATCCAAACACAGACCGCGGAACAACTCGAAGCGGCTGAAGATCAGGTACGGGCGATCATGCGCAATCGTCGCGGCAAGACTTTCAGCGACCAGGACGATGGCTTTGCGCTGGAGACCGAGGATGTATTTTTGAATCTTTACTCGAGCGCGACTTCTAACATCTATCTGGTAACTATTGGTGTAGCTGCAATCTCGTTAGTAGTTGGCGGTATCGTGGTAATGAACATCATGTTGGTTTCAGTTACCGAAAGAACCAAAGAGATCGGGATTCGCAAGGCAGTGGGCGCGCGACAGAAGGATATTCGTACTCAGTTTTTGATCGAGGCCATCATGGTTACCGCGATTGGCGGTCTGATCGGTGTCCTCACCGGCTTTGGCGTCGCCTGGCTGATTGCGCTGCTAATTGGATTTCCGTTGCTTTTCAGTATCTGGTCGGCTGTCCTCGGCGTTAGCATGTCATCTATTGTCGGCGTCGTCAGTGGCCTATGGCCGGCGTGGCGCGCAGCGCGACTGGATCCAATTGAAGCGCTGCGGGCGGAGTAGGGTGCCTTGCTGGAGCGCGGGCATCCCTGCCCGCATTGAGCGCGCAGCGCGAAAACCGTTGTATGCGCATTCGCTATCAAGCATCATGCATTCGTTGAAATCCTACACGGCTCAGATAGCAAACAAAGTGTTTCAAAGAAAAAGGAGCTTCTGGTATGGATTATTTTGACCGCTATATTCGAAACGCCAAACATTTCGAGAGCACTGTTAGATATATCGAGAACAATCCGGTAGGGGCAGGGTTGTGCAAGACCGCTCGCAAGTTGCGATTTGGGAGCGCGTGGCTTCGCGCTTATGGTGGCCGAAGGGGTTAGGATTTTTCGCGCTACGCGCTCATGCGGGCAAGGATGCCCGCGCTCAAATTGAACGATGAACTTTATCGACATTAAAGAATCCGCCTATATGGCGCTCGACACGGTGCGCGCGAACAAACTGCGTTCGATGCTGACGATTCTGGGAGTTAGCGTCGGCGTTGTCACGGTAATGTTCATGGTCTCGATTATTCAGGGACTCAACAAAGCATTCGCGGCGCAAATCGAATCGCTGGGTTCGAACACAATTTGGGCTCTGAAGTTCGATCCCAGCTTCGGCCACCAGCCAAATGCTGAAGAGCTGCATCGCAAGGAACTCACTATCGAAGACGCGGATGCGATTCGGCGCGACGCTCCTTCGATCGCCGGGGTCTCGCCGTTCTATCGCAAGATCGCAGAAACGGTCCGCTACCAGGACAAGCAAAGCGATACGCCAATCCTACTGGGCGTCACGCCGTATCATGAATTTACGCTTTCGAGCTATGTTGGATACGGGCGCTACATCTCCGATCTTGACGTTGAAGAACGCACCAACGTTTGCGTACTTGGGCTGGACGTAGTGCGCGCGCTTTTTCCTTACGAAAATCCGCTGGACAAGGAAATAAAGATCGCCGGCCGGCCGTTTCATGTTATCGGCGTGATGGAGCCGCTGGGCAGCATTCTCGGTCAATCGCGAGACAATTCGATATACATTCCGATCTCCACCTTTCACAAATATTATCCCGAGATGGAGTTTCCGGACATTATCTTTGCCATCATTGTGCGTCCCATCTCGCGAGCTTACGTAAAATCGGCGCTTGATGAAATGACCGATATTCTGCGCCGTCGTCGACAGGTGCCGCAGGGCGCGCCCGACAACTTCGGCATTTCGTCACAGGACGCGCTGCTGGATATCTACAATCAGCTTACGGGCGCAACCTATCTGGTGTTGACGGCGATTTCGTGCGTGGCGCTGATGATTGGCGGCATCGGTGTGATGAACATCATGCTCGTATCCGTGACCGAGAGAACTAAAGAGATTGGGCTGCGCAAAGCAGTTGGCGCGACGCGTATCAATATCCTTTCGCAGTTTTTGATCGAAGCCGTAGTGCTGACAGCAATCGGCGGCTTGATAGGATTAGTTGTCGGTGAACTGGCCAGTTTTCTGATGAATAAATACTCGCCCCTGCCAGCCTTTGTGCCTGTGTGGGCGATCGGAGTCGGCATAGGCATCTCAGCCGCAGTCGGAATCATCTTCGGATTATGGCCGGCGTGGAAGGCAGCGCGGCTCGATCCGATCGAGTCGCTGAGATGGGAATAAGCCAATGCCGCAACGCGGATGGGGCAGTAGCCCGACCAACCGGGGTCCCCAGGCGGGCAGCCCGCCTGGGGTGGTCGATAGGGAGGGCGTCGTCTTCCGACGCTTAAAACACGCCCTCCCTTACGGTCGGGCTACTGCCCCGCTTCGAGGCTGCTGGAGCGGAAAGGGCAAAGCCTTTCCGCACATCGGGCGGGAAAGCCGCTCTTTAGTAACCAAATACCTTCCTCGCACGTACTAACGACAGTGAAGCTTTTCGAAATCCTGAAAGTTGCAGTCGCCGCAATCTGGGCGCACAAACTGCGCTCAGCACTGACCCTGCTGGGTATGATCGTTGGTGTAACTGCTTTTGTGACCGTGGTCTCGCTGATTCAGGGTTTCAATGTTTACATCGATGAGAAAATAGCCGGGATCAGCGCCAAGTCGTTTTCAATTCAGCGCTTCAATCCGTTTGAAGATTTTAAAGACACTGACACGATTGCGGCCGCGCAGCGCCGCAACAAGGATCTGACGCTGGAAGACTACGAATATCTGAAAGAGCACGCGACGCTCATCGGCAAGATCGGAGCAAAAGCCCGCGGCACAGCTTCGCAAGTCAAGCGAAACGACCAGCTGTTAGACGATATCTTCGTGAGCGGTGCGACCGCGAACACCGCCGACATTGACAATCGAAATATTGCCGACGGGCGTTTCTTTAGCGACACTGAGGCCGAGGGCGCCGCACGTGTGGCTTACATCGGCGCGGACATTGCCACGAAACTCTTTCCGGCCGGTAATCCGATCGGTGGAGAGATCTCGATTCGCGGCTTACCCTACCGGGTTATCGGCGTCGAAGCGGTAAAAGGAACTGTCTTTGGCATTCCCCAGGACAACTTCGTTGTTGTGCCGTTAAAAACTTACGCCATCGACTTCGGGTCGTTGGTTCGACAGCGGTCATTGTACTTTACGGCGACTTCCAGAACGGACGAGACCTTCAATGACGCGGTTGAAGAAGCGCGGTTCCTGATGCGCGCGCGTCGACACCTGGCGCCGAAAGAGAAGGACAATTTTGGGATCGTTACTCCCGATGCGATCACCGGTTTGCGCGACCGGATCTTTGGCACAATCTTTATCGTGGCGATTGCCGTGCCCGGCATTGCCCTCATCGTCGGCGGCATCGTGATCATGAACATTATGCTGGTATCAGTGACTGAGCGAACAAAGGAGATAGGCATTCGCAAATCGCTCGGTGCGCGACGTACTGACATACTGAAACAATTTCTGTTGGAATCGGTGACGCTTGCCGCTATTGGTGGCGCGGTCGGCGTTTTTCTGGCGTGGATCGTAGGGAAAATAGTAACTGTAATCTTTTTTCAGACGTATTTATCAGTATTGGCGATTGCTTTTGCCATTGGGGTATCTGGCGCAGTTGGCGTGATATCTGGCATTTTTCCCGCGTGGAAAGCAGCGCGGCTGGATCCAATTGAAGCGCTGCGCGCGGAGACGTGAATCGAAATGAAATTAAATACCCGAGGAAACATACAACTGGGTTTGAAGGGCTAGCCGAGCCCGCGCGAGCGGGCGGCAGAGTGTAGCCCCGGGCGTAAGCCCGGGGTCGTCGAACCCAATATTCATTTGGAGCCCTGTAAGGGCGATAGAAAATGGCTACATTAGCCTTATCAGCAACTCTTTCGCCCTCTTCGAGGGCTCGATTGTCAATTTCTACCGTCTTCCCCGGGCTCACGCCCGGGGCTATACTCTGCCGCCATCTCCGATGGCTCATTGAGGGGCCCGATGTGAGTGTTGAATCTTTGGTATGCACTTAATCTAACGAGATGAAACTATTTAGAAGCGACATTCTCGAAAATCTCTGGATGGCCCTCGGGACGCTGCGTGCCAACAAGCTGCGCTCGTTCCTGACAGTCTTTGGCGTAATCATCGGCGTAATCACAGTAATGTTGATAGCTTCGATTATTGCCGGCGTGGATACAGCCGTAACCAAAGAAGTCGAATCGTTCGGCACGCGCTCGATGTACATCAGCAAGTACAACCCGGGCATTCACGTCGGCCGGCTTTCGCGTGAAGAACGCATGCGCAAACCGCTGACTTACGATGATGCAACCGCGCTTTCAAAACTACCTGCGGTTGATGTCACAGTTCCCTTCCTTGAAATTACCAACAATTTCTTTGGTCAAAAGATTCTGGTTAGCGGAGGCGGCAAGACATCTGCGTCAGTTGCCTTGCAGGGCACGTTGCCAGACTTTGAAAAGGCCGGAACCCAGGTAGTCGCCGAAGGGCGCTTTTTCTCTCAGTTCGAAAATGATCAGAACCAGAATGTCTGCGTCATTGGCTCGAAGGTGGCGGATGATTTTTTCCGCTTTAGCTCGCCTGTGGGAGATACGATCAAAATCGGCGCGCAGGAATATCGGGTCGTGGGCGTACTCCAGAAACGCGAGCAGTTCCTGTTCAGCGGCGGCAGCGACGATCAGAACAACGTCATCTATCTGCCCTATAACGTCGCCCACAAGCTCAAACCTAATGAGAATGATATTTACATCCTCGCGGTCGCCAAGCCGGGCATGATGCAGGAAGCGATGGATCAGGTTACCGATACCTTGCGCGTTCGGCGCAACATATCATTTGGAAAGCCTGACAACTTTGGTATCGAAACCACTGAATCGCTCATCAATAGTTTCCACGCGATCACGGGCGGTATTGCGATTGCGATGGTGGTCATCTCGTCCGTAGGCTTGATGGTTGGCGGCATCGGGGTTATGAACATCATGCTGGTATCGGTGACTGAGCGAACCCGTGAGATCGGCGTCCGCAAAGCTATCGGAGCCCGCCGCCGAGACATCATGTGGCAATTCCTGATTGAGGCCATGACGCTGACGGGGTTCGGTGGCCTGGTGGGCTTGGGAATCGGCTGGCTCTTGACGCTGCTGGTGAAGTTGATCATGCCGTCGTATGTACCCCTTTGGGCACCGGCGATGGGCTTTTTCGCCAGCGTCGGCATCGGCATGATCTTTGGACTTTGGCCGGCGTGGAAAGCAGCTCGCCTCGATCCGATTGAATCGTTGAGATACGAATAAGAAAACAAAAAGCCCGCGGGCGTTGAACTATCAACGGCCGCTGGCTTTAAGAATTTGAAGGCCAATCATGCCAGGGCGATGCCGCGGATGGCGGCAATTGCAACCTTGAATACGACCCCAATGATCCAAATGGCAAGTACCACGCCCCATGCCGAGCCCGCCGACATACGGGCTGTCTTGCGCAGGCCAATGGCCGCCAGCACTAGACCATAAATCCCAAACACATCGATCACACCGAGAGCAGTCGCCAAAACCGGAGCGCTGCTCGCGTTAACGAGAAGGCTCAAATTCGCGTGTACCAGGCCACGACTGGATTGCGCCAAGTCGATGTCTTCAGGGTTCTTAATGAACAATAATATGATGTTCAAGATCATCAACAGCAAGATCGGCGGCAAGCTCGAGTAAATCCAAACCGCGAGAGTGCGACTGTAGCTCAGGGACTTTGCCATCGCCATTGAGCCGAGCATGTAAAGCAAGCCCCCCAGCGCGAAATACGCGACAAAGAAGATTACCGGCGCGACATAACCCAGGGCTTTGAAGATCGGCGAACTTGCCATGGCAACGGCGCGGTCTCGGTCTTCCGCGCTCATATTAGCTGCTCGAGGTGACTGTTCTATCTGGGCCCGAGCAATGTTGTCGTAACCGATTCGCTGAACAAATGCCACGTTGAAGGCCAGGACGACGGTAAGGACGATCAGCCCCGCAACCAGAAATCGAGGCTTCGTTCCAAGTGAATCAAAGACACGACCGGGTTCGAAAAAGATACCCGTCAGAGTCTCGCCAGTAGACATGGTTTGTCCGGCAGGTGCCGGCGTCTCAGCAAGTGCCGGTGGAGGTGGCGGCTGCCACTCCTGATTAGGATCACTCATGATTGAAATTATCCTCCTGTTGAGATCCGAAGGACGGGGAGATTGCCTTTCCGTCCGAACTGTTGCTTTGGTGTTAGTTCGATTTGTTCTTACGCTTGCAACGCGACCATGGTTTCATACGGCACGATTCTCCAGGTTAAGCTGCGTAGCAGCGAAATGCGTTTATAGCGCGGGAGCCAAAAAGGAAAGAAAGCTCCGTAGGAGCGAGATGTTTTCCTTCGCCCCTAAATGGGCTCTTGAACAAGCAGAAATCTGACCGGCTGCTGTAAACATTTCGTGCCTACGGTACTGAAGACTTAAAAGCATCTCTTATTTACTCGCCTAATCACGGTAGACGTTCCGCGCTCGGCGCTGCCGCATAACCCTCAACACGAATGCAAGCGACGCTGTGGCCGGGCGAAATTTCGCGCAACTCTGGATCGATTCGCGCGCATTCGTCAATAGCAATCGGACAACGAGTGCGAAATCGACAACCGGACGGTGGATTTCTCGCGGTAGGCACGTCGCCTTTTAAGATGATTCGTTCGCGCTTTTCCTTAGGATCGGGAACCGGGATCGCAGATAGAAGCGCCTGCGTGTAGGGATGCAGCGGCCGAACGTAAAGCTCTTTGGCGTCGGCGATTTCCACAATTCGTCCCAGATACATCACCGCAACGCGGGTCGAAATGTGCTCAACCACAGCCAGGCCGTGCGAAATGAAAAGGTAAGTTAAGCCGAACTCCTTTTGCAGATCCTGCAAGAGGTTAACGACCTGGGCCTGCACTGAAACATCAAGCGCCGAGACAGGTTCATCCGCTACAATCAGCTTCGGATTCAGCGCCAGCGCGCGAGCAACACCGATGCGTTGCAGTTGGCCTCCGGAAAATTCGTGGCTGTATCGCTTCATAAAATCTGCGTCAAGACCAACTTTACTGAGCAACCACGCCACTCGCTCGCGCTGTTGGGTTCGATTGCCGATCTTGTGAATCACCAGCGGCTCGGCAATGATATCGCCAACTTTCATGCGCGGATTGAGCGAGGCGTGCGGGTCCTGAAAAATTATCTGCATCTCGCGACGCAGCTCCCGCAGCTCCTGCTTCTTCATGGCGGTTACGTCACGGCCTTCGAACTCAATGTCGCCATGGGTCGGCTCGATCAGCCGCAGGAGGCAGCGGCCAATCGTTGACTTGCCACATCCGGATTCACCTACCAAACCGAGCGTTTCACCGCGAAGGATTTCGAAACTGACTCCGTCAACTGCGCGCCAAATGTCATCGCTGTCTTCGACCGGAAAATGCTTTACCAGGCCGCGGACGTTGACTAGCGGGTCGGACATGTCTTGTGGGGGCAGTCCCTGCCCGTTATCTGATGATGATTTCGCTGGCATTTGATACAAACCGCGGGCGGGTACAAGACCGGCCCCTACAAACTGTCGCCGACTCGTTGATTGTCATGCACGGTCTGTGCGGTCACTGGATCATACAAGACACAACGCACGATCACCTGCTCGCCTGCCGGATAAAACGGGATCTCGCCTTCGTCGCATCGCGGCATGCGATACGGGCAGCGCGGCGCGAAGTGGCAACCCGGCGGAAGCTTCGTAGGCTTCGGCACCACGCCTTCGATTGTCTGCAGTCGCTCCGCCTTCGCAACGTCCCTCGCTGTCAGCTTCGGCACTGAACGCAGCAGTCCTTCGGTATAGGGATGTTTCGGCCGCGCGAACAACTCATCGACGGGCGACTCTTCGACAATCTTTCCCGTGTACATCACGGCAACGCGATCGGCAACTTCGGCGACCACGCCAAGATCATGTGTGATCAAAAGCACAGCCAATTCTCGAGTCTTTCTCAGATTGTTTAGCAGCTCCAGTATTTGCGCCTGAATGGTGACATCGAGGGCAGTCGTCGGTTCGTCGGCAATCAAGAGTTTTGGATCGCAAGCCAGGGCCATTGCAATCATCACGCGTTGACGCATGCCGCCGGAAAGCTGGTGCGGGTAATCGTCAACGCGCAGCTCCGGATCGGGAATAGAAACCTCGCGCATGGCTTCCACGGCGCCTTTGCGAGCAGCCTTGCGCGAAAGTCCGCGATGCAGACGCAAAGCTTCAGCTATCTGCTCGCCGACAGTGAAGACCGGATTAAGCGAAGTCATCGGGTCCTGAAAGATCATCGCGATGTCATTTCCGCGCACGTCGCGCATCGCGGCGTTTGATAAGCTCAATAAATTTCGGCCGGCAAACAAAATCTCGCCGCCGACAATTTTTCCGGGAGCAGCGATCAGACGCATTATGGAGAGCGCAGTCATCGACTTGCCGCAGCCGCTCTCTCCGACCAGCCCGAGCAACTCGCCGCGTCCAAGATAGAAGCTGACGTCGTCAACCGCGCGCACTAGTCCTTCGCGCGTTTGAAAATACGTGCGCAGATTTTTGATCTCGAGCAGATGAGACATATTGATCGAACTATAGCATCGTTGAATGGTGGGTTAGTTTGATGTCCGACAAGCTTTAGCTTCTCGAAACTTGGACGACAAACTGAAGTTTGTCGGTCATTCGCATTGAAACTAACCCACTACAGCATCGTTGACACTCCTTGCTTATCAGCCCTAGACTTCACCTTCTCCGACGAAGCCCGGATCATAACTCGCAACCGGTAATGCTCAAGCGAAGCTTAACTGCAAAAAGAATCTTCCTCAATGCCTCGGTCCTGGCAATCGCAGTGCTGATGTTTTCGACTGCGGTTCGCATTTCGGCTCAGGATAAGGATTATGACTCTGAACGGCTGCGCGCGAGGCAATTGTTGGATGAAAGCAAGATGCTGGAGGCGCTGCCTATTCTTGAAAAACTAGCCGCTCAGAATTCCAAAGACCCCGAGGTTCAGTTCTATCTTGGTTTTTGCATCCTCGCCAGGTCTCGCGACATCAAGGACCCGGTGGCGCATAAGCAGGAACGCCTTCGAGCCCGCGGTTATCTTGTGCGCGCAAAAGAACTGGGAGTGACTGAACCTGTGCTTGACCAGATTCTCGCGTCAATCCCGTCGGACGGTGGCGAGGTGCCAAAATTTTCGAGCAACTCGGAAGCCGACGCGGCAATGAATGCTGGTGAGTCAGCTTATACCCGCGGCAATCTCGACAAGGCCCTCGCGGCGTATGCTCGCGCGCTGCAACTGGATCCCAGACTTTACGAAGCTGCGTTGTTTGCAGGCGACATGGAACTCAAGAAAGGACACAACTCGACGGATGCCGGCGAGCGCGGCTATCTGTTCGACAAGGCGGGAGAATGGTTCGCCAAGGCAATTGCGATTGACCCCGATCGCGAAACGGCATATCGGTACTGGGGCGATACCCTTTTAGAGTACGGCAAGAATGAGGAGGCACGAGCGAAGTTTATCGAAGCGATCATTGCAGATCCGTACAACCAGATTGCCTATAACGGACTAAGCCGCTGGGCGCAAAAAACCGGGATGCAGCTTGGGCATCCGCAGATTAATATTCCATCCGATGTCACATCAAAAAGATCCGGTGAGGTTAACATTATCGTCGATGACCTCGCGTTAAAAGGCCGCGACAGTGATGGCTCAGCAGCTTGGATGATGTACGGAATCGCTCGAGCGACGTGGATGGACAAGAAGGATGGCACCCGGAGCGACAAGTTTGCCAAGGTATATCCCACCGAGACTGCCTACCGCCATAGCCTGGCGGAAGAAGCAGAGGCATTGCGCCTGGTGGTTGAATCGGTTCAAGTTCAAATTAAGGAAAAACGAGTCACGAAGCTGGCGCCCTCGCTTCAGAATCTGATAAGGCTAAATGACGCCGGACTACTGGAAGCGTATATTTTGTTCGCGCGGCCGGATCAAAGCATCGTGCGAGACTATGCTTCATATCGAAAAGATAATCGCGATAAACTGCGCCGTTACTGGTCGGAAATTGTAGTTCGGCAGTGATATAGCGCAGCTTATCGTCCCGGCGCTGCCTTCCGCGGAATCTTCACCCGTCGCGCATTGCCGTCTGATACACAAACGCGGCCATGATAGTCGCGGCCTGCTTCATGTCATCAGCTTGAATGCGATCGAAGACGTCCATGTTCGAATGATGCGTGCGCGTATCGTATTCAATCTCGTCCTGGATGAATTGAAATCCCGGTAAGCCGATCCGGTCAAATGAAAGATGATCGGTACCGCCGGTGTTTGAGATTGAAAGTGTCTGAGCACCCATTTCGCGGAACGGTATCAACCATTGACGGAACAACGGCCGCACCGTTTCGTTGCCTTGCAGATAAACGCCACGAATCTTACCGGTACCGTTGTCGAGATTGAAATAGGCGTCGAACTTTTCATACTCAGGCGTAGTCGTTAGTTTCGGCGGCGCAGACGGCTGGCTGTTCGGAGTTCCAGTTGGCGCAACCGCTGGATTGCCCGGCTCGAGTTTTCCGAAATGCTGCGCTACTCGGAAAATTACAAAGTTTCAAGAGAGTGAAGTTGCTTTGCGTAACTTTGCGAGATCCTCCGCGTACCTCTGCGTTTGACATGCCGCATGACTATGAAGCGATGGTTGGGTTACTGACCCGGCGCGATTTCAGGTTATGATGGCGCGCGAATTTCGTCAGAGTTTCGATGCCTTCACCCAAGACACAACCAGCGCGCGGTATGCGCGACTTTCTTCCGGAAGAGGTCCGCAAACGCGAGTACGTCATCGGCGTGATTAAGGAAGTCTACGAACGCTACGGTTTCGAGCCCTTGGAAACTCCCGCTGTCGAAAACATCGAGACGCTCTTGGGAAAATATGGCGAGGAAGGCAATCAACTCATCTTCAAAATTCTCAAGCGCGGCGAACACGAAAAGACCGGCGAAGCGGATCTGGCGCTGCGCTACGATCTGACCGTGCCGCTGGCTCGTGTCGTCGCCCAATATCAAAACGAACTGCCGAAGTTTTTCAAGCGCTACCAGATTCAACCCGTGTGGCGGGCCGATCGCCCCGCTCGCGGACGATTCCGAGAGTTCTATCAGTGCGATGTTGACGTGCTCGGTTCGCGTTCGATGATAGTTGAAACCGAACTGATCTCCGCGGCCAGCGATGCGCTGGTAGCGCTCGGCTTCAAGGATTTCGTGATCCGGATAAATCATCGACAAGTATTAACCGGCATTCTCGATCAAGCCGGTGTCGCTCGAGACAAATACGAAGACGCTCTAATCGCACTCGACAAGATGGATAAGGCCGGCCCTGAGGGTGTCGCTCGTGAACTGAACGGCCGCGGCATTGTTGATGAATCCGCCGTGAAGTTGATGCGTCTGTTTGAAGGACTAACCGGCGCCGAACGTGCGGTTGAGTTGCTGGACATTGGCGACAGTGATTCAAAACGAGCTGCATTCAACCTGGATGTGCTCGGGCATCTTGTAGAATTCATCGGCCCACACGAAGGCGGCGCCACGGGTATTGATGAGCTGCGCCAGATCCTGGAGTTCGCGAAAGCAAGCGGAGTCGATAATCGTATCAAGTTGGATCCCACGTTGGCCCGCGGGTTGGCTTATTACACCGGTGCGATCATTGAGATTAACGTTGCTGATCTTCCGGGCAGTCTGGGTGGCGGCGGACGCTACGATAATCTGGTGGGAATATTTCTCGGCAAAGATGTTCCCGCATGTGGATTCTCTCTCGGCCTGGAGCGGATCATCGTGGTAATGGGCGAGCGCGAGATGTTTTCGACATTGCTAACTTCATCACCCGCGGATGTAATGGTGACGGTTTGGAATGAAAATTCGTTTGGCCAATCAATTGAGTTAGCGACTGAGCTAAGAAACAAAGGCCTGCATGTCGATCTCTATCCCGAAGCTGATAAGCTGGCAAAGCAATTTAAGTATGCTTCGTCGCGCGCAATTCCGTTTGTGGCCATCATCGGGGATGAGGAACGCGGGCGCGGGGAAGTGGCGATCAAAGACATGCGATCAGGAGAGCAGCGCAGTGTGAAGCGCGGCGAGGTTGCTGAGGAAGTTCGTCGTGGAATTAATACAGCTCGAACGAAGTGAATATTGAAGCGCCAGAGGCGCGGAAGACGGTAGCCAGGGGCAAGTGCGAAGCACGCCGCCCCTGGAATCGGGAATAAATGACTCGATGAGCCCTGAAAGGGCGAAAGATGTTTTTTCAGAATCAAATTCCTTCGCGCACTTTCAGCGCGCGTGTATGTTTCAATTTCTTTCCCAGGGGCAGCGCGGCTGCGCCGCTAGCCCCTGGCTACCTTCTGCCGCCTCTGCAGGGCGCGTTGCACAGATCATGACTGAATCACTCGCTGAACATTACCTGGCGGACGCGCTACAAACGTTTCGCGACTACAAGAAGCTGGCGGAACGTGCGTTTGCGCAAATCGGCGATGAAGATTTTTTCAAGACCCTCGACGAAGAATCAAACAGCATCGCCGTCAACATGAAGCACATGGCCGGCAATATGATCTCGCGCTGGACCGACTTTCTAACTACCGACGGCGAGAAGCCCGAACGCAATCGCGACATCGAGTTTGTGATGCTGCCCGGCACAACCAAAGACGACATGCTAGCTTACTGGGAGAAAGGTTGGCGGTATGTGTTCGATGCAATTGAGCCTTTGCAGCCGGAAGACTTGATGCGCACAATTAGGATTCGCGGACAGGATCACACCGTAATTCAGGCGATTAATCGTCAGCTTGCGCACTACGCTTATCACGTCGGCCAGATCGTTTACCTGGCCAAGCATTTCAGATCGAGTGAATGGCTATCCTTGAGCGTGCCGCGCAACCGATCGGCCGAGTTCAATGCCTATCTCGAAACGAAAATGAAGGGATCCAAAGCTGCGCGAAGAGAAGAACGGCTCGACGAAGTCATGGATTTCGCACGGTCGAATCAGTTACGGAGCCCGGAGCGGTAGCGACGGCCAAAACTGCGGGCAGGATGCCCGCGAACCGCCGACAAGATGTCGGCCCTCCGAATGGTTACAGCACTTCATCATGTAAATGTAACGGTGCCAGCTGAGCTCGAAGCGGCGGCAAAAGAATTCTACGGTTCCGTGCTCGGGCTGCAACAGATACCGAAGCCGGCAGCCTCGCGGCAGAGCGGCGCATGGTACCAAATCGGCGCGACGCAATTGCACTTGTCGGTCGAAGACGAAGCTGATGGTTCGCTAAGTAGCCGCCACGTCTGTTTCACCGTTGAAGATCTTGACGCTGCGGAAAAAAGATTTCGCGATGCTGGCGTCGAGATCATTCCCGATGCTCGACCGATACCCGGCTCACCGCGCATCTACGTTCGCGATCCGGCCGGCAACCAATTAGAGATTGCCCAGCAGAAATGAGTTTCACGCTGATCAATCCTGTATCACTCGGTTCACCGCATGGATATTCTAATGGACTCTTAACCGATTCAGCCGGCAGGCTGCTGTTCGTTGCCGGCCAGATCGGATGGGATGAAAATCAACGAGTCATTAGCCCGGACATGGTCAGGCAGTTCGACCGCGCGCTCGCAAATGTAATCGCGGTCGTGACCGAAGCAGGCGGCAAGCCTGAACAAATCGCGCGGCTGGTCATTTACGTCACCGACAAGAACGAATATCGCACGCGCATGAAAGAGATCGGCGAGCGCTATCGCGCGCGCATGGGCAAGCATTTTCCGGCGATGGTGCTGGTCGAAGTTAAGGGTTTGTTGGAAGATGGTGCGAAGATTGAAATTGAAGGGACTGCTGTCCTCAGTTGACCTTAGTTTTTGTTCACGAAAACGAGATTCTCAACGAGGGCGGTCGGCTCTGAAAAGATACTTGCCTGAATAAGAACCGCTAAAGAATAATTCGTCGCAATGAAACGCTGTCCCGCATGCAGTCGAGTATATGACAATGAGAGTATGCGGTTTTGTCTCGATGACGCAACCGCGCTGGTTGAGAAATTAGCGGACACGGTCGCTCCAGCCACACTGGTTTTGCCTGCCTTTCCCAACAATGTTCCCACGATCAAGGAAACTTTCCGCCCGGATATTTCGCCCATTCATGCACCTCAAGCACAATCGGCAGACGTCGCGGGTGCTAAAAAACGAAATCTGCTGCCGTGGTTTCTCGGCATCGGTGCGCTGATTCTGGTTCTCGGTTTGGGCGGGGTTCTGGCGATGCTCGTATTCTCAAAACCGTCTGCGCAGGATCTCGCCCTCGTTCTCCGATTGGGCGCCCTGCCTGCACCTGTAAAGATCGTCGATGAAAACCACAACAAGTGACCGCGAAACAATGATTAATCCGAAAAGTTTTCTGTACGAACAACACGACGGCGTGGCGACGATCACACTCAATCGTCCTGAGCGTCTCAACGCTATCACCTTCGAAGTCTATCGCGAGCTCACCGATTTTCTGGCCAGACTTCGTGACGAAAAGGACGTGCGCGCCGTCGTGATCACAGGGGCGGGCCGCGCGTTCTGCTCCGGTGGCGATGTGCGGGATATCATCGGCGAGCTTCAGGGACGTGATGCTGAAGGCTTGCTGGAGTTCACGCGGCTGACCTGCGAATTGATCCGCAACATGCGCCTGCTGCCGAAACCGATCATCGCAAGCCTCAACGGCACAACGGCGGGCGCCGGGGCTTGCATTGCGCTGGCTTCCGATATTCGCATCGCGGCCGAAGAAGCAAAAATTGCTTTCATCTTCGTGAAAGTCGGGCTCGCGGGCACGGACATGGGCGCAACTTACCTGTTGCCGCGGGTGGTCGGTCTGGCTAAAGCCACTGAGTTATTGATGACCGGCGATTTCATTTCCGCTGAGGAAGCCGAACGCATCGGTTTATACAATCGTGTCGTGCCTCAAAAGGAACTGGAAACAACCACGCATGAGTTTGCAGAAAAACTAACACGCGGCCCGGCACTTGGCCTGGCTAAAACGAAAGAGATGTTGAATCGCGAGCTTCACATGGGATTTGAATCAGCGCTGGAAGCCGAAGCCGTGGCCCAAGCCTTGTGCATGCAAACGCCGGACTTTCGCGAGGCTCATCAGGCATTCTTAGAGAAGCGGCCGGCCAAATTCAAGTGATGAGTCATGACTAATGAGTTATGAGTAAACAACGAGCCAACGCGTCTTGTCTTACTCATCACTCATAACTCATCATTCATAACTAGGCGTTTGATGGATTCTTTTATAGCAACAACTCCATTCTTCTCTTCTGACCATCGCGCTCTGGCCATGCGCATGGCCGAGTTTGCCGAACGAGAAATCGAAACGCGCAACGGCGATGACGAGCACGATGTTGACGAAGCTCTGCGCGGATATATCCGGCTGCTCACTGAAGCCGAATTGCTGTCCTTCGCCGTCGCGCAGCCCGGGCAACCATTTGATCTGCGTTCCTTCTGCGTGATCCGAGAAGCTCTTTCATATTCTTCATCGCTTGCCGATCTCGCTTTTGTGATGCAGGGACTCGGCACTTATGCAATTAGCATTGCCGCCACTGAACATGTCCGCGACTTCTGGCTTGGGCGGGCGGCAAACGGCAAAGCGATCGCCGCCTTTGCTTTGACTGAGCCTGACGCAGGTTCTGATGTAGCGGCGCTCAAGACCACGGCGCGTCGCGAAGACGATACGTATGTCATCGATGGACGCAAGCGTTTTATCTCGAACGCCGGAGTCGCCGATTTTTATACTGTCTTTGCGCGCACGGGAACGCGCGAAGACGGCCGCGCGGAGATTTCCGCGTTTATCGTCAGCGCCCGCATGCCGGGCTTCAGCGCCGCCGAACGCACAGAGATGATCGCGCCACATCCGATTGGCGAGCTTGAGTTCAAAGACTGCCGGGTGCCCGCCGAGGATATGATCGGCTCACAAGGCGATGGTTTGCGACTGGCGCTGCAAACTCTCGACATGTTTCGTGCCAGCGTCGGCGCGGCGGCATGCGGTATGGCGCGCCGCGCGCTTGACGAAAGTATCCGACACGCAAAGTCGCGCGAACAATTCGGCCGCTCGCTCTCGGGTCATCAATTGATTCAGGAAAAGCTGGCGGACATGGCGACTGAACTCGATGCCGCCCGCTTGCTGGTTTATCAGGCCGCTTACCTAAAAGATTCTGGCGCCGAGCGTTCGACGCGTGAAGCCAGCGAGGCAAAACTCTTCGCTACGGAAGCTGCCTCACGCATCATCGATCAAGCAGTCCAGATTCACGGCGGCACGGGCCTGGTGCGCGGCGCGGTGGTTGAGCGCCTCTATCGCGACGTGCGCGCGCTGCGAATCTATGAAGGCACTTCCGAGATTCAGAAGCTGGTCATCGCCAATCAACTCTTGAAGGAGTAACTATCAAGTCGGATTCGCAGATATTCGCATCTGAAACTTCCCTCGCCCGCCGTCTGGGACTCTTCGACGCCACGATGATCGTGATGGGCGGGATCATCGGTTCGGGCATCTTCATCAATCCTTACGTAGTCGCTCAGGAAGTACATTCGACCGCTTTGATTTTGGGCGCCTGGGCTTTCGGGGGTCTGATAGCGCTCGCCGGGGCCTTCATCTATGCCGAGTTGTCTTCGCAAAGTTCAGCGAGCGGCGGTCAATACCTTTATTTGCGTGAAGCTTTTCATCCCGTCCTGGCATTCATCTATGGTTGGGCATTGCTGTTGGTGATCCAAACTGGCGGAATGGCGGCAGTCGCGGTGACGTTTGCGAAGTACCTGATGGAACTTGGCGGCTCGCACGCGAGCGATATGCGCGCCGCGGTTGTGGCGGCAATCGCACTCGCGTTGCTTACAATCATTAACTGCTTTGGCGTTCGTGCGGGAAGCACCACCCAGAACGTTTTCATGATCTTGAAACTGATTGCGATTGCGGCGCTGGTTGTCTTCGGTTTGACCGTTAGCGCTGCACCGGAAAGCCAGACAAGGACGGTCCTCGCGGGCTCTTCCGGATCGATATGGCGCGCACTGACCGCTTTTGGCGCGGCGCTGATCCCGGTGCAGTTCGCTTATGGAGGGTGGCAAACGGCCTGCTTCGTCGCAGGTGAAGTCCGCGAGCCCCGCAAGACTTTGCCGCGGGGATTATTGCTGGGCGTGCTCGGCGTGATTGTGGTTTACCTCTCAGTGAATTTTGTCTGCGTGCACGTTTTGGGTCCGGAT
>WNGK01000225.1_pt1 | contig 66748 bp, 52 predicted proteins | sample 5400601 | NCBI WGS metagenome assembly WNGK01 (sample SAMN13153376, study PRJNA577476) | soil metagenome | isolation source: 60 cm soil or saprolite under Garry oak tree replicate 1 | place: USA:California | collected 2016-06-15
TTCTCAATCTTCAAACACGGGTTCGATTCCCGTTAGCGCTACCAAACTACCTTTTGCTATCTCCTGCTACTGCTTGTACTTTCCCAGACTTATTCCACCAGGGTCAGAAACGGTGGTAGCTAATGGTGAGGCACAGTAGTGGCCAGTAGGGGGCACAATTTGGGGCACAGTTGTCGCCTATGGATTTTTCTATTCAAACAGCCTCTTCTCCTCCAGAATGGTCCTCGGTTGGTGAAGCGGAGGCGGGCTCCAGGGAGTCGGCTTCGGTCGGCTCCCCGATAAGGAGATCTTTCGATCCGATGGAGGCCTTTGCTTAGATGGCCGGTTTTGCCGAATCCCCAGGCACCAGGTCCTGGTTCTCGGGTCGCGGAGTGCTCAACACCACGCCAAAGTCGGTGGTCACCCCAATGGCCGGTTTTGAAACGGTTCGCCGTCCCCCACCCGCCCGGCGGCCACACTCCCACTCCCGCTGCCTTCAGGTAGGTGCTGATGGTTTCTCGACGAACATGAGTAGCCGCCTGGATGCGACGCAGCGACCAGCCCAGTTGCCCCAGAGCTAATATTTGCTGTCTCTTTTCGTTGTTCAAGACATTCGCCATGCCGGCGGCTGCCGCTGCTGTTGCGGTCCGCTTGAACGATAATGTTCACATCAAGAGAAACATGGTAATCGGGCACTGTGTTGTCGTGCGCCTTGTTCATCAGCCCGGCGAGGTAGCCCGGCGAGGTAATTAACGACATTCTGTTCATCGTTGGAAATAGTGACGCCCCGTCGCCGTGGTGGCAGGCGGCAAAAATCCGATTGGCGGCGACTGAACACTTCGCTGCCGCCACGCCCGCTGCGTCGAAGCCATCGCAACAGCTGCCACTTTCGGGGAGGCTCATTTTGGTCGCTTCAGCAGTGTTGTAAATTTCCCAACCTGTTATATAAGTGTTGCCAATGAGCATGAGCACGCACTGCGCCCGCACCCTCGAAGGGCACCCGAGGGCGGGCTGGCAGAAGCTACCTGAGCATCTCGATCATGGAGCCGACAGGGCATCTGCTTCCGCGGATGCTTTCGGGTCTCAAGACTGGGGCTACTGTGCAGGACTGCGGCACGATCTCGGCAAATACTCGATATCGGACAGACCTAATTCGGCCTCTTGTCTCCCACGACTATCGGTCAGGATGAATTTCTGTGCAGTCAAAGTGTGGCGAGGAATCAGCGGTTTGCAGGTTCGCTTGTACCGGGGTTTTTGGGACGAAATGACGCGCGTACTTTTCCCATCGCAGGTTATCTGCAAGCTCCTGCGTGGCGCTCTATTGAGGTAAGCCTCCCGATCCCACGCGCACGCGCATCTTAACGAGTCCGATCGGGCGGCCAGCAGAGGAGACACGAAATGCTAACTCAGTCACCTGATCGCTCTTCTTGGTTGGCGTAATCAACTCTATCTGAATGGGAACGACATCTCCCGGGGACAGCAGGTATCTCTGGGAGGCGTCCTTTTGTGCCCATCCTTCCGGGAGAGTCGTGACAACGGAGACGTCGGCCGCTTCGGCAGTATCGTTGCGAAGTATCAAGGGGACTTGCAGGGTGGATGCCGCCGCGATAGCGATTTCCGGAGCTTCGGCTTGAGGCAATTGATCCAAGGCATGCAGGCGGCGAAAGGCTTCGTAGAAACTCCACGGTCCTCCAATGACCGCTGAGACGCCAATGTGCTCGACCGCTGCGGGCGCCGCAGAGTCTCCGGTAACGCTGCCCGGCACAATCGACTTGCCGAAGATAAATTGCACGGGTGTAGCCCAACCGTCCTGATCTGTGCCAGCTATCCTGGCAAGTTGTTCGTCGTTCATGCCCTCTAGCTTCTCGATGTAGGAGCGATATTGCGTCCGGTGGAAGCGGAACTCGTTCATGGCGATACGCCAGTATAAGAGGTTACGTTTGCCCGAGACCCCTGTAACCGGGCACGACGGCCCTTTTCCTTTGAACTGTTTGTCGTCGCTCGCGTCGGAAAAGAAGTACATCTTCTCTGCTTGCCAAGCTTGCAAGCCCTCGAGTAGAGTTTCGTTGACGTGTCTCGGTTGGGCGATTTGCGCCGGGAAAGCGGAAGGATCTCCAGCCAAATCGAAGGCCTCGGTTGCGACCACACCCGCGGCCTGGTGGTCGCCATGATTTTCGCCGATAAAAAATCCCGGAAGCCAAGTGAGAATTACGTTAGGCCGGGTGAGACGGACGATACGGACAACATCTTCCAAGGCGGCTCCATGATGCCAGTTCGCCAGAGATTGCAGCACATCCTGGCTCGGCGTATCGCGCCCGCCCAGAAACCACACGTCCTCGATGCCAAGCTGAGCGAGGGCGTGACGCAACTCCATCTCGCGCACGGCGCCCAGTGACGCGGCGCGCTCACGGCCCATGTCGTTGTGCCCGGCTTCTCCGTGTGTTAAGTACACGGCCGCCACGCGCTTGCCCTGATCCAATAGCTGAGCCAAGTACGCGGAAACTGCTGCTTCATCGTCCGGATGGGCAACGATGAGAAGGACGTCAGTCTTGAACCGCACATCGGGTGTCTGGGTAGTACGCGCATCGCCCTGTTGCGCGACCACCCTTAATGAAAGCATCAGCAAGAGCGCTAAGACGCGCTGGGTATTCATTGATTCTCCAGAAGTTTGCCCACCTAGCTTACTCAATATATGGAAAGTTGTCGGAATCGCAAGCGCATGTTCCGACATGGACGAACTGAAGAACAAGATGCAGGAACTGTACGGCAAAAAGGCCGGATTCCAATTCCAGCTAAAACTGGTCGCGGCGAAGGACGGAACTACTGCCCTTCGGTGGCGTCTCTCACGATCCGGGCAGCGGCCTGGCTTGCGTCCTCGCGGAGATGAACTTGGCCGAAGTGCGTTTCAAAGTCCTTGTTCAATGTGCGTTCATGCGGATAGGTGGAATCGCTGTCGAATGCTTCAGTTTTGAAGTCAGTACCACACCGAAAACCTTGCTTTGGCTCATGCGCGTGCCGGCTCGGCTAAGCGGGCTCAGAGCTTGCTTGCAGGAGACAAAACCAAGGCCCGCGCTGCGTACCAGGATGGATCTGCCAACTTTCGGCGCGCGTAGGCTTCTGGTTCGTTTACAGTATCCAGGTCGATCAGTACTCAGCGAATCACCACCAAAGGCGGACAGCAGCCAAATTCATGCCGTACCTGTGAGCTGCGGTTAAGGAGGAACAGTGAAGAATCGGCTTCGGACTCGCAGCTTTTTGCAGGGCTCGATCTCGCGGCGCAAGTTCTTGAGGCAAACTGCCGCAGGGGCGATTGGTCTTGTGATCGTTCCGCGCCGGGTGTTGGGCGGCGCCGGGTATGTTCCGCCCAGCGACAAGGTCAATATTGCGTTCATCGGAGTCGGGTCCCAGGGTTTGCGCGTCATGCTTCGTTTTTTGCGGGAGCCCGACGTACAGGGTGTGGCGGTCTGCGACCCCAATAAAGTCAGTGCAAATCACCCACAATGGGACACACACGAGTTCTGCAACTCCGTCCGGAAATTGCTGAGTGTCGATAGCGGCTGGGATTGGCTCAGTCCCGACCAACCCATTCAGTTGACCCATTCTCTCGGCGTCACGAGCGGCGTTGCCGGCCGTGAGCCTTGCCAGAAAATCGTAGATGCCTACTACGGCAAGCAGCAGCGCTCCGGCCAATACCGTGGCTGTTCAGCCTACAGTGACTTCCGCGAGCTGCTGGAGAAGCAGAAGGATCTGGACGCCGTGATTGTGTGTACCACGGACAACCTGCATGCCACTGTCTCCGCTGCGGCGATGAAGAAGCGCAAACATGTCTTTTGCCAGAAACCTTTGACACACACCATCTATGAGGCGCGACGCATTGCCGAAATTGCCCGGGACACAGGCGTGGCCACTCAGATTGCAGTTGCTAACCAGGCGTCCGAATCCACCCGCTTGCTATGTGAATGGATTTGGGACGGCGCCATTGGGCCGGTGCGGAAGGTCATGAACTGGTCGAGCCGTCCTTTCTGGCCCCAAGGCCTCGAACGTCCAAAGGAAGCCGAAGCGGTACCCGAAGGTCTAGATTGGGACCTTTGGCTGGGCCCGGCGCCGCAACGTCCTTTCAACCATGCTTACCTGCCCTTTGTGTGGCGGGGTTGGACCGACTTTGGTTGTGGCGCCCTGGGCGACATGGGCTCCTACAGCTTTGACACAATTTTTCGCGTGCTGAAGCTGGAAGCGCCCATGAGCGTGGAGGCGAGTTCCAGCGATCGCTACGAAGAGACCTACCCGCTGGCCTCGGTCATCCACTACAACTTCGCGGCCCGCGGCGAAGTGCCACCCGTGAAATTCACCTGGTATGACGGTGGCCTGAAGCCGCCGCGCCCGGAGGAACTGGAAGAAAACCATCCCCTGAAGGGCGAAGGCGAAGAAGAGGACGAAGGGCTCCTCTTCGTTGGAGACCACGGCAAGATTCTCTGCACATTCAATGGCGGCAATCCAAAGCTCATTCCCCAGACAAAGATGGACAGCTACAAACAGCCGCCAAAAACAATGCCAAGGTCGCCGGGCAACGAGCGGGAATGGCTCGATGCCTGCAAGGGAGGCAAAGTGAAGCCCGGCGGGAATTTCGAATTCTCGGGCCTTGTTACCGAAACCTTGCTCCTAGGAAATGTTGCGGCTCGCATGGGACAAAAACTCAATTGGGATCGCGCCAACCTGAGCGTTAACTCTGATGTCGCCGAGAAGTACGTCCGCCCGGAACGCCGAAGCGGGTGGGAACTCTAGCGAGAATGGACGAATCTATGATGTGCACACCCCCGGACGATGAGGTTCACGAAGGTGAATGAGGAGGCTTCAAATGTCTGTGATTTCGAGAAGAGCGTTTCTTCAGAGTGCGGCGACGTACGCCGCCGCGGCCGGCCTTCTTTCCGAGGGTGTGCCGACGCTTCGCGCCAATCCGCTGAGCATGCCAATTGGATGTCAGACGTGGCCGGTCAGGGAAATGATCGCCAAGGACTTCTCCGGAACGATCAAGCAGCTTGCTGCGGCCGGGTTTCAGACAATCGAACTGTGTTCGCCAACAGGGTATGCCGATTTTGGCTTCGCCGGTCTCGCCAAATACACGGGAGCTGAGCTCCGGAAAACTCTGGGCGACGCAGGTGTCACTTGCGTGAGTTCTCACTTCGGGATCGCGGAACTCAGGGAGAACCAGGCGCGCTCGATTGCCTGGGCGAAGGATGTCGGCCTGACGCAAATGTTGGTGCCAAGCCTCGACGGACCCGAGAAACCGACCATGGATGACGTGAAGCGAGCGGCCGACGAATACAACAAAATGGGTGAACAAGCGGCTAAGGCTGGTATCCAGCAGGGCCTTCACAATGAGGGCTTTGAGCTCTCGATGGTTGACGGCAAGCGAACCTATGACTTATTGCTGAACCTTCTCGATCCGAAGCTCGTCAAGTTCCAGTTCCAGGTCTCCACCATCAGCCGCGGCTACGACGCCGCCGAGTATTTCACGAAGTACCCTGGCCGCTTCATTTCAATGCACGTACAAGGGTGGTCAGCGGAAGCCAAGAAAGTGATGCCGGTGGGACAGGACACTCTGGACTGGAAGAAGATCTTTACCGCGGCGAAAACCGGCGGCATCAAGAATTACTTCGTCGAAATGAACCTGGACATGATGAAAGCGAGCGTTTCCTACCTTCACGATCTGCAGGTCTGATGAACCAGCCTGGTCACTCTTGCCGGGCCGACTGCGGTCAAGCATCGTTGCCTCACTTCATGCGCCGCGTGCGCCGCTGGGCGGCTTTGTTCAATGGCGTCGTGGAAAGCGAAACGAGGTTCGGGACGCATGGTCGGTAGATTAGTGGAAGAGAATCGGCCCGTGCAAAGGTTGTTGCACGAGCCATCCCCAAATGCGCCAACGCTCCCGTCCAGCAGTTCCAAACGACGCCACTGTGCTCCATGAGCCTCAGGAACTCCGCTGCGGGCGTCAGCTCCCTTCCCCGAGGCCAAGAGAGCATCGGCTCGTACATAAAGGTTGTAGAGACAGGAGCCATTGGCGAAGATTTGAATATTGCCAAGTTCGATGATCGAAGGAGCTCGGAGCAGGTCAGTCCTGCGTTGTCTCGACGCTGCCCTGTGTCGCTAGCTGTGTTAGAAGCGGATCTTCAGGATCTGACCGCCATTGCCCACGAACCATCCAGCTTTCGGTGTCGCAAAAGCGACTGCCCAGTAGCCGCTCACTCCTGGCAATCGGGACCAGGTGCGTCCTTCATCGGGAGTCCAGGCCGCTGATCCTGAGTCGAAGTTCGGCGCCTTCTTCGATTCCCGTTAGCGCTACCAGCTATCATCCGCTAAGCCGCGTGATTTCAGCGGCTTTTCTTTTTGCTCCAAAACGGTCCTGACGCTGATTAGCAGCGCTCGGCGCGAATCGTGGTACACAAAATGATCGACAGCCGCCCGGTTGCTCATACCGCCGCTGTCGGGACACCATCGAGGAAGCCGAACCCCCCGGTCGAGATATTTGTACCCTTGCGCGGACTATTTTTCCGGAATTTGTCGCGACTCGCCTCGCCCCAAGTCTCTCCGTTCCCCCCAATTAAAACTAACCCATGGGGACGATGGGCAGTCATTTCTGCCTGGTGGTACCCTCCCCCGAAGTTATATCCACCAGAGTTTAGTTATGAATCGCAACCACGTTGCTCTCGTGGCTCTTGGCGTACTAGTGAACACGTTGTATCCAGCGACGGAGGCTCCGAGAGGGGATGCTGGGTGCGCCAAACCCAGGGTTCATGAACCTTTGCAGCATCCCTCGACTCTCTTTGCCAGACTTTGCGTATAATCCAGCCTAGTTCTGGACGGTCCGGAAAGCCCCTCAAATTAGCTGCCCCACAATGCGTTGCCAGCTTTCGTGTTGGTCTTGACCTTCATGGGAGTTGTTCCTTTCCTGGGATTTTCCTTGCTCGTGCACTTCTGTCAGGCCTTCTGGGCTGTTTGGGGAAACCTCAAAATTAGCTGCCCCACAGTGCGTTGCCGGCTTTCGTGTTCGTCTTGACCTTCATGGGAGTTGCTCCTTTCCTGGGATTTTCCTTGCTCGTTCACTTCAGTCAGGCCTGCTGGGCTGTTTGGGAAACCTCAAAAATTAGCTGCCCCACAGTGCGTTACCGGCTTTCGTGTTGGTCTTGACCTTCATGGGAGGGCTCCTTTCTTTCGGAATCTGCTCGGCATCCTTCGCTGTTGCTGTCAAGCACCCTAAAGTAATGCAAGCATGGTGCCAAAAGTAACCAGCAGTTCATGCTGGCACGACCGACGTCCTTTGCATTAACACGAAAGGAGATAGCTACAATTGTCGTCTCAAACAGTTGCCCTCATTCCGGTTGTCCGGTGGCGAACCTAACAATCAGGTTTGGTGGCCTACCATTTATGTTACGGAACGCAACGAAATGTGCGATTGGTATACTCGACCGGTGGAGCCAGCTCCCAATCATGAGGGCGTTTCCTCCGGCGTGGCCAGGCTGGAGGCGATCAGCGGCCCTCTGGAAGGCACAACGTTTCCCCTTACGGAAGGCGAGCTCTCCATTGGTCGTGAGCCATGCAACCAAATTTTGCTTCTCGACTCGCTGGTGTCGCGCCGGCACTGCGTGATTCGGAAGGACGCCCAGGGATTCCTGATCCAGGATCTGGACAGCCGCAATAGCACCTTCGTGAATAATCTGCCCGTTAAGGAGCGATTGCTTGCCGAGGGCGACCGGATCCGGATCGGCAAATCGATTTTGGTATTCCAAGGTCTCCCCAAAGAGCTCTCAGAAGACAACGCTTCTCTGAAGCTTGATCTACCAACTCCCGGCGGACCAACCCTCATATTGCGAAAGCAGGACGCGATTTACCTGCAATCTTCGCAACCCCACCCCACGGAGCGAACGGTTCGCGATTTGAACGTGCTCCTTAACTTCAGCAAGCGACTTAACTTAGTGCACGGACTGGCCGCACTTCAGCAGAGCGTACTGGAAGCCATCCTGGAAATCTCCTCTGCGGACCGGGCCGTCATATTGTTGACGGAGGAGGGAACTGAGGGATTTGCTTCCGTGGTCGGGTGGGACCGCCAGTTGGGTCCGAATCAACCGATTCAAGTCAGCCAAACGATTCTGAACCAAGCCATCGAGGAAAATCTGGCTGTGCTCTGCAGCGACGTGGCCAGTGACCAGGCCTTTCGGGAGGCCGAGAGCCTGCTGGCTCCCCGGGTGCGCTCGGTGTTGGCTGTCCCCCTCGAAGTTCAGGACAAACGCCTGGGCGCACTTTACCTGGATGCCAGCTCACCAGGCGCGTGCTTCGATTCGGAACTCTTGCAACTAGTGACTGCGCTCGGCAACGTGGCCGCGCTGGCGATTGAAAACGCGCGTCACCTGGAACGGCTGGGGGATGAGAATCGGCGCTTGCAGCAAGAACTCAATATCCAGCACAGCATGGTCGGCGAAAGTCCGCGCATGCGTGAGGTGTATCAGTTTGTCTCCCGGGTGGCGGCGCGCGAGTCCACTGTGTTGATTCAGGGCGAGAGCGGCACCGGAAAAGAACTGGTTGCCCGAGCCATCCATAGCAATAGTGGCCGCGCCAACGGGCCGTTTGTGGCAATTAATTGTGCCGCTATCGTTGATACACTGCTGGAGAGTGAACTCTTTGGCCACGAGAAGGGCGCTTTTACCGGCGCCGTCGGGCAGAAGAAAGGAAAACTGGAGATCGGCGAGGGTGGGACTGTGTTCCTCGATGAGGTCGGTGAACTGGCAGCGCCCATTCAGGCCAAGCTGCTGCGTGTTCTGCAGGAACGCGAGTTTGAACGGGTGGGCGGCACGCGCCCCATTAAACTCGACATCCGGTTGATTGCCGCGACCAACGTTGACCTCAATGAGGCCTCACGCACGGGGAAATTTCGCCAGGACCTTTATTATCGGCTCAACGTCGTTTCGCTCGAGGTTCCCCCCTTGCGGGAACATCCACAAGATATTCCCTTGTTGGCCGCGTATTTTATCGCCCGCTACAGCGAAAAGGTCAACCGGCGCGTGGCCGGCATATCTCCCAAAGCCCGAACCTGCCTGCTGCATTACTCCTGGCCTGGCAACGTGCGCGAACTGGAAAACGCCATCGAACGCGCGGTGGTGTTGGGTTCGACGGAATTGATCCTGCCCGAGGACCTGCCAGATTCGATCCTGGAAGAAACCTCGTCTTCGGGGGAGCAGGTTACCGCGCTCCACGACGGCATCCGGGAGGCGAAGAAGAAGATTATCGAGCAAGCGATTGAGCAAGCCAACGGTAACTACACCGAGGCGGCCGGCCTTCTTGGCGTACACCCCAACCATCTGTTCCGGCTCATCCGAACCTTAAAGCTCACTCCAAAGCGCAAGCGACGCGCATAAAAACCTCAGCATAACAAAGAAAGACACCAAACAAAAATGCTAGCTCTGTAGCTCAGAAGCAAATGAAAGTGAAGAGCAACCTCAAAGCAGGGCAGTCAACCGCCGCCGTTCTCGACTAATAATGGGAGACAGGAACGCACCGCAGGAACAGAACTGCAACAGCTACTCCCAAACACTTGAGACCGCCGACCGCCGGAGGAATACGGCGGTTCGCGGTCTCTTCGTTTAGTTGCTCAAGAGTTTTATTCCAGTTCTGAGTCTCGGAAGTTCACTTCAGTCCCCTCACCAAGTAGAGGTTGGCGAGATCGTGCTGAAAAGTGAACGCGCATGCCTTTCCATCCGCCGACAATGCCAGGGCTCCGATAAACTCGGCACCAGGCTCCGGCACTTTCAGAGTCTGCCAAGGTTCTTTGCGTCCTGAGGCGACGTCGAGCCGGCTGATCTTAATAGTTTCCCCCTCCGGCTGTTGCAGAAAAAGATAACGTCCATCAGTGCTCCACCGCATCACTGCCTGTCCGTTGGTTAACACAGTTATCGTCCGCCGCGCTCCACTCCCAACCGGCGCAAGCGACAATCTATGCGGATCAGCAACGACGAACCAGCGGCCATCGGGTGAGACTGGCCCCCCTCTGGTTCCCTCAGCCGTCAATGGTGTGGCTTTTTCAGAATCCAGGTCATACGTCCAAGTGCGAACCGGACGCCCGGACTCATTCCCTGTAAATACAATCCGCTTGCTGTCGGGAAACCATGCAAGCGACTCGAAGTGCACCCCATCAATCTTCAGAAAACGCGATTCTCCGGGGCCGGTGGAGAGCAGCATTAAGCGCGAACTCCCGGGCTCATGACGGATGCATACGATCCACTTCCCATCGGGCGAGAGCGAGGGCCGATTGCCGTACCCCAGTCGTACGGCGGCAGATCCATCGGTGTTCCTCAGATATATCGCTGCATTACGGCCTTCGCCATTGGACAGTTCGACAAAAAGCAGCCTTTTCGCATCGGTGGAGAGTTCGTAGAGTAAAGAAGCGTCCAACCATGCCAGATCGCGCTCGATCGAACGGGTGAAGTCGACATAGCGAATGCCCAGTCGTGAGTTGACCAGGCTGAGCAGCACACGGCCATCCGCAGCCGCGTCTTGCATGACGATCCAGCCGGGAGCCTGGGTGAGAAATCGCTGCTTGCCGGAAAGCCCAACCGCGTAAAGCGCGGGATCGCTGTCCGGCTGGCCGGCAGAGAACCAGATCTCATCTCCACGGGGAGACCAGTTCAGGGAACCAATCGCGCGCCATCCCCGGGAGAGCACGCGCTTCGGCTGGTTGAGGCCAACTACGCTCAAGGAGTAATCTCCAACCTCGGCATCGTAATCGAAGAAGGCCACAAGCTTGCCGTCCCCGGATACGCGCGGGGCGATCGGAGGACGCACTTCGTTTTCGTAGAGCACGGTTCCGACGGGATATTCAAGGCGATGTTTTCCCCCGATCGTCCGAGCGTACCTGCAAGATCGCGGCCCAGCACAATGGCCATTTCGCCGGCCGCTGAGATCGCCAGAATCCTGCCCGTAGGAAGTCCCAACGGCCGGGCTTCACGATTTCCTGGCTGGGTGGAAAACAACGTGGACGGAGCGCCGTCCCACTGAGCGCTGTAGACGACCGCGTCACCGGGCCCAAACTTCGCTGCCGTAACGTCGCCCCGCCGAAAGGTCAGCCGCTGAAAGGTGAGTGACTCCGGGCGTAAGTACCTCCGCGCTGAATACGTACCTAGAGCAAGTCCGATTAACACCAGGCTCAAGGCTCCGAGGATGAGCCAACGTGTGGCGGGGAGAGCGGCGCGTCTGCGCGCACTGATTGGCCCGCTGGTCTCGACGATGCCTGAGTCCATCTCATCATGCACTTCGTTCAAAGCGACCTTCACGTCGGCCATGCTCTGCCAGCGTCGCGCCGGATCCTTCTTCAGACACCGGCCGATGATCCTGTCCAGTTCCGGCGGAACCTCAGGCACCGTCTGAGAAGCAGGCTGCGGTTCTGTGTGCAGGATTCCCGAAAGTGAGGACAGCTTGGATCCGCCCGCGAAAGCACGCCGTCCAGTAACCATTTCGTAGAGCACAGAGCCAAACGAAAAAATGTCGGAACGGGCGTCGACTTTCTTGCCCTCGGCCTGCTCCGGAGACATATAAGCAACCGTGCCCAGGATGGTCCCCTCTTCCGTCAGAGGAACTCCATCCCCGTGCAGGGTTTCCGCAAAAACATCGGCTTCGGCCTCCTCGTTCAGCTTGGCCAGGCCGAAATCGAGAACCTTGACCTGGCCTTGCGACATGACCATCACGTTCGAGGGCTTGAGATCGCGATGGACGATTCCGGCTGCGTGTGCCGTGGCCAGCGCGTCGGCGATCTGCACCGCATACTTCAATGCACTGCGAACCGCCATGCCCTTGCGCCCGATCAAGTGATCCAGCGTTTCGCCGGCCACGTACTCCATTGCAATGTATCGAACCGGCTTGCCGTCTATCTCCTGGGTGTCGATGTCATAGATCGTGACGATGTTCGCGTGGTTCAGGGAAGAAGCAGCCTTCGCTTCCTGAACGAACCGTTTTTCGCGGTCGGCACTGACGGCTGATGCAACCAGAACCTTGATGGCAACCGGTCGGTCGAGATGGGAGTCCACGGCTTTATAGACGACACCCATTCCGCCGGCACCAAGTTTAGACTCGATGCGATAGGAGCGAAGGGTCTTGCCAACCATGGGCCAACCTCGTAAGGGTTGCAATTCTACTCTAGATGGAGGGACGCATCCTCATGGATGCGCTACCACGAGCAGAGTGCTCGCCCGCCGCAGAACGCAATCGAGCGCCAGCCTTACATTTTCCGGATCGAGAGCGGCGAAGCTCTCGTCGAAAATCACTACTTCCGCGTCCTGCAGCAACGCTCGGGCAATGTAGACCCGGCTGCGTTCTCCGTGAGAGAGTTGCCAGCCCGTTTCCCCCACCACCTGCAGCATTCCTGCCGGCATCTTATTAAGGAGAGGTTCAAGGCCGAGTTCACGACAGATTGCCGATGCTTCTCTCATATCCTCTTCGCGTGGCGGCCAGCGGCGCCCCATTAAAAGGTTGAACGCGAAGGTCTCGGTAAGTACATGATTCTCGTGGAACTGGGGTGCGGAAACAACTCGTTGGCGCCAGCCTTGCTCGCCCAACGTCTGCCGGTCCAGCCCGCGCAGCAAAAGCAGGCCGGACTGCGGCACTCGTAAACCAACCAGTAGCGAAGCCAGCGTAGATTTGCCTCCACCCGACGGCCCTTCCAGCAGGAGCCTTTCGCCTCGACGAACCGTCAGGCTGCATCCTTTCAACACAGGTTCGCCACGCTGCTGGTAACGGAAAACCAGATCATGAGCCTCGATCACAGCGTGGTCTGCGCCTTCGTCGTTTCGGGCGGTGGCTGCGAAAGCGACGGCCGGGGAGCCTTGAAGTTGCGGTCTCCCCGCCGCCTTAAATAATGGAGCAACCTGCTGCCAGGAAATTATCGCGTCGGCAAAGGAAATCAGACCTAAGGAGAGCCTTTTCAGCGCACGATACGCCAGCAAGATTCCGCCGAGGGCAATCGCGAGTCCAATGTTCGAACCCTGACTGGCAACAAACGCCCATGTCAACCCGAGGATCCCCAGAACGAGCCAGCCCCGCGGCGTGATCGCCATCAATCGCGCGGCGGCGCGGTCCATCTTTCCTGACATTTCCAGGTAGCGCTCCAGGTCTTCATCTTCACCATCGTGCCAGTGCGGGCGGGCTTCCTGCGCCAAACGAGTCCGGTGTCCGACCATTCTTTCGGTGAGATCGTTGGTCATCGCCAGTCTGGATTCGGTCCACTGCCGCCGTTGCCGGAAATAGCGGGCGCCCATGAGCAACGTAAGTGCGACCCACACCGGCAATAAAATCAACTCCAGCTCGCGGCCCACGCCTTGCGTGAGGACGACTTCCGCCGCAGTCAATTCGATTGCCGCGGTCAGCCCCTGAAAACCCACACTCAGCGCCAACGATTCGACTGCTTCCGATTCCATTACCTCGCCCAGAAACTGGCCTACGCCCTTGTGCCGAATTTCCTCGGGTTTCAAGCGAAGAGCGCCGAACAGGAGCCGCTGCTTGAACAGAATTCCCCCATTTATAGCAAGAACGCCCTGCAGCCAAGTGCTGAGAACACGGAATGGAACCAGGGTGAGGAGAATCAGGGCCCAGGCCAGCAACCATCCATTGTCCAGATGTCCCGCAAGCGCGGCACGCCCGATAAGCCACCAGGAAACGATGAGCAGGAGATACTCGGCTGCGTGCGCTACCAGCAGCATTGCCAGACGTCTCGGCAAATGGATTCGCTTCGCCTGGCTCCAGAAGTCAGCGCCGGGTGACTGACGCAACAGCCAGCATCCGGCAAGCTCCGTTGTCCTTAGGCGTTCGAGAAACAGTGCCGCCCGGGCGACGCTGCGCCGCGTCTCGGGAATACCGGCTTGGTTGAGCAGACCGTCAACTTCTCGAGCCACCGTTTCCTCGAGCTTACGACAGAGCATAGCGCGAAGGGCTTCTAACTGCAGTGGCACAGTGCGCAGATCTGGCGCGAGCACGGATACGCGGCCACGGTTTCGGGGCAGAAGAAAAAGAAATCCTGGAGTGTCGCTTCCCGGAACTTGCAACACTGCCGGCCCGGCATTTTCTACGAGTCGTTCCAACCCCTCATAGGGCACCGCCGAAGGCTCTGCTTCCAGGCCTAACCGCGTGGCCGCCGACTCGATCCACTGGTTAAGCGCATTCCGCCTCGCGGCACTATCACCAAGGGAAGAAATCAAGCTTGGAGGATTCGGTACCTGCACAGGGGAGGGCTGCAGCTGGCTTCTGCGCGCCAGAGCTTCGAGTCCAGACCCCAGCTCAGACAGTGACCAGAAAAGCGAGGGCAGATCTTCTTTCATACCGAGGCCCGTTGCAACTCTTCAACCAGGCGGCCATCTTCCAGCCGCAGGTGTCGCCAATGGCCGCTCGACCACGATCCTTCCCGTATACTCTGCTCCGCTTCCAGGAGAGCTCGATAACGAGAATTTGACTGTCGAGCAAGCTCTGCCGGAGCGCCGTCCTCGACGATCCGGCCATTCTCCACCACCAGCGCTCGAGGAAATCCCAGTGTCTCGCCGACATCGTGCGTAACGCACAATAGCGTCGCGCCATCCCAGTGACGCCGAGCGCGCGCCAGCAACTTTCGTCTCTGATGCCGATCCAGTCCTCGAAACGGTTCGTCGAGCAGGGCGAGGCGCACCTCGCGTCTCAGCAATGCCCGTCCAAATCTAACCCGTTGCCCTTCTCCGCCTGAAACCAGCCCACCGCTTTCCCCCAGTTCCGTCTGCAGTCCATCGGGCAATTTCTCAAGCAGCTGGCGAAGTTCGGCTTGTTCCAACAGGTTAGCTGTTGGCACACTGTCCAGGTTGCCGTAACAAAGATTGAAAAATAGAGAGCGATTCCATAGCTGCACCGCCGGATCGATCCACGCCGTATCCTTACGCAACTGCTCTAGATAGGCACCCTCAAGGGCAGCCCCATCCACCCGCACGCTGCCCGCAGCGGCGCGATACCATCCTAGAAGCAGGCCCAGCAGGCTGGACTTGCCCGCACCCGAGGCCCCGACAATGGCCACATGCTCACCCGGCTCAATTTTCAGGTTGATCTCCTCCAGAATGGTGTGTCCCGAAGCGGAGACGCTTACCTTGTCCAACTCGATGGCTATTGCCCCAGCTGGGTCTCGAGACTTAAGTCCACTTGCAACCGAAGCGGGAGATGTCCTGCTCAGCGACTCGGAGGCGGACGTTTTGTCTTCCAGGGCGCCAATCGGCTCCAGCAGGCGGAGAGTTACGTTGCGATATGTGGGGTACTGGCGCGCGGCTTGTGCGATTTCCTCCCCCAAACCCGGCAGGTTGAGCGCCCAATACACCAGCAGCAGCGACCCCCCGGTCTCGCCCGTGCGACTGACGTGGCTGAGCATCAGCCAGGCCGCCAAACCAAAACCTGTCAGCCCCTGCAATGCTTCGACCCAAACCACCAGGCGTTGCACCGCAAACGATGCGCGCGCCCACTCCACCAGTAAACTCTCATGCTCTCGACGCAACGCGCGCTCGGCTCCGTGGGTGCGCACGGGAACCAGGCCTAGCAGTGCGTCCAGATAGAAGCGACTCAGCGCTCCGGTGTGGTTGCGCACTCGGAGGTCGCGCTCGGCCAGCAAAGGTTGCACAAGAAGCGGTAGCGCTACCGCCAGCGAGGCGGCGAGAAGAGCCGGTACGGCCAGCGAAACATCCAGCCAGATGATTCCCGCAACCGTCACCACGAGCTCGAACACGGATCGGAGAAACTGTCCCCCCAATCCCGGCAACAACCTTATGCGGTGTGTACTGTGACTGCGTTCCGCCATGTCAGAAGTCAGGCGGCTGTGAAAGTATCGATCCCCGAGTTTTGGAATTTTTTCCAGGAAGGTGGTGCGCAAGCGTGCCTCGAGATGCCTTCCGATGCGCAGGATGCCCGACGCGATGGGCAGCTCAAGCAGCATCAGAGCCGCCAGAAAAACCAGTAGAGCCGTCATCACGCCCAGCCGCTCTCCCGACACCCCGAACTCTCGCGGCATATCCAGCAAGCTGCGAAACAAAATCGCCTCGACCAGCACTCCGAGGGTCGCGAGGCCAAGCGCGGTCACCACGACTCCCGGTGCAAGCAATCCATCCGCCTTCAGCATCTGGAGTAGTTCACGAGCAGGTCGGCCCGGCTTCTCCTGCAGTGCGGCAGCCACCTCAGGCGGAAGCTTGCCAGTTTCCGCGACCGCAGCTTCCGAGCGGCGTCCTTTCACGTGCACCAGCACCGCGCCCTTAAAGAAGACTCGCTCTTCCCCGTCTTCCGGCGGTGCCGCCCATGCTGACCAATAATTGGACGGGATTACGCCGAATCCTTCTTTCGGATCTCGACTGGCGTGTTCGAGGAGCCGCTGCAGTACTCGTTCCGCCTCCCACCCTCGGCGCAATCCGCCGGATCGCACAATTGCGCCCAAACTTCGCGTACCGGCCTCCAGACGCGACAATGCTCGCCAGCCGGGAATGCTCAGCGCAGAATCGATAAAGCGTTCCGCGGCGGTCCGGGAAATGCCCAAATCGTCCAACTTCCGCCGAAGTGGCAGCGTAAATTTCTCCGACTCAGCCCACTCTCTCCAGCCTTTGGCAGAAACCGGAAGTGTGTGGATGTAGAGACTTGCAAGAAATTGCGCTTTAGGTTCCCATTGTCGCCCAATTGCGGGATCCATGACTTGCAGGAGACCGCCATGACCCCGCCAGGCAACCACGAAGTGGGTAACCTTGCTGGCACGCAGAACGACGGCTATTGCGGGCAAGAGGTTGGCTTCTGCAAGCAGCACAAAATCTGCCGGCGCCATGATCTGCTCGGCTTCGAGTCCTAGCTGCACCGCGACTTCCTCCATGGTGTCGATGGAGGTGCCGTCGACGTCAGTCTGGCAGGCTTCACGCAAGCGTCCGTAACTGACGGGTATCCCGAATCCCTCGGCCAGACACTTCAGCGATGCCGGCCCGCAATCCATGGCGGATGTCTGCACCACTTCCGGAACCAACATGCGCCGACGGCTCAGATTCATGGCTGCGTCCCCGCGCTCAGGTCTGCGAAATTGCTATTGGGGCCAGCTAGCAAACTGCCCGCCGTGCGCAGTACGAGGTTGGCTGGTGAGAGGGTTTCGATCTCGACTTCAACTGAGCCGGGCAGGCCATGTTGGAGAGGAATTCGAGAGTCGGAATGGGCATCGAGCGCCAGTTCCACCCGGATACTGCCATCGCGAATCTCGCTGGCCACATTGGTGATGGTGGCAGCCACACTTCCATACTGCGCCCAGGGAAAACCTTCCAGCCGCAGACGTGCGTGCTGCCCCGGCCGAATGCGACCCAAAGCTGCCGGTGGATCAAAGTTCGCCACTACCCTTAGCTTCCCGGCCGGTACCACCGCCGCGAGTTTTTCGCCTTCGTGGACTACCATTCCGATCCTCAACGGCGCCACTTCACCCAACTTTCCGTCAACTGGGGCGCGTATCCACCGGCGGTCCACCTCTTCTTCCAACCGCTGAATGGTCACGCCAGCCGTGGCCTGGTCGCTGCGCAACTTGTTGAGTTCGCTCATAAGTTGCTCGATGTGGGCCTTTCTCTCGTTGGTCCGGGTGAGGTGCTCTCCTTCCAAACGCACTACGCCGTAGTGCAGGCTGTCGGCTGCGGCCCGACGCTGCTGGGAATCGGCGACGCTCCGGTTGAGGTCCAGCTCGGCAACCACGCCGGCGTTGTACATCTTGCGCAATCGCTCCGATTCGGCCTGCGCAAACTGTGCAGCTGCTTCGGCCTCGCGGTAGTGTGCGCGCGCTTCCTCCAAGGCATCCTTCGCCGACTGCTGATCCTGCTCGAGCGCCTGTTCTTCCGAGGCAATCTCTTCTTCGCGGGAATGGATTTGCGGACTTGCGCCAGCGAGTTGTGTCTTCTCTTCGGTGAGCTGAAAATGCTGAGCCCCAGAGTCGAGTTCCACCAGAACATCTCCAGCCTTCACTTCCCGGTCCAGCACCAGATGGGTTGCTACGACTCGGCCGCTCACTGCGGATTGAACTGAATGCGCCGCCCGATCTACTTCCAACTCGGCTTTATTGGTGACCGCGTAGACTGACACTCGCGCCACAAAGAACCAAACCATCCACGCTCCTAGCAGGAGTGCCGCCAGAGCGAGACCCAGGTAAGAACGCTGGGAGTTGTCAGCTTCGAGGGAGCGAACAGATCGAAAGAAAGTAGATGCCATCCGATCAGAATCCTCACATTCGGGTAAGGGTTGCGGTCTAGTCTCCCGAATCTTGGGTGCCTTTGAACCTAAGATCGCTTCCGGTCACTCACATGTTTTGCACTTTGTCTTGACCATTGGTGAGACCGAAGCCTGACTAGCCGACAGCGGGAACGTGGCCGGCGCGCTCAAGCCTTTAGTAAAACGCCGGGGGGAGCCTAACTCCGACCGGGTCACACAGCTAAGGAGTCTACATCACCTTGGAAGAGCTTGGATGATCTGGATTGGCTGACATTTGCGGCGCAAAGAGCTGAATTGCTTGTCCTTGATGAGAATTCCGTGATGAGAACTCCGTGCACCCGTGGAGGTCATTCCCCAGCCGGACTGCGGAGCCCAAGCGGTTCGCGGCCTCCTGCCTTTTGATATGACCTTTTGATATGACCTTCGACTGCAAGAAAGAGCCCCGCCCGAGAAAGTGGGACCCTGCGCAGGCTTCCATACCAATTAACTTGACCTGCAGGTTCGCAGTGAAGTGCAGCAGTTGTTTCGGCGAAAACTTCTTGCGCACCACAACCTCGCCTCGCGCGCAAGCACTACCAAATCTTCTTTTAATTCTCTATCCAAGACTGTCCCAACCCATGCGCCAGTCAGGTCCGATGGGCGCTCTTCGCACCGTTTGGTACAGCATTGACGCGGAGAATTGACCACTCCTGCCTCGACTCGCGGTAAGGTGTCGAACCACACCGTTGCTGCGAATCCTGCGCAACGAATCGGCAGATCCTTTAACGGCACCTCAGCCCGTGCACCCCGGGGCTGTCACTTCATATAAACTTTCCGTTTGGCGGTGTTGCGCAGAGGTACTGAGTCTCAAAAGGAGGGAGCGGTTTGCCGGTAAAGGAGGATCTGCTTTGGTACAAGGATGCCATCGTCTATCAAGTACACGTGCGCACGTTCTACGACAGCAATGGGGATGGTATCGGCGACTTTCCAGGGCTAGAACAGAAGCTCGACTACCTGCAGGAATTAGGGACCAGCGCAATCTGGCTGATGCCATTCTTCCCGTCGCCGCTACGCGACGATGGGTACGACATTGCGGATTACTACTCAGTCCATTCCAGCTACGGAAGGTTGGACGATTTCCGGGAGTTTCTGAAGGCGGCCCATGACCGCGGGATCCGAGTCATCATTGAGATGGTGCTGAATCACACGTCGGAGCAGCACCCGTGGTTTCAAGAGTCGAGAAGTTCGCAGGACAATCCTCGCCGCGATTGGTATGTGTGGAGCGATACCGACACGCGGTACAAGGGCGCTCGAATCATTTTTCTCGACACCGAAATGTCCAACTGGGCGTGGGATCCGATTTCAAAGTCTTACTATTGGCATCGCTTCTTTAGTCATCAGCCCGATCTCAACTACGACAATCCTGCGGTTCGGCAAGAGATGTGGAATGTGATGAAGTTCTGGCTGGAGATGGGGGTCGACGCCTTCCGGCTGGACGCGGTGCCTTACTTGGTGGAACGAGAAGGTACGAGTTGCGAGAACTTGCCCGAGACCCATGAAATCCTGAAGGACCTGCGACGAAAGCTCGATAAAGAATTTCCAGGCCGGATGCTGCTGGCGGAAGCCAATCAGTGGCCCGCCGATCTTCGTCCATATTTTGGTGACGGTGATGAATTCCACATGGCGTTTCACTTTCCGCTCATGCCAAGGATGTTCATGGGAGTGAAGCTGGAGGACCGCAAGCCGATCACGGAAATCTTGCAGCAGACGCCGGAAATCCCACCTTCGTGCCAGTGGTGTCTGTTTCTGCGCAACCACGACGAGTTAACCCTCGAAATGGTTAAAGATCTGGAACGGGACTACATGTATGACGCGTACGCCCAGAACAAGACCATGCGGATTAATCTGGGAATCCGCCGCAGGCTGGCGCCTTTGTTGGACAACGATCGAAGGCGCATTGAGTTGATGAACGGGATATTGATGTCCTTACCCGGCACTCCCATAATCTATTACGGCGACGAAATCGGAATGGGCGACAACATCAATCTGGGAGATCGCAACGGAGTGAGGACCCCGATGCAGTGGAGCGGAGGATGGAACGGCGGCTTTTCTGGCGCAGATCCAGAGAGCCTGTATGCACCGCTCATCCTGAATCCGGTTTACGGTTATCAAGCAGTAAACGTGTTGTCGCAAAGACGAAGCGAACATTCGCTTCTTTCCTGGATGCGTCGCATAATTGCAGTTCGCAGATCGACTGGGGTGTTCGGCAAGGGATCGATTGAGTTTCTCTATCCAGCCAATCACAGAGTACTGGCGTATGTAAGGCAGCTGGGCAAAGAGACGGTCCTGGCGGTCAATAACCTTTCGAGTGCTGCGCAAGCGGTCGAGCTGGATCTGCGGAAGTACAAAGGAAATATTCTGATCGAGATGTTTGGCAAGAATATTTTTCCGCGTGTGGGTGAGCTGCCCTATCTTCTAACCATGGGCCCTTATCAGTTTTATTGGTTTCGGCTGAGGCGAATCTGAAAGACTAGTAGGTAGTGGAAACGATGACGCAAGGGGTGTTTGTCGAAGAGCGCCCGGTACCGCTGCGCACGGAGAAAAGATTGGCAGAAGATAGTTTTCTTACGGATGATTTCCTTCGCCAACTGATCAACGTCGGCGAAGTGGACATCCTGGTGGGTTTGCCCACGCATAATAATGCCAAGACTGTGGGACCGATAGTCCAGTCTATCCAAGCGGGCATCCTGCGGGATTTTCCCCGAGAGCGCGCGGCCATCATCAATGCCGACGGAGGATCGCGGGATGGGACTCCGGAGTTGGTTACGGGCATCTCTATCGATGATGTGCGCCGCACGGCCAATCTGTACACGCTTCGTACCCTGCACTCCATAAGCACCCAGTACGCGAGCACTCCGGCAAGCGGAGTTGCGTTGCGAACTATTTTGTCCGCGGCGGAACTGCTACGCGCGAAGGCCTGTGTGCTGATCTCACCCGAATCTACAAACATCAAGCCCGAATGGCTCTCCAAGCTTCTGAGGCCAATTTATAACGAAGGCTTCGACCTGGTCACGCCCACGTATGGCAGGCACAAGTTTGAAGGCCTGCTCATAACGAATTTGCTGTATCCGATGATCCGAGCACTCTACGGGACGAGAATTCGCGAGCCGTACACAACCGAAATCGGATTCTCTGGCCGCCTTGGAGGTCAGTTTCTGGGACAAAATAATTGGGAGGATGGAACCGGGCAGACCGGTCTCGAACTGCGATTGACTCTGGCGGCGATCACCGGAGGGTGCCGTATCTGCCAGTCCTTCCTCGGAGAAAAGGATCATGTCGAGCGACGCGCTGCAGACCTGATACCCGCATTGCGACAAACCGTGGACACCCTGTTCTCCGCACTAGAGGCGGACTTTCCTGTCTGGAGTGCGGTGGCTGGCTCCCAGCCCGTCCCTTCGAACGGTCCGGAGTCGGAAGTCGGTCTGGAGCCGCTTCGAATAAATCGCAAACGGTTACGAGAAATGTTTTCGATAGGGGTTGCTGAATTGGAGTCTGTCTTTCAGTCCATTCTTTTGCCTTCAACCCTGGCAGAACTGCAGAGAATCGCCGGTCTGGACGAGGACGATCTTCGTTACCCTGCAGAGTTGTGGGTCCGGACAGTATATGAGTTTGCCGTCTCCTACCAGAAGTCTGTGATCAATCGAGATCACATTATCCAGGCTTTAGCCCCACTGTTCCGCGGGAGAGCGTACACGTTTCTGGTTGAAAACCGTGACGCTTCTACGAACGAGGTGGAGAACAACATCGAGAGTTTGTGCCTTGAATTCGAGCGATTGAAGCCGTATCTGTTGGAAATGTGGAACGGTAGAAAGTGAGGTAACAATGCGGGACATGATTGTGAGCGAGCTGTCTCAGGCAATGCACGAGCTGGCCAGAGGTTTTGCCCACTTCCTTCCTCGACTCATCGTGATGCTGGTCCTTGCGTTTGTGGGTTGGGTAATCGCTTACCTAGCCAGAATTCTGCTGCGCAGCATTCTGCGACTGATCAAGTTCGATCGGCTTTCCGACAATGCAGGCGCCTCGCAACTACTTACCAAAGCCGCCCTGCCGTCGTCCACCGAGTTGCTGAGCCGGTTCGTTTTCTGGGTGGCGTGGCTGGGTTTCATTCTGCTCGGTGTGAGCGTGCTCGGGATTCTGGGCTTGCAGGAGCAGATCGCGAGGTTCTTTCTTTTTCTGCCGCGACTGTTCGTGGCTCTGTTCATCATGTTCTTCGGGCTGCTGGCAGCTAGCTTTTTTTCTCGCGCCGCACTGCTGGCCGGGGTGAATGCGAACGTGCCTTCCCCCCGGCTGTTAAGCACCTCGATCCGCAGTGTGATCATCATTTTCGTATTGTCTGTGGTCTTTGAAGAACTGGGCCTGGCAGAGCAGACTATGCTGGTTACTTTCGGAATTGCCTTCGGAGCACTGATGCTAGGCTTGGCAATTGCATTCGGCATGGGCGGGAGGGACTTGGCACGACGCTTCTTAGAGACGAGATTTCTACGGCGAAAGAAGGAGGAGAACGAAGACGAACTTTCGCCACTGTGAGTGTGATGCAAATCTCAGCGGTCGTACAGCATGGTGAGTTTTCGCAACCGTTCGCTGAGTTCTCTGGTCAAAACTTGAGGCTTGTAACGCCACTTCCAGTTCCCACTTATTGTGCCGGGTAAATTCATTCTGGCTTCACTGCCAAGCCCTAACACATCTTGCAAGGGAAGGATGGCAGTCGCGGCCACGGATGCGAGTACCGTGCGAATGAAAACCCAATTGATTGGCTCGTTCTCAAAGCGTAAGTATGCTCGGGTAAAATCCCGTTCCTTGCGAATATCCTCGGCTGTTCGGATGCTCTCGCCTACGCCTGAACTGGTCCACCAGCCGACGGTCGTGTCATTGTCGTGTCCGCCGGTGTATGCCACCAGTTCGCGCGAATAATTGTGAGGACGGAACGTGGGACCCTGGGGATCGTTTCCAAAGGCAAACTGGAGCAGGCTCATTCCGGGAAAGCCAAACTGCTCGCGAATCGCTTCTACCTCGGGAGTAATTACTCCGAGATTTTCAGCAACGAATGGTAACTCTTTCAACTCAGCTTGCAAGACCTGGAAAAACTCCGCCCCGGGACCCTTTACCCACTTGCCTGCGTCTGCCGTGGACGCGCTGGCGGGAATCTCCCAATAGGCCTCGAAACCGCGGAAGTGATCCAGTCGCACAAAATCGAATAGTTTTAGAGATGCCCGAAAACGATCGATCCACCAACGGTAACCGGAAGCAGCGAGCACATCCCAACGATAGAGAGGGTTTCCCCAAAGTTGGCCGGTCGCGCTGAAGTAGTCAGGGGGGACACCCGCCACCACGGTCGGTCTGGCTTGATCGTCCAATCGAAATATCGCCTGATGAGCCCACACGTCGGCACTGTCGTGGGCGACGTAGATCGGGACATCACCCATAACGCTAATTCCGCGATGACGGCAGTAAGCTTTCAACTTCTCCCATTGCCGGAAAAATTCGAACTGCGCATACTTGTGAATCTTTGTCTCCGACGCTAACTGCTCGCGCCATTTGGTTAGCGCGTCGGGGTTTCGTCGGCGCAGTCCAGTGTCCCAGTTCACCCAGACTGCGCCCTTGTGGGCTGCTTTCGAGGCCATGAACAGGGCATAGTCGTCCAGCCAGTCGGCGTTGTTCTGGCAAAACAAGTCGAATGCGGTACCCTCAACTGGAGATCGGGCGGCGAAAAAATTGTGAGCGGCTTTCCGAAGCAGACCCTGTTTAAAGTCGATGACCCGGCCGTAATCCACCTGTTCATTGGGCAGATCGGGCACGCTTGCCAGGTCTGGCAGAGACAATAGGCCTTGATCTCGAAGTGCTTTCAAATCAATGAACAGAGGATTGCCGGCGAAGGCAGAAAAGCACTGGTAAGGCGAATCACCGTATCCGGTGGGACTCAACGGTAGTACTTGCCAAATCTTTGGCCCGGACTCCGCGAGAAAGTCCAAAAATTCGTAAGCAGACTTTCCCAGATCGCCGATACCATGGCCACCGGGCAGAGACGAGACATGGAGAAGGATTCCACTACACCGAGGAAAGATCACCCAAGTGACGTTAAGCCTTCAGGAGGCGACCGTGCAAGGGGGGTGAAATGATTTGGTCATGAAGAAGGCGCGGAGACACTCGTCCTCTGCCTGAGATTTCCCTCCGTCTCAGGTTGTGCTCCGATCGTAACCAGCGGAGCTGCCGACCGGGGCTCCGGCGAGTGCAGTCCACACTCGGTCTTCCTGAAGTCTGCCCAACGGCCGGCGCGCGGACCTTCGCCCGAGTGGATTGCGCGGGTGCAATGCGTGCAGCCCAGGCTGGGATAACTGCGGTCATGCAGAGGGTTGTAAGGAACGTCGTGCTTGCGGACGTACTGCCATATTGCTTCGGATGTCCAGTCGGCGAGCGGGTTTATTTTCACCAACTGGAATTTCGAATCCCACTCAACTTTCTGAGCATGGGCGCGGTCAGGCGTTTGATTTCGGCGAATGGCGGTAATCCAGGCTTGCAGCTCGGCCAACTTTCCGCGCAGGGGTTCGATCTTCCGAAGATTGCAGCACTGATCCGGATCCCGCTTCCAGAGTGCGGATCCGTGAAGTTGTTCCTGGTCTTCGGGTGTGAGGGCCGAGTAAACTCGCTCCACTTTAATTTCGTAACGTTGCTCGACGCGCTCTATCAAATCATAGGTCTCGGGGAATAGAAATTCAGTGTCCAGCGTGAACAAGCGAAAATTCGCACGGACGCGGGAGGTCATATCGATAAGAGCCATGCCTTCCGCTCCGAAGGCCGAGGAGATAGCAACCTCCTGCTGGTATGTGTTGAAAGCCCAGCGCAGCAAGCGTTCGGGACGCCACGTTTCAGAAACCGCTTGCACAGCATGGATAGGTTCCCTCACGCTGGTCGCTCCTGTTCTTGCCGCGCCTCTGGGTCGGGCGCGATCGATCGTTGTCCCGCCACCAACGCGACGTATTCCTGCTGCGCGCTCTGTAGCTCGATCTCGAGTCTTAGCGAAGCGTAATGCCCGAGCGCGGTCACTTCCCCGACGACAAGAAGTGTGGGGGCGGGAAGCCGAGGAGCCGAGCGTAATTCACCCACGGTTGTGTGATAGACCTGCTGATGAGGCGAGGTCGCGCGCGAGATGAGCGCGCATGGAGTGTTTCCCTTCATCCCGGCATCGAACAGCCGGAGAGCCGTGCCCTCGTAGTCAGGACCCGGCATGTAGATCACTAGAGTGGCGCCGGAGGAGGCGAATCCACCCCAGTTGTCTTTCGTATTTTCGTCTAAACGATGGCCGGTGAGAAATACGAGCGCAGAGGAAACGTTGCGCTGGGTGAGAGGAATCTCGGCGGCGGCAGCGGCGCCTAGAGCGGCGGTAACTCCGGGAACGATTTCGAATCCGATCCCGTGCTGGCGCAATGCTTCAATCTCTTCGCCTCCCCTTCCGAAGATGAACGGGTCTCCTCCTTTGAGCCGGACCACCTGTAAGCCCGACGATGCCAGGCTGACGAGCAGGGAATTGATTTCATTCTGCGTGATACGTTTCTGCCCGCAGCGCTTGCCGACATTCTGGATAAATGCGGTTCGCGGCGCCAATGCGAGAATGTCCGCCGAGATCAAGTCGTCGTGCAAGACCACGTCCGCTGCTTGCAAGATCTTGAGCGCCTTGAGTGTGAGCAGTTCCGGGTCACCCGGACCTGCGCCCACGAGATAAGCCTTGCCTTTCATGAGGTACTCCGTTCCGGGCGAGTGCTTGACGTTTGCCTCTTGTCAAATGCTTCGCGGCTTGCCAAGGAGTGCAATAGATCTCGGCGCCGATCCGCGTCGAGATCGCCGTCGAACAGCTTTTTTCTGTTTTCTCCGAGTTCTTCCAGCCAGCCGGCGTAATCCGGGGTGAACTGTTCTTCCAACTCGCGCCTGAGTCTTTGGGCGAGGGCGGGACTTTGGCCTCCGGTGGAAATTGCGATCTGGAGTTGGCCACGGCGCACGACGGCGGGAAAATAGAAATCGCAATTCTCTGGATCGTCGACGGCGTTGCACAGAATGTTTCGGCGCTGGGCTTCGTTGAAAACCAGCTGGTTGAGTTCCGCTGACGCGGTCGCCGCGATTACCAGAAAGACGCCTTCGAGGTCGTTGGGGAGAAAGGCGCGCGGCTCCCACACGATAAGGCCTGCACTGGCCCAATCCATAACTGCCTGGCGCGCCTGCGGCGCAATCACTTGGACGTTGGCGCCAGCCACCAGCAGACTTTGAATCTTCGGTTCGCCTATGCTCCCGGCTCCGACCACGAGGCAGGAACGGCGTTCGAGTTTAAGGAACATCGGAAACAGCGTCATTACTCTCTTTCTCCCCACTGCTAACTTCCGAATGGCTAACCTTCGACAGCGTGCGGCACGCGGCCCGGCGACGGATCACGAGCCACGGCTGAGACCAACTCTCCGGCAAGAAACTCCCGCAGCTCGGCGTCGCTATGGCGCGCGAAGAATTGGCGGAGATTCTCGGCCGGACCCTTGGCGATGAGATAATGCTGCAACAGTCGCTCGATCGCGTCCGGAACTTCGATTGCCAGACAGCGGTAGCCGATAGGACGAGCGATCGACTGATGGAGTCCGACCGCTCCACCGAGGCAGAAATAGTAGGCGTCCAACAAGCGGTCTCCGGATTTGATTTTTTTGCCTTCGATGCCGATATCGGCAATCCAGTGCTGGCCGCAACTGTTGGGGCAGCCGGTGACGTGCAGCTTCAGGTGCTGCTCAAAGCCGGGGAGTCTCTCTTCCAACTCTTCGACCAGCCAGCGAGAAAAACTCTTGGTTTCGGTGATCGCGAGCTTGCAGAATTCCGAACCGCTGCAGGCGATTGCGCCTCGCCAGAAGGCTGATCCGCCAGGTTGCAAACCGATGGCATCGAGTTCTCTAGCCAGCGTGGAGGTGTTTTGTTGGGGCACGTTCACGATCAGCAGGTTCTGCATGTTGGTGGTGCGCAGTTCACCGCCGGCACACCGGTCCGCGAGTTCGGCGGCGGCGCGCATTTGTTCGGCGGTTATCCGTCCGCGGAGCACGGCGGCGCCGATGTAGAAAAGCCCCGGCTGTTTTTGGGGATGGATTCCGACGTGATCGCGATAGACATCGTCGGGAGGCGTCTCTTCAACCGCAGGGTCCAGAGGAAAACCGAGCCTGCTTTCCAATTGGTCTTGAAAATCGCGGGCAGTCCAGCCATGCCGAAGAAAAAGGAATTTGAGCCGTGCGCGTTCGCGGTGTTCCCGAAGTTGATCGGCGTCACGGAAAATTTCTGCAATGCCCTTCACCACAGGAATGACCTGGTTCCAGCGAACAAAGGCATTGAGGCGAGCGCTCAGATGCGGGTCGGTGGAGAGGCCTCCTCCCACGCGCAACGAAAAGCCGACTTCGGAACGCGCCCCGGTGCCGCGGCGGGTGGCGGTTAGGCCGATGTCATTGATCTCCGGATATGGGCACCAGATGTTGCAACCGGTGATGGAAATTTTGAATTTGCGGGGCAGGTTATAGAAATCATCGTTGCCTGCCAAAGCCCGCGTGACTTCCAAAGCTAATGGAGATGCGTCGCAAATCTCATGCGCATCGACTCCGGCGACGGGGCATCCGGTAACGTTGCGGGTGACGTCGCCGCAGGCTCCCATCGTGCCCAGGCCGCACTGCTCAAGGGCATCGAGCACTTCAGGCAGAGCCTCGATCGTGATCCAATGCAACTGAATGTTTTGCCTGACCGTGAGGTCCGCCACGCCCCGGCCATATTGCTCCGTCAACTTCGCAACGGTTCGCAGTTGGCCAGAGTTGAGCAGGCCATTCGGGATTCGTATTCGGAGCATGAAACAGGGCAGCGCCTTGCCCTCGCCGCCTTGGCCGGCAACTACGCCTGCGCCGTCCCCCTGGGTGTAGACGCCCCACCAGCGAAAATATGTGCCCAGCCATTCAGGAGGAATCGACTGGAATCCCTCGCGGGCAAAGCGGCGAATTTCGCCGAGGGCCCGCCAGGGATTCTTCTCCCTTTTTAACCGTTCGACTCGCTGTGCTTTCGTTTCTTTGACCGGATTTGCCATAAAAAGTAAAAACCCACCGCCGGCAGGTAAGGTCTGCCAGCGATGGGTTTGATCAGTGCTGAGTTACTAAGTAATTCTTAGATCATCTGCTTCCCCATGCCAGAAGACACACGCGTACAACAACAAGTACACGTGCACATCTGGATGGAAGCCGACATCATCAGGGTGATAGTAAGTGACGCCCGACGGGCTGTCAAGGTCACACTCGATGTGCTTGGACGCAAATTTTGGATGTTAAAGATTCAAAAAATCCACGGTTCGCGACGCGCGGCTTCCGCGAGGGGGATGTCGAACCAAGGGCTATTCGGCAGCCCGGTGCCATCAGGCACGAGAACACCATACCCTCTTGACCCGTAATTTGCATTCGCTGCATCGAAAATCTGGTTTGGACTTGCCTTGCCCGGACACGTATTTATGGCTCCATGAATTGGCAAGATCCCTCTCCCGGCCTGGACCACGATGCTTGTGGCATCGGTTTTGTTACGCGGCTCGGGGCTCCGAGTTCGCGGGAAGTTGTGGACCGGGCGCTGCTGGCGCTGGACCGACTGTCTCATCGTGGGGCGGTTGATGCTGAAGGAACCAGCGGGGATGGGGCTGGGTTGATGACGGCGATTCCGGAGGAGTTTTTCCGGCGCGAGGCTGGGAAGAAAGGGGTTGAGTTGCCCCTCCGGTTTGCGGTGGGCATGGTTTTTCTCCGGGAGGGGTCAGAGGTTGAAGCCCGGCACCTGATCGAGGCGTGTGCCCAGGATGCCGGCCTGAATTTCCTGGCTTGGCGTGGCGTGCCGACCAATCCGGCCGTGTTGGGAGCGCAGGCGCTACAGTTCATGCCGCGCATCCAGCAAGTTTTTCTGGCGGCGACCGACAGGAATCTGGATCTGGAGTTGCAGCTATTTTTGTATCGCAAACGCGTGGAATCGGTCGCGCCTCGCGGAACGTATTTTTGCTCGCTGTCGTCGCGGACCATGGTCTACAAGGGCCTGCTCTCGCCGAGTCAGTTGGCTTCCTTTTATCCAGACTTGATGCACCCGGAGTACCGCAGCTCATTTGCCGTCTTCCATCAGCGGTTTTCAACCAACACGCGGCCGAGCTGGTCGCTGGCGCAGCCGTTTCGATTTGTGGCACACAATGGCGAGATCAACACCATCAGCGGCAATCGCCGATGGACTCGTTCGCGAGATGGTGAGTTGCGTGCGCAATGGGGAGCGGGAGAGTGGTTTCGCAGTCTGGAGGAAGAGGTCAGCGATTCTGCCAGCTTTGACAATGCCTTCGAGGGGCAAATGCGGCGCGGATTCTCTCCCGCAGAGGGGATGATGCGCATGGTGCCTCCCGCTTGGGAGGGGGACGACACGCTCAGCCCGGAAATGCGAGGCTGGTTGGCGCAACAGGCGTGGCAGCAGGAGGCGTGGGACGGCCCCGCCGCGCTGGTTTTCAGTGATGGTGCCTACCTCGGAGCGAAACTCGATCGCAATGGGCTTCGACCCCTGCGATACGTCATCAGCAAAGATGGTTTGCTGTTGGCTGGGTCGGAAGCCGGCCTGGTTGATCTGGAAGAAGATGAAATCCAGGAAAGAGGCCGGCTTGGCCCGGGCGAAATGCTCTTGGCGGAAATTGCGTCTGGAAAATTATGGCGCGGCAATGAAGTCGCGGGTCTTCTGTGCTCCACCAACACCACGGAGGGCGCCACGCGATGGATTACCGCGTGCGTCGAGAGACCTGACAGGGAAAACCCAAGAGTCGAGGAGAGCAAAGTCGGAGCCGAGCAGGCTCACGCGTTCGGAACAGATCCAGTCAAAGCTGAGAAGCTTAAGACTTTGAAAACTATGGCGGCGGCGCTGGGATGGAGCGAGGACCAGTTCCGACTGTTGTTTCGTCCTTTGGGCGTGGAAGGGAAAGAGGCGATGTGGAGCATGGGGGACGATGCGCCTCCGGCTTATCTTTCACAACTGCGACGCAGTCTTTGGGACTACTGCAAGCAACGCTTCGCGCAAGTGACTAACCCGCCGATTGATCCGATTCGCGAAGCGCATGTTATGTCGTTGAATGTGTATTTGGGAACAACGATTGCGCTGCGTTCGCCCATCGTCGATTCGAAGCAGATGGATGGGCTGCGGCGAGAACTGGGGCGGGCCACTGACCTCGACATTACTTTCGAAGCATCCGGAACCGTAGCCGCTGCGCTGTCGGCGCTGCAGTCGATTCAGCAGAAGGCTGCTCAGGCCGCGGCAAATTCCGCAACGGTGGTTGTGAGCGATCGGAGGGTGAACTCGCAACGATCTGCTGTGCCGGTTTTGCTAGCGGCAGCGGCAGCGGCCAATGGAATCCGACAATCCGGCCGGAATATTTCGCTCCTGGTCGAAACCGGTCAAGCGTTTGATGCTCATCATGTGGCCTTGTTGATCGCCGTGGGTGCGGCAGCCGTTCACCCCTATCTCGCACTCGATCTGGCGAGCGCGACGGCAACCGGTGGCGTGGCGTCATTCCGTTCCGCTCTCGAAGTTGGATTGCGCAAGGTGCTGGCCCGCATGGGCATATCCACTCTTGCCAGCTATCGCAACAGTTGCTTATTCGAAGTGATTGGACTCGACCGTGAAATCCAAGAGCAATTCTTTAGCGATGCTGCGTTTGTTCTTCCCGGCAAGAGCCTTGCGGAGGTTCTGGAAGACGCGTTCGTGAATCATGTGACCGCATTCGACGAGACTGCGGGATCTGCTTCCACACTGCGCGACCGCGGATATTTTCGATTCCGCAAGGATGGAGAACGCCATGCTAATTCGCCTGAGCTCGTCCGCGCGATGCATAGCTTCATCAAGTCCAAACATTCCAAACAAGAGGACGGGTTCGACGCCTATGCCCAACTGGGCGGGACCCGCGAACCGGTCGCATTGCGCGACTTGCTCGAGTTTGTCTCCGCTACCGAAAGCGCCGAAGCGAATCTCGGCGAAGTGGAGTCTGAGGCCGCGATTTTGCGGCGATTGAGCACGCAAGCCATGTCTCTGGGCGCGATCAGCCCCGAGGCCCACAGGACGATTGCTCTGGCGATGAACCACATTGGAGCCCGCAGCAACACCGGCGAAGGTGGAGAAGACCCGGAGTTGTATCGTCGCGAACCTGAGGCCAGTAACAAGGTGAAGCAGGTGGCTTCGGGGCGCTTCGGCGTTACTGCCGAATATCTCGTGCGTGCGGAAGAGATTGAAATAAAAATGGCGCAGGGATCGAAACCGGGCGAAGGCGGGCAACTTCCGTCGTTCAAAGTTACGCCTTACATCGCGCAGTTGCGGCACGTGGTGCCGGGTACGTCGTTGATTTCTCCCCCGCCGCACCATGATATCTACAGCATCGAAGATCTGGCTCAATTGATCCACGATTTGCGAGCGGTCAATCCCGCGGCGCGAATCGGGGTGAAGCTGGTCTCTGGCGCGGGCGTCGGCATCATCGCCGTCGGGGTGGCGAAGGCGGGCGCTGGTGTCATCACGATTAGCGGGCACGATGGTGGAACTGGAGCGTCGCCGCTGACCTCCATCAAAAATACCGGGCTGCCGTGGGAAGTGGGATTGCGGGAAGCACACTGCGAACTTGCCCGAGCGGGACTGAGGGCAAGAGTGCACCTGCGAGTGGACGGTGGCTTGAAGTTTGGACGCGACGTTGTAATCGCGGCATTGTTAGGCGCAGATGAATTTGGCTTCGGCATGGCTGCTTTGCTGGCAATCGGATGTGTGATGGCGCGACAGTGCCACTTGAATACTTGTCCCGTGGGGATCGCCACGCAGGACGCGCAACTGCGCATGCGTTTCAACGGCAAGCCAGAAATGGTGGCGGCTTACTTCCGCGGGGTCGCAGCGGAAGTCCGGAGTCATTTATTCAAACTGGGGTTGCGTACGCTTGCCGAAGCCAGAGGGCGTGTGGATCTTTTGAAAGAAAAACAAACCCGCTATTCGCACAGCATTCGGCCGCTGCTGGAAACGCCAGAAATAATAGGCTCCCGTCTTCTATCCGCCGATGTTCCCACAAGGACTGAGGCCGGCCAACGTAGCCCGCTTGATGACCTGCCGGTTCGAAAAGGAACGTCGCAGCTCTATCCTATTACCAACGCCGATCGCAGCGTGGGAGCGCGACTCTCCGGCGAACTCTTGCGCCGGGGGAGACAGCCGTCCCCGGCAGGCTCGGCCCGGGGAGGCAAACATCTGGTCCGCCGGTTCCGCGGCGTCGCAGGCCAGAGCTTTGGAACTTTCCTGACGAAAGATGTCAGCTTCCATTTAGTGGGCGAAGCCAACGACTATGTGGGAAAGGCCATGTGCGGAGGACGGATCGTGGTGAGCTCTGGACCGGAAGCCTCTCTGCGTGGCGACGTACTGGTGGGAAACACTGTGTTGTACGGTGCAACCAGCGGCGAACTTTACGTTGCGGGCCGTGCCGGCGAACGTTTCGCCGTTCGCAACAGCGGGGCTCTGGCTGTGGTCGAAGGCACGGGGCAACATGCTTGCGAATATATGACCGCGGGAGTCGTGTTGGCGCTAGGGCCAGTTGGCATGAACTTCGGCTCGGGCATGACGGGTGGGCTGGCCTATGTTTTGCGCGAGCATCTGCAGGCCGGGGTTTGGAATTCGCCGTCGGTCGCGTTAGCGGCGATCGAGGAAGAGGAGCGAGGCTGGCTGCGGCAGGCCTTGGCTCAACATTGGCGACTGACGGGTAGCCCGGTGGGGCATCGGCTTTGGCTGAATTCCGTGGGGCAACGATTCGCCCGGGTTCAGCCGATCCATCTGCCGTGCACAGTGTCCGAGACCTGGGCTCCAGTTCTAGAACGGCTGAAGAAAGCGGAAGAGCATGGCGAAAAAACCGAGAGCAGGCCACCGATTGACCAGGCTCCGTGGCCCATCGCAACTGCGCAGGGTACCAAGCCGCGACCTCAAGACCTGATTCCTGCCTTGGATCCACCCTGGATTCCGCTATAATCCTCCATGGATTTTGATCAGCTCCGCACCTTCCTCGAAGTTGCCAAGCAAGGCAGTTTCTCGCGCGCTGGGCAAAAGGTTTTCCGCTCGCAATCGGCGGTTAGCGCTCAGATCCGGCAAATCGAATCAGAGTACGGCGAGAGGTTATTGGACCGCTCGGGCAAGACTGTCCGGCTGACTCCGGCGGGCGAAGTTTTCCGTGAGTATGCCCAGCGCATGCTAAGCCTGCGAGATGAATCCCTGCGCGCCGTCGCCGACCACGGCAATGATCCCCGAGGTGTGCTGGCTCTCGGCGCTAACGAGGCCACCTGCCTTTATGTCCTGCCCAATGTTTTCGCGGAGTATTTGCGACTTTATCCATCGGTGCAGGTGAGCATTTACCGGAACTTCAGTCACAAAATTCTGGAGCGGCTGGACAGCGGGGCTATCGATGTGGGGATCGTCACGCTCCCGGTGAAAATGCCGATGCTCAAGGTCAGGACCATATTCCGAGACCGTCTCGTGCTCATGGTGAGCGCTGACAATCCGCTGGCCCAGCACGACAAGGTCCCCATCAGCATGGTCGTGGAGCAGCCGTTGATCCTGCCCCGCACTGGCTTTACGCGGCGGATCATGGACAAGCTGTTTCGTCCGTATCGCGACAAACTTCAGGTGCGCATGGAATTGCCCAGCATTGGAATGATCAAGAGTTTCGTGGCGGCGGGACTCGGAGTCTCATTGATCAGTGAAAGCTTTGCGCGCGACGAGGTGCAGTCGGGAAAAGTGAAGCTGATTGCGCTGAAGGACAACGAACTCTCACGGGAACTCGGGCTGGCTTATCGCCGCAACCGCAGTTTGCCGCGGGCGGCGGAAGTTTTCATTGAACTCCTACAACGCCGAACCGCGCAGTCGGGACAGAAAACGGCCACCCGGACCTCCTGAGGATCGCTTCATTTTTTTTGATGACCTCTATCGAAACTTTCGATTCGCGATGCCTCGGCCCAGGTGTTTGAATCGTTCGAGATTCATAGATTCAGCGGGGAAGGAGTTTCGCAATGAAATCTGAAAACCCTCCGAGCACTCACAAACCGGAAAACCATGAAGCCCAGGCCGCCCCACGGGAGAGAAGCCGATTCGACGATACGGAAGAGACTTATGTGCCTTCGACGGACCTGGAAGATTCCTCTCTAGCACCCACTGGGCTCGATAACCCCTTCTGGATGTAGATACGATTTCGCGATGCCGAGCAGGGGGTTGCTCGGCATCGACGATTCCCTCATCTTGAGCGCAAGATGCCTTCGGCTAACCTCGCCGTTGGTTTTCCGGGGATCTCCCGCTAGAATCCGGGCGATTGGTCGGTGTGCGCCGCTTCTGGCGTCCCCACCGAGTCCGACTGAAGCGGAGGTTCAACAGGTATCAGGCGCGGTTTTCGCTGTCCGCGGCGGCGATGAGTATTCTTCTCCGGGGCGAAGCGGGCGTGGAGGCGGCGAACTGCCTCAGCGACGTCGCGTTCGTGGATCACAAAACTTAAGCTTAATTCTGAAGCCCCCTGCGAGATCATCCGTACATTGATACCGGCATCGCCCAGTGCCGTGAATGCCCGGGCCGCAATCCCAGCGCGCCCGCGAATGTTTTCTCCCAGCAGGCAGACGATCGCTTGCTTGTCCTCGACGGTGACCGCCGCGATCTCTTGCAAATTAGCCAATAAGTCGTCTGTGTTCTGGCCCGTGCGCAGGGTAAAGGAAACGCTGGCCTCGGAAACGGCAACCAAGTCCGCGCCGCACGCACCGCGATGCAGAATGTGAAAAACCTCCTGGAGAAACCAGTGCGGCGCCGACTCACGCGGGGCAGTCAGTGTAACTGTGCTGATGTTTTTCCTGGCCGCGATGGCGGTGAAAACCGAGCGTCCTCGCGGAGGCTGTGACGTGATGCGCGTTCCAGGACTCTTGGGATTGCGGGAGTTGAGAACCAGGACCGGGATGTTTTTCTCCATCGCCGGCACCAAGGTGGCTGGATGGAGAACTTTCGCGCCGAAGTGCGCCATCTCCTGCGCTTCGCGGAAGCTGACGCGGCGCAGGCAATGAGCCTGCGGACACAATAACGGGTCCGTCGTCATGATTCCATCCACGTCGGTCCAAATCTCGATGGAAGAGGCATTGATTCCAGCCGCAATCAGGGCGGCGGAAAAATCCGAACCACCGCGCCCCAGCGTGGTCGGAATGCCATCGCGTGTCGCGGAAATGAAACCCGCCAGCACCGGCAGTTGCTGATCAATCAGAAGGGGACGAATCCCAGCTCGCATGCGTTCGTAGGTGTCGCTGTAGTGGGGCGTGGCCCGTGTGAAATGGCCATTGGTCAGGATGTACTCGCGCGAATCCAACCAAAGTGCGGGCAACCCTCGTGCCGACAAGGCAGAGGCGACAATCTGGCTGGACATAAGTTCGCCGAAAGAAAGCAGATAATCCGTGCTGCGCGCCGAGAGTTCGCGGATGGCGGCAATGCCCCGGGTGAACTGCTCCAGGACCTCGAACTGCGGGTCGAGCTTAAGGCGCATTCCGCGGAAACGATCTTCGCCCAATAGCTCCCGCGCCGTGTCGTAATGACGCTGCCGCAGCCCCCGCACTTGAGCCAGCGCAGATTCGCCGTCCCCGCAGGCGGCGGTCTGTCCGAGCGTGAGTAATTGGTCCGTGACTCCGTGGAACGCGCTTACCACGACGACCGGTCGGCGTCGCATCCGGCTCCGTACTATGCCCGCGACTCTCTCAATGGCTTCGGCGTCTTGCACGGATGTCCCGCCAAACTTCATGACCAGCATGGTTGCACTCCGTCATCTGCAGGCGGCGAGTCGTTCACAATAAAAAGCCCACCGGAGTTGCCGGTGGGTCAGCTCGATCTCGCCTTGCTGCTTTAGCTCAACCTGATCCACCCCGCCGGATCGCGTGTCGCACTAATGGTTGCTGTGCTAATCAAAGTCATCATCGCGATCGATACTCGGAGGGAGCGCATCATGGAGTAGTTTTTATACACCAGATGGAAGAAGAGCGGAGCGCAAAAAACCGATGTAACGAATCGAAAGTCCTGATCCTGTCCGGCCGGCGCGTGGCACCGGGCGATCGCCGGAATCGCCCCCTGTCAGGGGCATGCCTTTTGCCGGCAGCCGGTAAGTAATTGATACTCAATCAGTACCAACCACAAAGCGGGGGAGCACATCCAAGGTTGGTGCATGCACAGCCTGACAAAACGCCCGAGACGCTTCCGGTCAGTTCCTCCATACCCATGGACGTCCCTGAGGAGCAGGCCAGTTTATACCGCGAAGTCCTCACCGTGCTCGAGGAGAAACGCGTGCCCTACGCTGTTTCGGGAGCGTTCGCCCTGCGTCATCACACCGGGATCTGCAGGTTCACGAAAGATCTGGATGTCTTCCTCACAGCGGAGAACGCCCCCCGCGCGCTGTCCTATTTGAATCAGCGCGGATTCCATTGCGAGGTTTGCGACCCGGTGTGGTTGGCCAAAGCGCATCGCGACGGCTTCTTCGTGGATCTTATTACGGGCATGAGCAATGGAGTCATCGTGGTCGACAATTCGTGGATTCAGCGAGCCCACCCTGCGGTGGTGCATGAAGTACAAACCCGGGTATTGGCGCCGGAGGAGCTGGTTGCCTCAAAGCTTTTCGTAGCTATGCGTGAGCGCTTTGACGGCGCTGACATTGCACACGTGATCTACGGTACCCACGGCAGTTTCGATTGGAACCGGGAGATGGAACTTGTTGGGGAACACTGGCAGATGTTGCTTTGGTCTCTAGTGCTGTTCAACTACGTCTACCCGGCACGGAGCCGTTACGTTCCATCAGGGGTTTGGCAAGAGCTGTTGCAGCGGTTCCAACGGGCCTTGGAACGAAGCGATTCGAGTTTGCGATTTCGTGGCAGTCTGGTGGATGAAAAGATGTTTGCCATCGACGTGAACGAGTGGCGTCTGGACAATATTCTGGAGGAGACGCGAAGCCTGCGCTTGTCTAAGATTAAGCGAAAGATGCGAGCGTGAACGTGTCGCGAAGTTGGGCATCCGATTGTCATGGCTTAGAAAGTCTGGAATAAAGCAATGAGAATAGCGGCGACGGCCGATTTGCATTTCAGTCCTGAACGCTATGCAAAGTTGAAAGACCAGCTTGACCGCGTTCGCGATGAAGCCGATGTCTTCGTTCTGGCGGGGGATCTCACCAACTATGGCCAGCCCAGCGAAATGGAGCCGCTTTTAAATGTTCTGGTCCGCCTTCGATTGCCCACGGTTGCAGTGCTGGGCAATCATGACTACGAGAGTGGAAAAGAGGAAGAACTGAAGCGGATGATGGTGGCTGAAGGGATCAAAGTTCTCGATGGTAGCGCCTACGAGCGGGACGGAGTGGGCTTCGCAGGAACCAAGGGCTTTGTGGGAGGCTTTGGGCGAGGGGTGCTGACTGCATTTGGAGAGCGGGAAGTGAAGGATTTTGTGCGGGCTTCGATCGATGAGGCGCTTAAGCTGGAGCGGGCGATGTCTCAATTGCGGGCTAACAAGAGGGTGGTCGTGTTGCACTACTCGCCCGTCGCCGAGACAGTTCAGGGAGAATCGCCGGAGATTTATCCCTTTCTTGGAACATCCCGCTTGGCCGAGATCGTGGACCGGCATGGAGCGGATTTTGTGGTCCATGGGCACGCACATAACGGAGCTCCTAACGGACGCACCGCAACCGGAGTGCCCGTGCACAATGTGGCAATTACTCTTCTGCAAGCGCAGCAGCCTTCCGGGGTGTATCGAATATTTGATGTGTAGCTCTGTGCGGTTACCGTTCTCGCGTGAATTTTAGTGAAAGTCGTGGGACGTGGTTTCCGCCCGGGTTATGAACAGCGGAAAGACGCGTTCCGCCTTTACTGAAATCACATTGTCCTGATTTTGCAGGATGCCTTCGATGGCCAGGAAACGTTCGCTGGCCAGCAGAAGACGGTTCTGGTGAAAAAGATCGGGGGCAATGATCGCATTCGCTACCCCGGTTTCATCCTCTAAGCTGACAAAGACGAATCCTTTGGCAGTGCCGGGACGCTGGCGAGTGATGACGCAGCCTCCGATGCGCAGGCGCTTGCCGCTTGGAATAGTGCGGAGGTCGCTGGCACGGCGAACGCCCTGAGCGTCGAGCCAGGCGCGGCGGTAGGCGACGGGATGAGGCCCGACAGTTAGGCCCGTGCCGTGAAAATCCGCTACCAAGCGCTCTTCATTGTTCATGGGTTCGAGGGGTGAAGGCGAATCTGGTTCGGGCAGATTTTCCAGTAACGGGCCGGAGCCGCGTACGGCGCGTTCTACTTGCCAGAGAGCGTCGCGGCGGTGGAGCGAGGTGAAATTTCCAACTTCCAATTTCCCATTGCCGATTTTTGACTCAGAGTGGTGAGAAGCAGAGTCAATGGGAAATTGTTTGTGTTGTCTCGGCGGTGAGCCTCCTATCCTGTTCAATGCGCCAATTTCTGCCAGCGTGGTGAGTTCGTCTTTGCGCAGTTCGGGAACGCGACGAGTCAAGTCGTGGATAGAAGTGAAAGAGGCCCGCGTGCGTGCTTGCCGGAGAGCTTGCGCGGCCTCTTCCCGCAAGCCACGCACATAGCGCAAGCCGAGACGAAGCGCGATTGGGCTGGCGGCTGATGGCGGATGGATGACGGCTTCCAGCGTGCACATCCACTCCGAGCGAGTCACGTCTACCGGCAGCATTTTCAATCCGTGCCGTTGCGCATCTTTGACCAGGGCGGCGGGAGAATAAAAACCCATGGGCTGATGGTTGAGCAGAGCGGCGGTGAACGCGGCCAGGTAATGGCATTTCAAATAGGCGCTGGCATACGCGATCAGCGCGAAGCTGGCGGCATGCGATTCGGGGAATCCGTAGAGCGCGAAAGAAGTAATCGAGAGAATGATTTGTTCCTGCGATAGTGGTGGAATTCCATTGCGGGTCATGCCGGTGCGGAGTTTGGCTTCAATTTCACGCATGCGGGCCTCCGAACGTTTGAAGCCCATGGCGCGACGAAGTTCTTCCGCTTCGCCGCCGCTGAATCCGGCCACGACCATGGCCATACGCAACAATTGCTCCTGAAAAAGCGGCACCCCCAGGGTGCGCTTGAGCACAGGTTCGAGCGACGGATGCGGATAGGTGACAGCTTCGCGTCCCTGGCGGCGCTGCAAAAAAGGATTCACCATCTCGCCCACGATCGGGCCGGGACGGATGATTGCCACCTGCACAACAATGTCATAGAAACGTTTTGGCCGCAGGCGTGGCAGGCACGACATTTGCGCGCGGCTCTCCACCTGAAACATGCCTACGGTGTCGGCCTGCTGCAAGGCGGAATAAACGGCGGGGTCGTCCTGCGGCAAATGTGCAAGGTCCACTTGGTCGTGATAGTGATGGCTAATCAGTTCGAGCGAATCTTTCAGCACCGCCATCATGCCCAAGCCGAGCAGATCCACTTTGACAATGCCCATGTCGGCACAGTCTTCTTTGTCCCACTGCACCACCACGCGGCCGGGCATGGAAGCAGGCTCCAGCGGAACTACGGAGTCGAGTTGTCCCTGGCAGATGACCATTCCTCCCGAATGCTGGCCTAAGTGGCGCGGCAAGTCTTGCACGGCAATGCATAATTCGTAGTATTTGCGCAGGCGTGGATGCCGGAGATCGAGCCCGGCATCGCGAAAGCGACGGTCGAGCGCATCGTTTTGGTCGCGAAATTCCCAGGTGGCGACGGCGGCGGAAATTTTGTGGAGCGTCTCCGGATCGAATCCTAACGTTTTACCCATTTCGCGGGCTGCCATGCGGTTGCGGTAGGTGATGACGTTGGCCGTCATGGCCGCCCCTCGCTCGCCATAGCGGCGGTATAGATACTGGATTACTTTTTCGCGCTCATCGCCGCTGGGCAGATCGAGGTCGATGTCAGGCCATTCGCCGCGTTCTTCGGAAAGAAAACGTTCGAAAAGCAGGTCCATGCCGACGGGATCGACGGCGGTAATACCCAACGAGTAGCAAACCGCGCTGTTGGCGGCTGAGCCGCGTCCCTGCACCAGAATATTTTGCTCGTGGCAGAAATGGACGAGGTCCCACACGATGAGGAAGTAGCCGGCGAGATCGAGCTTCTCGATGAGCTTCAGTTCGCGTTCGATCTGGCGGCGGGCGCGATGTTGCGTTTCCGTCGCGGCCCGACCGTAACGCTGCTGAAAGCCTTGCCAGGTGCGGTCTCGCAGAAAAGAATTCATGGTTTCGCCCTCGGGAACGGTGTAGCGCGGGAACTCATAGCCGAGATCTTTGAGTGTGAATTCGAGACGCGCAGAGAGTTCCACTGTGTTGGCAATGGCTCCCGGCAGATCGGAGAACAGTTGCTGCATTTCTTGCGGAGACTTCAAGTAGCGTTCGGAATTGCGTGACAGCAAACGTCCAGCAGTGGCTAGTGTGCGGTGATGGCGAATGGCAGTAAGTGCGTCACATAGATCGCGTTCTTTGGCGGTGGCATAGCTGACTCCGTTGCTGGCGAGCAGAGGAAGTCTGAGCATGCGCGCGATCTGAATAGCGGCGCGATTCCGAGTTTCTTCCTCACGTTGGAAATGGCGTTGCAGCTCGATGTAGACATTCTGTTGGCCGAATATTCCTACTAAATGCTCGACTTGTCCGAGGGCTTTTTCCATGCCGCCTTGGCGCAATGCGGTCGCAAGTGGCCCTTCGGCGCCTCCGGTGAGGCAGACCAGACCATGTGCGTGATCTTCCAGTTCTTCTTTTTGGACCGCGCCTTCGCCTTTTTTAGCGCGCAACTTCATCTTGGTAATCAGCCGGCAGAGATTTTGATAGCCAGTGCGGGAGGCAACGAGGAGAGGAAGGCGGAAGGGGTTGTCATTCCGAGCGCAGCCAGGAATCCCTATCCCGGTCACATTGTTTTGAGAATAGGGATCCTTCGACTCATCCTCGTCACGCAAGCGTGTCTCGAAATCGCTCAGGATGACATTGTCGAGTATTTTGCACGTGACCTCTGCGCCTATATAAGCTTTTAGTCTGGCCTTTTTGGCCGCTAGATGGAAGCGCGGGACGCCATATACACCATCGGAATCAAGCAATGCCATGGCCGGCATGTCAAGGTGGGCGCAAGTTGTAATTAGGCTTTCGGGCAGAGAAGCGCCTTCGAGAAAACTAAAAGCAGAACGGGCATGAAGTTCGATGTAAGACATCAGCTTCAGTTAAAACCTTCATCACAGAGGCACTGCAGAGGAAAAAATTAAAGATTAAAGATTAAAGATTAAAGATAAAGATCAAAAGCTTTTCAACGTTTTCTCTGTGCCTCTGTGCCTTGTGGTGAAATGCTTTTTAAACTTTTTCAGTCATACGTTCCCTCTATAAACCAGGCTCCACCCAGCAGATCGTGTACTAGCCGATAGAGGGCCACTCCATTTTCGTTTTGCAGGGCGATGTCCCACTCCTCACGCGCCCAGGCTTCGCGTTCCCACCAATCGCCGGAGATGCGCCACGGTCCGGCCTTCCAAAGCACGTCCCCTTGTACATCTTTTTTCTTCGCACAAACTACAAATGCAGGCTGACTGTCATGCAGGGTTACAGTCGCGTGTAGCGGGGGACGGAACAGGCGCAAGGCGGTGATTGCGGATTTTGTTTCAGCCGTGTCGGTCAACCAGGGAGAGTTCAGTTTTTGATCGGCATCGTGTTTCTGGCCGGTAGCGGATTTCTTCTGCTCTGCCTCGGCTACAAAACGACGCATGCGAAAGCCTTCGGGACGATATGTATCCAGCAACTCAAGCGAGCCGACTTTGTTTTCCCCGACAATGCCAGCAATACGCGCCAGAGTAAGCTCCAGCTTTTCCGGCTCCGGCGAAGGAGGACGGAACAGGCCGCCCTGGGCGGAGCGTGGGCGCGAGGGCTCTGCGGCCAGATGAATTTTTACAATGGGGGCGCCCGGCGGATGCGCGTTCAAATCCAATTGCAACAACTTGAGAAAAAGTTTGGCGTCGAGCATCGGCAGTGGAAGGCGGAGGGTGCGGCAGAAACGGTTTTGCCGGGTGGAAGAAAAGTGCTGATTATTATGCGGTGGGTTTTGGGCGAAGCCAGATTTTTCTTCCTGATGCGGCGCATCGCTTTCGCGGGGAATTCCTCGGTTCTCGATTGAATCGTCGGATTCATCACTCGCTCCAGCTCGGTAATCGAGTTCCAAGGTGAGCCGCAGTTCTTGTGCGGCCAAAGCACGTACTGCTAAGCGGTTGCAAAGTTGTTCAAGTAGTCGATTCAACAAGAATGCTAGCGGCTCCAGCAGAACGATGGGATGTTCTAACTCCATCGCTTCCTCAAATACTAACGCGGGTTCCAGCGGAACCAGCGTGTGGGAGGCCGTTCCCCGAGCTCGTTGCTGCAAGCGCAAGCCTGCTTGCCCCAGACGTTCGCTTAGGGCGACATCGGGTAGTGCAGCCAGGGCTCGCAAATTGCGCGCCCCCCAGCGATCCAGGGTGGCCAGCAGTTGCTCGGATTTTTCTTTTTGTGTAGCGGTGAGTCCATCCGCGAACATCACTTCTACCGGCAGAGGGCCTAATGGCTCCGCCTCTTTTCCCAGGGGAATTACGGTCACTCCGGGAAGGCCTCGAGCGGCAAGCCAGGCAGCATCGGCACTGGCAGCTACAGCAACATTCACGACGAGGCCGAGATCTGCGGCACGGCGAAACATGCGGTGCGCGATAGTCGGCAGCGGCCCAAAAAGAGATTCCAGACCGGCAAGATCGAGCAGCGCGGTGTCGCAGGCAGAATCTTCCACGCGGGGCGAAAACGACTGTGCACAGTCGAGCAGGGCGGCATGCGCGCTGGACTCTTGTAAGGCAGACCGCGGACGCAATGCCAACTCCGAGCATAGCTGTGCTTGAGCTTTGGTCATGCCCGGTGCAATCCCGATGCGGCCAGCCTTCTCATTTACTGCCCAAACTTTTTCTAGGGGTGGTTTGCCTTCTAGCACGGCTACTGCTTGGGTACGTAGCTCTGGTTCTGCGCGCAACAGAGCCGCCACAGGAAAATTGGGCACGTAAATACAAGCGAAAGGCATACCGAATTCAATTTCTTTATCTTTAATCTTTTATCCGGCTTTTACATCTGCCCAAGCTGTTCTGCTGGCAAAAGCCACGGCAGCGGAGCCCACTGGTTTACGCTCCAGCCGGGAGCGGATCAATTCTGCTTTAATCTCGATCTCGTCCAGCAATTGCGCGTGTGACGGCACATGAGATATCTCGGTTATCGGTATACGGCCGGGGGAAAAAGCGAGTGGCGATTTGGATAAATAGCAACCGCTGTCCGCTTGTAGCTTCATCACCAAGGATGAGCAACTGCCAGCAATGGGCTGTGGCTCCAATGTGAGCAGCACTGTAGAGGTAGGTTCCACGGCGCGGCGGAAACGAAACCATGTGGCCAGCGGAATACGGCGCGCTGCTTGTGGCGGTAGATCGGCGAGGTCCAGGGCTACCACTCCAAAGCCACCACTTTCGAGCAGCAAGTCGGTGACGCGCAGAACTTGCTCCAAACGATTTTCCGCATTTCGCCCTTCCTTTCTTGTTGAGTCGGATTTTTGCCTAGTCGAAAAGTGTTTCTGTGGCGAACTTTCGCCGCAACGAATCCATAACAATCGCTCCAACTGCACACCCGCAGCTGCGGCAGATTGCGGATCGAGAGCATCACTAGCGTCGACCAGGGCGCAGAATTCTCCACGCTGGGTGGCGGCGGACAGAGCGGCTAACAATAAAGCAGTGCGACCCGAGGATGCGGGGCCGCCTATCTCGGTTAAGCACCCGCGCGGTAGTCCTCCGGTAAGCTCATCGATCGCGGCGATTCCGCTGGGAACCATTTCTGGCGCCGGACGCACACTCAGCCGCGAAGCCGGGGTCACGCCCGACATTGAAAATGGGCGCGGTTCCGGAACTGCTTCTGCATCAAAAACAAAATGGCGGCCAAGGGCCGCCGAAGTGGAAACCACTGCGGTAGACATAAATATCTCAACGATTTCAGGGAACGCCGGGGTAGGACTCCGGAGGCGTACTTTCGTGTTTTGTTCGCCTAAGGAGATTCTGCTCCTACCGGGGACTCGGTGTCAAGCGGGGGTAGTATGGGGGTATTTTAAACCTGCCCTTCTAACGATATTTGTTCCAGCGGCTTACCAGCATAACTTCCATCCGTCTAAGCGAGCATCGTGCTGCGTGGGGGAGTTCGGGCTACCCCCTGCTTGGCCAAACCCTCGAGAAATCCCAATTAAAGGAGTCTTTCATGCAAAAAGTGCGTAGGCTTTTGCCCCCAGGGCTGCTGTTGTTTGCCGGTATTTGCCAGGCCCAGTCGGCGGTGCTCGACCTGCCCCGGCAGAGCCAACATGCCGTGCTTACCCAGCGCATTGGCCTTACTGACATCACCATTAACTATCACCGTCCCCTTGTAAACGATCGCAAGATTTGGGGCTCCATGATTCCCTATGGGCAAGTGTGGCGCGCGGGAGCCAACGAAAACACCACCATCACGTTCAGTGATCCAGTCACGGTTGAAGGTAAACCTTTGGACAAGGGAACCTACGGCCTGCACATGATTCCCGCCGAAGATCAATGGACAGTCATCTTCTCGAAAAATTCCACTTCCTGGGGAAGTTTTACTTACCAGCCTGAAGAAGATGCCTTGCGGATCAACGTAAAACCCCAGGCAACTGATTTTCACAATGCGCTGACCTACGATTTCGATCAGCTCAAGCCGGACTCCGCGGTGGCGACCATGCGATGGGAGAAAGTCGCAGTGCCCTTCCAGGTGTCAGTGAAAGTGAATGACGTGGTGGAAGCCAGTTTGCAAAAACAATTGCGTGGACTGGCGCAATATACCTGGGACGGCTGGGATGATGCCGCTAACTATTTGCTGGCCAGCAAAGTTTATCTGGACGAGGCGCTCAAAGATGAAGACCAGTCCATCCAGGTGGAAGAGCGCTATGACAATCTGCTGACCAAGTCGAAGATCCTCGAAGCGCTGGGCAAAAAAGATGAGGCCAAGGCGGTTCTCAACAAAGCTTTGGATAAGGCCAGTCCGTTGCAAATGCATCTTTATGCGCGACAGTTGCAAGGCGAAAAGCGGCAGGACGAAGCCTTCGTCATCTTCCGCTCCAACGCCAAGAAATATCCCAATGAATGGTTTGTGCACTCAGGGCTGGGACGCATCTACAGCTCGCAGGGCGATTTCGACAACGCAGCCAAAGAGATGAAAATTGCGCTCGCGTCTGCTCCAGATTCGTTTAAGCCGGGGATTCAGGGATTGATCAAGCGCTTGGAGTCGAAAGACGACATCAACAAGTAGATTCGCTTCTGCAGACCAGAACTAAAACAAGAGGGCCAGCCGAAACTGGCCCTCTTGGTGTTTTGCAGTCTTGCCTAAGTGTGACTTCCTCACCACACACGGCAGGCATTCGCTCTTACCATGCGTTGTCCCGCTTTGCAGCCAAAGGCTTGCTGGAACTCCGCCATGTTCGAGACCACATTGTCGATACGGAATACGGGCAAGGAATGTGGGTTACTGGTGACGATGAGTCGCGCAACCTCGGGCCGCACGTTGGTACACCACGAGTAAGCGTTCGAAAGGAAGAATCGCTGACGGTAAGTCCAGCCGTCGTCGCCTTTGTCGTCCAGCGACTTGCCCTGCTGCTTGAGTGAGGCTTCGAGAGCGTTCAGCGTGAGACGAATCCCGCCGTTGTCGGCTGTATCTTCACCCTGAGTCAGCAGGCCATTCTGTTTCACTCCAGGGCCTGCCTCGGGCACTTCCTGCGTGTATTCGTCGGAGATGCATTTGCCGCGCTCGTCATACCGCTTGGCATCTTCCGCAGTCCACCAGTCCCGGAGGTTACCATGAGCGTCGAACTTGCGTCCCTGATCGTCGAAGCCATGAATAATCTCGTGTCCAATGACCATACCGATGGCGCCGTAATTCACGGAGTCGTCTTTCCCCTGCTCAAAGAAGGGCGGCTGCAAAATGCCAGCAGGGAAGTTGATGGTGTTCAACTGTGGATCGTAATAGGCGTTGATTGTGGGCGGAGTCATCGTCCACTCGCTGCGGTCCACCGGTTTGCCGACTTTGGCCACCCAGCGCTCGAACTCAAACGACGACGCTTGTCCCACGTTAGCGAGATAGCTGTCGCGCGCGATCTTCACGCTCGAATAATCCCGCCAGTGTGACGGGTAACCGATTTTGTCTTCGATACCCTTGAGCTTCGTGATGGCCTGTTCCTTGGTGGCTTGAGACATCCAGGAAACACTCTCAATGTCCTGGCTCAGCGCCTGCTCGATAGCGTGCACCATTTGCAAGGTGCGGGCTTTATTTTCAGGGGGGAAGGCACGATCAACATAAGCTTGGCCCAAGGCCTCTCCCAGGTCGCGATCGGCGGCGCGTACGCAACGTCTCCAGCGAGGCTGCTGCTGTTCGGCGCCGGCAAGGGTGTGCGCGAAGAAATCAAAGTTCTCGTCCACCAAGGCTTTATTCAGCTCAGGAGCTGCGCGGTGAATCGCGTGCCAGCGCAGATAAACCTTCCAATGCTCCAGCGGATGCTCCTGCAGGAGTTTTTCCTCAGCCCGGAAGAAGTCTGGCGAAGTGACGATGTAGTGCTCGCTGGCCGGGGCCTTTACCGCCTTCAGGTAAACCTCCCAGTCGATCGAAGCCGTGAGTTGGCGTACCTGCGCCAGGCTCATCCGGTTGTTGATGTTCTTGGGGTCGCGCCGCTTGATGTTATCCATCTGCGCTTTGGCCAGAGCGGTTTCAATTTCGATAACCGTGGCGGCATCGGAACTAGCTTGCGCTTCGGGCTCACCTGCCAGGGCGAACATCTTCTGCAAATGCTGGCGATATTTGCTTAGAGTTTCGACTGACTTTGCATCGCTGTTCAGATAATAGTCGCGATTGGGAAGACTCAATCCGCCCTGGTCAATTTGCGCCACGACTTTCGAGGCGTCGTCGTAATCCTGTTGGCCGGTGAAGCCAAATAACGGCGAATTAGTCTGATTGTCGCTCTGCTCCCACGCGCCCGGAAACACATGGTGGAGGTGAGCAATTTCGAGCGTGATTTCTTTCTTGGACTTCAAGGCAGCAATTCGGTCCAACTCAGGCTTCAACGGCTTCAGGCCTGCAGCTTCGATGCCGCTTTCGTCCATGCACGCGGCCCAATAGTCTCCAATCTTCTGCTGTACCGGCCCACGCTTCGCATCGTTGGCACTCGCGGCTTCCAAGGTCTCGCGCAGCAAATTCTCGTTCCACAACTGCAGGCTGCTCCCCGTTCCCCAGAACACTTGGTCGGGCGGGATCGGATTCGCCGACAACCATTTGCCACATGTGTACTTGTAGAAGTCATCGCAGGGATCAAGGCTCTTATCGATGGAGTTCGGATCGAAGTGCTCAAGCTTCGGAGCCTTGTCTTGAGTGTCTGCGGCAGAACCCGTGTTATTGCGAACGGCGCCGGTTAGGTGGGCAGCCTGCCCCAGCATCACCACAGGCAGGACTAGAGTCAGTGCGAATATTGTACTTCTCGAAACAGACATTTTGCCTCTTGGGAAATGCACAATTGCAGGATAGAACAGCATTGGCCGATTGCAGGTACGCATAAGGAGAGGATCGAGTTCCACGCGGGCGATGAGATCAAACGGCACACCCTGACCTTGTCCCCGACCGACTAACATACTACAGACGAACAGCCCAGCGGTTAGTTAGCGTGCAGGTTGGACCCGGGGCGGGTGGACGGATTTTCTCCTCCTAGCCGGTGTTGTGCAAACCTGAAGCGATACCGTTGATGGTCGCTCCCAGCGCGTAGTCGAGATCAGCATTGGACTGACCCTCCCGCTTGCGCCGCAAGAGTTCTACTTGAATCAGGCTCATGGGATCCACATACGGGTTGCGCAGCCTAATCGATCGCGCCAGAACCCGGTTGCCAGCAAGCAGTTCGCGCTGTTTTGCGATGCGCAGAAGCATGCGCCGGGTTCGCAGGAATTCGGCTTCGAGCATGGTGAAAACTCGCTTGCGCAGAGCCGCATTGGTCACCAATTCGGAATAGACACGGGAGATATTCAAGTCTGCCTTCGCCATTCCCAGCTCAACGTTGCGCAACAAATCTGAGAACAAACGAAAATTCCGCATCATTTCCCGTAACAACTCCTCGTGGCCGGCTCCCTTCTTCGCGAAGCCTTCGAGCGCGTAGCCGACGCCGAACCATGCCGGCACGGCATGCCGGCTCTGCATCCAGCCGAAGACCCAGGGAATCGCACGCAGGTCCTCCAAACGCCTTCCCTCAGGCCTTCGTGACGGCCGGGACCCGATACGGGCGGTATCCAGTTCGTTCACCGGCGTGGCCTGCTCGAAATATTCCATCACTTCAGGATCTTCCGCGATGCACCGGCGGTAGAACTTGTAGGCTTCTTCTGCCATCTCTTCCATTGCGGCTTCCCAGCGTGGATCGTCGCCCGCGGCCTGGCCGCGTTTCCGCGTGAGCGCTTCGAGACTGGCCGCAATCATCAATTCGAGGTTCCACTCAGCCAAGACCGGTTCGGCATACTTCCAGTTGAGGACTTCTCCCTGCTCCGTAATGCGGATGCGACCAGAGAAGCAACCTTCCGGCTGCGCCAAAATTGCAGAGTGGGTGGGGCCACCGCCGCGTCCCACGGTGCCTCCGCGGCCATGAAACAACTGTAATTTCACTCCGCATTCGTCAGCTACGCGCTGGAGTTCGCGATGAGTCTGGTACAGTTCCCAAATGCTGGTCAGCATTCCTCCGTCCTTGTTGGAGTCTGAGTAGCCCAGCATGACCTCTTGCCAGCGACCCCACGAGTCGAGGAGCGATTGATATTCGGGCCTGGCCCAGAGTGCGCGCACGATCGATCCAGCCCGGCGCAGCGACTCGATGGACTCGAACAAAGGTACCGGCATCAGGCCAGGGTCGTGTGCAGATCCGGAGGCAACCACCCCGCACGCTTCGGCCAGGTGGAGGACGTTCAGAATATCGTCCTCAGATTCCGCTCCGCTGATGATGTAGTTACAAATTGATTGATGGGGATAATTCTTCTTAATCTGAGCGATGGTTATGAAGGTCTCGAGCACGTCACGGCTTGATGGGGATGCAGTCTCGCGAACCTGCTGCAATCCTTGATTGCCGGACAGCGCAGGCGCCAGTTCGGCCCATGCTTGCGCGTGAGCACGGGCATGTTGACGGATGTCGAGAGTGTGCAGATGAAAGCCAAAAGTCCATACCTTCCGAAGAAGAGGATCAACCAGACTCTTGGCTAGCCTCTGACCGTGATTCGCCCGTAGGCTATCTCTCATCAGCACTAGGTCTTGTGCAAACTCGGTAGCGCTGCTATAGGAATCTGAATCGCTCGCCCGCCCGTTGCTGTGCTGCAGCCGGTGCAACACGAAAGAAAGGAATCGGCGATAGCTTTCACTCCGGTTGTGTTCTCCCCACAGTAGATGAACGCCGGGTGTCGTGCGCCCATAATCGTCCAGGCGTGACAGCATCTCTTCTGACGCGCTTACCTGTCGTAGTGACGAGCTCAGCCCGTCACTCAACTCCCGAACATCGCGAGCGTACTCTGCCAGTATCAGCGACCGCGCAAGTCCAAGGGCATTGCAGATAGATTCTGGCTTGACCAAAGGATTGCCATCACGATCGCCGCCGATCCACGACCCGAAGCGCACGATGTTGGGCACTTCGGCCTCGTCCAGGCGGATACGGAAAACGTCTCGGAAAGAGTCGCCTATTTCGCCGTAAATTCCAGGAAGGGCTTCGAATAAAGCGAGCTTGAAGTAACGCAACCCCATGCGGATTTCATCGTCGACAGTTGGCTTTGTCAATCGAACTTCATCGGTCTGCCACAGCGCGGTAATTTCTGTGCGGATCGCGTCTTCGCAGGCGAGTGCCTCGCCAGCGCTAAGCGGAACATGATCAAGACGCTCCAATTGCTCGGCGATCCGGCGGCGCTTGAGCAGCACAGTTTGACGCGCTACCTCCGTAGGATGGGCAGTGAATACTGGCATGATCGACAGAGGTGCGAGTGCCGCAAGCGCTTGCTCGCCAGATATGCCGGCCTCCTTCATGCGCAGCAACGTACCGTGGAATGATCCGGCTGGTGGCTGGTGCTGCCCGCCTAACTTGCCAGCCCTCCGCCTGCGTTTGCGATGGTTAGTCTCGGCCAGGTTGGTCAATTCGAAATAAATTGCGAATGCCTTCGTGACTTGATAGGCCTTGTCCAGGTCCATCTGCGAAACCACCGTTCGTGCTTCGCTCAGGAGCTTTCCCGAGGGATCACCGGTAGCCTGAGTTCGCGTCCGATTCCGAATCAGCAACTGCCGGAGTTGTTCCACCAGGGCAAACAGATCCTCCCCCGCCTGATCAACGAGTACTGTTCCCAGTAGTGTTCCCAGCGAGCGCACATCTTGTCGCAGAGGATTGTCCTTGGAGGCATCGTCTGACCCGGCCTTTAACTCGGCGAGGCGGACTTCCTGGTCCTCAACTCTCCATAATGGTTTGCGCCGATTCATGCGAATGCACGGTCCATGGGTAGTACGACAGGATAAATCAGTTTTCGGATAGCACTGATGCGTGCGGCCATCTTTCAATCTATAGCGCAGCGCCTGCTGCCCGAAGAGCAGAGACTGGAGGAAGCGACAGCGAAGGAGAGCGCAGGCCGCTGGGTCCAAGCACTAGCTGGACGCCCGTTTCTTTGGCAGATGCCGCAGACTGTGGCCTTCGATCAGGCTGTAGAGTTCCTCAGCAAGGTTGGTGGTGTGATCGCCGGCGCGCTCCAGGGCTTGGGCCATTAGAAGTATTTCAAAACTGGTCGTATCGTTTTGTGGCACATTGGCAGCGAGGTGCTTTTGGAACAAAGTGTGGCAAACGTTGTCTATCTCTTTGTCCATCTGTAGGACCGAACGGGCACAATCCAGGTCGAGGCTGACGAACCCCCGATGGATGAGATCGAGCATGTCTCGCAAGGTGACGGACATCCCCACCAGTTGGCGCGTATCGGAAGCCGGCCACTTCGCGCTCCGAGATTGCACCCGCAGTGCCACACTCATCACCAGATCGCCAATGCGCTCGAGGTCGGTGATGCACTTCAAGCTGGCCAATAACTGACGCGCGCGCGCCTCATTAACTTTTGTGATAGCTGCGGGCAAGCGCTCATCGATCTGGCGCTCAATCAGGTCTAACTCTTTCTCGCAATCCTTGATCGCCAGGAAAGCCATGCGCGAAGAGTTGGTCAGCAGATCGCGCACGTTGAAGGCGGCATCGCGGGCGATTAGACAAGCTTTCATCGCCAGACGCGCAAGGTCGTCGAGGGAACCGGCGTTTTTTGCCGCCCCCTTGCTTTTCACGGCGGTCCGCGTCTTCTGAGTTCTGGCTGCCGAACTGCCGCTGTTCTCAGTAATCTCGTCCGCTTCTGCTGACGTTCGGGCTGAGACTTTGCCGGGCATGTTGATGGCGAGGAATGCAGATCGCCGACGAAGATAGTATGCCTCACCGGCGCTCAGGGCAGTGTAATCCAGAATTGTGAAAGAATGATTAAAAGCATAACGCGCGACCGGCAATCCTGCGTGAACTTTTCAGCGTTCGTGTGCGAGATACCAGGCTTGTGATGGGACTACTCGATCTTCTGCGACGTCAGTTTGCCTACGATGATTGGGCGAACCGTGAGGTGCTTGCCGGCCTACGTGCCTGCGGAATCACGACCGGACGGCCGGTGCAGCTGATGGCCCATATTTTTTCCGCCGAGCGACTCTGGCTGGAGCGGTTGAAACATCAACCGCAGAGTCTTCCCGTTTGGCCCGAATTTAGCCTCGACCAGTGCCAGGCGGAAGCCGCAGAGTTGGACTGTCTTTGGCGACCCTACCTAAATCAGACTTCACCCTCATTGCTTTCCGAAGAGATCGCATATCAGAACAGCAAAGGGGAAGCTTGGACCAGCACGGTCGAAGACATTCTTACTCACGTGGTCATGCACTCGGCGTATCATCGCGGCCAGATCGCAAGCGACATGCGCGCCCATGGCCATACTCCCGCTTACACGGACTTCATTCATGCTCTGCGACAGGGACTGGTTGAGTAGGCTGCACGAAGTGGCCAGAGATGAGCTAGCTCTATGGAAGGCCGAAGCGTATACGTGTTTACCGCCCTGCAAGCGGTTGCGGCCGCGACTCATTTGTGGTTTCTGATCAGTTGGGCGGCGCCGTGGAAGATAGAACGCTGGGTTGGATCGGTGCTGGTCGTAGTGGGCGTAGCCTTTGTCGGAATGGCCCGCTGCCAGCTCGGGAAATCATTTTCCATCAGGCCGGAGGCCAGAGAACTTGTCGCTCATGGGCTCTACTCGAAAATCCGCAACCCCATTTACGTCTTCGGCTCAATGATCATTCTCGGCTTGATCCTCGTGCTGCAGAAGCCGGTTTTATGGGTTGGTCTCGCTGCCGTAGTTGCTATCCAGACTATCCGCGCCCGGCGTGAAGCGCGTGTACTGGAAGAAGCCTTCGGGGACTCCTACCGGGAGTACCGTCGCAAGACTTGGTTTTGAAGGCGTGATTTTGAGTAACGATGCCCGCACCCCGGCCTTTGCCCTCGCTGCCGTGAACACGTAATATCTCACCAATGAAAAAATTCTTTGGCTTTTTAATGCTGTTGCTCGGTGCGGCAGGTGTACTAGGTGCGAATGAACCCAAGCTTCCGTCGATGCCCGCCGCCGTGTCCAGCAATGCCGTCGCCAGTTTGAAGAATGGGCTCGAACTTTTCTCGCTGATGGGGGTCGGTCCCAAAAAAGCTTGGGATGACATCACGAATCAGGTTTACATCATGCACTTGGCCTCCGGGAAATGGAGCGAAGGCCGCCCCGTGCCGGGAGTCGCCGGTCGGCTTGGTGCGTCTGCTGCCGGGGCGAAGGGAGTGATCATTCTCCTGGGAGGATACGTGGTTGACGGTCAGGGTGGCGAGATGACGGTCGCCGATGTGAACCTGTATTCGCCTTTCGACCGCCGCTGGTACAGCGGCAAAGAAATTCCTATCCCAGTCGACAGCGCGGTCGTCGGTGTTTTTCGCGATCGCTATGTCTACCTCATCGGAGGCAGGTCGAATAGGCTCTTGGTGAACAACGTGCAGGTCTACGACGCGGAGAAAGATTCTTGGAGTCAGGCCACAGCGTTGCCGGGAACGGCGGTCTTCGGCCACGCTGGCGGGCTGGCGGACGATACCATTGTTTACCTGGATGGTGCTATGAGGAGTACCACCTCGGGAGCACCTTATGTCGCTTCCGCAGAGTGCTGGCTGGGCAAGATTGATCACAAGGATCCGACCAAGATCGAGTGGAGCAAGCTGCCTGCCCATCCTGGCCCGGCGCATTTTGGCATTGCCGCAGGTGAGAAAGAACATAAAGTTCTGTTCTCCGGCGGTACCGCGAGTCCGCACAACTTCAAAGGCATTGGTTATGACGGCCAGCCGGCTGAGGCTTCCACCGTGACTTTTGCCTACGATTTGCGCGCAGGCCGATGGGAAACGATCAGCGAAAACACACCCGATCCCCGTATGGATAGCCGTCGAATCCTTTCCACGCCGTTGGGCGCTGTCATAATGGGGGGGATGGCTAAGAATCAGGCAGTAACGGCGCGCGTCACCTTGCTGCCGAAAAAATAGACGGTACCGGATTGATCGGAGAGCCACCTTGGTGCCGGTTGACGAGCCACAGGATTCCGTACTAATGTGGGTTTACACCGGAAAGGAGGTGGTCGAATGACAAGTTCTGAATGTGGTAGTAGTTGTGGGAGTCTAAGACCAGGTGAGGTGGCTGAGACTTAGAGCTGGTTGCTCTAAGCGGGGCTCCGGGCGCATGCGCCTGCGAGCTACAGCCCGCACACTAGCCGGTGAGTACAGATGGAGGCATCGCGTTGGTCGCGCGAAGGTCGTCATCCTGGGACTTCGGTCTTGTGCTTTGGTCCCTGACCCGGGAGTTGCCGTGAGAGGCCACGTAGAGTGACCACCTCTTGGTCAATCCCAAACGGTCCACCGGACGGGGCTTGAGTCTTCAACGACTTGAGCCCCGTTTGTTGTTTGTTATCACTGGGTTCCCGAGATTCGGTTTTCACGACCATTGAATTTACCAACAACGTTGGAAGAACGGATACCCCCGCGACCATGCCATTTTGTGACCAAAATTGTGACCAAGTTTGGTCTTGGCAGTCGCATGGATGGCGTGCGTCCGTACCGTGGCGCAATCTGAAGTTCCATCCCCAGCATAACCAAGAATATTTGTAACGGCAGAGTCGAGGCTGAGGTCGTCAACAAGCTCGGCCCACGCCGCGTCAGGTCGTGCCAGAATTTCAATCTGGCTTCAGGTCCTTTGCCATAAGAACCTCATCGTAGTAGCGACCATCTTGCTTTAGAGCCTTCTTTTCGATTCCATATTCCAAGAAACCCAGACGCTCATATAGCCGCCGTGCTGGCTCGTTGTCGCTAACCACGGACAGTTGGATCAGTTCGACCCGGTGGCGTGCAAATTCGACTATGGTCTCGACCAGTTGCCGCCCAACCCCAGCTTTTCTTGCGCTAGCTCGAACGAACATACCCACGAGCAGGCCCTTATGAGCCTCTTTTCGTCCCTGTCGGATCAACAATCCAGCCATGCCGACGAGTTCCGAGTCATGGAAAGCGCCAAACGCTGCCGAACCGCCAAGCCATTCCGAGAAAAAAGTCAAAGGTTCAGCAGTCTCAGCTTCGAATGCGCTGCCGAATGCTTCCGGGTTGAATTGAAGCCCTTCCAGTCGAATGTCTCGATACACGGCGGCATCGGCTGGCGTTAAGCGTCGTATCTGAATCTGAGCGGCATCCACATTCCATTGGTAATGTAAAGTTCAAATTAGGACAATACCCGGCTGGCGAACTCGCAGGTCTCCGACTGTCCCGCCGCCGAAGAACCTCCTCGCTCGGCGTCCAAGGTCTCCAGTTCCAAAACAAGGAACCCTAGTTGCGGCTGACACTGGCAACGTTCATGCTCCGACCATGACACTCAAAAACGCGGCGTTGCTGGTTCTGATCGGGACGATTCTGATGACGGCTCTCTTAGTGTGGACGTTTGTCCTCACCTTCCTTAATGTTCTGCGGGACTTGGTTCCAGCGATGACGCTGTTCCCGTCATTCATCTATGCGTTTGGCGCATTCAGTGTGATGGTGTTCTTTTACGTGTTCCGCCGGGGGCAGTAGTAGTCGTGATTTTGGCGGGAGCATGGCGGGCTCCAGATATGCAAACGGCGAGACTCTAGTCAGTCTTGTCTTCGGTATGGTGGTCTTCAATCTGGAACCTCAGAAATTCGTGGACCGCCTTCAGAGCATCGCGATCTTCCGTCTTAATCCGTACCCTGCCACCGTCCGGCGACTCTTCGAAGCTGTAGGAAATCGTACTGCGTTTTTCTTTCATCACTGGAACGCCGGGCGGAACTTGGCTATGGACGAACATCGGTAGAGAGAAGTCGCCGTTCGAGAACATCGTGACAATGTGCGTCAGGTGCGACCGGATCGCCTGAACGTTCTGGGTGTCCTTGCCGTCATTCACGACTACTTCAATGGCCCCGCCGTCCGAGAGGAGACGGAAGTGATGCGACGTGGCATCATGCGGAAATCCCATCGCCTCATCACCGTGTTTCTCGACATCTGCCTGATGCTGTTCCTTCAAATGCTCCCTGTGCATGGGGCAGGACTCCATGTTCTGTGCTGCCACTTGCAGCCCACAGAATAGAAACAAAGTAATTAAAGCTTTCACGTTTTCCTCCTCCGAAATTGATTTGCCTTTCGATTGGAACCACTGATATCCCCGGTAAGGGAGTGCAGCAGATTCGATTTCTGTCCGGGAGCCGTTCCCAGCATCCGATGTTCCCAGTCGGACAAAACCTGCTTGAGATATTGTTCGGTGCGCTTCGTGGCCACGATGTCTGCGCTGATTCCCTTGAGTTTTTCTCTTGCAAGGTTGTACACCCGCTGACATGGAGCACCGCCAGCATCACGGGCTTTCAAGACCTCTGCCAGTTCTGCCAAGGTGAACCCCATACGAAGTGCTCGTTGCACGACAAAAACGCGCTCCACCGCACTCTTCGGATACAACCTGTAGCCAGACTCAGATCGCAAAGCTCTCGGAAGAACGCCGATCTTTTCATAGTGCCGGATTGTGTCTGGACTCACGCCCGTTGCTTTCGCTAGGGAGCCGGAATGAAGAGTCTTGGTGATATTGTTGCCTCCTGAGAAGTATCAACCCTCGAACGCATTCCAGAGTCAAGCGACTTTGTGCAAAAAGCTAGCCAATCATCGGGAGGACATGCATCGCAGGACTTCGATTTGCAGGGAATTTGGTGCCGGGAGGGGTTTGGGTCGGCTCAGGCGTTCCAGAGGTCATCGCAGCCTTTGTGGCCATGCTGGCAGGCATAGATAAGGAGCAGATGCCTCTTACTCAAAAGTGCCGCTAACGTAATCCCTGAGTTTTTCGAGGAACGCCGGGGCACACTCGGCGCACTGTTACTGAAGTGTACGCAGCCGGATTGCATCGCGACCAAAGGCGGCGGGAATGGGCCGACCGCGTGGGATTGGGGTTTGGCCGTGTCGAGCAGCCGCTCGTCCCGCCCGGTTTATTGCCGGAACCGAACTGGTACCGAAAACTCTCCGGGTCGGTTGTCGCTTGCAAACCAAAGCTCCCCACTACCGGCAGCGCATTTGTTGTCTGGAAACCTGAAATGCAATTCGTAGTCTTCTTTGTCGTTCCCTCTCAAGCTAATTCGGTCTGATCTGTCTTTGGTATTGGATTTCGGGTGGAAGGAAATGCTTTGAACAGGCCATTCCTCGCCTGCCATGAGGAGCCGGAGCGGGGTGATCTTCATAGGCATCTGAGTGCGATTCACGACGGTCACAAGCCCCCATAAATACATGAACGGCCCTTGCAACGAATGTTGACTTCCGGTGACCAATATCGGGCCGGGAGTTCCATCGAAGTTGAAAAACAGCGGGGCAGCCTGTTCCTTCAGTCGTTGCTCGGCTTCCCGCTCCTCGTCGTTGCGTTTTTGTTCAACTATGTCCTTGGCACGTGCCGCTCGTTGTTCGTTACGCCACTTAAGTTGAAGCAGGTTGAAGAGAATGCTGACAAGAAATGCTAGACCAGTGATGACTAACCCAATAGTAGCCATGTCGCTCTCATAACGCCGTATAGACGCACAGCCGCCTATGGGCTATGCAGGTCTAAGCAGCCTTGTTCTGCCCCGCCCTCATCTTGGCCCACCTCGCCCGCTGAGCGGCGGCGATTTTCCTCCGGGCTGCTGCTGACGGCCGAGAATCCCGGAGGGATTCCGTTGTACACCACACCCATTCCACCACCGCCTCCGAGCTTCTCGACGATGCGGTAGTGAGATGGTCTGGCCGATCATTCGCAGGAATGCTATGGCGGGGGGCGAGGCATGTCAATGAGTTCGGAAGCGGCTACTTCAGCTCCGCGTACTCCGCCCTTGCTTGACTTCAGGATGGGGATGTCGGGGTCGGCGTCTTTCCAGAAATGGTCAGTTTGCGCGGAACAGGAGCGGCGTTCAGATGTCACTGACCTCGCTCCGCCAAGAATTTCTTCTGGCAGCTGATAGCGGCGGAGCGAACCTCGCCAAATTCTGGTTTGCGCCGAATGCTCGCGAAGAGCGGATCGGAGTCTATTGCAGGATACGAACAATAGTTCCCGCCGATAGCCCGCCCCAGCATCTTGAGGGCAGTTTCCGTCTGTCCGCAATACGCGAGATGGGCCGCCAAAAAATAGTTGTCTTCCGGGTCCTCCTCAGGTTGCACGCTGCTCGCCAGCGTGGCGATCTCGGGGAGTGGCCGATGCCCGGCGCAAGCCAGCAATAAAGCGTACCTTGCTCTCCAATTTGCGATGTCTGGTGGCCCTATTTGCAGAGCCTCCTTCTCCTTGCCTGTGCGCACAAGGGCGTCGATTGAGCGAGCTTTGTAATACTCTGAGCCAAGATCGAGACGGAGGTAATTCATGGCGCGTTGGTAGTCGCCGCGTTGAAGAAACACGTCGGCGCACGAACGCCAGCGAAAGTTTGCCGGATCGAGGGAAAGGGCGGTATCGCATTGATTCGCCGATTCCTGCAACAGACCCGCATACCTGAGCACATAGCTCAACGTAAAGTGGGCCTCAGCATTGTCGGGACGCCTGCGAACAAGGTCTTCGGCCTCGTGATAAGCCTTCGTCAACTCGCCTCGTTCGACGCGATTTCGGCTCAGTTGGGCACCGGCAGCGATGAAGTTGGGGTCCAGTGCCAGCGCCCGCTCAGCGGCGGCATCCGACCGCTTCATTATGGCTTCGCCCCCGCCCGCATAGTCAGAGTCAATATAGTACCGCAGGGCAAGAGCGGCCCATGCCGGAGCATACGTGGAATCGAGCCCAACTGCTCTCTCCAACATGTCTATTGCTTGCTTGTTCGGTGCCGGATCGTTTGGCACAGCCGCACTGCGTAGGTATAGGTCATACCCCTGCTCATTTTTTGGTCGCACAGCAGTGTCCGTCGTAAATGCGCTTGACCCGAGCACCGGAGAAAGCCCCCTCGTGCTCTGGCTGCGATTTGTTCCTGCATTGCAATCATGTTCTGAGCAGGAACATTCAGCGTGTCTCGCCACAACAGCCGGTTGTTTTCCACCTCGACGGCTTCCAGCGTAATTTGCCGTTGCTCTCCTGCCTTTAAGAAATGGCCTGTCACAATGCTGGCCACGCGCATCTCCTGCCCTGCTCTTTGCAGGTCGAGGTTCGGCTCAATGTACTTGCTTGTGGTCGCAAACGGACGAATGGACAGAGAGCGCGTGTAGCTCGGTATGGTCGCGATTTCGTCTGGCAGGGCGAGCCGTAGATTGTCGATGCTCTTGTCAGAACCAACGTTCTGAAAGGGCAGAACGGCCACTGTACTCACAGTCCGGCTAGGCGACAATGGAGTCAGCGGCTTGCTCTGATGCGAACGATAGTAAAGCCCACCTGCAATCAGCGCGGCGACCGGCAGGAGGGCGCTGGGAACAGCGATCTTCCAGGGCTTCTTCCGCACAGCTAAAGGACCTTCGGCAACCTTCGCTGAAGCCGATGATGCTGGTTTGGGTATTGCCGCACTGGAAGCAGGCATTGGCTCCTGCGTAACCTGAGAGCCCGTTTCCGGCGTGACCGCGACAGCACCGGAACTGGCTGCTCCTACCCGCCCGGTGTCTGAATCCCGCTTGAGCCGCAGCAACTCGGCCCGCATCTCCTTTGCGCTCTGATACCGCAGTTCTCGGTCTTTCTCCAGCGTCCGGTTAATGATGTCTTCCAGCTTGGGCGGCAGGTCGAGATTCAGCCGCACAAGAGCTACAGGAGCACGGTTCAGGATTCCCTCAGAAATCACTAATGAGGTCTCACCGCGAAACGGTAGAGTTCCGGTTGCCATCTCGTATAGCACTGCGCCAAACGAGAACAAGTCGGTGCGTGCGTCCAGTTCCTTTCCTCGCACCTGCTCGGGGGACATGTAGGCGACTGTCCCCAACGCCGTCCCCGGACTGGTCAAGTGTTGTTCGTTCATTGAGCCGGTCTGTGTGCCAGCCGCTGCGATTTGGCTGGCAGAACTCGTTGGAGTCACGACTTTCGCCAGACCGAAATCCAGAACCTTGGCGTGCCCACGCTTGGTGACAAAGATGTTGGCAGGCTTGATGTCCCGATGGACTATGCCTTCGGCGTGGGCTGCGTCGAGCGCGTAGGCAATTTCGATGGCCAGCGACAACACTGTTTCGGTCTCCAGCGGTCGCCCAGCGATGCGATGTTTCAGCGTCATTCCGTCCAGATACTCCATGGCAATGAACGGATGGTCGCCTTGCTTGCCGATTTCGTAGATCGTGCAGATGTTAGGGTGGTTGAGAGAGGATGCAGCGCGAGCTTCACGGCGGAATCTTTCAAGCGCCTGCGGGTCTTCCGCTATGTCCTCGGGCAGGAATTTGAGAGCGACAAACCGACCGAGTTCGGTGTCCTCAGCTTTATAAACCACGCCCATCCCACCGCCTCCCAACTTCTCGATGATGCGGTAGTGCGAGATAGTTTGGCCGATCATGGTGGCGTGGAAACTCAGGCTGCCATGTTAGGGATGGAAGGAAGGCAAAGTCAACGAAAACGGCACGCCGATGGACGCAGGAAAGGGAAAATCCCGCGATTTCAGGCTTTCCCAAGCCCTTGCCTTCCCGGCGGTTCGGAAGGGGTGCGCCGGAAGAGTCTCAACTCATTATTAACGTCGATCTTTTAAGTTTTCGGCTGGTCAGGGGAAATCTTCGGCGAGGACGATTGCTAATTTTTTTGTACAATGTCCAAGCCGCATCGGAGGTTCTCATGCTACCGCGTGTAATTGCGTTGATCGCCGCTCTTGGCTTTCTGAACTCAGCCACCGCCCCTGCGCAATCGAAGGAGCACAATCCGGACGATCTACTAGCTCGACTTTCGTACAACAGTACCTATGTCTGGCATGTGAGCGAACAGCGTTCGCCGCAGATTTGTTTTGCTTTGTACCGCGACGGGTACTACCGATTATCAAGGAAGTCGAGGAGGACGCAGGACGGCGTTGAAACTCTTCAAGGAACACTATCCCCGGATCAGCTTACTCGCCTCCGAACTCTGCTAAAGAGTCTACCTTTTCAGACTGGTGAAGTTGGAGCGATCCGCAAAGCCTCAGAGTCGCTCACGGCGGAGATTGTGCGTGACGGCAAGACAGTCCACTTCGTATGGATTGATCCTGACCATGAGCGTCCGTTTCCGGATTCAGCGATTCGTGTGGTCAACTGGTTACAGGATTTTGAGGCTCAAGGTTCCTCGCCTCTCACTCTACGCGAGTTGAGCGATCAGCCCATCTGTCCATCAGCATCCGAAAAGCCATTGCATCCGGTTATCGCCAGTGTGCACCGTATGTCGGAGGGTGCCAGTTGCGAGAGGCAGCGGGCCGCGACTGCTCCTGCGGCTGCAATTGGTTCCGCACCCGGAAACTAAAAAACGGCTTACCTGTTGTGGGGGGCACCGGGCAACGGCAAGACCGCGACCCTCCGCGTGATGGCCGCGCATCCGCACATCCAGCCCTACGCGCTGGACTTGAGCGACATGGAAGAAAAGAGCGCCGATGTTCTCCACCTGTTTGAAAAAGCTGGCGCCAATACCCCCGCGCCGGTGATCCTCGAAGACCTCGACCGCGCATTCCCAACCGAGGGAAAGCGGACACAGGAACGGAGGGTGAGCTTTCAGAACATTGCTCAACTGCCTCGACGGCGTTGGAACGCAAGACGGCGTGATCGTGGTCGCCACAGCCAACGACCCCACCTGCTTGGACCCGGCGATCCTGAAGCGACCGGGACGGTTCGACCGCGTGGTTCAGTTCCGAAATCCGGACGCCCACCTGCGCCGCGAGTATTACAGGCGGCTCAGTCCGATTCTCACGGGAGAGCAGTTTGAGATCGCCATCACGCAGACAGAAGGATTCTCGTTCGCACAACTCCGCGAAACGTATGTTCTCGGGGCTCAGTCCGCATTCGAGCGCGGGCGAGAGGTAATACGATGTTATTGAGGCTATCGAGCTTCAGGCCGCAGGAACCTGCGATTTGAAAACCTCGGTCGCCGCCTCGGGGTTTGTGCGCCATCCTGAGCGTCAGGCCCGCCGCTGAGGCTGGCCCTCGGAACCGTGGGCATACCTACATGCGGACAGTCTGAAACCGTTAAGGATAGGAACTACGCATCGACGCTCGCGAATAAAACGGAGATCATTTCGAAGACGCTGAAGGGGATGCCCCTATTTCTACAGGGGTTGGCCCCTAGTGGCACTCAGTTCGTGCTGTTGGGCTCGCACCGTTGCGCAGAAGAATCGTTTGCTCTTAATCCACAACCCGTCCGCAGGTTTCGCAACGAACCGACCACGTAGAAACCGACATCGCAGCCCTTGAACGGCGTGAACTACTGATCATCACCGTTGAGTGAAACAGCCAGTGCATTGGTAGCTCCGCTGGTCGAACTGCCCCACAGCGCGTTGCTCCCCCAGAGCGCATCGAACCCTGCGGTCGCACTACTTCCCCAAAGAGCATTGCTGCCCCAAAGTGCGTTGCTCCCCCAGAGAGCATTTGTGCCACTCAGGTTGGACTGGCCGCTTACAAACTCATTTCCCCACACCTCCGTGCTACCCCACAGGGCATTGCTGCCCCAGATAGCAGATGTATCCTTAACCAAGAAAAAGTTGCCCGAGACCGGATCGTAAGCAGCAGCAGGAGACTTCGCGCTCAGAGTCGGAAGCGATATATCGGCTAAAGCTGCCTGAATATCCAGATAGCCTGCCCCCACTGTGAAGATGTCTGCCTGACCGCTGTAGGTTAGACCCGTAACGGGATTGGTGACGCTGCTGTAAGGAACTAGATTCTTATACGCCGATTGCATCAGCAGGGCTTTGACCTGATCAGGGGTGAAGGTAGGATTCTTCTGCAATAACAGAGCCGCAGCGCCGCTTACCACGGGTGCCGCCATGCTCGTACCACTGAGCGAGTAATAGGTAGAGGAAGCGGTGCTCTTTCCATTCGTCTTATAGAGAGACTCTGGAATCTCATTCCCGGGGTAGAGGCGATTGAGATTCAACGAGGCCGTGTACAGCGAAATGATGTGGTTGCCCGGCGCTACCAGATCGGGTTTGACGATGTGGCCGAACAGAGTCGGTCCCTTTGAACTATAGCTTGCATTCTGATCGTCAGAGCGGCTTGGCGTTCCCACGGTGTTCATCGCGCCTACAGTGATTACGTAGGGATCGTTGCCCGGAGCGCTGATGGTTCCGTAACCGTTTGTCCCGGCGTTGTTGTTGCGGCCATCGTTTCCCGCAGCCACTACGACCACGATGCCTGCCTTCCAAGCTTGTTCCACAGCTTGGCATAGCGGGTCGAGCGTGTAGCTTTCATAGACGGGCCTGCCCAGAGATAGATTTATGACGCGGATGTTGTACTTGCTCTTCAGTTGGATAGCAGTCTGAATGGCGGCGATTACCTGACTATCCGTTCCCGCTCCGTTTTGATCGAGCACCCGGGGTCAATCAGTTGGACGTTATTGGAAATTCCCCTAAACGTGTAGAAGTACTTTGACCCTTGGGAGTTCTTGCCCGTTCCCGCGATGATACCCGCCACATGACTGCCGTGGCCGTACTGATCAGTTGCACCCTTTGAAGCGCTGCTTGCAAAGTTCTGACTCGCCACGACCAGATTATTCTGGCCGTGCAAATCGGGAATGTCGATGATGCCGCTGTCGATAACTGCTACGCCGATCCCTGTTCCATTTAAGCCCGCGTCCCATGCCGCCGAAGCATTGACAGTCTCGGTGTGATAGTCGAGGACGGCAGTTGGAGAACCGTTACTCGTGCTGAAAAGCGGACGTTCGGGTGAGATGTAAGCCACTTCGGGGTCGGCTGCCAACCTCACAAGCGCAGAAGCAGGGATGGAATAAGCGCCCGCCTTTACAAGGCCGAGTTCTCTATTTAGAGTTCCGCCTTTGCTAAAGACCTTTTGATGGTGCCTCGCAGTTGGAGTTTTCGTGAACTGTACAATCACATTCACCCGATCTAAGGTGGCTTTTCCTCGCAAATCCATTGCGATCTTGGGCGACACGGCGAAAAGGCGGCTTGCGCATAGCATTACGATGCCCACCGTCATGAGCACTCTTTGCCAGTTCACACTTTCACAGTGTCCGCATTCCATCATTTGCTCCCGTTTTTCCATAAGCCTTTCGCGAATATCCCAGCATTTGATGCAGCACGTGTCGCGCCAGAGGAGGTTTTGCAAGTAGTTGATTATGCAGGCAGCAAGCGCTTCACTGATTCGGGTTCAGGACAAATTGTCCTCAGACTCGCGCCCATTGAGACAGATCGTCTCAGGGCGTTTAAGCCCCTTTGGTATGGCCCTGAAGTGGGCGTTTGGGCGCTGTGCCGACTGAGTGCCCTTGCCCCGCAATGCTTGAGTGGTGAGAGGTCCTGTTTACCGTAGTGACGCCTTGTGCATAGTTTCTTCCAGTCGGTCAGCGCCACTAATTCGTCCAGAATTTCCTGCAATCTTTGAAGCCGACGTTGGTGATCCCCCGCTGCGCCCTGTGGCTTCTTTTTGCCGCCATGCGAGTCGGTTCGCTTCACTGATTTGCGCTATTTCCTCTCGCAATTTCACGATGCGTTCTTTGATTGGATTCTGCATAACAATACGCTAGCAGAGCATGCCGAGCGGATCACAGTTGCACCGGGCAGCGGCATTTCTCTCCGTGGCCGTAGTCGGTTCTGTGTTCAACTCCACCCTGTTGTTCGTTGTTCCTTATGGCTAGTATTCTCACGAAAGGAACAAGCAGCGGTGCACACCTCGCAGACGCTCTACCCACGTTGATAGAAAAGCTTCTCGTGCCTGCTCACTCGAAGCGACCAAGGAGTCGATTTTTGCCATGAAGAAAAATCTCTGGAGAGCGGTGATCGAGGTAGGTTTTATCATTTTCCTGTTTTACTCCAATCTTTTGATGGGAGAGTTTGAGCGCTCAGGCATGGGGCTGAAGAGGGGTGTAGCTTGGGCAATCGGAGATGTTGTTACCGCTGCCAATTTTGAAATTGCCGTGATAGCCGCGCTCATCGGTTATGTCCTTTTTGAATTTCTTCGAAAAAGATTCTAGGTAAACGTGGCTTTGATTTTTGGCTGCAAAAGAGACAGCAATAGTGCCCCCGCGATGATGACGCCAATTCCGCCGTGCAGCAAGTCGCCTCTGACGCAGTTAACGACATCCCCGAGAACCTGTGTGGCGATGATTACAACCGCGAGTCTCCATCCCCAAAGGCGGCGTTTGAACCACCCGATTCCTGCCGTGGTGAGGGCCGCGACAAGCAGCAGGAAGAGAATCCCAACCGTCCTGCCCAAAGGCGCCACTTTTGTCTTACGTGAGCGATGATTTCTTTGTCCCTACGCGGGATGGAATGTCACAAGACCACCAAATCAAATTTCTCGTTCTCCGCTTCGCAGGGCGACCGCTAAACGAAAGCAGGGGTATTGTCGTTTCGGGACGATTTTCCGAGCGCTAGATATGCCGAGGAAAATTGTCCCCCAAATCGGCGATTTTGAAACTTGGTTCACTCAATCCCCGCGTCCAAGGCGTGGTCTAGCGCCGCCAGCTTTGTCGCTCACGTCGATGGGCGTGCGCGGACGATCTACGTGGGTCCGGAGTGAACCGGGGAATGCGGTACTGTTACGGAATGCGATTGCAGGGGCGGTGTGCCGTAATCCAGACGTACCGCGCTCCACACATGAGAAACTCTCTCGCGGAGCGCAGTGTTCATTGCAGCCTCGGTATTCCGCCTTGGCTTGCTTCAGGATGGGGATGTCGGGTCGGCGTCTTTCCAGAGGGTGAGGAAGCTCAGTAAACGTGAACCACCCTCACGATCAATGGTTTGTAAAGCGTGCCAATCGCCAAATAAGTCCGGCTACTGCGTGTAGGGGCCTTTGTAGTTCGTCCCGTCCACGCATCCGGTACCCAGAGAAGTAGTGTAGCCGGGTCCGTTGGGGCTGGTGCCATCTGCCGCCTCGTTAGACCAGTTACCTTGAATCTTCCACTTCGGATAGGTACTGCTGTTGAACAGAACGTAAGGGCCGCCGAACGTCCATGCGCACTCGTCGCCGTTTTCCTCGCCATTCGCGGCATACCAAGCATCGCCGTGCGGATCGGAACGAGTTTCCGAGAGTTCGTGCCCGCTAACATTGGCGAGAGCCGCCAAGCCTTGCGATTCACCGGAGACGGTGCTCTTCGGATCGCATCCGGCGTCGCCATCGAGCTTCCAGAAGAAAGCGAACTGTACTTCCACGCCGCCGCAGGCGCCCCAACTGTGGTACGCACAGTAGTTCCCCTTGCGCGGGTGGTCGATGTAGACCGGATAATAGCCGTTGGTCTGCGGGTTCGAGATTCTCCTACAGACTTCCCCGAGAATCGACGATGTACTCGGATGGTTCGGCGAGGACGTCGTGTCCGTGATGTAGCCGAGGTACGTCAATGAGGAACTGACCTGATGACCCGTGCTGTCGGTGTACTCGTCTACGGTCGCCGCGTACGGAATGCCAGCCTCGCCCTCGTACCACGCATTCATACCAGTGATTTTGTCGCCGGGATTGGTGCCCCAGTTTGATCCCCAAAAGATCGCCTTCACCGAGGCGCTGGGCAGGATGGGTCCGCCGTGATAGAGCAGGTCATTGCTGTTCGTTGTGGCAGGTTTTGGCACACCGCGAGCCCGATGCGGGCCGAGAATCGGAGGCTCACTTTTGTTGGGGTTTTTATTGGGACTTTGGGCATTCAGAAGTGTTGAAACCAAGATCAACAGGGCAAGGGCAAAACGGTTCATCGCTACTCTCCTCACTCGGACAGTGAGACGGAGCATACCATG
>WNGK01000341.1_pt1 | contig 66734 bp, 52 predicted proteins | sample 5400601 | NCBI WGS metagenome assembly WNGK01 (sample SAMN13153376, study PRJNA577476) | soil metagenome | isolation source: 60 cm soil or saprolite under Garry oak tree replicate 1 | place: USA:California | collected 2016-06-15
TGTGCAGAGCAGCGTCCGCGCGCCGCTGCGCCGTTTGCAACGCGATGCCCATCAACGTCTGTAACTCATGCGTCGCCCTGGCCGCGCCGAGTTTCGCATCTCGCAGCTTTGAACGCACGTCATCAAACGCCTGTGACATCGCCTGCTCCTGCACGCGCGTGCGCGCGTCGATGACACGGAAGCGCACCAGGCGCACAAGACTAGTGGCTAACCGTTCGAGCGCGGTGCAAATCTCATCCTCTTTCGCGGCCACTAACTCGGCCGCGGCGGAGGGTGTCGGCGCGCGCAGGTCCGCGGCAAAATCGGCGATGGTGAAATCGGTTTCATGGCCCACCGCTGAGATCACCGGAATTTCAGAGGTGCGGATCGCGCGCGCGACTTCCTCTTCGTTGAATGCCCAAAGGTCTTCCGTCGAACCACCGCCGCGTCCAACGATCAACACGTCAACCGCCTCGTCTTTGCGGTCTTCCGCCAGTGCGCGTCTATGATGCAGATTAATGAATCGGATGGCTCGAGCAATATCACTGCCCGCGCCCTCGCCCTGGACTCGCGCGGGTGAGAAGAGCACGTGCACGGTTCGCGTGCGACGCGAGATGACGTTGATAATATCGCGAATGGCTGCGCCCGTTGGGGAAGTCACCACACCCACGCGACGGGGAAACATAGGCAGCGGACGCTTCAACTCAGGCGCAAACAAGCCTTCGGCTTTTAGTCGATCGCGCAGTTGTTCGAAAGCAACGCGCAGCGCGCCCGCGCCGATGGGGTCGAGCGCTTCCACCACCAGCTCGTATTCACCGCGCGCCGCATAAACCGTGAGCCGCCCGCGCGCGCGCACGTGCAAACCGTCCTGCGGGCGAAAGCGAATCCGTGTATTGGACGATCGAAAACATTTCGCGCGCAACTGCGCACCCTCGTCCTTGAGCGAGAAATACCAATGACCAGACGAATGCGCTTTGAAGTTTGAGATCTCTCCTTCGACCCACACCGAAGTAAACCGGGCCTCGAGCGCTCCGCGCACGGCATCGGTTAATTGCGACACCGTCAGCGGCCGGCGCTCAGTTTCATCGAAGAGTGCTGCGAAGAGTGGTTGTGACATCGCTCTCAAGGCGTCGCCACGCCCACGACCGGGCCCAGTCGCACGGCGGCGCCGTCGCGATTGGCGCGGACCCTGACCCGGCGCTGGGTTGGACTCGAGTTTGAGGTGTAAGTGATCGTGTACGCTGTTCTTAACTGCCCGACTACGTCATCGTAAGCGCGCTGCAAGTCTTCCAGTCGATGGATTGGATAGTAGACACCGCCTGACGCAATGGCCAGCTTACGGCCGTCCTCCTCGGCGCGCGTCGTCAGAGTCAGATAACGCGAACGCAGCGGATCGATTGTGATTTCCGGTTTGGCCACGCTCGATTCCGGAATCAAACCCGAGGGGACGTACAGCGGATAGATCAAGACGCCCGATTCAATCGTCGCTTCCACCAAAGCCGGAAGGGGAATGAACGATTTGTTGTCGTCGCCATCCGACAGGATCACAATCGCAGTTCGTTCGCCCCGCAGCCGCCTCAGGGTAGTCGACAAAACGTAAGCTACCGAATCGTAGAGCGCGGTCGCGCCACCGGCGTCGATCTCATCAAGTTTTTTCGAGAGCAGACCCCGATCGGTGCTGAACTCTGAAATGACTTGAATGTCGTCGCGAAAACTGATGATGGCGATGCGATCCTGCGGACTGGCCGTGCTTAAAAAGTCCCGCGCGGCTTTCCGAATGAACTCTATCCGCTCCTCGACGCTGCCGGACACATCAAGCAACAGCACCAGATTGAACGGCTCATTTGCCGGCGACACGCTCGTCACCGGGCGTTCGATGTCGTTTTCGTAAACCGTGAAATCTGTGGTCTTCAGCCCGCTGATAGCGCGTCCGTTGCGATCGGTGACGCTGGCGTGAAGGCGCATCAATTGCGGAGTGACCGCGGAGACAAGCTGACCCGGCGGCGGCCGCTTCAGCAAGGTTGGCTCTTTCTCGGGGGGCGGCAGCGTCTTCGCATAGTCGCCAAACATTCTTGGCGATACCTTTCGTATCGCATCGATCAAAGGCGCGTCGCCGCTGCGAACGATAGCCCTGGCGGCCTCAGTCAATGGCCGCTCGCGCAGATCGCTGGGCACCATGCTCGGATCGACATTTAGTAGAATGACTCCCCGTTGGGTTCTGAAGTCGAGTCGGACCTGTCTGAGCGGGTCAGGTTTCTCAGGGCTCTTGTCGTCTCCGCTATTCTCGCTATTGTTGTTTGTGTCTTCCCTGGCGGCCTTCTTGTGTTTGTCGTGCTTGCCCATCCTGGCGCCTAGTGTGCCGGACAGCATGAACGTGCCTCCCGCTTTCTCTTTCACGTCCGGCAGTTCGACATCGCTCAAATAACGCGGCCGGCTGGCTTCCCACAAGAAACTGTACTTCAACGCGTCCAGCGGAACATCGGCGTGAATCGTGCCGGTGTTGGTCTGGATCTCAGCGAACTCTACGTTGCCGATGATGTCCACGGCGCCGGCGTCGCTAATGATACGGATGCGCGACCGCGTCGGCACCTGCACAGTCAGATCGATTCGATCCTGCTCGCGGCGAGCGCGCACGTCGATTTCCATGGCGCCGCCTTTGCCGCCCGTGCGCACGTCGCCTGGCTCGACCGGCGCTCCCGCTGAAGTCGCCTGTACCATCACCTTTTTCTCGTCGTCGGTGGCGATGACTCTCACGCGGCCATTCCGGTTTGTAATCGAGATCGAGGCTTTTCCCGGCGTGTCGAGCTCTCGCTGAACACCTTGCCCCGAAGCACTGCCGTCGGCTGCCAGCCACAACACTAGCGCAAACGCGAAGAGCTTATTACTACAACGATGGTTACGCGCAATAACTGGCGCGATAGATTCCAGCGGAAACATAGCCGCTCGATCTTGCCTGCGCGAAGGCAGCGGGTCAAGCGCTCATCACCGGCCAAAGCTCGCGCAACAGTTGCGAATGCCCGGCAATCGGCTATCATTACCGGACACGATCAGACCACCTTTCGGCATATTCCGGTAATCGTGTGGCACGAAAGCGAGGAAACAGGTGTCGCAGACAGAGTTGGCCCAAGAGTCCGCAGCCAGGCTCGTCATCCACAACCTCGTCAAGCGCGATCCGCTCGCCGGCTTTGCGGAAGATGTTCGTCTGGGTCTTTCCTCGCAGCCCAAGCGCTTGTTTCCGAAATACCTTTACGATGAACTCGGCTCGCAACTCTTCGAAGCTATTTGTTTGTTGCCGGAGTACTATCCGACGCGCGCGGAAAACGAGATCCTCACGCGCTTCGCTGACGAAATTGTGGGATTGACCGGAAGGCTGAACCGGTTGATTGAGATGGGCAGTGGCAGTGCTTCCAAGACGCGTCTGATCATCGAAGCGCTGCTCAGAAGCCAGCCTGGCTTGCTATTCGTGCCGGTTGATATCTCAGCCTCGGCGCTTGAGAGCAGCTCGCGCATCCTGCTGCAATCGTATCCGCGTCTGCGCATCGAGGCGTATGCGGCCGAGTACTTCGACGGTCTTGTTGAGTTAAGCAAAGGCGAATGGGGACGAACCCTCGCTCTGTTTCTGGGATCAAACATCAGCAACTTCGAGCCAGAAGAGGCACAAGCGTTTCTGCGCTCGATGCGCAACGTGCTTCGCAACGGCGATGCTCTGTTGCTCGGAGCAGATCTGAAGAAAGACAAAAAGATTCTGGAAGCAGCCTACAACGATTCGCTTGGGGTCACTGCGGCTTTCAGTCGCAATCTGCTGGCCCGGATGAATCGTGAACTGGGCGCTGACTTTGATCTGCGGGCCTTCAGGCACAGGGCCGTTTACAACGAACCGGACAGCCGCATCGAGATTCACCTGGAGAGTTTGCGACCGCAAACAGTCACAATAGCGAAGCTCGAAATGAGAGTTGATCTGCAGCAAGGTGAACTGATTCATACGGAGAACTCTTACAAATACGATCTGGCCGATATCGCGCAGTTGGGGATGGCCACGGGATTTATTTGCGCCCGCTCGTGGTTTGATGGGGCACAAAGATTCAGTAGCAATCTATTGCTGGCGGTGTAGCTTTCTTGCGGGCGTTGGCCATAACTAGGTAACTCTGCTCTTTTGCGGCTCTGCCGGACAGTGCGGAAAGGCTCAGCCTTTCCGGGCGGTCTTTATGATTCTTCTTTAGGCTGCGCCTCAGAATTGAAAAGGCGTAGCCTTCTGTAGTCAGAGTTAAGGCCCAAGGGAGTCATAGGCTTTCCGCACAGTGCGGCGGCAGAGCCGCAACCTGCATCGACAGAATGAGCGAAGCAACCAACAATACGCTCGTCAAGTTTAACGACGTCAGTTACTCCGTACCTTCCGTGACCACGCCGATCATTTCCCGATTGAATCTGAGCGTTCGACAAGGTGAGACGCTCGTGCTGCTCGGCGAGTCGGGATGTGGCAAGACAACCACTCTAAAGCTTGTTAACCGTCTTCTGCTGCCGACCTCGGGCGACGTATTTGTCGAGGGCAAAGCTACCACTGATTGGGATCCCATTCGTTTGCGACGGCGCACTGGTTACGTGATTCAGGAAGGCGGACTTTTTCCCCATTTTACGGTCGAACAAAACGTTGCACTGGTGCCGAGACTCGACGGTTGGGACGAAGGGCGAACAAGAGAGCGCGTCGATGAATTGCTAACCCTCGTTGGTCTTGATCCCGGTCGGTTCGCTGATCGTTACCCGCGTGAATTATCGGGAGGACAACGCCAGCGCGTTGGTGTGGCGCGGGCGTTGGCGGCCGAACCGCCACTGCTTTTGCTTGATGAACCGTTTGGCGCGCTCGATCCCTTGACGCGCGCAAGTTTACAACGAGAGTTTGGCGAGCTGGCGAAGCGGCTGGGCAAAACGGCGATTTTCGTGACCCACGATGTGCGCGAGGCGCTGTTGCTGGGCACGCGCATCGGCTTGATGGCGGCCGGGCGTTTGGTGCTGCTGGAGACGCCGGAGAGTTTTCTACATTCGAACGAAGAGCACGCCCGGGCGTACATTGAAACGCTGCATGTAAGCGCAATGTCCGACAAACTTTAGTTTGTCGAGTTTCCGCAGCAAGTTCACTGACGAAGATCAACGACAAACTGAAGTTTGTCGGACTTAAGACAGATGAGCTTCTGGCAATTCTTACAAGATAACTGGAGAGAGTTGCTGACGCTTTTGCGCCAGCACGTTTCGCTCGTTTTGATCTCGACCCTGGTAGCCGTGCTGATTGGCATTCCCACCGGCATTCTGCTTACGCGAAAGAGAGCCTTGCGAGGTCCAGTTCTAGGTATCGCAAACATCATGCAGACGATCCCGAGTCTCGCGCTGTTTGGTTTTCTGATCCCGCTGCCTTTTATCGGCGGCATCGGCGCGCGCACCGCGATCGTCGCTCTGGTGGTCTACGCACTGCTGCCGATCATCCGCAACACAGTAACGGGAATCCTGGGAGTGGACGCAAACGTGCGCGAAGCTGCCGTCGCTATGGGCATGACCAATGGTCAGATTCTGTGGCAGGTGGAATTGCCGCTTGCGATGGGTGTGATTCTGACCGGAGTCAGAGTCGCAACTGTAATTTCGGTTGGAGTTACGACAATCGCCGCGGCGGTTGGCGCGGGCGGCTTGGGCGTCTACATCTTTCGGGGATTGCGACAGTATGACAACAATCTTTTGCTCGCTGGGGCGGTGCCGGCGGCGCTGATGGCGCTCGGGGCAGATTTCTCCTTCGGGTTGCTGGAGAAATACTTTTCGGTTCAGTCGAAAAGAGACAAAGGTAGGTCTGTCCTCCTAAAGATTGCCGTCGCGACCGCCGCAGCCATTCTCCTTGTGGGTAGTTACGGGGTTTGGCGCAGTTCGCGGGTAGTCATCGCGTCGAAAGATTTTACTGAATCGGTTTTGCTTTCCGAGATCGTTGCGCAAATGCTCGAAGCGCGTGGCGTGCCGGTCGAACGGCAGTTTGAGTTGGGCGGAAATCTCCCGCACGAGGGATTGATCTCAGGAAAGGTCGATCTTTATCCTGAATACACCGGCACGGCCTACACCGCGATTCTGCATCATCCACCGATCACGGATCCGCGCGCGGTTTACGATCAGGTGAAACGCGAGTATGACGAGAAGCTCGGTGTTGACCTCAGCCCGCCACTTGGTTTCGATAACACGTTCGCCATTCTCGTGCGCGGTGCCGAGGCACGCCGTCTTCATTTGAAAACCACTTCGGATGCCGTGCCTTATGCGCGTAGTTGGCGAGCTGGTTTTGGCCAGGATTTCATGTCGCGCGCCGATGGCTATCCGGGTTTTGTGAAGGCGTATGGCCTGCAATTCGCCGAACAGCCGCGCGAGATGGATTTATCGCTGACTTACATCGCGCTCGCGTCGGGCAAAGTAGACTTGATTGCCGGCAATTCAACCGAAGGAAGAATCGCGGCGCTGGATCTGGTGCAGCTCGAAGACGACCGGCACTATTTTCCGCCTTATGAAGGGGTCTATATTGTGCGGAAGGATTCACTGGCGCGTCTGAGTGTGTTGAGAGATATCCTGAACAAGTTACATGACGCCATCTCCAGCGAAGAGATGCGCCGGTTGAATTACGAAGTTGACGGCAAGAAGCGCAAACCCGCAGACGTTGTACGCGAGTGGCTGGCTCAGAAAGGGTTTTGAGGAAGCTTCTCGCAAAGACGGAAGTCCAAAGTCAAACGCCGGGCGAACAGAATCAGACAGAGAGAAATAACCGACCGGTGTTTTGAGTTTTCGAATCGCTGCCACGGTGCCACGCCGCACGCTGGGCTTTGCCTAATAAGTTAGATTCAGCCTTGTTAAGAAGTCGCTGCTTCGTCGCAGAGCGACGCTTGAATTTAGCCCGGCCTTTTAGGGCCGGGATCGAAAGGCAAAGCACGTCACGTCGCGTCGGCGACGATTGAGTAATGTTTCAGCCGTCGCTAACGCGACGATGTTCGGCGGCGCGGACCGCGATCCCAGCCTTAAGAGGCCGCGCTAAATTCAAGCCGCCGCTACGCGGCAAAGACTGAGCCCCACACGGCTTCCTTGCGAGTAGACTTCTGGGGCAAAGCCGCCACGCTGGCCCGCTGCCCCGCCGCCCCGCTGCCCCGCTGCCCCGCTGAATACCAACTACTCATCTGTATATCTGCTTACCATCTAGCGTGATTAGCGCAAAATTCGGCAAGAACCTGAGCAAAACTTCACACTCACTCAACCTCTGTATACGTCCTAACCAATTCCCGGGTAGCCGATCTCAACTACCTTCGGCTTTCAGTTTTGCACTTAACCTGCATCCCTGTGGGGTTTAGAGAATTTACAGTTTCAGACAGATGTGGCACGCGGATTGGTAGAGAGAAGGCGAACGAAAACTTTTCGGGCCGGGGTGGGAACGTCGCAGGACTTGAATGATGGCGGTTACTAAACTCACTTCCTCAATGGAGAATTAAGATGATAAACCTGATCTCAGCGGCCACAGCAATCCCGGAGCACTTAATCGGCACGACCGACCTTGTCGCCTCGCTCATGCACAAGCTCTCGCCCGAGTTAATCAACACGATCTGCTCTCTGGGAGTGGATCAGCGTTACTCGGTGATGGACAACTACGCCGAGTTCCTGATGGGCGCCCCAAAGCACGCAACAAACTCAACCACCAAGTTGGGAGTCGACGCGACCAAGAGGTGCATTCAAGAGTGGGGCGGCGACCCATCGCAGGTGGGACTCTTAATCGCGGCCACAAACACCCCCGATCAGATGTTGCCGTGTCTCGCTTCGGAGGTCATGGCCCAGACACACGGGCTCTTGTCGCGCTCGCTTCGGACGGTCAGCATGCAGTCGCAGGGCTGTTCCGTTTTATTGAAGTCCGTCGAGGTCGCGCAGTGGTATCTCGCGGCCAATCCCAACAAGCTGGCGATCGTTCTGATGGCCGAAGCGCACACGCCTTTTGTGGCGCCGCTCGTGCACGAAGAATATCGCGGTTTTCGCGAACTAATACGCTTGCGTAAGGAGGAGAAACTCAATGAAGACGAATTCGCAAAACAAAGGTTGGATACCACCTTCGTAATTCAGTCGATGCTGTTCGGTGACGGAGCAGTAGCGCTGCTCATAGGCAGGGAAGAAGGAAAGCCCGCCTTTGGCCCAATCTCTCATTTGACCAATGACGAGCCTGAAGATGTCGACCTGCTGACGATGACTGCCAACAGCTCGCATCCACTGCTCAAGGGAAGGGCCCAATACTTCATGAAGCCCAATGTGCCCAACCGCGGCGCGCACTATGCCGTCGCAACGGTGAAGCAGGTGCTGGAAGATCCGGATTCACCGGTTTCCGATCTCAACCAGGTTGAGGACTGCATGATTCACACCGGCAGCAAGAAGATCCTCGATGAGGTTTGTTCACAACTCCATCTGGAAAAGGATTCCACAAAAGTTCATGGCTCGTACGAGGTGCTGAAGAAATACGGCAACCTCTCGAGCGCATCAACCGGCTTCATGCTGGCCGAAAAGAACGAATGGAACGGCCCCGCAGTGTTGGTCGGCTTCGGTGTCGGCTTTACCGCGAGCGCCGGCGTGATGAGTTTGAACTGACGAAACGAGGGAGGGAATCCGTAACGCGAGCAACCTGTCACACGCTGACGGGCAATGGTTCTGGTTCCGGCGTTTTGCGCCCTTTGAAGACTTGCGCGATCACCTGACCCACCTGATTGAAGTCGAACGGTTTGCCAATGATGCCATCAACTAATCCATCCTCTCCCTGCGGCGGAGCGGTGTGCGTACCGTAGCCGGTGACCAGAACAATCTTAGTGTCCGGCGCACGCAAACGAATTTCGCGAGCCGTTTCCCATCCATCCATCTCGGGCATCGCAAGGTCAGTGAAGACGAGATCAAACTCGCTGCTGGACAGTTTGCGGATGGCCTGTCGTCCTCCGTCGGCCTTATGAACGTTGTGTTTCAAGGCCGCAAGCATGTCCGCGAGCGTCTCGCGCACAGCAGGTTCGTCGTCAACCACCAGGATGGAAAGCGGCGGCGCTTCCAGCAGATCGCTGTGCGCGCTTACGGCCGAAATGCCGAGTTCCGCGGCCGGAATATCGATCGTGAATGTGGTACCACGGTCAACTTCTGACTCTACTTTGATGACGCCCTCATGCCGCTCGATAATGCTGTAGCTGACCGAGAGGCCGAGTCCAGTGCCGTGAGCGCCCTTGGTCGAAAAGAAAGGCTCGAAGATCTTTTCGCGAACGTCCTCCGGCATTCCTGTGCCATTGTCAGCGAAGCTGAGGCTCAAACGATTTCCCTCGCGAGCGCAGCTAATCGCCAGCCGACCTCCCTGCGGCATCGCGTCTACCGCATTGACTATGAGGTTTACAAAAACTTCGCGCAACTCGGAAGCGCTGCCGTAAGTGTGCAAACCGGCTTCCGCGTCAAGCGTCACGTCGTAATCGAGCCCGCGCAAGCGCGCCTCGTTCTCCCAGCGCGTTCGCGTGATCTCGACCGCGTCGTACAGCAAGCCACGAACTTCGAGCAGCTCAAACTCCTTTGCAGGAGACTTGCGGGCGAACGTCTGAATGCGGCGCACAGTGGCGGCGGCGTCCTCTGCGGCAGTCTGAATGATCCCAAGATTGCGCAGCAGCGCATCGTCTTTGGTTTGGCGACAAAGCAACTGTGTGCGGCCAAGGATCGCGGCGAGCGAGTTGTTGAAGTCGTGGGCCACCCCTGAGGCGAGTTGGCCCAGGGCCCGCAACTTGTCTGCCCGCGCCGCGCGTTCGCGCTCTTCTTTCTGCCCGGTAATGTCGCGGGCGATTCCGAGCACGCCGGTGGTGCGGCCTTCGACAACCAGGGGCGACTTGTCGACTCGCGCATACCGCAGCTTTCCGTCGCGGGCAAAATAGCGCATCTCATACGTCTGCGATTCACCCTTTAGCGCGTCTTCAAGTTTTTTGCCAACCAATTCGCGATCGCCCTCGTAAACCATGTCCAGGAGATGCCGACCGATAAAGTCTTCCCGCTTGTAGCCAAGCCCTCGTAGAGTCGCGCTGTTACACCACTGGAAGCGCCCTTCTGTGTCGACCGCGTAGATCGATTCGCGCGCGCTCTCGAGAATATTCGTGAGCAGTGATTGATGTTCGCGTGCGACTGCCTCGACCTTGCGCAATTCGGAAAGATCGCGCGCCGTGCAAACGAGAGCTGTTGGCTTGCCCGACTCATCTATCACCGGTTCAATAGTCACCAGTAGCGGACGATTGAGGCGTTCGGGGGTGATCTCAACGGTAACGCTCCGCGCTTCGGAAAGAGCTTGCTCAACAATGCACTCCTCGACTTCAGCGCTGGTGCTTAGAATGTCGCAGCATTTGCGGCCCAGCAGGTCGCGCGGACTGGTGTTCTCCATGCCGGCGCCAGCGCGGTTAACGCGTCTTAACCGGCCAGCGCGGTCAAAAATGAAGATGCCGTCGGACATCGCGTCGAAAGTGGTCTCCCACTCCTCCTTGCCACGCGCAACCATTTCGAACAACTCGGCCTGCGCGATTCCGGTGACCAGTTGTGCGGCTACTGATTCAACCAGCGCCAGTTCGTCGTCGCTCCAGTAACGTATGCGGTCGGTCTGGTTGATGCATAATGCACCGCGGAAAACGCCGTTCACCATCAGCGGGTAATAAATCTGTGAACGGAGCTGAAGCTTCTCGGCCTGCGAGCGAATGAGCGCCTTGAACGCCGATGGACCCTCGGAATTGTTCAAACCGTCATTAATGACGATGGGCTTTGGGTTATTCCTCAGATGCCGACCGATGGGATCGTCATAACGCAATTCGATCGGCTCGATGCCGTTGCAACCGGGCGCGACGTATTCGTGCTCGGCGGTGGAAACATGATTCTCGGAGTTGTAGAGATGGAGACGAACGCGAGAGGCAGCCAGCGCGCGTCCGAGTTCGTGCGTTGCCGTGTTAAGCACTTCGGACAGGCTAAGTGAGGCGCGGATTGCCAAACTGAGGTTGTTAGCCAAGGCTTCGCGGGTCGATGTCGCCTCGGCTTTCTGATAAAGCTGCGCCTGACGAATTGCAATTCCTGTTTGATCGGCCACCGCTCTAGCCAGGGCGATGTCAGATTCACTCCAATGGCGGGCGGCTCGGGTCGTCGAGAGTACAAACGCCGCCGGCACGTCGTCCCCAACGCGAATAGCCACGTACATGATTGAGCGAACGCTGGCCTTGCTCAAAAGCCAATCGTAAAACTCGGATATGATTTCATCGTGAGCGGCGTCATCAAACGCGAGCACTCCATTGTGGTCCAACTCCTCCATCAGACGCTGCAGTGACGCCAGATCGAAGTCCCTGCCGGCCGGCTCCACTCCGGCGGCGTGATACTCGGCTACGTTGACCGCTCGATTTGCTCTTTCGTCTTTAATAAATAATGAACAGCGATCGACGCTCAGGTGTGAACCCAGTTCGCGAACGGCCGTCTTAAAGATTTCAGAACTATCGAGCGAACGCCGCACCGCCTGCGAGATGCGGTGCGTCAAAGCCTCGCGCTCGGCCTGCTGAGCAAGCGCTTCTTCCGCGCTCCGCCGTTCCGTGATGTCAACCCCAACCCCGGCTACGAACCGCCGACCGGAACCATCAATCATCGGAAATTTGAAAACCAGCCAGTGGTGCAGGGAGCCATCCGGCAAGGGGACGGTTTCGACGATCTCCTCGGGTTTCCCGGTTGCGAGGACCTCGAGGTCGTGTTGGTGAGTTTCCTTCGCCGTATTCTCAGGCAACCAATCAAAGCTTCTTTTCCCGCGAAGGAAGGTTAGCTGCTGGCCAAAGAAGCGTTCAAACGGCTCATTGACGTATACGTAACGACCCTCTTCGTCCTTCATGAACGCGATGGCCGGGCTGTTGTTCATGAAGCCGTGAAAGAAGGTCTGGCTCTCGCGGAGCGCCTCTTCCGAACGTTTGCGGTCGGTGAGATCGCGCGCAATGCCCTGCACTGCTATCGGTAATCGATCTTTGTAGATGAGCTTCGTGCTCACCTCCAATCGGACGCGGCGATCGTCCTTCGTTATGATTTCCAACTCATAGACCGAGGCAACCTGTCCCCGTTTTTTCTGGCCAATCATCTGACGAGCCAGATCGAGGTATTCCGGAGCCAGAACGTCGGCGATATTCATATGCTTGGCTTCTTCGCGCGAGTAACCAGTGATCCGTTCCCCTGCCGTGTTGAGCGAAGTGAAGTTACCCTTCAGGTCATGCGCATAAATGATGTCGTTCGCATTCTCAAACAGCTCGCGATAGCCGTCCTCGCTCTCTCTTAGCGCCTCTTCCGCGCGCTTGCGCTCGGTGATATCCGAGAGCAGACCGTCAGCGTATTTAACACCGTCCTTTTCGTAGATAGCGACAGCCCGATCGTGCCACCACACCCATTCACCGTCGCGGTGGTGCACGCGGTATTCGACATTGTATGGCTGGTTCTCAGTGAAGAACCTGGCATAGGCCTCCTGGACACGTTCTCTGTCGGCGGGGTGCATACTCTCGAACCAGAGTTGGGCGCCATCGTGATAACAATCCTCAGGCGTGTAGCCAAAGAGCGTAGTGATCCTCTCGCTGAAGAATACGACATTCCCATGCTCATCGGCTGTCCAAACCGCGCCGGGAATTTGATCAACAAGCCGGCGGTACTGGGCTTCCCGCTGGCGCAGCGCTTCCTCTGCGCGCTTGCGCTCGATCGCGAGGGCGATCTGGCTTCCCACTGATGTTAGGAATTCCAGATCTCGCTCGCTATATGCATGCTCCATTTCATAGTGTTGGACAGCCAGTACGCCGATGGTCCGCGAGGGCGTGCGCAGCGGTACACCCAGCCAGGAAGGTGAATCGGTCCCGCTCTTTTCGACTTCCCCTCGCTCATACATTTGAGTGGTAAGTTCTTCTGTCAACAATAAAGGCTTGCCCGTTCGCAGCACATAGCTGCTGAAGCCTTTGTTGCCCACAGGGCGCGGTGACGGGACAGGATCGAATTTGTCGGCCCAAAACTCAAAATTGATAAAGTCGGTTTCGGGGTCGTGAAGCGCGACAAAGCAATTCTCGGCGTAAAGGAGCTTGCTGATCGAGTGATGGATGAGTTTAAGCAGTTCATCCAGATCAGGTGTTACATTGACGCCCTGGATGATCTGATAGATGACTTCGCGCTCTGCCTCCATCCGCTTGCGTTCGGTGATGTCGCGGATGATGCCGGTGAAAACCCGCTTGCCATTCGTAAGGAATTCGCCAAATGAGATCTCTAGCGGAATTTCCTGCCCGCTCTCGTGCAGTCCGGGAACTTCAACAGCTTCCCAGGCGATGTGTTTGCGACCCGTTTCGCAGTACTGTTTTATTCCGGCCCGGTGAACATGACGCAAGCACTCAGGCATCAACATCGTCAGCGAGGCTCCAATCATTTTGGGGACGCTATATCCAAAGATCTTCACCGCCGCTGAATTGACGAACATGATGGTGCTTGATTCATCAACCGTAATAATCGCATCTGAAGCCGTCTCTGCGACGATCCGATACCGCGCCTCGCTCTCTCTTAATGCCTCTTCGATCTGCTTCTGCTCCGTGACGTCTCTAACAACCCCACGCACTCTGGCTGGCTCACCCGCACTGTTCCGTTCCACGGAGATCACGCCTTCCAGATACCGCGGTTTTCCTTGCACATCTTTCAGGCAATGAAGCGAGCGTAAAGGCAAGTCTGATGTGCAGTCTTTCGTTTCCGCGATGTCCTTCGTTGCCGTCTCAGCACCAATGAGTTCACTCAGGTGCGTGCCGACCAACTCGGCAACGCTTCGTCCGAAGAAACGGGCGCCCGCGTCATTGATACTGGTGAGGTAGCCATCCATGTCACGTGAGTAGATTATGTCAACGGCCTGCTCAACGATTTCGCGATAGTGCTTTTCTACGCGATGGCGCTCTGCCAGCCGGGCCACTTTGACCAACAACTCTTCGTGTCGAAACGGTATGTCGAGGTAGTCGTCGGCTCCCGCGTTCAGGCCTTCCAACGTGTCAATGTCCGAGGTGCGAATGCCACTGATTAGCAGTACCGGTATGTTGGCCGTGCGAGGATCGTCTTTGAGTCGCCGGCATAACGCGATCCCGTCTATGACTGGCATGACGACGTCGCTGATGATGACGTCCGGTTTAAACGAAGACATCAACTCAAGAGCGCGACCACCATCTCTCGCAGACGCGACATCATAACCTTCCTGCTGGAGCATTTCGACAAGGAGTTCCAATACCTTTTCGTCGTCATCGACGACCAGGACGGCTCGGCGCTCATTGCAGTCTGTTCTCATAAAGTTCGCGCGCGATTAGAACTACCGCGCGGCAGTTCGTTGGAAAGCTTGGTTACGACGAAAGTTGTGCGTCAGTTAGCCGATGAGCGGGCTCTACGACACCCAGAGGAGGCGGTCAGGCTGCAACCGCAAGCAGCGAGTATAACAAAGTTGGCCAGAGTTTGTCATGAGGAATTCAACCCAAAAATCAGGAAATTACGCGCCTAAAGCAGAGCAGTGAAGCCGACTGGGGAGTTGTTAAGGCTTCTTCCGGGCAGGAGTTGACGCACCAGAATCCGGGACTTTGGCAAAGTAGCCCTGCCGGTAGTTAAGCCTAAGGGCCTCTTTCTTGAGCTCAGGGTTGATGATTTCTACCTGGATGCGACGATAGGAGCCATCCCGGGTCTTGTTTGTAGGTGAATACGCCACCAGATACTGCTCGCGCAGATCATGCTGGATCTGGGTGAAGGCTTCCCTGAGCTCGCGTTCATTGCGCGGAAAGTAGGCGCGTCCTCCAGTCTGGTCAGTAATCTTACGAAGTGCAGACTCGTTGACGTTAAAGTTGTACCGGTCACCGATTCCAATCGCGTAGACAAGCGCCTCTGCTTTTTGGGCGCGCTGGATGGCGTCACTCATATGCATCTGACTAATAGTGTCATCGCCGTCCGTCAACAGAATGATCGCGCGTCGAGTGTGCTCCGCGGATTCAGAGAGCAATTCGTTTGAGGTGGCCCAAACCGCGTCCCAGATAGCCGTTGCGGCCGCCATGATCTGGTTTGTGCCGGAGATAGGGGGCGTCGTGGGAACCACAATTCCTCCACCAATGTAACCTGATGGAGGCACAAACTCGACTTTGTCGATCGCCCGTCGCAGCCGTTCGATACTGCCCGTGAATCCCTGCTCGAGCGTTACTTCGCCGGTAAAAGAAACGACCGCGGCTTCGTCTCGATTAGGACGCAGAGCAGACTCGATAAACTCCCGGGCCGCGGACTTCTCTTCTGGTAGTGTGCGCTCCTCCGATGCGCTTGTGTCTATAAGAATAGCGAGCGAGAGGGGCAGGTCCGTGTTTTGTTGAAACGTGAAGATCTGCTGAGGTTGACCGTCTTCGTAGACGCGTATGTCATCTTGTTTGAGCGTAGAGATAAAGCGCTTATGTTTGTCCTCGGCGGTGAAAAAGATGTTGGTGAGATTGGTTTCAACGCGAATTACTTCGTCTGACTGCCCGGGCGCCTCTTCATCTTTTGGCTTCGGTTTCGGTGTCGATGAAGGCGAAGGTTGTTGTTGCGACCCAGTGGTCTGTGGCGGCTGACTCTCAGCTTGAGGCGTTGTCTGAGCCGATGGATTCTGAGCAAGTGTCAACGATCCTGACCCACCCAAAACCATCGAGGTAAGTAAAACCAACCCAAGCGAACTGATTATGACTTTTCCAAAAAGCATTTATTCTTCCCAGCGCGCCGAACAAGATTGTCCGGCGACCGTTATTCAACTCATCAAGGTTTCACCGTATCGGCAATCGCCTTGTAGCCCCGCTTAGTTCTCACTTTCAAATCACCGCGGCCATTGGCAAGCTTGACATCGATGCGCCGATAGCTGCCATCGTACTGATTGTTGGTTGGTTTGTAAGTCACGAGGTACTGGGCCCGGAGCTCCCTGGCTATCTTGGTGAACGAACGCTCAAGCGAAAGCATATCACCGGTAAAGAACGCCGTTCCGCCGGTTTCCTCAGCCAGCTTCACCAGATCGCGATCTTTCGCGTCCTTAATCTCCCCCATCTCCACGCCGGGCACTGCGCTCGAAAACCCAGCCTTGGTAGAGATCGCGAAGAGGGTTGTCTCTGTTCGCTGGGCCATTTCGACGGCGTCCAAAAGATTCGCGCGGCTATAGGTATCCTCGCCATCGGTGATTATGACCAAAACTCTGCGGCCTGAAACCGATCGCATTTTCTCGTCGCAGAACTGCCAGATCGCGTCATAAAGGGCGGTCTGATTGCCGGTCTTGTTAATTCCGTTTACTGCCTTGTCCAGCAGGTCGAGCTTGTCAGTAAAGTCCTGCCGTAGATTTATCTGGTCGTCAAACGTGGCAAAGAAGACGCGGTCCTTTCGCGGACGAACCACCGTGTAGATAAAATTCTTCGCGGACTCTTGCTCAAACTTCAGTTTGCCGGCGATCGACGGAGAAGTATCCATCAGGACGCCAACGTAAAGCGGTTCCGTTTGGCCGATGTCGTTGGCGAAAGTCTCAATCTCCTGTGGCACTTTGTCTTCAAGAATCTGAAAGTCCTGTTTATTGAGACCCGGGATGAATACGCCTTTCTTGTCGACGACTGTAATCGGGAGGCGCACGCGTCGAATAAATATTTCCACCGGCCCCTGTTCCCCGGCCGGAGGCGTCGGAGTTGGCTTGGGCTTGGGCTGCTGACCGCGAATCACAGTCAACGGCGCAATCGCAGCGCAGAGAGCCGCTGCAATGAAAGTCCGGCGAAAAACTAAAGACTTCATAATCGATTCAGCAAACGTGATAAGCGGTGTCGCCCTTTTTTCTGATGCGTCGATTCGATGCAATGGGTATCCCGCTTGTTGCCCTTTGAAGCCGTGTTGATTTTGGTCAGCTTCAACAAAGTCTATGAAACCACAGTCGACGTGGCGAAACAAATCGAGCGAGACGGGTTGGGCTGATCTGGTACCAGACAGTGGCTTATGGCTTTGTTGCGTCCAGCTCATGAAGGAGGTCCGTGAACTTGTCTGGCAGCGGAACGCTGAAACTCATGGGCGTGTTTGTGCGCGGATGGCGGAACCCAAGCTTTTCAGCGTGAAGACACTGGCGGCCCAGCTTGCGAATTTTAGCCCGCAGCTTTGCCTCGGCAACAGTATTGTCGCGCCCACCGCCGTAAACCTCATCGCCCACAACCGGATGTTTCAACCACGCCAGGTGAACCCGAATTTGATGCGTCCGCCCCGTTTTCAGCTCAACATCAAGCAGCGTGAACCGGTTGTATCTTTTGCGAACCCGATAGATCGAAAGAGCCGAGCGGCCGCCGCGCACCACAGCCATGCGTATGCGATTGCGCGGATCGCGAGCAATGGGTTGATTGATTTGCCCGGTGCTCTTAACGAGAACTCCGTGGACCAGCGCAACGTAAGACTTAAAGACTTCGCGCGCGCGAAACTGATCCGCGAGTTTCTCGTGAGTGGCTTCGGTCTTGGCGACAACCATCAGTCCGGACGTCTCCTTGTCGAGACGGTGCACGATGCCGGGGCGAATCGGGCCTGCCCGCGAAGAGAGCTGTTGAAAATGATAAGCAAGACCGTTGGCCAGTGTGCCCGATTGATTACCAGCCGCCGGATGAACAACCATGCCCGCAGGTTTGTTAACAATAATCAGATCGTCATCTTCGTAAATGATCTCGACTGGAATATTCTCTGGAATGAACGCGGTTGATGGGGGCGATGTCAGCTCAACTTCGATCTCGTCATCAGCGCGCAGCTTGTGCGACGGCTTTGCCGCCCGACCATCAACCAGCACGTCGCCATCTTCAATCAGTCGTTGCAGCCGGGCGCGACTCCAGCCTTGAATGTGCGCGGCGAGATAGGCATCGAGACGCGTGTTTGCGCCATTTTCACTGACGCGAAGAATGATCGTTTCGTTATTTGGCTGCGAGCTTGTCTCGTTTGAGAAATTTTTCGCGCAGGTGTTCATCGACGCAATCCCAATTCTCGCGCCACGGCTTTGTTTCGCCAAGTCAAGATTTTCTGGCAGGAATAGGTTAACGTCTGATGTAAACCTTGTAAACGTAGCGCAGCTCTTTCTCACCCGGCGGAAGATTCAGTTCCCACTTGAGATTAGTGCGCGGGTTAACGGATTGCAGATCAAAGCGCCTCGCGCGTCGCCACGCCCTTGTCCGAGACTTCCTCAACCGCGCCTGTGAGCGTGCGACGGATGACCATGTCGGCTGGTTGCCGCCTCAGGTTGCGCAACTTGATAGTGGCTTCCACCGTGATTAGATCGTATTCGTCATCGGTGCCGACTCGCGATAGGTGAGCCGTAACCGTTCTTAAAGACTGCTACGCGCTTGATCTCCGGCTTAAACCGGACCGCCTGGGTAGCTTCCTGCCCGAATGCCGACCGGAAACGAGACGCGAGCAGTAGGGCGCTCACACTCAGGCTGGAAACCCTGGGACGCATCGTGGAGTTACCTCCAAAGACCGCGTTGGCTGTTCGTGAGAATCGAAGGTGGCTAACCGTTATTCCTTTCAAACTCTTTCATAAACGAGACTAGCCCTGCGACGCCTGCGCGGGGAAACGCGTTGTATATGGAGGCGCGAATACCGCCGACCGATCGATGCCCCTTCAAACCATCGAGCCTTTGCGCGGTCGCTGCGGCGGTGAACTTCTTCTCGAGTTCCTCAGAGGGAAGACGGAAAGTCACGTTCATGATCGAACGAGAATCCGGATCAGCGTGACCGCGGTAAAAGTCTGTGGCATCAATTGCGTCGTAGAGCATCCTCGCTTTCTCTTCATTCTCGCGTTGCATCGCGGCGAGGCCGCCTTTGTCTTTCAGCCACTTGCACACGAGGTTGAGAATGTAAATGCCCCAGGTGTTTGGTGTGTTATAGAGTGATTTGCCATCGACGTGCGTGCGATAGTCGAGCATCGTGTGAAGGCCGTCAGGTATGCGCTTTAGCAGATCGTCACGAATGATCACGAGCGTTACGCCGCTAGGGCCCATGTTCTTTTGCGCGCCGGCATAGATAAGTGCGTATTTCTCGACCGGAATCGGATGCGAAAGTATGTCTGATGAAGCGTCGGCGACAAGCGGCACGCCACCAACCTCAGGTTCCTGTTTCCACTCGACGCCTTCGATGGTTTCGTTGGTAGTGATATGAACGTAAGCCGCCCGCGGATCGAGTTTGATTTCGTCTGCGCCGGGCACACGAGAGAATCCTCCGTCGGCCATTGTGGCCGCGACGTTTATGGTGCCTGACTTCTTCGCTTCTTTAAGCGCCTTCTTGCCCCAACTGCCCGTCAGTAGGTAGTCAGCGCTGCCGTCATGCGGCAGGAAATTTAAAGGCACCATTGAGAACTGCAGGCTCGCGCCGCCTTGAAGGAAAAGAACATGATAATTCTCGGGAATGCGTAGCAGCTCGCGAATTCCCGCCTCGGCTTGTTTGACGATCTCTTCGAAGGTTTTGGAGCGGTGGCTAATCTCCATCACCGACATGCCGAGGCCGGGCAACGCCAGCAAATCGCGTTGCGCTTCTTCCAAAACCGGCAGGGGCAATACCGCCGGCCCGGCGCTGAAGTTAAAGATTCGCTCCGTCATTCTTCTCCTCCGCTGTTCTTGCCGTATTGCGATCGCATCATGCGCCCGGCGACGCGCGCAATCAGCGAACGCGGCGCCAGACGCTCTGCTTCAACCATGAAGTAGTTAGTCCAACCGGAAATTATGTGGCTCGCGCCGGTGGCTTCCGACCGTGTGCGGCTTCGAAGAAGTTTGTATTTGTGACACCGGGACACAACGCCATGACTTTGATTCCGTAGCGCCGGTTCTCTTCCCACAAAGCCTCCGAGAACGAAAGCACAAAAGCTTTTGTCGCGGCATAGTTGGCCATGAATGGCACCGGCTGAAACGCGGCGGTTGAAGCAACGTTTATGATGGTGCCCTGTTTGCGCTCACGCATAGGCTTAAGAAAACGATACGTCAACTCGACTAGTGCTTTTACATTCAGATCGATCATATTCAACTGGCGCGCGAGATCAATCTCGTCGAACTCAGCCATCGCGCCAAAGCCCGCATTGTTGATGAGCGTATCAATGACCAACCCGCGTTTCTCTGCTTCGTCGAACAAACGCGCCGGCGACTCGGGCATAGAGAGGTCCATCGCAACGTGCTGCGCGCGAATACTATTGAGTCGACCCAACCCGTTGCACAGCGTGATCAGTTTATCTTCCGAGCGCGCCACCAGCAGAACGTTGCGACCCTGCGCGGCCAGCTTGCGCGCGAAGGCCTCGCCAATTCCGCTCGATGCGCCGGTGATGAGTGTGCTGTTCATCGTATACAGCCCCGCCAGGGGCGACCGGAAATAGCCCAGCGATTTATCGCTGGGAGAAGTTCAGTCAAGGATTAACCAGTCCCGCAGGGACGAAAGAATCAATTAAGCATCCAATCTTCGTATTCTATCCCGTGCCTATCTAAAAACGCGATCAGCTCTTCCTTGAAAGAGCGCGAGCGATGATGTTCCTTTTGATTTCTAATGTATGCCGTGGTTTCCTCGACGCCCGACATGCCGATGCTGAAAGCTCCATAACCTTCCTGCCATCCGAAAAGGCGCTGATCCGGAAAAGTCTCATGAATCCATTTTGATGAGTTGCCCTTTAAGAGCTGAACAGCCTTCGCGATTGGCAGTGTCGCCGGAATCGATAACAACGCATGGACGTGGTCTTCAACTCCGTCAACCGCAAGCATCTTTATCTTGTGCTCTCGCCCTATACCGCCGAGGTAGGGCCAGAGCCTTTCCTGCAGTACTGGCGTGATGAGTCGGCGCCGCTCTTTGGTGCTGAAGACGCAATGCACAAGGCAACTCGTAAACGAATGCATGTGAGGGCTCCTTTCGTCCCTTACGGGACTCTCTAAGGTTAACTCTTATCCGGTTCCCAGCGATGAATCGCTGGGCTATTTCCGATCGTCCCTGCGGGACTCGGCGCTGGAAATCTCCCTCGTCGAGCGAACGCTCGCATCGAATTAGCGTGCAATGAACGTTCTGAGCTTGTGCGCCGTGTTCCTAAGCGGATTCAACGCTTCATTTGGCTAACCTATTTCCAACACACCCAATTCAATCACGTCAGCATTATTCTGACGCACCCGGTCGAGCATCTCGCCTGATGGCGCTCTGTCGAGATTGATGCGCGCGACGGCGGCGGCGGCGCCTTCGAAGACGATGTTCTCCATTTCCTGAACGTTGATCTCTTCAGCCTTGATCGCGTCCAACACGCTGGCCAGCACGCCGGGACGATCCAAGTGACGCACGACCAGACGGTGTGTGGCGGGCGTGTGCCGGGCGAGATTGATTACGTTCGGAACCTTTCCGGTTTCTTTGAATTCTCGAATGATGCGCACGGTTTCAGACGCAATCGCCTCCTGGGCCTGATCAGTTGAAGCGCCGATGTGATGCGTGCCATAGAGATTTGTTTCTTTCGCGATCTCGTCGGTAAATTCGCCGGCGCCCGAGGTCGGTTCCGCCGCGTAAACATCCAACCCAGCGCGAATGCCGCGCGTCTGCAACGCGTTAACAAGAGCGGCCTGGTCCACCACTTCGCCCCGCGACGTGTTGATGAAGTACGCGCCTGCGCGCATTGAATTGAAGGTGTCCGCGCCGATGAACAATTTCGTTTCCGGCTTCAGAGCCAGATGGACGCTGACAATATCCGCCGCGCGGGCGACTTCCTGGGGTGTTGTCTTGTATTCAACGCCGAGTATCGGCGCACGCTCCGGAGTGAGGCTGCGGCTCCACGCGACCACCGGCATACCAAAGGCGCGCGCGCGCGGAATCATCTCCTGTCCGATTTTTCCCAGGCCGATCAACCCAAGCGTGCGACCATATAGACCGCGAGCCTTGGAAAATTCTTTCTTATTCCACTCGCCGCGCCGCAATGCAATGACGTTGTCGGCAATGCGACGATCCAGAGCCAGAATGAGGCCAAACGCAAGTTCGACCACAGCGATCGAGTTCTTGCCGGGGCAGTTAGAGACGTAGATACCGCGCTTTGATGCCGCGGCCACGTCGATCGTGTTGTAGCCCGCGCCCGCCCGCACTACCAGCTTGACTGGGCCGGCGTCCAGCATCGGTTCGGTTACTTTTGTTCCGCGCACCACCAACACATCGGGCTTTTCATTTCCGATCGCACTCGCCAGCGAGTCGTCTTTCAGATCGGGCTGATAGGAGATTGTGCAGCCAATGGCCAGCAAACCATCGCGGCCGGACTGTTCGAATTTGTCGGCGACTAGAACCAGCATGACAGTTTTCGCAAACTAGATCGGGTGAATTAACAACCCATCCCTGAGCTTCGGTTCAAACCACGTTGACTTTGGCGGCATGATCTCGCCGGCGTCAGAAACTTTTATGAGATCCACGACCGTCGTCGGGTAAAGCGAGAACGCAACCGCCGCCTGGCCTTCATTGACCAACCGCTCGAGTGCCGCAGTTCCTCGAATCCCACCGATAAAGTCTATCCGCCTGTCGGTGCGAATGTCCTGGATGCCCAGGATCGGGTCGAGCAAGCGGTCCTGAAGCACGCTGGCATCAAGCGAGGCCACGACTCCCTCTGGCTTTGAAGTGTTGTCAGATAGATTCAGGCCATACCATCGTCCCTCAAGATACATGCTCCAGCGTCCGCGCTCTGGAGGAACGGGACTCGCGTCTTCCTTTACGTCGAAGCTGTTTCGAATGCGGCCGAGAAATCCTTCTTTCGATAGTCCATTCAACTCGCGAACGACGCGATTGTATGGAAGTATCTGTAACTGGTCGTCGGGAAATATTACCGTCAGGAAAAAGTTGTATTCTTCGTCACCCGTGTGCCCAAAGCTTTGGTCTCTTAACTCGGCCCGCGCGCGACTGGCGCTGGCGGCGCGATGGTGGCCGTCGGCGACGTAGAGGGACGGAACTTCGCGAAACGCCTGAACGAAACGCACCGGATCGGGCGCGCGCCAGATCGTATGCTGAATACGATCATCGGCGACGAAGTCGAAGATCGCATTGGTCATCGTCGTTTCCATCACCATCGTATCGATGTCCCGATGCGCGCGATAGGTCAGAAAAACCGGACCGGTCTGCGCCCGCAGCATCAGCATGTGGCGCGTGCGATCGTCTTCCTTGTCGCGACGCGTACGCTCGTGCTTCTTGATCAAATCCTTGTCGTATTCATCGATTGAACAACAAGCGACGACTCCGATCTGCTCGTGCTCACCCATGATCAGGCGGTAGAGATAGATGCTCGGAAACTCTTCCGTCTCGAGCGGACACTCTTTTGTAAGCTTTTCGAAATTATCGAGCGCCCGCCGATAAACGGCGTCGCTGTAGATGTTGGTGTCGTCAGGCAAATCTATCTCTGCGCGCGAGACGTGCAGGAAACTCAAGGGATCGTTTGCCGCCAGGGCGCGCGCCTCTTCGGTGTTGACGACGTCGTAAGGAACGCTGGCTACCTGCTGCGCCCGGTCAGCAGGCGGACGCAGAGCGCGAAAAGGACGAATAACCGCCACGGATCCTCCCGATGAATGCCAATCTGATTGCTCAATTGCTGAAGGCTTAAGGCTAAAGACTATCCGGTTGCGCATTGTCTTAGCAAGTCCGGAAACTCTGACTCAAAGTGCGGTAGAATACTGGTCACATGTCAGCGCTTGAAAACAGGATCGAGCTTGAGAAGAGACTAAGCGAGCTGGACGCCAGGTTTGCGAATGAGATGCGCAAGCGAGGATTCGATCCGGCGCAGGCAGACAACGTCGCCCTGCCGTCAGCGCTGGCGAAATTGTTTGCGGAACGTGAAGCAACAAAAGCCGAGTTGGAAGAATTAATTGCCCCAGATCAAACGGGAGGGTAAACGAATGGCGAGTGAAGTCGAAAGAATCCGGGGAGAATTGCAGCGCGCTTTCGAGGGCGAGGCGTGGCACGGGCCGGCGGTGCTCGAATTACTGCGTGATGTAAACGCGCAACAAGCGGCGGCGCGTCCAATTGCCGGCGCGCACAGTATCTGGGAGTTAGTGCTTCATATTGCCGCGTGGGAAAACGCGGGTAGAAGGAGACTTGAAGGTGATCGCGCGGAGCTCCCGGAAGAAGAAAACTTTCCTCCGGTCAACGACACCAGCGAGGCCGCCTGGCAGCGAACGATAGAGGAGTTAAGGATTGGGCATAGTAAACTGTACGACGCGATTACTGGTTTGGAAGAGTCAAGGCTGGATGAACCGATTCTGGATGGCATGCGTTCGGTTTACATCACGCTGCATGGCGTGATTCAACACGATCTTTATCATGCGGGACAGATTGCGTTGTTGAAGAAGGCGTGAGGTTCTCGCTACGGCATCGTGCAGAAACTTTTCGGAGAATGAATGATGGCAGAGCTAGCAAGTCGTGAATGCATTCCGTGTCGCGGTGGCGTGCCGCCGTTGAAGGGCGAGCAGATCGCGAATCTGCTCGTTCAACTGGACGGCTGGGAAGCGGTCAACGAACATCATCTGAAGAGGGTTTACAAGTTTCCGAACTTCCGCGGGGCGCAGGAGTTTGTCAGTCGCGTCGGCGAACTCGCCGAGGAGCAGGGTCACCATCCGGACATCTGCTTCGGCTGGGGCCGGGCCGAGATCACGATCTGGACCCACAAGATTGACGGCCTGACTGAAAGTGATTTCATCCTCGCGGCAAAGATCGACAGGCTCTGATAGCCAGACTCTCTGCGGCTCTATGTCACTTGTGGCTATGGTGTCGCAAGACTTTCGCGATAGATCGTTTCGGTTGCATCCACCATCCGCTCCAGACTGAAACGCTTCTGCGCCGCCTGGCGAGCGCACACACGAAGTTGACGCCGCATGGTCTCGTCCTCGAGCAAAGACATCACGGCCCTGGCCAGAGCTTCTATCCCTCCGATAGGCGCAAGCAAACCGGATTCTCCGTTTTGGATGATCTCTCTAGCGCCTTCAGTCTCAGTTGCAACCACGGCCGTGCCGCAAGCCATTGCTTCAACGATCGCCAAACCAAATGATTCGGTGTGCGACGCGGAGACAAGAACATCGAGCGCGCAATAGAACTGCGCAACGTCGGCAAGCCAGCCGACCAGATGAACGTGACCCCCGAGATCGAGTTTCGCGATTACGTCTTCCAGTGCGGCGCGATGTTCTCCGGTTCGCGAAGAATCCTTTCCGGCAATCAAGAAATGAACGTTGGGAAAGCGACGGGCGACAATTGCCGCCGCGCGCGCGAAGTCTTCGTGCCCTTTGAGCGATTTGATTTCGCCGACGGCGCCGACCAGTAAACAATCCGCCGGAATCTTCCAGCGTCGGCAAAACCCTATGCGATCGAATTGTGACCTTGCGTTCTCGAACCTCTGAACATCGATCCCATTCGGAACGACAACAATTCTCTCTCGAGGCACGAGCCCTTGTGCGCGGAGCTGACGTGCAACGGCTTCTGAAACGGCAATAACGCGTGCAGCGTGAGAGAGCGTTATTGAGTGGAGCCGATTGAGAGGAAAAAGCACGTGACGGGTGACTACCAGCCTGGCGCCAGGATTTCGCCGCACGGCGTATGAAGCGAGCGGGTAGTCGCGGGCCATGTGTGCGTGAACGATCTCAATCTCGTGTTTGCGAATGAAACGGGCGAGGCTGCGCGCACTGGGCGCGTCCAGGGCGTTTCGCAAGGGCAGGGTAGACATATTTTCGCGCGGCAGTCCGGTAAGCTCCGCTATTAGCGGGGAACCGGGCCGGACTACTGCAAACACTTTATGACCGCGAGTGACGAGCGCGTTGGCGAGGTCGGCCAGGTGTCTTTCTCCGCCGCCGAGTGTTTGAGCTGAGCTGATGTGGAGTATTTTCAAGAATGAATAAAGGTACCGCAGGAAAAGCTTAAGTATTCAAGATAGTTGGCGAGAGTTTTTGTCACTCGTGCGCACTTGTCACCGAGTGAGCCCGGTTAGAGAACGACAACTCTTTCCCGGCAGCATCTCTGCTCAACGTCTGCGTCTCAAAGATAGAGCTAACCAAAATGGCCTGTAGTAGAGCCCAAGAAGGTTTCGGCCAGCTCTTTGCCAGCTTATTTCAAAGACCTATTTCTGTACAGTTGAAGAGGTGGCGAGCCGCTATCTTGGGAAACTCGCGCTATAAAGGAGGTTAAGTAATCGCGGCTTCCTAAATAGGTGAAGAATGTTCCTCAAGCAAGATCGGCGTCACGCGATCCAAAATGTCAGCGCCGGTGTAAAGCTCTTGAAGATTGCATCAATGCGACCTTTTTCGTAATCCTCCGGCGTCACCAACTCGGACCAGCCTGTTAGCGAGAATGAACGGCGTGTGGGGGCGATGCTCTTTGATCCAGCGTGAGATTTGTAGACCACCGACGTCGGGCGGTGCGCCAGAAAAATGTCGGAGGTGGTTCAACGGAGCAAAAATCGGGTGTGCCCTGGTTTAAGGGCACACCCGACTGTCTTAGCGACCGCGTTATGCTGGGCCTCAGAACTTAAGACGAAGACCGAGCTGGATCTGACGCGGCGCACCTGGGCTGTTGGTCAGTAAGTAATTGCCGGCGGTATCGCGAATCGCCAGGAAGGTCGGATTAGACGCCGGGAGAACCTCGCCGGTATTCTCGTTGACGCCGGGGTTACCGTAGTTGGTCGCAGTCGTTGAAGCAAGTGTGACGTTCTTGAAGTTGAAGACATTGAAAACCTCAACGGACGGTGATATAGCAAATCTCTCGCGTATTTTGAAATTGCGCTGGAGGCGCAGATCAAAGAACCGCAGCGACTTGTTGCGATACGAGTTCCGTTTGCTGCTTACCCCTGGCGCGAGGTAGGGCCGATCATTGAAGTTGCCGGCATCCTGGTTCAAATCGCCAGTTGTAGCGCCGCCGCACGATGTCGTGGTACACCCCACTGTTTTGCCTTGAAGAGTGACCAGAGTTGAAAAATACCCATTGGCATTCGTTATGCCAGTCGGCAGGGCCAAACCCGTTGGCGCGACAATGCTGCTCACAGTCACATCGATCGGAGCGCCGGAAAGATATCGGCTGCTCATGCCCAACTCAAAGTCCCAGGGCAGATTAAGCACCGAGCTAAAAGCCACAACGTGCCGTCGATCATTAGCGCCATAATTGTATTCCGGGCCCAAATCGAAGGCGTTGTCATAGGAGGCGAAGCTGGCGTTGCGCTCGGTTGAATCGTTGTCGAGATTCCTCGAAAGCGTATAGAAGGCGTCGAACTGGCCGAACTTGCGGCGCAGCTGGGCGCGCAGCGTAAAGGCCTGGTATTGCGAGCGAGCTTGCGGATCACGCACCTGAACAAAGCCGGTGTTGCCGAACGTGGAGATTGGTCTGCTTTGGGCTCCTACCACCGTCGAAGAGACAATCCCGAAAAATGGTCGCTTGCTCACGTCCCCGGCGCGAACAATCGGCGTAGGAAGATCATAGTCGCGATTGAAGTTCAGGCGAGTCGTCCTGACGTAGTCATAGTTGGCGCCGACGACCAGGTTGCGCGCGACCTCGCGCTCGAAGCCTGCACCGAACTGCACTGAGCGCGGGTTCTTAAAATGTGCGCCACCGGCGATGACCTGAAGGCCATTCAGCACGTTGACGCTAGAGCCACCGGCTGCGGAGATATTCGCCAGAATCTGATTCACCTGAGCTACAGACAGGATTGGCAGGGCGTTGAGCGGAAAGTTATTCAGGTCAATGCCGATGGACTTGAATTGTTTATAGACTGTATTGAGGCTCGTTGGCAGACCCGTCGACGGCAAGGTCAATGTAACGTCGCCAAACGGTGTCCGGAAGTTATTTAACGGTGCGGCCAGGGTCAAGATGGGGGTGGAGGCATAATAGATGCCGCCGTAAGCGCGAATAACGCCTTTGCCGTTCTTCCAGGGATCCCAGGCAAAGCCGCCACGTGGCGCCCACTGATTGGTCTGGTTGGGAATCACGCGCGGATCGACAGGTCCGAGAGGCAAAGTCGCGTTGAGTACTGCATTAGTCGCCGTGGTATTACTGGTATCCGGCTGAGGCATTATCTGCGCCTCCCAACGGAGCCCAAAGTTGACCGTCAAGTTCGGACGCACACGCCACGAATCCTGTCCGTAGCCGGCGTACTGTGGCGATTTCAGTGTGAGTAGTCCATTGCCAATATTTCGGGCATACCGCACGTTCGTGTCGTCGAAGCGATTGGTTGGGTCGAGGATCGTGCCCGTGACATTGCCGTTAGCGGTGCCCGCTGTTGTATTGCCTCCAAGAGAAAGAATTCTAAGAACCTTAATGACTGAGGTCGCGTCAGTACCGAAACCGGAGAAGCTAAATTGACCGAACTGCCGGAAGGCAAAAACCTGGCTCGCCTTCGCGAAGTTGTACTCGCCTCCGACCTTAATGGTATGTGACCCACGAATCAGGGTCAGATTGTCGGCAAATTGCACGCGGTAGTCCGACTCGGTAGTCGGCAGGAAATTAACGGTGCCGAAATTCCCGTAGAGCGCTTGAATCAGCGGCGAGATTTCGTTCGCAAGACGCGGTCGATTCTCCTTCGAATACTGTTCGCGCATTTCGTTAATGGTCGTTGAGTTCAGGAACGTCGTCAACTGGCCCACAACAGTATCTGAATTATCACCCTCAGTGCCGTTGTTAGAGAGAGCGCTGTTGGTGGTCGGCGTCAATGACGTGCCGGCCGTAACTGCGTTGAGCGCGGTATTGACACTATGGTTGTAACGAATGTTGAACTGGTTCTTCTGGCTGATGTTGAAGTCATAGCGCATCAGAAAGACCTTGGCATCGTTAGTCTGCGCATAAGGACCTTCCCTGGCTAGCGAGAAGCTGAGCGCCTCATCGATTCCCGATGCAATTGTACCCGACAGGATGCCCGCCTGCCGCAAATTGTTCATGAGCACGGCGCGTGACTGGAGGAGTTTCTGTTGCTCGTAGGCAACGAAGAAAAACGATTTATCTTTACCGCCTACATAACTACGACCGCCTTCGCCGAACCGAGGTATCGGTAAAGGTCCTCCGACCGAGCCACCAAATTGCTGCTGCGTCGGTGCTCCGATTTGGCCGAAAGCATTTCTGGTGGCCAGATCCTTCGGACGATCAACGTAGAAGGCGGCGCCGTGAAAGTCATTCGTTCCGGACTTGGTTACGGCGTTCACAATGCCGCCGGTTGAGCGGCCAAATTCGGCGTTGTAGCCCGTTGAGACTACCTGGAACTCCTTGATCGCGCCCTGCGGAACGGTAAAGGCCTGATTGGAGCGCTCGCCACCGCGCAGACCACCGAAGAACGGATTGTTGTAGTCGGCGCCGTCTATCTGCACGTTACCATTGATGCCGCGCTGCCCAGCGAGTGAGATCTGCCCACGTATCGGATCGATCTGGGCTCCCGGCGTCGCCAGCACGAAATCCTGGAAGCGTCGTCCGTTAATCGGCCCACTGTTGATCGAGTTTTCGTTGATATTGGTCGTGGTCTGCACCTGCGTAGTTTCGACGCTGGAGCCGGCGCTAACAAGCACTGTCGCACTCACGCCCTGCACGCTCAGTGTGATGTCCGCGTTAAGAGCCGAACCGACCTCAACCTTGTAGCCGGTCTGCGTGAACTTGCCGAATCCCTGAGCAGTCACGTCGATCGTGTACTCGCCGGACGGCAAGCTCACCGCGCGAAATCCGCCTTGCTCATCGGTAGTCGCGGTTCGAGACAAACCAGTGGCTGGATTCGTCACCACGACTGTGGCTCCGGGCACAAGCTCACCGGACGGGTTCTTCACCGTACCGACGATCTGGCCGGTACTTGCCTGGGACTGCGCCATCGCAATGACGCTTAGAAAGAGCACCAAAAAGGCGATAAGAGAGAACTGAAGAATCTTCGACATACTCGCGAACTCCTTAGTTAGTAGGTTGAGAGTTGAAAATCTTTTGCGCAAGCAGAGCGCAGAACGACCGTCCCCCCGGGGTTTGAGAGCAATTTGAACTAAGTAACTCAAAAGGAAAGAAAAACGACAGCGATACCGCTTCTTGCGATGAACTTTCTATCACGCCCGGCATCATGCTGGCAAGTGAAATAGGAGTTAAAAACATGCTCGGCTGATACCCCAGTTGGTCCGGGGCGACCCGCGTGTACAAATCCACCAGTAGAGAGTCGCAAGATTTGTGCCGAAGCGTCAGCTTCAATCGCCGATTCTATTAAGAACTCTATTTCTCAATACTTAATCGCGAGCACAGGCTCTTGCAGCCTCTGTGCGGTGACTCAATATTTTGGATTTAATATGAAAATCACAATTGAGAACCCGTAAGAAAAACCTGGAAGGAGATTATCACCGTAGTCGCTGCTCTCTTTTGGTTACCAACTCTCAGGCTTCTGCTCTCACACTCGCTCGACAATGATTGCGATTCCCTGGCTGCCGCCGATGCACGCGGTTGCGAGACCATACCGTCCGCCGCGCCGATGCAACTCGTAGAGCAACGTCATAACGAGACGCGTGCCAGTTGCACCGAGCGGGTGTCCCAGCGCGATTGTTCCGCCGTTGACGTGTCGCTTCGTGTCTTGGCGATTATTCAATTTGGGCCCTGGCAGTTCGCCTCACTCTGCGAAACGATGATGCTCTCGATAGCGATGGAGCATTTCTTCGAGGAATCCTTCGTACGTGAAGGTCGCCAGGTCATATTCAGGCCTGAGTTTGTACAGGAGAGGCATTGCCACGCGCCACGCCATCCACTGCCGCGTCACGTCCTCGAGGTCCCAGCGGCGTCGCAGAAAAGTTTCAATTACTTCAATCTCAGATTCCGTCAAGCTGTTGAGACTGGCGGTAAATGGGACGCGTTTGAAAGAACGCCGCAGCGCCAGATCGGAGACTGGCGTCGCGAATACTTGAGCAAAAGCCGGCGCTTCTGCTTCGCGTTCACGCACGACGACAGTGCCGGCAAGCATATCGCCCACTCGCTGATCGCGCGAGCTGATAAAGACAGAAATCAAGCCAATTGAATAAAACGGCCAGGGCATTATATCGAAACTGCGCAGCAGATTTCGCACGGTTGCCTCAAAGAAAGTGATCGGGCGGCCGTCTTCGCGAATCACGCGCAGCTTTAACCAGCGCTTTCCCGGCGTCTGGCCGCTCCAGATCCACTCGAAGAAGGCGAAGTAACCCGAGATTAGCAGGAAGACGACGATGATCAGAACCGCATAGACCCACTTTGGCGCGTTCGTCAGTCGATTGCCGAAGCTCGAATAGTTGGCGACCACAGTGAACGCCAGGATCATCAGGAGAATTGTGAGAAGTTGAATCGCGTGATCGATCGCGCAGGCGAGAAAGCGGTTGCCGATGGACGCGAGCGCAAAGTGCAACGGCACGCGCTCTGGCGTTTCGATGACGAGGGTTTCTTCAGTGGCGATTGCAGCGGACAATGAACCCCAACTCCTGAGGAGTCTTACCAGTTAAGCGCATGTAAAGAGCATCGGCACAAAGTTCAATCTCATCATTCCATTGGATGGATCGATGAGGGCTTACGCGGACTCTCTTGAAGAAGTCATAGTCATCCCAAGCTTCGAAGACACCTTTACCAGCCAGATCTGATAAATCTACTTGGCCTTTCGCGCCATCAGCAAACTCCAGATAGATGCAGTGATTTGGAAGGGCGCGAACTAACACTGGTCGGATCGTATTCAACTCAGCCACTATAGCGGCGAAATGTTTATAGACCGAAGCGAGATAAGAGTACCAGCTCCGGCAGGAGCGAAATGTTCTTTCTCTGCCCGCCCATAAATGGGCTCAAAAGCTAAACAGATGGCTCTTGGGGCTATAAACATTTCGTGCCTACGGCACTGGCAACTTACACTCCACGAACGCGCAAAAAACGGCGGGGGCCGACCTGCGCGAGAATTTCCTCCCCAGGATTAATTGTAGCGATGATCTTCCCCTCATCAACTTGCAAAACGGCTTCGTCGCCGCTGTTGATCCTCACAACGACGCCTACATCTGTGTAGTGCGTGCCGCCTATACGCACACCCCCCTGCTTGATCAACTGTCGTGCTTCGTTGACTGACGATGCAAGCCCGATTCGGACAAGGAAGCGTGGTAGAGGCCATACGCCCGGCTCAACCTCGCACGCGTCTATGTCCTTTGGAGCCTCCTTGTGCTTAAAGATTCGATTGAACTCTTCCTCTGCGCGCTCTGCGTCGGCGGCAGAATGGAAGTCTGCAATGATGCGTTTCGCGAGTTCTACTTTGATATCGCGCGGATTGCGCTCGCCACTCTCGGCGGCGTGACGCAATAGAGCGATCTGATCGAGCGTCAAATCGGTGCACAGCTCGTAATAACGCCACATCAAATCGTCCGAAATCGACATTACCTTTCCAAAGATCTCCTGCGGTGGTTCGCTGATGCCGATGTAGTTGTCCAGGCTCTTGGACATTTTTTGCACGCCGTCTGTTCCCTCAAGTAAAGGCGTGATGACGGCAATCTGCGACTCCTGGCCGTACTCGCGTTGCAGACTGCGGCCCATCAGCAGATTAAACTTTTGATCCGTGCCCCCAAGTTCGACGTCCGCTTCGAGCGCGACCGAATCGTAAGCCATCACTAACGGATACATAACCTCGTGCAAGGCCAGTGGCCGGTTTTCTTCCAGTCGCTGATGAAAATCGTCGCGCTCGAGAATCTGCCTGACGGTCACGTGCGATGCCAGACTCAGGAAGCCGGCGGAGCCAAGTTGATCCATCCAACGCGAATTGAAATCGATCACCGTTTTTTCTGGATCGAGCAGTTTGAAGATCTGCTGTTTGTAAGTTTCGGCATTCGCATTAATCTCCTCGCGCGAGAGTTGTGGCCTCGTCGCGCTCTTGCCTGAAGGATCGCCAATCAGGCCCGTAAAATCTCCGATTAGAAAAATCGCCGTGTGGCCCAGCTCCTGAAACGCGCGGAGTTTGCGAATCACAACTGTGTGGCCCAGGTGAATGTCGGGCGCGGTCGGATCGGCGCCGAGTTTCACGCGCAGCGGCTTGCCGGTGCGCGCGGAGCTTGCCAGCTTCGCGCGCAGTTCGTCCTCACGAATGATCTCGACTGCGCCTTTGCGCAGGTACGCAAGTTGTTCGTCGATGGTCATGAGCTAATTCTTGCGTAAAACGTGCCGCCCGACAACCTCGCACTTACCGCTGACAACCAGCGCCACAGCTTCGGCGTAAAGTACATGCTCTTGCTCGAGGATTCGAGTGGAAAGAGTTTCTTCTGTGTCGTCGTCCAGAACCGGCACAACTCGTTGCGCAATGATTGGTCCGCCATCGAGTGTTTCGTCAACGAAGTGAACCGTGCAGCCGCTCCACTTAACGCCGTGTGCCAGAGCCTGTCTTTGTGCATCCAGGCCGGGAAAGCACGGCAGCAAACTGGGATGAATATTCAGAATGCGATTGCGATACGCTTGAACGAAGTAAGGCGACAGCAGGCGCATGTAGCCCGCGAGACAGACGAGATCAACTTCATGCGCCTTCAAAGCGGAAACGATCTCGCGATCGTGCTCTTCACGGCGACGGCCAAACCGCTCGATGACGAGCGTCTGCAAGCCGCACTCTTTCGCGCGCACCAGACCCGCGGCATCCGGCTGGTCACTGATTACGACAGCAATCTGCGACTTGGGAATGCGATCTTCGCGCGTCGCGTCGGCAAGCGCGATCATGTTCGAACCGCGGCCGGAGATCAGAATGCCAAGGCGAACGTCTTCTTTGTTAGAGTTGAGACGCATCGTTGATGAGGTTTCTAAATGATCGAAACATCTCGATTGCCTTTAACCACGCTTCCGATCTGATAGCACTTCTCACCGCGCTGGCTCAGGTGCAGGTTTATCAGCGGAGTATCAGCTGCCTCGCAAATGATCACCATTCCGACACCCATGTTAAGGGTGCGATACATCTCCGCTTCCAACACGTTCCCAATTTGCTGCATCAGGGTGAAGATCGGCAGCACTGGCCAACTGCCCTTGTCGATCCTGACGCCGGTGCCTTCGGGCAAGATGCGCGGAATGTTGTCGACGAGTCCGCCGCCCGTGATGTGCGCCAGGCCTTTGATGATTCCTAAATCCAGTAAACCTTCAAGCGGACGAAGATAACTGACGTGCGGTTCGAGCAGCGCTTGCGCAACGGTTAAGCCAACCTCATCGAGCTTTTTGTTCACGCTGAAGCCTGCAACTTCGAAGAAGAGTTTGCGGGCGAGTGAATAGCCGTTTGTGTGCAGCCCGACTGAAGGGAGCGCGAGCACGACATCGCCGGCAACGATGCGTTTACCGTCAAGCACTTTTTCGCGATCGACCACGCCGACGATGAAACCCGCCACGTCGTATTCACCGTCAGCATAGAAGCCCGGCATCTCAGCAGTTTCACCGCCGAGCAAAACACAGCCGTTCTCGCGACAACCATTCGCAATCCCTTCGACAATGCCGCCCACTGTTTCCGTAGAAAGTTTTCCCGTCGCGATGTAATCGAGAAAGAAAAGCGGTCGCGCGCCCTGGACGAGAATGTCGTTGACGCAATGATTGACCAGGTCGCGACCGATGGTGTTGTGAACACCGGTCGCAAAAGCGATCTTCAATTTCGTTCCGACGCCATCAGCCGACGCCACCAGCACAGGCTGGCGTATTTCGGGAAACGCGCCGTCAAACATCCCGCCGAAGCTGCCTATTTCTGAGAGCGTTCGCTCGTTGAAGGTGCGGCGCGCCAGCTCTTTGATCTTATTTGTGGCCCGAGTCGCGACGTCGATATCAACGCCTGCGTCGCTGTACTTAATAGGCTTCGTCGTCAACTGGATGCTCCTCGAAGCATTGCGGCTATGCCGCAAGACCTTACCCCTGCTATTTCTGCTTCACCTTTGGCGGCGGGCCAAAATCGCCGTAAGCGATAAAGCCCGAACGCGATGAATCATCTTTCTGCGCTCCGCGTCCTGTCCAGACGTCGCTTTTTGCTTCTCTTGCAGTCTTAATCTCGTAGAGCTTGTCGCCTTTCAACTTTCCGTTTGTGGTCACGGTGATCTCGCCCTGCAGATCCGTGCGATAGACTTTCACGTTTGCTTTCTTCAGTCGATCGAGAACAGCTTGCGCCGGATGTCCGTAACGATTCCACTCTCCGTCAGAAATAATCGCGACCTCAGGCTGGACGCGTTTGAGGAAATCGGCAGAGGTCGCGTATTTCGATCCGTGATGCGCCGCTTTGAGAATCCTTGCCTTCAATTCGATGTCTTTGCTAAGCATGCGCTGCTCCGTCTGTTCCTCAGCATCGCCGGGGAGGAGCATCGAGAAGTCGCCATAGTCCAGACGCATCACAACCGAGTTCGCGTTCGGCTCGTTGCCGCCCGTCTTCAATTGCTCTTTCGTGAAATAAGGTTGCGTCGGACCAAGAATCGTCAGCCGCGCGCCGCCGCCCAGATCGTATTTCTTTCCGGGCTCTGCTTTTTCGTAAGTACCGCCACTCTGTTTCAAAGCGTCTTCGTAATCATCGTAGAAGGTGGTTACCGTCGGCTTCTTAACGATCTTTTTGTTTGGCGCGACCTTGTTCGAAGAACTAACTGGCCCTGTCGCCTTAACTCCTACTGTAGCCGGCGCTGCTGGCCCAAGACCGTTATCGATCACGTTAAGAACTTTGACTCCTTTGATCACTGCTGCCGCACCGCCAAGATGGTCCGGGTGCGGATGCGTGGCGATGAAATAATCGAGTTGCTGAACCTTGTAGCGCTTCAAGGCATCGAGCACAACTTTGCTTTTGGTCGTATCGCCCGCATCAATCAAAACATTTTTGCCGGTGGGCGAGATGATCAAGATCGAATCCCCATCGATCGGGCCTACATCAAGAATGTGAACCTGAAGTTCTCCAGACGGCGGCGGTGGCTTGGTTCTCCACCAAGGCAAGACGTACTTGTAACCGACAAACGCAGCCGCGCCCAAAACGATTGCCAGCACTGCCAGCGCGCATCCACATCCCTTTGTGGCTCGACCCACTACAAGACACCCCTAATGAAAACTTTGGAAGACTTGGAGAACTGGAGAGCCATTCATCCTTCACCAAACGTAACCGACTCGTGCTCGCGCGACCAACAGGTTTCGGCGTCTTCCGTGATGCGCGTCGGGTAGCGTTCGTTCCAGCAGGCGACGCACGCCTCACTGGCAGGAATGCCCGTCGCGGCCATCAGGCCTTCAAGCGAAAGGTAACCGAGCGTATCAGCATCGATGAACTTGCGAATCTCTTCTACGGACATTTGCGCCGCGATCAAGTCTGCTTTGTTTGGCGTGTCGACTCCGTAATAGCACGGACTTACAGTCGGCGGGCAACTGATGCGCACATGGATCTCCTTCGCTCCGGCTTCGCGCACCATGCGCACGATCTTCTTCGAAGTGGTGCCGCGCACGATCGAATCATCGATCAATACAACGCGTTTGCCTTCGATCAGATCGCGCACCGGATTGAGTTTAATACGCACGCCGAATGACCGTATGGATTGCCTCGGCTCGATGAACGTGCGACCGACATAATGATTGCGCACCAAACCAAACCGAAAACTGATTCCGCTTTGCGCCGAATAACCAATGGCCGCTACTGTGCCTGAGTCGGGGACGGGCACGACGATGTCTGCGTCGGCCGGTTGTTCGATCGCCAATTGCTGGCCCAGCTTGTGCCGGGATTCATTCACTGAATGACCAAAGACTAGTGAATCGGGACGCGCGAAGTAGACGTGCTCGAACGTGCACATCGAGTGGGGTTGTGTAGGCAACGGATGTGAAGAGCGCAATCCGTCTTCATTGATCACGATCATTTCGCCGGGCTCGACGTCGCGAACGTACTGCGCTTCGATCAGATCGAACGCGCAGGTCTCTGACGCGACCACCCATGCATCACCGAGCCGACCGAGCGCCAGCGGACGAAAACCACGAGGATCGCGAATCGCAATCAATTCCGGCGGGGTTAGAAAGAGCATCGAGAACGCGCCTTCTGTCTCGCGCAAGACTTCCGGAATCGCTTCGGCAACCGAGGCCGCGCGCGAACGCGCGACGCCATGCAGCACAACTTCCGTATCCGAAGTTGACGAAAAGATTGCGCCCTCGCGTTCCAGTTTTCGCCGCTCTTCATTAGCAAAAGGAAGATTGCCATTGTGACAGACGGCTATCTGCCCGTGCTGACAGGTTACAAGGAACGGCTGTGCTTCCCGGATCGATACTTCGCCGGCAGTTGAATAGCGAACGTGCCCGATCGCGTTCGAACCAACTAAACGATCCAGCCGCGATTGATCGAAAGCCTCCGACACGTGGCCCATCGCGCGTTCCAGACGCAACTCCCGGCCATCCGACGTAACTATGCCGCATGATTCCTGGCCGCGATGCTGCAACGCATACAGACCGAGATACGCAAGACGCGCCGCGTCCGTGTGGCCGTAGATCCCGAAGACGCCGCACTCTTCGTGAAACTTGTCCAACATCAATTCGGTCAAAGTTGTTTCCCGCACTTCGTGTTGCTCGTTTGAACACTAAGATTACTGCGCATCGCAATTGCTTTCAACCCTCAGCGCGTTTCATTATTTCGGATACGCGAGCGGTTCCGGTATCATGTGCGGACAAAATGGGTGGGTTTGCAACCCCTCTCTGCACGCCCGCATCTTGATTCGGTGGAGGATGAATCAATGAGGAAGCTCCTGGCTTTAGTCTTCGTGTTGAGTTCGATCGTGATTGTTGGCGCGGCTGCCGTCAGTCGCTCTTCGCCGATCCTGATTACCGAAAGTAGTGCCGCGAGAACCGCGGCGGCAATCTTCGCAAAAGAGTGTGCGACCTGTCACGGCAAGGATGGGCAGGCAAAAACCTTTAAGGCGAAATTCAATCATGCGCGCAACTTGACGGAAGCTCAGTGGCAGAACAGCGTCAGCGACGAACGCATCTTCAACTCGATAAACAACGGCAAGGGAAAGAAAATGCCCGCGTTTGGCAAAAAGTTGTCCGAGGAAGAGATCAACTCGCTCGTTCCATACGTTCGCGGTCTTAAGAAGTAAGTGACGCGTCTCTTAGACTAGCGTTCTGTTTAAGAATAGCAGAGGCGGTTTCCTGAAATGGTTCGGCACGGCACTGTGAATTCTAATTAAAGATGTCTGAGATTTCTCGAGATCACCAGCCGTCTTCAGACGGCTTCCCCGAAGGGTTATTAGACCAGCGCTTTAAGCGCTGGGTTAGCCGCGCCGACAGATTAGTAGCGTGCTTCAGCTCGCTTCCAATCCGCCGTCTTAGCTCCCAGGCTAAAGCTTACAAGAGAAAGCCCGCTTAAGTAAGCGGGCTGCGTAAGTTCTTTTGTGCACCTTAACCCGGCCGTCAAACGACCGGTCTAGTAACCCGACGGGCAACCCGCGTGAACGCGGCTGGAATTGTTAGACTGTTTCCGCCAAGATCTAATGCAAGAGTCGCAGCGCATCACCTATCACCTTCTTGCCATCATCCTGCGGGCGGCCTTGGTAATCGCGCTCGTCGGCGCTGGTTGGCTTGTCTACAGGAATCTGCCCAATGACGGCGCCGGTAATGCCGCAACGGGCTTTAGTCAAACGACCGTAGAGATCGTTCTGCGGCCTTCACCTGAAATGGAAGCCTCCGCTCTGGACGTTCCCATCGAGATCTCTCCCGTGGATCTTGTTTCCGTCAAACAGGAGTATCAGGCAGAGCCGCACACCGGCAAACGCTTTGAGGAATTTCGAAACGAGCGCATGCAGGGCCGCTCTCTGATTACTACCCGACTCAACAAAAAGGGCCAGGCTTCCGTTACCATTCCGCCGGGCGATTGGTGGGTCCATGCCATTCTGTCCGGAGATGAGGATCTGGAATGGCGCCTGCACATAACGATTACCGGCTACAAACAGACCATCGAGCTGACGCCTCAGAATGCGTATACACGATCGAAGAGTTTTTGATTAGTCCGACCTGTTGTACTGTTTCGAACGTTTAGAGGCGGGCGTTGCCCGCTGGCTCAATGTTGGATTCTGCAATAGTCTGTATTTTCATCCTGATTGGGGCCGGCGGGCAACGCCCGCCTCTAAACCGGTCGGTTGATGGCGATCAAGATGGAAGCCTTACGTGTTGAGAAGAACCGCATTGCCGTCCGCGAGGTGGAACAGCCAAAGCGTGACGACGAGGCGCTCGTGCGCGTCATCCTCTCCGGCATCTGCAACACCGATCTCGAAATCGCGCGCGGCTACGCCGGCTTTCGCGGCACCATCGGGCACGAATTCGTCGGCGTGATTGAAAGCATGCCCAACTCCGGGGCAGAAGCCCGACCCCGGGTTCCCCAGCCGAGCAGCTCGGCTGGGGTGGGACGGTTAGGGAGGGCTAGATCGGATTCTGAGCCCTCCCTGACGGGCGGGCTTCTGCAAGTCGGTCAGCGTGTTGTCGGCGAGATCAATGCCGGCTGTGGCAATTGCGATCTCTGTCGCGCAGGCGATCCGCGCCACTGCCCCCGCCGCACCGTGCTCGGCATCGTTGGACGGGATGGCGCGCACGCCGAGTATTTGCGTCTGCCGGTGCAAAATCTTTTGCCCGTGCCCGCGAAGATTGCCGACGAGCACGCAGTCTTTACGGAACCACTAGCCGCCGCCTGGGGCATCACGGAACGCGCCTCGATCACCAGCGACACCCGCGTGGCCGTGATTGGCGACGGCAAACTCGGTCTGCTTTGCGCGCAGGCGCTGGCGTTGACCGGTGCGCCGCTTTTGCTGGTCGGCAAACACCCGGAGAAACTGCGCATCGCCGAGCGCCGCGGCATCGAGACTGAGAACGTCAAGAGAGCAGAGAAACGAACGCGTGAATTTGATGTCGTCGTCGAAGCGTCCGGTGTTGCGCCCGGCTTTGCGCTAGCGCTCAACCTGCTACGACCGCGGGGCACACTCGTGTTGAAATCAACCTTTCATGGCGCGAGTGAGATAGACACCGCCCGCCTCGTCGTGGACGAAATCAGCATCGTCGGCTCGCGCTGTGGCCGCTTCGAACCCGCCCTCGACCTGCTCAAGAAAAGCGCCATCGAACTCGACAGCATGATCAGTGAAGAATATCCCTTGGCTAAAGGCGTCCTCGCCATGGACCGCGCAAGCAAGAAGGGCATCCTTAAGGTTCTCCTCCGACCCTGAAGAACGGTTGGTAGTAGGCAGTGGGAGCTGCACTTTGATCAAAAAGAGATGCTGAGCCCTGCCTCGCGGCCGGCTACTGCCCCTGCCAACTCCCACGGCCCCTGATTCTTTGCCCCCTGCTCTGGCTTTCGGCTATACTCTGAATCCTCTCTTGCGAGAAAATGGCTAAGAGCAAAGCGCAAAAAGCCAAGAGGCAAGGAGCGAAGAGCTAAGAGCCAAAGAGGATTAAGTTTTTACCGAAGGTGGTGAGTTATGTTCAAGCTTCCCGAAAGTAAGACAACGGTTGACGAGCGGGCGATTTTGCGAAAGCTGCGCGTCTGGATTGTGGCGCTGGCGGTCGCGTGCCTGGTGGCGGGCGCTGGGATAGGCGCGATGCTTTCCGGCCGGCCGACGGTGGCACAGAACGAGGCAGCCCAGATTGCGCGCGCGCCCGAGGCTTTGTCGGCCTCATTTGCCGAGATTGCCAAACGCGTCGAGCCGGCGGTCGTCAACATCGAGACGACGCAAGCGGCCCCCGAGATCGCAGACAAAGGCGACGAGGATGGAGTCACGCCGTCCAATCCCTTGTTCGACATGTTTCGCCGGCAACAGCGTCGTCCATCGCACGGCGTCGGCAGCGGCTTCATCGTCGATCCCAAAGGTTACCTGCTCACCAACTATCATGTTGTCCAGGACGCATCGCGAATCACCGTCGGGTTGCTGTCGGGTGAAAAATTGCGCGGCAAGGTGGTCGGCTTTGATGAAGAGACAGACGTCGCGGTCGTGAAGATTGAAGCGTCACACGATCTGCCGATTCTGAAACTGGGCGACTCGAACGCAGCGCAAGTCGGCGATTGGGTATTGGCCATTGGATCGCCGTTTGGGCTAGACCAGACGGTGACCGCCGGCATCATTTCCAAGAAGGAACGCGATACGCCGCCGTTCTTCAATGCCTTCCAGCGATTCCTACAGACCGACGCAGCCATCAACCGCGGCAACAGCGGCGGCCCGTTGGTGAACATGCGTGGCGAAGCGATCGGCATGAACTCGCAGATTGCCACTTCAACCGGCGACTATAACGGCATCGGTTTCGCGTTGCCGGCCACTGAGACTGACTACGTTTACAAACAGATTGTGTCGGCTGGTAAAGTGCGCCGCGGCTTTCTCGGGATAACGCTGGAATCCGTCAAGGAGGAGTTCGCGAAAGTCTATGGACTCCCCGAGGCCAAAGGCGCGATCGTGATGGACGTCCAAGCTACACGCGAAGGACAACCGACGCCCGCGGCCAAAGCGGGGTTGCAGTCGGGCGACATCATCACTGAATTCAACGGGCAACAGGTGATCAGCTCGCAGGATCTGATCCTGAAGGTCGCGGGTACTCCCGTGGGCCAATCGGCAACCTTGACCTTCTTGCGCGATGCTGACGGCAAACTCGACAAGCACACTGCGACTGTCGTGCTGGCCGAGCGACCTCAGCTTCCAACCGCGACGCTGCAACCTGATGCTCCTTCAAAGGACAAAGACTCGGCGCCGAAAGCGACGGTACTAAAGTTAGGGATGACCTTGACAGAGTTGACGCCACAGTTGGTGACGGAAAAACATCTGGCGGGAGTGCGCGGACTTTACCTGAAGGATCTCGATCCGAATGGAGTCGCCGCCGAGGTGCGATCCAATCAAGGAGGACCAGCCTTGGTTGAAGGCGATGTGATTACGCGAATCAATCGCGTGCCGGTGACGACGCTGGCCGATTTCCAACGCGTGCTGGGCGGACTCAAAGCTGGCGACCCAGTGGTCCTGAACGTTTCCCGTTACAACAGACAAACTGATCGCGTCGGGCAGCAGATCGTGCAGTTTACTTACCAGTAAGTCAGTTTCGGGTTTCGAGTTTCGGGTTTCGAGTTGGCATAAGAACCCGGAACTCGAAACTCCGAACTCGAAACTTCATTATGGCCCAAGCAAAAAGAGCGCTGAACAAAAGCAAAAAGAAACAGAAAGGTCCGCAACCGGTAGCTCCACGCCCCACGGTAAAGACTTATCACAACTACATCGGTGGCAAGTGGGTGCCGAGCGCTTCCGGCGAGACGTTTGAGAATATTAATCCGGCCGACACTCGCGACGTTGTCGGCCGGTTTTCACTTTCAACCAATGAAGACATCTATGCCGCGGTCAACGCCGCGCAGGAGGCGTTCAATCGCTGGCGCCGCACGCCCGCGCCGCGTCGTGCCGAGATTCTGTTTCGGCTCGGTGAGATCCTGATCCGCAACAAAGAGAGTTTCGCGGCGGACATGACCCGTGAAATGGGAAAGGTCTTGAAGGAGACGGGCGGCGACGTTCAAGAAGCAATCGACTGCACCTACTACACCGCCGGAGAAGGCCGTCGTCTCCACGGCTTCACGACGCCGGCAGAGATGCCTGACAAGTTTGCGATGTGCGTGCGCCAACCGGTCGGCTTGTGCGGACTGATCACACCGTGGAACTTTCCGATGGCGATTCCTTCGTGGAAGTTGATCCCCGCACTCGTCTGCGGCAACACCGTCGTCATCAAACCTGCTGAAGACACTCCGCTTTCAACTTACAACCTGGTCAAAGCGTGCGAAGAGGCAGGAATTCCGCCGGGCGTGGTCAACCTCGTAACAGGTCATGGTTCGAATATCGGCCCGGCAATTACAAACCATCCGGCGCTGCGTTTGGTCTCGTTTACAGGTTCGACTGAAACAGGCCGCCTGGTTGCTTCGGCGTGCGCGGAACGCAACGGCATCTGCTCGCTCGAGATGGGCGGCAAGAACGTCATCATGGTGCTAGAGGACGCCGATATCGATCTCGCGATCGAAGGCGCGCTCTGGGGCGCGTTCGGCACTTCCGGACAACGTTGCACCGCTTCATCGCGTTTGGTAGTTCACAAGAAAGTCTACAAACGGTTCGCGAACAAACTGGTCGAGCGTGCTGAAGTCTTGCGTGTGGGCAACGGCGCGGATCCGAAGACCGACATGGGGCCGGTGATTAATGCCGACGCCGTCGAGAAGATCATGAGTTACATCGATATTGGCCAACACGAAGACGGCGCAACGCTCGCCTGCGGCGGCAGGCATTTGACCCGCGGCGATTATGCGCACGGCTACTTCATTCAGCCGACAGTCTTCACCGATGTAGCTCCAGACATGCGTATTGCTCAGGAAGAGATCTTCGGGCCGGTCACGGCAGTTATTCCGGCGAACTCTCTGGAAAACGCGATCGAAATCGCGAACGGCGTGCGCTATGGATTATCCGCGTCGATCTACACGCAGGATGTGAACCGCGCCTTCCAGGCGATGAACGAGTCGTACACCGGCATCTTCTATGTCAACGCTTCAACCATAGGCGCCGAAGTGCATCTGCCTTTTGGCGGCACGAAAGGCACCGGCAACGGCCACCGCGAAGCCGGCACGCAGGTGCTGGACATCTTCTCGGAATGGAAGTCGATCTACGTTGACTACAGCGGAAAACTCCAACGCGCGCAGATTGATGAAGTCGAGGTCTAGAGACTAGCGGGAGCGGAAACAGGGATCGACTTTTTTTGGTTGTACGCTTCTACCCCGGCCGCAAGAATCTTCATTGCCCGCGCCAGGTCATCGCAGTTGAGTACGTAGGCAATGCGGACCTCGTCCTTGCCCTTGCCCGGGGTCGCGTAGAATCCGTCTGCCGGCGCGACCATCACGGTCTCATTGTCGAGCTGGAACTCTTCAAGCATGAAGATGGCGAATTCCTCGCCGTCGCGAATCGGCAACTTGGCAACAACGTAGAATGCGCCCCCCGGCTTGCGGCAGACCGCGCCCGGTATCTTCGCGATCGCATCGCATACCAGGTCTCTCCGGCCCTGGTACTCGCGCCGCATTTCGGTGAAGTAGCTGTCCGGCACCCTCACCGCCGCCATCGCCGCCAACTGGTCAACTGTCGGCGGACAAAGCCGGGCCTGGCCGAACTTCAGTACCGCGGCCACCAGTTCGGCGTTCCGGCTGACAAGGCAGCCCACCCGTGCCCCGCACGCACTGTACCGCTTGGACACGCTGTCGACCAGTATCGCCCGGTCTTCGATTCCGGCCAGATTGAGGACGCTCGTGTGCTCGGTGTCGTCCTCGTAGATGAACTCGCGGTACGCCTCGTCGCCGATGAGGTAGAGTCCGTGCTCGACGCACAAACCCTCGAGCATCTCCAGTTCCAGTCGGGTGTAAACCGCGCCGGTCGGGTTGCCCGGATTGGAATAGATGATTGCCCTGGTCCTGCTAGTGATGGCCCGTTCGAACTCGGCTTTGGGCGGCAGGGCAAAGCCGGTTTCCGCCAGACAGGTCACCGGGACGAGCTTGACGCAGGCGGTTGCCGCGAATCCCGAATAGTTGGTATAGAACGGTTCAGGCACGATGACCTCGTCGCCGGTGTCGGCCACCGCGTCCAGCGCGAACAATATCGCCTCGCTGCCGCCGGTCGTAACCAGAATGTCCTGGGCCCGCACTTTTATTCCCACGCGGCCATAGTACTGAACCAGCGCGTCAATGTAGTCCTTCAAGCCCTGTGACGGCCCGTAGGAAAGCACCTTGATATTGACGTTCCGGTATCCGTTCATCATCTCGGCCGGGGTCTCGATATCCGGCTGGCCGATGTTCAGGTGATAGACCTTGATGCCGCGGGCCTTGGCCCGGTCGGCATACGGCACCAGCCGTCGAATCGGAGAAGCCGGCATCTCAGTCGCCCGGCTGGAAAGTCTGACTTTGCTCAATGCGACTCCTCTCACGTTCGCTCTACGACTCACCCCTCGTGCCCGACGCCCGGAATCTCAGGCGTCAAGCGTCTAGCGTAACCCCGAATCCGAGTTATTGCTCGGCAAAACTGCCCACCGAATATACCAGAGCTTCCCGTTCGCGCAAGCGCTGAAACAGCCTCGATGAAACGCCTCCACCTAGCGCCATGTTGAGCAGCGACAGCGCATCGCGCCTCGGGTCTGCTCCCGGCGCCGCCGCTCCCAGATTGGTTACGCACAGCATGCTCAAAGACGTAACCGAAGGGCGTCGTCGTCGATGTCGCGGTCGATCAATGCGGCTGCATCGAAACTACGAATCCGACGACACATTCAAATCCGACTTTTTACGAAGGAGTACACCATTATTGCGTCGCCAACATGCGTGGCGCTGTCCCGCGCACTTCAACCTTCGCGCTCACGAAGTCCTAAGAGCAAATTCGGCGATCGGTAATGCAAGTTGTTCGCCTGCATACAGCTCGCCGTATTATTTCCGTTTAAGGTGGGATTTGTGCGCAGAACTGCGAGCCTTCACACTGGTTGGGGCAACAAACTCTCGAGACGGGCGACCAGATCTTCCGGCGAGATCGGTTTTAAGAGATAAACATCTGCCTGGCGATCCTCCGGCCGCGATTCCTTTTGCTCCAGCGCGCTCAATAACACGATTGGCAGATGCGAGAGCTGGGGCGTGTTTCGCACAAAGCGGCACAGTTCGTAACCGTTCAGGTTCGGCATGATGGCGTCAGTCACGATGATGTCAACCTTCGCTGTTAGCGTCACGCGCATCGCTTCCAATCCATCCGCGGCGGCCAACACATTGTAACCCGCCCGCCGCAAAACTACTTCAAGATAGCGTCGGAGCGAACGATCATCCTCCGCCAGCAGAACACATCGTTGTTTCTTAAACGTCTGTGCCGCCGAGATGGACGCGTTGTTTGATTCCCTGGTGTTGAAATCTTCTTGCGTGATCATTCGTGCGCGGGATTCTTTCTGAGGCCTGTGAGGGTCTCGCTTTCGGAGTATCCGGCAAGCCGGCCGCACGTAAACAGACTATCGTCTGGAGACTTGGATTGTCAATGTTTTTCACATTTTTGTGGTACGCAAGTGTTCACTTCGCGAAGCTGGATAGGCGCAGCGATCCACATCAGCTCTTAACTAACCTTCAGTCTGGCGCGCGCAGTTTTTGCCATAGGCCGAGCGACCAGGTCCCAAACATTGCTCCCAACCAGAAGAGGGCCGCGGCCGCTAACATCAACAGGAAATATTGAATGACGAACACGTAGCGTCGCTCAGTATGTAAGGCTGATTGGACGCAACAGTAGTAGATAGGAACGACGAGCAGGACGGCGATAACCCTGCTCTGACGCCGGTGAGCCAGCAGCACCAGGCCGATGATGGCGAATGGCAGCACCCAGGCAGTCAAATAGAATCTCTGCACGGTGCGAACCAGGAACCTGGGGAGCCGCGTCCACAAATAATTTGCCGGCCCCAGCTCGAACAGATCTATGCGCCCGATGTTTGCTATTGGCCGTATTGGCGTCGACGCACCGTTGCTGAATTTCAACTGGACACGCGAGGCCGGTCCGCTAACGAAGCCCATCTTCAGCGCGTTCAGTGGCTGCTCCTGTGGGGGCGTGCCTTCGACGAGATCCAGGACCGTTGAGACAAGAGCATCCCCGCTGTCTGCGTCTGCCACTGTGACAAACATCCGCCCCTCCTGAAGCTGTAGCGGAAAGCTGAAAACGTAATCGGTATTTCGTCGTACGGTAACCGGCGAGGTGACCATCTGGTCTCCGGATTTCGAGTCATCGGCGACAAGCTTGAACGCTTGTCCGTCGCCGGTGAGCGTACCGCGGGCTTGCGTCGAAGCAACCGCGCCTTCTTCAATCAACGCTCCTGGAGATCGGGACCAGACAGGCTGCGCTCGCTCCGTGCCTTCCAGTGAATGGGTGACAGGCGGATAACGTGAGGCTATCGGGACCCTGGCAAGCCGAAAGAACGTTCCGGCGCGCCTAAACATCACTCCGAGATACCATGCCGGGTGCGCACGAATAACCGCCAGACCGCGAGCTACACGCATGCGGTCACGTTCGATACCGTCTGCGCCAAAAAGCGAGGGCGCGTAGTCAGGCCGGCCGTGCGCTTCTGCCTCCTGGCGAACGATGCCCAAATCTGTTTTCGGAATTCCAAACCGCCCTTCCTGATCGTACTCGGCGATTCCCTCGAGCAGCTTTTGCCCGGCGCCGAGCGAAAGCGGAATGAAATGTCTGTAGACAAGATAGTTTCTGATCGTCAAGGGTGAAATAACTACCAGCGTGGCGGCGACGAGTGTCGTGGAAAAGCGCAGCCGTCGACCGCGCTTGAACAGTATCGGAATAACAGCCACCAGAAAAGGGGCAAGCAACAAGGCGTTGGCTCTCAACCAACACGAGATTCCCACACAGACGCCGCTGCTGACGATCGTTAATAGTCGAGGCCGCCTCGAGGCTCGAACCAGAAAGTAAACGGCGAGAAGGATTGGCAAGACGGCCAGGGAGTCAGGTAACAGGACCACTGAGTAGTAGGCTAACTGTGGGGAGAACGCAGTGAGCAGTCCCGCGATTATTGCCGCGCCGAGTGGCAGCATTTCATAAACAAGCAGGAACACAATGACCGCGGCGGCTGAGTCGGCGATCATTTGAGTGAATTGAATGAGCGAATCCGAATCTCCCTCAAGCTTAATTAACAGCGCCAACAAAATGGAATAGCCGGGTGGGTGGCTCAGGTGATTGAGATTACTTGCATAAGCTTTGAAGTCGCCGCTGGCGAGCTCCTGCGCTCCCGTTCGGTATTCATCGGTCACATAAGTTTCCAGCTTTTTTACGTCAAAGCGGTTGTCTTGCCAGCTCAAGAGCCGAACAGCAAAGGCAATAATGAAGATGGAAACGCTGAGAATAACGATCGATCGTGTCAACGTTTTCCGAGGATGAGAGTCAGCCGGATTCCCAGAGCTTTGAAAACCCCACGTTACCGACCGGTCAAGTAAACGCATGATGCATGTGCTCGGCTAGTTCGTCCTATTTCCGATCGATAAAGGCGCGCAACCACAGCTCGAACGTCAGCAGTTGAAAGACCTGTAGATTGTAATCTTCACGGCCTGACAGGTTCGCGGCAATGATGTGCGCCACTTCCGCCGAACGGAAAAGACCGCGCCGGGTGACTGACTCTTCAGAAAGTAAGTCATCGACGAGTGGGCGCAACGGCCCGCGCAACCACGACCGTACGGGCGCGCCAAAGCCGGCTTTCTTTCGCCAGATGACCTCGCGCGGCAAGAGCTTTTCGAGGGCGCGTTTCAGAATGTACTTGCGTTTGAAACCATGCAACTTCAATTCAGTCGGCAGGCGCGCGGCCATCTCGATCATCTCATGGTTGAGGAATGGAACACGCACTTCCAGATTAGCCGCCATCGATGTCTTGTCCGTAGTGATCAGATTCAAGCACGGCAGAAAAGTTTTCAGATCGACGTAAAGCAGTTGGTTGAGCGGCGCGGCGTTTTGTGCGCGCGCAAAGTAACGTCGATGCGCTGCGTAGGCATCGATGCCCATTGTTGCATCGCGCAGCTCGTCAGTGTAGAGGCGTTGCTTGGCCTCGTCGGTGAAGTAAGTTCCATAGCCCAGATAACGATTCTCAAAATCAAGCGCCGCACTGCGCGCAAACTTTTTTGCGTTACGCAGGGGTGCCGTCAATTTTCCGGGCAGGCCGCCGGGCAGGGCGAAGTCGATCGTTTTCATCAGCGGTCGAAGGAGGAGTTGAGGCACCGGATCGAACGCGCCGGCGATCTTCATCGCCAGCTGCCGCGGATAACCCGCGAACACTTCATCGCCGCCCATCCCTGAAAGCATCACCCGCAACGTTTCGCGCGCCGCGCGCGACACAAGATAGCTCGGGATGGCCATATCGATAACCGGCTCGTCCATCTGATAGACGAGCTGTGGCAAGAGTTCGGTCACCTGGGCTTTGAGCATGATCTCGTGATAGTCAGTATCGAGGTGCTGATTCACTCGCCTGGCCCACCGCACGTCGTCGGGAATGATGTCATAGCGCAGGTCTTCAGGCTCGATGCCGATTGTGTACGTGCCAACGCGTCGCCCGTCGCTGTGACGTTCCATCATCGCGACAATTGCCGATGAATCTATCCCACCGGAGAGAAACGAGCCCAGGGGAACGTCCGCGACCATTTCGAGCTTGACGACGCGATCGAGCGTTTCCAGCACGCGCTCTTGCCACCACGCTTCGCTCCTTCCGTCATCAATCTCGTCAAATGAAACATCCCACCACTCTCGAATACTCGACTCGTTTTCGCGCAGCGTCAGGATGTGACCTGGGGGAACAGTCTTGATGCCTTGAAACAGAGTGTTCGGATCGGGCGTCCATAAGAATGTCAGGAACTGATGAAGCGCCTCTTTGTCGAGTTCGGGTTCGATTACGCGGCTGGCAAGAATAGCTTTAGCTTCCGACGCAAAGACGAACGCCCCGCTGGGAGCGCAGGCATCTTGCCTGCCTTCGTTTACATCGGCGCGACGATGCGCGTAATAAAGCGGCTTAATTCCCACCCGATCCCGCACGAGCGTCAACGCCCGGTCTCGCTCGTCCCAAATCGCAAACGCAAACATCCCGTTCAGCCGCGGCAAACAATCCACGCCCCACTGGGCCCATGCCGCCAACAGGACTTCCGTGTCCGTTTGGGTTCCGAAATGGTGGCCTTTGGCTTTGAGTTGCTCGCGCAATTCGCGATAGTTGTAGATCTCGCCGTTCAGCGTTATTACAAAACGGCCATTAGCGGAGAGCATCGGTTGATGGCCCGCAACGCTCGGGTCGATGATCGCCAGGCGGCGATGACCGAAACAAACTCGACGGCCGTCACTATCGATCGCCTCTGAGGTCCAGACACCTTCATCGTCGCGCCCGCGATGCTCTATGGATTGAAGCATCGCGGGGATGAGCTTATCGGGGTCGCTCCCGACGATGCCGGCGATTCCGCACATAAGATGGATTACTGATTAGTAGTCAGCGGTGTGTCGCTGCCAGCACATCAAGAATTCTATCGGCCGCATGACCGTCCCACAAAGGCGGCACGCGGGGCGTGTTGTTAGCGCGCGGGCGGTCGAGCGCCGCCAGTGCAGCGGTCGAGATCCTTTGCGGGTCTGAGCCCACCACGACATTCGTTCCCAGCTCGACGGTGATTGGTCGCTCCGTACTTTCTCGCAAGGTCAGGCACGGAATACCGAGCGCCGTCGTCTCTTCCTGCAGACCACCTGAATCTGTCAGCACGACTCTCGCGCCGCTGAAGAGTCTTAGAAAGTCGAGATAGCCAAGCGGCTCGAGCAAACGCAGGCCATTCATTCGTTGGACTCGATCCGTCAAACCGAGTTCGGCAATCGTTTTGCGCGTGCGGGGATGGACCGGAAAGATGATGGGCAGGCGTCTCGCGATCTTTTCGAGCGCGTCGAGGATGCGCGAAAATGTACCGCGCTCGTCGACATTTGAAGGACGATGAAGCGTCAGAACGGCGTAATCTGAATCCGCGACACCGAGTTGTGCTCTTATTGTCGAAGATCGGGCGTGCTTGAGTTGATTCAACAGCGAATCGATCATGACGTTGCCGACAAAACAAATGCGGTCTTCCGGAATTCCTTCGCCGCGCAGGTTGTCGTCAGCGTCACGCGAAGGAGTGAATAACCGATCGGCAATTTGATCGGTCAACAGGCGGTTAATCTCTTCGGGCATCGCGCGGTCGTGGCTGCGCAAGCCGGCTTCGACGTGCCCCACTTTCATCCCGAGCTTGACGCAAACCAGCGCGCAGGCGAGCGTCGAATTCACATCGCCGACCACCAGCACCCAGTCGGGCTTCTCTTGCAGCACAACGGGCTCGAACTTTTGCATCACCGCGGCCGTTTGCGCCGCGTGCGAGCCAGAGCCAACACCGAGATAGACGTTTGGTTCCGGCAGATCCAGGTCGCGCAGGAACGCATCGGACATCATCTCGTCGTAGTGTTGCCCGGTATGAACAACAAGCGGCGCAAACTCGCGTTCACGCCGCTTCATCGCATCCACAATTGGCGCCACCTTCATGAAGTTAGGCCGCGCGCCGACGACGTTGATGACCTTGAGCATGAACGCAACTAGTAATCAGTGGTCGGCCGCCAGTAGCGTGTGTCTGGGACGCGAAGGGCTGATGTAATCCCATCGAGTCGTTGTGGCGTAGGGGTTCTCTTGTCATCCATGACGCTTTCGATAACCTTAACCAGGTCCTCGGCCTTGGCCAGGCCAAACGCTTTCCTCCACAAACCGGTCGACTCGTTACCAATTATCCAGATATTAGTATGGTCGTTTTTATCAGCAACGTATTGGCCGAGCTTATTCAGAATGAAATCGACATTGGCCTTTTGGCCGGTAAGCAACAACCAACCCGGTCCGGCGTGAAGTGAGCCAGCGTATTTCTTTAACTGTGCCGGAGTGTCCATTTCCGGATCGACTGTCACAGAGACAAAAAACACTTCTTTGCCGACGCGGTTGCCAAGCAACTCCTGCACCTTCGCAAAATTTCGGTTCATGGGCACGCACGAGGCCTGGCATGCGGAAAAGAAAAAGTCCAGAACCACGACCTTGCCCTTCAGCACGTCGTTGTAGAAACGCACGGCCCTTCCATCCTGGTTGATCAACTCGGTGTTAGTGAAATATTTTTCCGCAGGTGATGGCTCCTGCGCCGTCTTAGCGGGAGTTTGGGCGCGAAGCGTAGGAGGGAAAGATACGGCCGCCAACAAAGCGATCGCAGCCATTCTCACGCACTTGGCGGCTATCGTGGTTCTTTTCATAGCCGAATTATCCTGGCGCGGCTCTCGCGCCGGACGTCCCCATTCAGCGCATTGCGGGTGTCCACAATAAGCGACGTCAATTGACAAGCACGCTGGTAATCGATCTCGCTGTGGTTGGTGACGATGACGACGCAATCGGCGGTGCGCAGTTCTTCGTCAGTTAAGGGCACCGACTGCAATGGTTCGCCACTGCCTTCGGTATGCGCGTCATCGAAACGTACCTCCCGCACAAAGGGATCGTGATAGCGCACGTCAGCTCCCTTTGCGCGCAAGCGGTCGATGATTGACAGCGCCGGACTCTCGCGTACGTCGTCGATGTCTTTTTTGTAAGCTACGCCGAGCAACAGAACGCGCGATCCGTTCATGGCCTTGCGCGCATTGTTCAGACCATCTGCCACAAGCTGCACCACGTGCTCCGGCATCCGCGAATTGACCTCTTCAGCGAGACTGATAAAACGCGAATCAAAACCATGCTGCCGCGCCTTCCATGAAAGGTAGTGCGGATCGAGCGGGATGCAGTGGCCGCCGATGCCCGGGCCAGGATAGAACGGCATGAATCCAAACGGCTTTGTAGCCGCGGCGCGGATAACCTCCCAGGTGTCGATGTTCAGCGCGTAACACAGACGCGCCATCTCGTTCGCCATGCCGATGTTTACGGCCCGAAAAGTGTTTTCGAGCAGCTTGGCCGCTTCGGCGACCCGCGCCGAGCTGACCGCATAAACGTCCTTCACGATATGCGAATAAAGATGCGCAGCCGCTACGGTCGAATCTTCGGTAACGCCGCCAACAACTTTTGGGATGTTAGCGGTCTGAAACTGCGCGTTGCCGGGATCGACTCGTTCGGGAGAAAACGCGAGCAGGAAATCCTCGTCAAGCTTTAGTCCGGTCTCCTCGAACATTGGCAACAGCACCTCGTCCGTAGTGCCCGGATAGGTCGTTGATTCCAAAATGATCAACTGGCCGCGACGCAAACGCTGCTTGATCTCTTCCGCCGCTGCCATGATGTAGGAGATGTCGGGCTCCTTTGTCTTCCGCAGCGGCGTCGGCACGCAGATAATTACGGCGTCGCAGGCTTTCAAATGATCGAAGTCCGTGGTAGCGCACAGACGCTTACCCTCAACCAATTCTCTCACCGTCGCCGAGTCAATGTCGCCGATGTAGGACTGTCCCGCATTGATCGTTGCGGCCTTATTTTGATCTACTTCGAATCCGACGGAAGCAAAACCACCGCGCGCAAACTCGACCACCAGCGGGAGGCCGACGTAACCGAGCCCAACCACGCCGACGCGTGCGCCCTTTTCCGTAATCAGCTTGATAATTAGATCCTTGACCATTTGTATTTGATTCAGCCGAGCCTCATTTCTTCAAACTATTCCCGAGCCAGTTGAACGGCTTATCGATGTTGAAAAAGTAGGTGATCGTCTCGTTCGTCTTCGGATCAGTGATCGTCATCTTGTCGTAGTTATGATGGTCTTTATTAATCAGTGCCTGACCGGTCGGTCGCAATCCAAGCCAGTTGAGTAGCGCATATTCTTCGTCGACGGATATCACGACGAAAGCAGTCTCTTCAGACTTGCCGTCGCCCGAATTCTTTATCGAGTTGAGCAGACCCTCGAACACAAACTTATGGTAAGTGGCCTGGTCCGCGTGTGCGAGTTCGCGATGGGAAACAAAGCAACCAAAGTGGCCCATAATGTCCAGATAGTTCCTGGAAAGAACGATCTCGGCATTCTGGAGCGCCTTGTCAAACTCGCGGGCCTTGATCGCATCAAACATTGCCCGCCGCGACTCTCGGTCGCCACCGTAAGGACTGTAGGCCGAAGTTTCCGTGTAAGCCAGGCGAAGCTCCTTGAAGTCAATCGCTTGATCGCTCCTCTTCACTCTTTCAAGCAAAGCATCGTACGAGTTCTTTGACGGCGGCGGCAGTTGCGCGAGCGCCAGCGGCGCCAGCAGCAGCAACAAGACGCAAAGCAATATTGACTTAGAGAACATCGTCAAGAGTTTTCCCGTTGGTCTCGGAGTTGAAAGGAGGAGTCGCTTGCGATTATTAACATTTCAATCGAAGTAAGACTATTTGAGCCCCGCGCGCGCTGTCAAGGAAGAGGGCAATCGGTGGTGTCTCAATTTGATTTACTCTCTGCGCTGGCTCAGCGTTCTCTGCGTCTCTGCGGTGAATCCTGGCTGCGAAAAGCTCACCGCGGAGACGCAGAGGCCGCAAAGGTTGCGCAGAGAAGAACTGAGATTAAGACACCAGCGGCAATCCTTGACTCGTTCTACTTCACCCACTCGTCCGCGATCTCGGTTTCCACTTTCACCGGCACGGTTCGCAAATACTCGCGACCCGCAGCACACATCGCCCGTTCAACTTTCTGCGCGATCTCTTCGGCTTCATCTGAATCAACTTCGACGACGATTTCGTCGTGAATGATGTTCACGATCTTTGCCGAAGTATTGCGTAGATCATCCTCGAGCAGACGCAACGCGCGTTTGAGGATGTCGGCGCTGGTGCCCTGGATAGGCGTGTTCTTGCCGTTGCGCTGCGTCATCGAGATTTGCTGGCGATCCTGTTCGTCAAAGCGGAAGCGAACGAGACGGCCCGATGCGGTGCGCGCCTGGCGTTCGCGCACCGCGCGATTGGCGGCATCGCGCAAATAGTTGTCGAGCTGGCGATAAGTCGCGAAGTATTTTCTCAGAACGTTTTCGGCCTCCGGCACTGTCAAGCCCGTCAGCATCGAGAAGCGCTGCGCGCCAATGCCGTAGACCACTCCGAAGTTCAAACGCTTCGCAAAGTCTCGCTGTTCTTTGGTGACCTGATCGAGGGTCGCATTGAATACCTGGGCGGCAGTGACGCGATGAAGATCGGAACCCGAATTGAAAGCGTCGGTGAATCCCTGATCGCCGGAAAACTCCGCCAGGATGCGCAGCTCGATCTGCGAATAATCGGCAATGACCAACTTTCGACTCGCGGGATGGCCACTGAAGCAGCGCCGATACTCTACCGCGTGCGGCACCTGTTGGATGTTTGGATTCGTGCACGAAAATCTGCCGGTTGGCGCGCCGATCTGGCGAAAGTCCGCGTGCAGCCGTCCGGTGGCGGGATTGATCAGCTCGATCATGTTCTGGCCATAACTGGTCAGCGCCTTTTGCACGGTGCGGTATTCGAGCAGCGTCGCGACCACGGGATACTGAGCCGCCAGCGGTTGCAGCTTCCAGTTGCGCGTCGAATCGGGCAGCGGAATGCCCATTCGATTCAGCGCCTCAGTTAGTTGCTGGTGCGAATCGAGATTGATGTTCGCGCGCGCCGGCCCAAACAACGATCCCTGCGCCGCGTCTTTTCCCAGAATCTCTTGCAGATCGTCGGCCAGCTCGGCGCGTCTTTTCTCGACGATTGACAGCTGTTCGAGCCAGCGGTCTTTGTGCATGTAAAAGCCCGCCAGCTCGATATTCGCCACGGGCATGACGCATTCAAATTCGAGCTGCGCGCACTTGACCAGCGAATCGGATTTCAACCGCTCGATCAGTTTTTCGCGCAGCGGCAAAAGGATCGCCGCATCCCGCGCGGCGTATTCCAACTGCGCTTCGGAAAGTTCGAATTCCCAGTTACTGAGCCGCTCGCTCTTGTCGACCGACTCATTCAGGTAACGCGACGCGACCACCTCGAGACCATGGCGTCCTTCAATGTCACCGGCGCTAATCAACTGGCTTGCCAACAAAGTATCGAACAACCCACCAAGATCGACGCCGAGATTGTGCTTGATAAACTTCGCGTCAAACTTTGCGTTATGCGCGATTTTTATCGGCCGGGGCGCTGCCAGCAGTCGTCTCGCGGGATTGAGCGCTTCATTATTTGAAAGATCGCCGTTCGCGAACGCGTCCACGTCGATGATGTGGACGCCGTCCGGAGCAGCGAGCTGGATCAAACGCAGGCGAGCGTTGTAGGGATCGAGATCGGTGGTTTCCGTGTCGAGGCCAAGAGAAGTTTGTTTCTCAAGATATTCTACCGCCTTGCGAAGTTCTTCTCCTGTTTTGATTACCTGATAGTTTGTGGCCATTGATTACTGCCTGGCAGACTCTCAATATTTTGCGCCGATTAAATAACGGACTGGTTCGTTGCCAGGGACGAAGGCGGAATGCCTGGTGTTCGCTGGAAGAAAATCGCGATCGCCGGCGCGCAGGGTGTAGCTCTTATCGTCAATCGTTAATTCGAGCGCGCCGCTGATGATCCAGTGAGATTGATCCTCAGCATGCGAGTGCGTGCCGTAAACTGTTCCCGGCGCATCGCTCCATTCAAAGACACTGTAGCCCTCGCTCTCCAGGCGTTGGCGGAGGGCTTGAGCATTCGGCTCGCTGGTGTCGGCCCATCTCTCGAGATGCAAGCTCATTTTTTCGTGGCTAATTGAACGGCCCCTCGTTTTTCAATCCCAGCAGACGCTTCAACATCAATATCTGCCCCTTGTGCTGCGCTTCGTGATCGATCAGATGATGCAGAATCCATCGCAGGCTTTGCCCCTGGGTCTTGCCGCGCCACTCATAGCTGAAGATGCGCTCAAGATCGCCATCGTTGAATGAAGCAAGCACTGTGCGCGTCTTTTCGCGAATCCTGGCGGCTTCCTTCAAACAAAACTCGGCCGAGTAGCCATTGCTTGCCACGCGCTCCGGTTCTTTTAGTACATCCCAATAAGGCGCCCGGGCGTCTTCATCGGGAAGCTTATGGCCTGAAACCACGCATTGCATCCAGAACCACTCGGCCTCGCCAATGTGCAGCACCAGCGCGCCGACAGAATGCGCGCCCGGCACGGCGCGCCGGCCGATGTCTTCATTGGACATTTCGGAAACTGCATCACGTACTTGCTCGCGCACCTCGTCCATGCCGCCGAGACAGAAACCGATGGCCGGCGGAAACCCCTGGGCGGGTGATAGAACTTTCGTCTTCGTCGACATTCAATCATTCTCCGTTCCAGATATTGACTCTTTTCGAAATCCACTACGTACAAGGTTCGCTGTAGCGAATCACGAGGCTTCTGCCGCCGAAGCGGAACCGCATGAAGGACAGATAAGCGTTCTTCGGGTCCGTGGGATGCTTTTGCACCGTTTCTCCTTTTGGCAGCTTTACTTCCTCGCGGGCCAGGATTCGCATAGAAGAAGATTCGGATATCTCCAGAATCAGGCTCTCAATCGCAGTCTCAAGATAAAGCTTGGTGCCGTCGCTTGAAACGCCGAGCGGCTCTCCCTGATCGGGCACCTGCCAGGTACGCAACACTTTTCTCATTGATTGATCCACCAGGTCCATCTCGTCGAGATGGAATGAGGGAGGTCTTACGAGAAGATATTTCTTTCCGCCGGTAATCAGCTCGATTTCCCGCTTTGTTACTTTGGTAACAGGAAGACTGAAGAAGCACTCGCCGCACATTCCGTTCCCTTCTTCCTCGCTGACGCGCGTCTCAAAAGTGACTTGACGGCCGTCGGTCTGCTTCATTGGCAGCTTGTAGGTGCGCGCGTTTGCTCGCGCCGTGCGGCCTCGAGGAGTCGGGTTATTCCGTTGGACAAACTCGCACAGATCAAACTGGAAATCGAGACCCTTCTTTGCCAGCAGGTCGTTCGCGTATCTCGCGAACTCAGCCGGTTTGATCTTTGGCTCAGCCACCAGCTTTTTCTGCAGTTCGTCGGTAAGGTTCGCAGGGACAATCCTGATCGACGACGGTTTAGTCTGAGCCGGAATGGCTCCAATCGGACCGCCGGCAAAAAAGCTGAACGCAATCAACGCTGGGAGAATCTTCATACACCGGCCTCCTTCTCTTCCTTCACTGTCTTCACCAGTATCAGCATTAACCCTGCCGCCGTTGCGCCCAGTGCCGCGCTCATCAGAAACGCCGTAGCTGGTCCCCGCCAGTACCAAACCGCGCCCATCAAAAGTGATGCCGGAAACACCGTGATGCTGAAAGCGAGATTATACAACCCGTAAGCAGTGCCGCGCTCTTCAGGACGCACGAGGTCCGCAACGAGCGCTTTCTCCGTTCCTTCGGCCAGTCCAAAATAGATGCCGTAGATCAAAAACAATATCCAGACGGAAATCCCCGTGCTCACAAACGCGAAGCCGGCGTAGACCGCCGCGTAAAGAGTCCAACCGGAAACGATCAAACGGCGTCGACCGAGTCGATCCGAAAGATCGCCGCCCAGTAACGAGCTTAGAACTTTGCTGGCATGCAACGCCGCCCACAAGAGTGGAAGAGTCACGACTGAAACACCCGCCGTTTGCGCACGCAACAGCAGAAACGCGTCCGAAGAATTAGACAGCGTGAAGAGGGCCACGAGAAAAAGGAAACGTTTGAAGTTGCCGTCAAAGCCGCGCAGAGAGAAGCGCAGCGGTTGCAACTCGCCAATGCCTTCTTTGTGCGGCGACTCGCGCATGAAGAAAACGGCGACCATCACTGCCGCCAGCCCAGGTATAGAAGCTAAGAGAAAAATCCTGGTGTAGTCGTGGCCCGTAGGTGAGTTGCGATCAGCAGCGATCAGCGAGACCAGCAGATAGCCGATTAGCGGTCCAATTACCGCGCCTGCGTGATCCATCGCGCGCTGAAACCCGAAGGCGAGCCCGCGTCGGTCGGCCGCTACCGTGTCGGCAATCATTGCGTCGCGCGGCGCCGTGCGTATTCCTTTGCCCAATCGGTCGGCGAAGCGAATCGTCAACACCTGCCGCCAGCTTGTAGCAAGTGCCAGCAGCGGACGCATGAGGTTTGCCAACGCATAACCGACGACAACTATCACTTTGCGCTTGCCCAGGCGGTCGCTGAAATGGCCGGCGAAGAGTTTTAGCAGGCTCGAAACCGATTCCGCGGCGCCCTCGATCAGACCGATCACGGCCGGTGAAGCGCCGAGCGTGATGGAAAGAAATACGGGCAGCAGGGGATAGATGATCTCGCTCGAAGCATCGTTCAGCAGACTTACCAGACCGATGGCGAATACATTGCGAGGCAGACCGCGATAACGCCGCCAGAGTCCCGGGTAGCCTTCTTCTGATTTGAGCGGCGCGTCTGGTGCAAGGCGATCGGCGTTGTCAGAATCGGATGTGACCATGATATTCGCCGATTAGCGGGGGGTTGGACGCCGGGTTGCGGCAGGTCGTGGCGCCTTTTGCGAGGAGGACGAAGCGAACCATCCGTTCCACCAGCCAACTACCGCCACGAGCATCAACGCTGTGATAACCACTCCGGCCAGCAGGAGACGAACAAAAAGCCGTATCACGAACTTCGCAATGAAGAAAAGCAAGACGACTGCAACAACGGTGATGATCGCGAACGTGATATTGAATTCCATAAGATTCAATTCAGTGGGCGTTGAGCAGCGGGCAGTGTGCAGTTGCGCCGCCCGAACTCTTCCATTCTGACAGTTGGTATGAATTCGCTGCCCACTGCTTACTGCCTACTGTTTACTGTTTTCTATAGCTCGCTCGCACTACCGTTTTAATATTTCCACGCACGTTGAAATCGCCTTCGATCTCGACGCTCAGCGGGTCGCAAGCGCGCACAAAATCTTCAAGAATGACGTTGATCACGTGCTCGTGAAAGATTTTCACATTGCGAAACGAGTTGATATAGGATTTCAAACTCTTCAACTCGACACAGTGCTCATTCGGAACATATTCGATCCTTATAGTCGCAAAGTCAGGAAAGTCGGAGAACGGGCAGATCGCCGTGAACTCGGGAATCTCGAAGTTGATTTTGATCTCGCGTCCGGGAAACTCGTACGGAAAAGTATCGAGCGGGCAAAGGTTCATCTCTGCGCGCGGCGTCGAGCGAATGTCCAGGCCCTGCTGGTTCACGGGCGGCGTGGTCTCTGTTGGCATCTCCTGCTACTCCAATGAATGAACGCCGATCTTACCCGACGACGTTCCTTACGCAAAAGGCCGACGACCACGCCCGAGCGTGAAGATCTTGACCAGCACCAGGCCCGCCGCAAAGCCGCCAATGTGCGCTGCGTAAGCAACACCGCCCGTTTGCGCGCCGCTGCTAAGCAAAAGACCGTTGATCAACTGAAACGCGAACCAGATGCCGATGGCCACGTAAGCCGGCACGACTGTGAGAAAGCGAAACAGGATCACCGTGACGCGGCGAGTAGGAAACATTAGGAGATATGCGCCCAGGACTCCCGAGATCGCTCCTGAAGCGCCGAGGCTTGGAATCAACAAGCTCGCAGGATCATTGCTGAACGCAACAGTCGCGTAAACGTGAGAGAGAGACGCCAGCACTCCGCACACGAGATAAAAGATCAAGTACCTCGCATGGCCCATGCGGTCTTCGACGTTGTCACCAAAGATCCAAAGAAAAAGCATATTGCCGAGGATGTGAGCGATCCCGCCGTGCATGAACATCGAAGTGATTATTGTGAGGTAGACCGGAATAGGCGTTCGCTGCAGGCCCGGCACCAAATACCTTTGCCCGGTAAGAGGCTGCTCCACGACACGGTTTGGCGTGACAATGTCTTTCCCCGTCGCTATCTCAGCCGGAACCGTTGAGTAAGCGTAAGTAAACTTCTCATCTGTCCCCAGTCCTTGCAGAAAAACAAAGACAAGGAGGTTGACCGCAATCAGCAGGTAGTTGACCCACGGTGTCGTCAGGCGATCCGAGTTGTCATCGTAGAGCGGAAAAACCATTTCATGTTAAGCCGGTAGAGAATTTGTATTTTCGATAATACGTCAGGTCTGACCAGGACGTTCAATCACCTTCCGCGGCTGCTTCTGCGAAAGCCACTTCGCCGGCTGCAAACTCCTGCCGCGCTTCTTCCGGCGTACCAAACACGTGCGCCTTTTCGTCATCAAACTCGCCCTCCCAGCGGGCCACAACCACCGTGGCCAAACAGTTGCCCAGCACATTGACTGACGTGCGACCCATGTCCATCAGTTCATCTACGCCGAATATTACTGCCACGCCAATCGGACCAAGCCCGCCAGGCATAAAGCTGTTCAGAGTTGCCAACAAGATTACCAGCGCCGCCCGGGGCACGCCGGCGACGCCTTTGGACGTGATCATCAGCGTGAGCATCATCACTATCTGTCGGCCGAAACTCATGTGCCCGATCGTCGGCTCGGCGGCCTGCGCGACGAATACTGAGGCCATCGCGAGATAGAGCGTCGTGCCATCCAGATTGAAACTGTAGCCAGTGGGCATCACAAAGCCGACGATGCGCCGCGGGACGCCGAGCCTTTCCATGTTCTCCATCGCCTTAGGCAAAGCCGATTCGCTGCTCGTAGTCGCAAAGGCGATCGTGAATGGCTCGCGCACGGCTTTCAGAAATTGTTTGATTGGCACGCGCGCGATGATCGCGACTGCGCCGAACACAAGCAGCACAAAAATGACCAGCGCGAGATAAAGGGAGCCAATCAGCAATCCGAGATTTTTCAAGACCGTGAGCCCGTTCGTCGCAATCGTGTGCGCCATCGCCGCGCCGACGCCGATGGGCGCAAACATCATCACGTAGTTGGTGAACTTGAACATCACCTGCGACAGAGCGTCGCAGCCACGCAGGATTGGGCCGGCGCGCTCGCCCATCGCGGAAACGGCCATCGCGAACAGAACTGAGAAGGCCACAATCTGCAGGACATCACCGCGCACCATCGAGTCAATAACACTCGAAGGAAAAATGTGCACCAATAGATCGCGAAAGCCCTGGGGCTGGATCGTGGTCAGTTGACGGATGTCTCCGCCCCCGGTAAGGGCAACACCGGCGCCGGGCTTAGTCAGATTGACGATGCCGAGGCCGATGAACAGTGCAATCGTTGTGACGATTTCGAAGTAAACAAGCGCCTTCAATCCCATGCGCCCGACCTTTTTCAAGTCGCCACCGCCGGCGATGCCTACGACCAATGTCGAAAAAATCAGCGGCGCGATGATCGACTTAATGAGGTTGAGAAAGATGTCGCGCAGGAAATAGACGTTGTTACCCCATTTTGGGCTCACGTATCCAAGCACGCCTCCTAAGACGAGACCAATCAGAATCTGCGTGGTCAGCGACGGCCGGTACCAGGCACGGGCAGTTTTCAGTTTTGAGTTTTGAGTTTTGAGTTCCATTCGATTCTGGCGCGCCTGAAAACTGCCCCTTATCTCCCCCAGCGCAGCTTATCGCGCAGCACGTCAAAATAGTTTCGGTTCATCGGCTGCACGAGATTGAAGGTTGTTTTGCTTTTCCTGATCACGACGCAGTCTTCCGCTTTCAAGGGAAGACCTACCTGTCCGTCAAGCGTCAAAGCCACCTCTTCGTTCCTGGTCTTGAGACGCAACTCGATCACCGATTCGTCAGGCACGACGATCGGCCGGTTCGAAAGCGTGAACGGGCAGATAGGCGTGATGACGACTGCGTTCATCGAAGGATAGATCACGGGACCGCCGGCCGAAAGGTTGTAAGCCGTCGAGCCCGTCGGGGTGGAAACGATAAGGCCGTCGGCGCGAAATGAATTGACGAACTGTTGGTTCAGATAAGCTTCGATCTCGATGATGCGGGCCAGCGCCGACTTGTTGATTACCACGTCGTTCAAAATGCGACTGCGAGTAACGTGCTCGTCACCGCGCAACAGTTCCACGGCGAGCATAAGCCGTTTTTCGATGCGGTAGTGTCCGGCAAGGATCGATTCGAGCGCTGAGTGCAACTCCTCGATCCGAAACTCGGCGAGATAGCCCAGACCACCGTAGTTGACGCCAAGCACCGGGACCTCGGCATCGCCCACCATTCTCGCCGTTGAGATCATTGTTCCGTCGCCTCCGAGCACAAGCATCAGATCGACGTTCGCAGCCAGCGTGTCACGCTCTCGAGTATCCACCGCGCAGCCCGTTTCATGCTCGATCCGCTCGCGCTCGATCTCAGGACCGCCGACCAGAATGATGCCGCGCTTGCTAAGCCATTCCACCAGCCCGCAAAGCGTGTTTAAGGCATCCGGCTGATGCGGCTTGACGACAATGCCGATGCGTTTGATCGAAGCCATAGATGTTCGGTGGTATTAATTAACCACAAAGACACAAAGACCACAAAGGATAAAACGACGATGCAAGCGGTTGGAACAAATCAGCAGGAAGCGAGGTTGTCTTTCAAGCGGGAGAATTTAGCGACCGCGCAAGGATTGCCGCTGGGCCTATTCCCGCTTTGTGTCTTTTTGCCTTTGTGGTGAAACGTCCTGAGGTGTGTACAAAGCGAGAAACTCCAAATTACCGTCGGCGCCACGAAGCGGAGACTCGATTACGCTGCGAACTGCCAGGCCGAGTTCACGAGCTGCCTGATTCACCTCTTCAATCACACGAGCATGTTGTTCGGGGTCGCGAACAATGCCGCCCTTACCAACCTGCCCGCGCTCGACTTCGAATTGCGGCTTGATCAGTGTTATCAAGCAGGCTGATTCGCGCAACAGTGGGACGATCGCGGGCAGCACTTTGATGGCAGAGATAAATGAGACATCCATCACGGCTAAATCGAACTGTTCGTCAAAGTCTTGTGGCCGCAAGTAGCGCGCGTTGATTCCTTCTCTGACTTCGACACGGTCGTCATTGCGCAGCCGCCAGTCGATCTGGTTGTGGCCAACATCGACGGCAACAACTCGACGCGCGCCATGTTGTAGTAAGCAATCAGTGAAACCGCCCGTCGAAGCGCCAATATCAAGACACAACTTACCGTCAACGTCGATCTGAAACTCGCGCAGAGCGCCCTCCAATTTTACTCCGCCACGACCGACGTAACGCGATGACGGATCATCGGCTCGTTTGACGCGAATGGGCGCATCGCGAGCAAACAAGTCCGACGGTTTGTCCACTCGCTGCTCATCAACCAGCACCGCGCCGGCCATGACTAATGCTTGAGCTTTTGTGCGGGACGTCGCCAGCCCGAGTTCCACCAGCAGTTTGTCTATCCGCTCGCGCCTCATTTGAGACACTCTACCGCAGAATCTACCATGGTTGCCTAATCGGCCGCGCGAGCAAACAAGATTACTTTCAGGCCTGCCTTCTCGCACCTTGCATAAGGGAGCGGGGCGTGTCGGTAAGACGAAGAGCATTGGCGCAATCATGGCAGAGCCATACCAAAATGTGTGGCGCATCGGCCCAGAAAAAAGCACTCACCTGGCTGGCTATTTCCATTGCCGCATCAACCTGCAGTTGTGCCAGGGCTTGCACATAAAAAACGCCGTTGTAGAATTCGCCCTCTGCGCCTTGATCGCGATGGACACATTCGCGCTCCCGAAAGACTTGCTTATTCATAGAGATTCACCATTTCCTTCACCGCACGCGAAACACTGAACCGCCAAAGAAAATGTCGGGACTCGCTCGTTACGTGAGAGTTCAATCGGGCAAAGCGGTGGCCCGCTGATGGAAATCCTTAGGTCACCGTTCGACAGATGATGCCACTCGTTCCAAAAAGAGTCAACATCTCTGTACAAATTTGTAGAATGTTTTACTCTTCAGATTTGTCAGGCGCTCTTTATGGCAGGAAAATCTGGGCTATCAAGAAATTGCGAGCTTCCGGAGGCACGCTCAGACCTTCTGTCGCTTCGCGCGCCGGTCCTCGAGAACGTCTATGCTCTCTCTTACTCTGGTGTAGATCCCATCGGCGTCGAGACCATATTTGGCGAGGAGCAATTTCGGATCGCCATGCGTAACCAGCCGGTCGGGAATGCCCATGCGCACCAGTCGTACTCTGTCTTGTAGACCATTCTCTTCAAGCAACTCGAGCACGCCTGAGCCAAAACCAGCCGCAAGATAGGCTTCTTCAACAGTGACAATCAGGCGCTTGGTGCGGGCTAAGGCCAGCAGCAACTCCGCGTCGAGAGGTTTGACGAAGCGGGCGTTCACTACGGTGGTTTCCATCCCATCCTTGGCCAGATTCTCGGCCGCCTGCAACGATGGATGGACCATCGAGCCATAAGCGACGATTGCGACTTCGCCCCCGTCGCGTAGGATCTCGCCCTTACCGATCTCCAGGAGTTGAGGCTCGCGATCTATCGCCGCGCCAACACCGTTGCCGCGCGGATAACGCATCGCCGCCGGACCAACGTGCTCGATCATCGTTAATAGCATGTCGCGCATTTCGCCTTCGTCTTTAGGCGCCATCAGGATGATGTTGGGGACAGCTCTCAAGTAAGCAGTATCGAGCAGCCCATGGTGAGTTGGTCCATCGCCACCAGCGATGCCACCCCGATCCAGGCAGAACTTGACGTTTAGGTTTTGAATACAAACGTCGTGAACGAGTTGATCGTACGCGCGCTGCAAGAAAGTTGAATAGATCGCGCAGACAGGTTTCAATCCTTCACACGACAAGCCGGCGGCAAACGTGACGCAATGTTGTTCTGCGATCCCGACGTCGAAAGCGCGAGTGGGAAACCTCTCGAGCGCGTCGCAAACGCCAGTACCATCAGGCATCGCCGCCGTCAGGGCCACGACTCGTTTATCTTTCTCCATCAATTCGCAGAGCGTTTTGCCGAAAACTGCGGTGTACGTCGGCGCTTTCGCAACCGACTTGATGGGTTTGCCCGTCGCCAGATCGAATGGTCCGGTAGCATGCCATTTGTAATAGTCGCTTTCGGCGGTGGGGTGCCCTTTTCCTTTTGTGGTCAGCGCGTGAACGATTACCGGCCCGTCCTTAACCTGTTGCGCTTCGCGCAGCGCGGCCACCAGCGCGCGCGGATTGTGACCGTCGACATAGCCGATGTACTTGAAGCCAAGTTCACTGACGAGCGCGCCCGGCAAAACTGCGGCAGCAATCGCGTCTTTCATCGTCTTGGCGGCGTGATGCAGGCGCCCGCCAACCGACGGAATCGCCAGCAGGGTCTCTTCGACTTCCTCCTTGAAGCGATGATAACCCTGCGATTCGCGAATGCGGTTGAGATAACCAGTCAGTGCGCCAACCGCCGGAGCGATTGACATCTCGTTGTCGTTGAGCAGGACAATGAGCCGCGTTTTCAAATGCCCGGCTTGATTGATCGCTTCCATGGCCATGCCGCCCGCTAAGGATGCATCACCGATCAGGGCGACCACGTGATGGTCCTCGCCTTTGCGATCGCGCGCGATCGCCATACCGAGCGCAGCGGAAATGGATGTTGAGGCGTGCCCAGCGCCGAAGGTGTCGAACTCCGACTCATCGCGGCGCAAGAAACCGCTGAGGCCTCCATACTGTTTAATCGTCGGCAGCAAATCGCGGCGTCCGGTCAGAATCTTGTGCGCGTAAGCCTGATGGCCAACGTCCCAGACGAGGCGATCCCGAGGCGTGTCGAAGGCGTAATGCAGCGCGACCGCCAATTCAACCGCGCCCAGCGAAGCGCCCGTGTGGCCGCCCACGCGTGACATTGTTTCCAGAATGTGTTGGCGGATCTCATCAGCGACTGTTTGCAATTGATCGGGCCGCAGATGTCGCAAATCCGCGGGCGAGTTAATATTTTGCAGAAGATTCATTTGGTCGGTATCTGTAGGAAATTGCTTGCGGCCGTTATTGTAACGCGACAGTAGTCGATTTGCTACCTCACGAAATTCTCACAAATTTTCGTAACTCAAAAGGATGACGAACCGCGCTCAGCTCTGCACTGCAAAGTACTCTGTACACCAAACTGAGCCCGCGAGTCAAGTCCAAAGCCTTCATTTTTCAGTTCAGCATCGACAAAAGTACTTGCGTCTGACGTAACGTCAGAGTTTAGGATGACTCAGTCAGGAGGTCGAAGGTGTTGAAGCAAGACGGCGAAACTCTGTATCAGGCGCACGAATTCGCGCGAAGGTCCGGTGTCACAGTTCGGACGCTTCATCACTATGATCGTCTCGGACTGTTGAAGCCGAGCCGCTACACGCAGGCTGGCTATCGCTTGTATTCAGAGCGGGATCTAGCGCGTCTGCAGCAGATCGTGACTTTGAAATTCATCGGCCTCTCCTTGAAGGAGATAAAGCGGATTCTAAGTCAGAAGTCGTTTGATCTGGCAACCGCACTGCGCGCGCAGCGCGAGATCATCACGGAGAAGCGGCATCAGCTCGGCCTGACTATCAAAGCGAT
>WNGK01000183.1_pt1 | contig 66627 bp, 49 predicted proteins | sample 5400601 | NCBI WGS metagenome assembly WNGK01 (sample SAMN13153376, study PRJNA577476) | soil metagenome | isolation source: 60 cm soil or saprolite under Garry oak tree replicate 1 | place: USA:California | collected 2016-06-15
GGCAGGGCTAAATAGCCACTCGAAGAAGTACTTACCCTTGCCAGTTTGATGGTCAACCTTGATCGAGAGATTAATGGGATCCTGGCTGCTTCCAGTCCTGCCCACGTAGTTGTTGCAGATACTGTACGGACCGTTGCTGGAAAGCGGGCACCCCCCCAAGGTGTCAATGTGATTCGGCAAGGGAAAGGAATTCACGAAGAACATCGCCGTGGGGTCTAGGCGATTGGCTGGAATGGACGTTGCCATGCTGCCATCGGGGTTGGTGAACTGTGTGCGAGAAAACAAGCCGTTCACGTCCGGGCCAGAAGTCGTGTTCGGGTCGAAGATACCGTTACTGACGACGTTTGGGTCCTCGCGGAAGTCTCCCTGGCGCATTAGCGGGGTCGGAACGGTGTAAGCGTTGTTGCCGCTCTGGTGAAGAATCTGCGCGTCTAAGGAGAAAAAGAAGAAAGTCCGGTTCTTACCATCGTAGAGATGGGGAATCGTGACTGGCCCCCCTAAGGTCCCACCAAAATTGTTAAACTGCACCAGGTTCTTGCCAAACCCTCCCTGGGAGCTGAACGGGTTGGTGGCGTTGGTTGCGCTGTTGCGAAGATATTCGTAAACGTCTCCATGGAAATTATTCGTACCTGACTTCAGGACGGTGCTAAAAACGGCGCCCCCGGTGTGCGAGTACTCGGCGGAGAACGCGTTGGTGATGGCCTGGAACTCTGAGACGGAATCCGGAGATGGGTTAACCACTATGTTTTCCCCGAAGCTGGAAATGTTAAGATTGCCATCGAGGTACCAGGCGTTGGCTCCACTCTGCCCGCCGTTCACGGCAATCGCCGAACCCAGGAGGTGGGTCGGATCCGGGAAGGTTCCGAATGAGCTGTCAAAGCCGAAATTACTTCCTGGAGGACCACCCACGTTGTTCACTCCCGGAAGCAAGAAGGTCAACTGCTGCAGATCCCGGCCTGCCAGGGGGACATTTTGGATGATGTCGTTTTGCAACGTGCTGCTGAAGTTGCTGGCGTCCGTCTCCAGCAGCGGCAACTCGGCCTTGACTTCTATTTTTTCGTTGATCGACCCGACCTTCAACTTGGCGTCAGCCCGAATCACCTGCGCAGCAGGTACTTCGATGGCTGTAACGTCCAGCGAAGCAAATCCCTTTACTGCGAAATGTGCACGGTGGGTGCCTGGTACTAAACCCTCCGCTCGATAGTAGCCGGAACTGTTCGTCTTGGTGTTTGTTACAACATTGGTCGCAATAGCGGTGATGGTGACATCCACTCCCGAAAGCGCCGCCCCTTGAGGATCGGTCACGGTGCCTTCGATCGCGCCTCGATTCAACTGCGCTAGCAGAACCGTTGTGCAAGCTAGCAGCAAGCCAAAGTGTGCAGAGAGAAAAGACAACCGCCGGAGAGCCATGCCAACCTCCGTTCATCCCAGTCCAGGGATTCCCGCCTATGCCTTCGAGTCGCCTGCTTAAAGACACACGGCCCCACGTTCGATCCAGCAGGCAATGAAGTAGTTCCCCTTAGCCTCAGTTGTCAACTGATTTACGCCGCCGAAGTGGTTTTTCGTCCAATTGGCTGGACGGTGAAGTGGGTCAGTAGCACGTATGTGAGGGAGACAGACATTCCGGTTGGCGGCAACGGACGAATTCTGAGTTCGGATTCCGGCCGTGCTCACGTAAAGTCATGGCACTCAAGAAAAGGAAAAACTTCTGCCCTCGCTCGAAACTCCGCTGAAATAGAGCGATGTATGTATCCTTGCGTTTCACATAATTTCGGCCCCGTTTTGAACATGACACACCCCCGTCTGTCGCAAGACCAGACCCTCCGGTTGATCGGTTCAGAGAAGATCTGGGAGCGCTGACAGCGTTGCAGTTGCGTCTGCACTGGTTCGAGACCGAGGTGCTGAGCCAAGACGAGAACCTGAAAGGTCTGAGCCGAATCAATCAGCAATTGCCGGCGAAGTGGAGGCCATGGATCCACGCCAGCGGGTGGTGCTGGATATGGACCGAAGCGACCCGTTCGTTACGGTATTGGCGTCAACTCCCACACATGGGTGCCAAGGCCTGCCGGAATGTCAATCACCACATGTTCATGGAGTAAATCAGCCGCGCTCAATTGCCCGGCCGCCTTACCATCAACAGAGACCAGGAGTGACCCCGAATTTCTGAGCGAGTCACGTAGCTGGTCGGAGAGCCATAACTGCCAGGAGGAGGCATGCTTTCCGAAATAAGCGCAGTAATGACCGTCAAAATTGAACACAAGTTGCCACCCTTTCTCCGGTAATGAATCAATTTGAGTGTGGATGAGTCCAATATACTGGTTTGTGGTCACTGTCTTGTAGCTGGGCGGCAGGGCTTCCAAAAGCTGTTCGAGGAAGTCCGACCGCATCGCTATATCCCGATCGTGAAACAGAAGCATCGCTGGCCCGTCCGGATGAGCGGGCCAGCTTTCGGGGTGCAAGGCAGCGAGCCGGTCGTAGCTCGTGGTTCCCACTTGCGGCGAGACGCCTGTCATATCCAAGACCAGATCCGGATCGAGATAATAGTAGGAATCCGGCTCGGCATGGAAGAGTCCAAATCCTGCCTGGGCCGCCACTCGACCAGTATTGTTGAACTGAGACTTTGACCAGCCGGAACCACCGGGCCTCAGCTCCAGCGCCTGCTGCCCGAAATCTTTTCGCAAATACTCCAGGCCACGTCTCATGCGAAATAGCTGTACGACAGCGGGGGACTCCTGTCTTCGGCGCTCGTCCGCAAACTCCTTGTACCAGCCGTCGGCCGAGCCTTCTCCGGCTAAGTCGGCACTCCACCACGGTCCAGGGGGAGACTCGAGGTCGGGCTGCATGTGCGTCCAGCCGTGACATTCAATCTCCACGACACCTGCCTCCACCGCTTCCTTTAATCCCCTTCGGGTAGAAGCGTAGTCCTGCTGTAATCCATAGAGGTCCGTGAATTTCTGATCCCAGGGAGTGACAATTCTTTTTGTCTTCCGGTCCACGTACCCCGTAATAACATTGGCCGCAACGACGAACTGTCTCTTCTCGAGTGGGGCAATCAGCCCTTTGCGAAGGGTTTCTTCGCTCGGTTCCAGATAACGCCAGTAGGAAAGGTAGCCTTTGTCGGACGTCCCCCAATCATCGATCTCAATCTCAATGCTGTGGGAATAGTCGATGTTGGGTTGGACGATATACCCCAGGCTCCAAACCAGCGAACGAAAGAACAGGCTCCTCCAATATCCTGAGTCGCGAAGCATCGGCAAATTCGGCACTCCCATCCAGATGGCAGAAGTTCTTTCTCCCAGTTGGCGGACGGTAAGGACCGCGTGGTGATTCTGATCGATGAGAACCTCGCCACCTCTTGGTTCCACCCACGGTCCCTCAGAAAATTGCCACGAAACATCCTGCGATTCCATTTTCTGCCGGACGAGATCCTGCGTTATGAAATGCTTCTGGACGACCTTGAGAGGGTCGGTTGCCGAGTAGATTTCCTTGAACTTCAAACCCAATAGCCGTTCGAGTGCGGGATCCAGAAACCGAGATCGGCAAACCAGAAGACTCGCTCCGGCCTTGGTCGCTTCTCCAAGAGAATCGACATCCTGGTTGGCGTACGAATCAGAATCGGCGAGCCAGATAATCACGCCGTAGCGCGCTTGTCCCGACCGGTCCAACAAGTAAGTATCATCGAGGTGCTGCTGGTCTAATCGCAGGATATCAAAAGGAATGGACCAGGCTTTGAGCAAGGCAGCGACCGGCTGGAAGGCATCCGTTGCGTGGTCCACCAGAACGCTAGACGGATCGTTCCACTTTTCGACAACCAGAAGAGCGCGGTAAGGCTTTACGGGCCAAGGCTGGGCTAGCATTCCTAAGCAAGCAACAAAGATCATGAAGGAGGAACTCAGAAACACTCGCAAGCCGGAATCTCCTTGTTGAGTTCAAAAACGGCAACCATTGTAAACCTGACGTAAAGGCACACAATCTGCAATTACGCTAGTACTCCATATCGTCGCGCACCGGCCGCTACTCGACCACGATCGGGTTGTGGGGAAGTCCAAGCCGATCGAGGAGGTTGAGAATTTGCCGGTTTAGAAACAAGATCCGATCCTCGAGATGTTTGTCCGGCCTCAACGTGAGTTGGCGCACAACAGTTTCTCCTACGATGCCGCGAGCCGCGAGCAGCCGCTTTTCGGCGTGATGGAACAGCTCTAAATGTTGCAGGCTGAAAACAATCTGGGGGAGAACTCCTTCAAAGATTTTGTGGGCCTCTTCCATCTCGTTATTCGTGGCGAGCTGAAATACTTTGACGAGCAAATCCGAGACGGCAAGCCCAGGCATAACCCCGCAAATGCCGGCCGGTATCAGGTCCAGCATGTACGTGCCGCCCCAGCCTTCGAGAACGCCGACTCCGCCATTTGTCGCTTCTAAAATGGAGCTCACTTTCGACGACATCATCGGTTCTTCCAGCTTGATCCAGCGAAAGTGCGGATGAACCTTATGCAACTCTGACGCGAAACGAGCTGTGATCGTCGGCCCTGAATGGTTGACATCCTGAATCAGAAGCGGAATGTCAATTGAGGAGAGGATCCGGTCGAAGTACCGGTACAGATCACATTCGCCGAAAGCAAACATGCGCGGCACGGCGATCGCAATTGCCGATGCCCCGGCTTTCTGAGTTTCACGAGCCGCCTCCACTGCCTGCACGACCGACGCGAAGTTCACCTGCGCGAAAACTGGCAGACGGCCAGCCGTCTGCCTCACAGCCTCGGACACCACGCGCGACCTCTCGCACTCCGAGAGTTTATAGAACTCGCTGGCATATGACGGCAGGCATATGGCGCAAGCGCCCACCGCGCACGCGAAATCCAACAGGCGCCTCATGGACGGCCAATCAACCTGCTCCTCTGCCGTGAAAGGCGTCGGAATAATCGGGATGATACCGTTTACGCGAAGCTCGCATGCATTAATCACGCCTGCTCCTCCTTAAACTTCGTAAGAAGCCGCCTCCCGCATCCGCTCGCTTCGTACAATCTAACCATAATGTCCAACGAATACTACCAAGCTACAGAGCTGCAATGGTGCCGTAATCCTTTGCCCAACGACCTCGAAGCAAATCTCGAACACTGATAACCGATCGATGGGTAATATTGCTTTGCAATCTAGCCTTTGATCCCGCAGCATCAGCATTGGGATGATCTGCCCCGTACGGTCACAAATTTCCGGCTCCTTGCCGGAGTCGCCATCATTTTCCCGCTTTCCGTTATCTGTGGTAGAAGCCACATCCGAGCAACGTGATTGAGCCCGCTGCGACCGGTTTAACCGGCAATAGAGAAAACTTGCTATCCGCATAATCACGCAAGCTACGTGGCATCATCCCTCCATTCTCGATTGATCTGTCAAGCGGTTTCTGGTAGGTTTGCTGCTGGTCGTCCACCTGATTGGACGAATTCCTTAATTCATCGTGGAGGTCCATGGCCCCGCTTAAGGAATACTCCGTACCGTCGATCGAACGGGCACTTTCGATGCTTGAATGTCTCGCCCACTCGAAACACGGGTTTTCAATTTCCGAAATCGGTCGAAGGCTCAAGATTCCGAAAAGCTCGGCTCATCTGATCTTAACAACCTTAGAACGAAGGGGATTCCTTCAGAAGAATACGCAAACTGGCAAATACCACTTTGGGCTGCAGTTGGTTAGCTTGAGCAGGAGTGCGCTCGAGAACCTGGATCTTCGCGAAGAAGCCCAACCTTTTTTGCGGTGTCTAATGCAAGAGAGTGGGCTCACCGTCCATATGGCAGTGCTGGAACGCGATGAAGCGGTGATCATTGAAAAAGTTGAGGCGCCCGGATTGGTGAGGCTAGCTTCATGGATCGGCCGCAGACTGGATGTCAATTGCACCGGAGTTGGAAAGGTTCTTCTGGCTTTCCTCCCGGAGGATGAGCTTACTCATCTGCTTAGAACCAAAGCCTTCGCCCGACACAATAGCCGCACGGTCATTTCAAAAAGCGCTTTGAGGCGAGAACTTACGCTCGTAAAGCAGTCAGGGTACGCTCTTGACGATGAGGAAGATGAACCCGGACTGCGTTGTATTGGAGCTCCCGTATTTGACGAGAACCAGAAGGCTGTGGCCGCAATCAGCGTAGCGGGGACTGCAAGCCAAATTACAATCGATCGTGTTCCGATCCTGGCGCGCATGGTGACGCGGGCTGCAGGAGGAATTTCGTCGCGTCTGGGTTATACAGCACAAGAAAGAAGTATTGCGAACTAGGGTACATCGAATCAAGACGAGAGCCGTCTTCCAGCAAAGTGCCTCACTTAAGTCACGAATGGTGAGCACTGGGAGAATCTAACGCGAGCTGATTCGTGAAATCGGTTATCATCTGCAGCATGCGCCAGTAGTCGTGCTTATTCCTTTCTTGGAAAAGAGAGCGCATCACCGCGCCGGGAGCCCAACGTTGCAATCGTCGGCATGGGCCCAACCCCTCCCCACACTCTCATCGCGATGGGAGCCGGATGCGTTCAGTTCGAGAAGTTCTTCTCGGCTCTTCGTCGTGTAAAGAGCAGCCCATTTCTCCACACGGTCGATGTACGCAACATTGTGGTTCGTTCTTAGGCCGTCAGCAGGCATATGAACAACGTAGCTTCGCTCAAATGTTGTGTTCAATAGGCTGGATGCGCCTACTAGCTTGCATACGCGGGTCGTTTGCGGCCTGCTGATGGAGGCGTCCCACGTCGGCGTGAATGAGACAATTTGAGACCGGAAGTGAAGCTACGGACTTCTGCGCAATCAATAGGTAGCTCGGCCGCCGCTCAAGTCAAAAGTGGCGCCCGTTGTATAGGAGTTTTCTTCGGAAACCAGCCATGCCACCATCGAGGCGATCTCCTCAACCCGCACAAATCGACCCCTCGGAATCTTCGATAACATGTAATCGATATGTTCTTGAGTCATCTGCTCGAACAGGCGTGTACGTGCGGCTGCCGGAGTAATGCAGTTTACCGCGATGTTGTTTTCCGCTAGTTCTTTGCCCAATGATTTGCTAAGCGCAATGACTCCTGCCTTGGATGCGCTGTAGGCGGAGGCATTCGGATTGCCTTCTTTGCCGGCAACCGATGCGATGTTCACGATCCGGCCGTAGCCATGCTTTAACATCAACGGGACTACGGCCCGGCAGCAGTGAAATACCCCGTTCAGATTGACATCGATGACCCGCTGCCATGCATCCACCGGATAGTCCCAGCATTTTGCGTTCGGACCTGTAATTCCCGCGCTCGCCACGAGGATGTCAACTCTGCCCAGAGACTCCTCCGTCAAATCGGCTGCGCGTTGAACTGCTTCTGCATCTGTTACATCAACCGGACAAAATTGCACCTCACCCTTTGCGCTCAGCTCATGGGAAGCACTCCTCAGCAACTCCTCATTGGCATCCCATAAAGAGAGGGATGCGCCCGAAGCCAGCAGCCGTTCGGCAATGGCGAATCCAATCCCTTGAGCGCCGCCGGTGATAACCGCACAGCGGTGCTCAAGATCAATCTTGTTCATCGCGTCTCCTTGTTGAATTCGGTGGAAACGAATACCCGTTCTGAGCAAATCAGAACTCTAACTTTACCGCTAACTGAAAATTTCTGGGTGATCCACTGGAAGGGATTACGCCTGCCGTGCTGGTGCCGATGACGTCCCCGGTATACCAAAGTTCGTGTGGTTGAACGCATTGAAGAACTCTCCCCTGAATTCCCCGTCGTCCCGCTGCTGATATTTGCCTTCTTGATGAATGCATATCCTAGTTTTGCACCCCGGCTGTATTTAGGATATTGCGTGCCGGAGTCTCCCGATTCAAAGCAGCTGTTATTGAACCACTCCGTGATCTTCTTCGGACCGGCTCCGTTGCACATGCGATCCGGTCGCGGCGAGGGTGAATTCGTATTAGAGTAATCCTGCGCGACACGTCCCCATAATTGCTGTCCCGACGTCACGTCATGATGGTAATGAGCCACCGTAGAACAGGGTAGGACGAAGGTCGAACACTCTCTATGGAATGCAGAAGAAATGAGTGCAGCCTATTGACCCCGTAGTCGTGCATCGGCCTCGCATCCCTGTTCACGGTCGCGACCGGTGCGCACCAGGAGGTATTTGCATTGTGATCACGGAGGAACGTGATGCACATGGGGTTGCCAACGGGCTGATATCGCCCGTAAAGGTCAGCAGTCCGGTCTTCCTCTCGACACGGAATAAGGTGATCTGATCACTGCGCTGATTGCGTACGTAATAGGAAATTCCCATCTGGATCGAAGTTGAATTACTTCGGATAATCACCCTCCGTCAGGGCCTCGCCTGCGCGATTCAGCTTGCCTTCCGGGGCAATTAACCGATGCGCCTTACCGGGACGTCACTCCAACAGCTTGAGGCAACGGCCCGGCTGCGTCAGGCTAATGAGCCGGGGCCCAGAAAGGACGGGGGCTTTCGATCACCTCATCCAGGGGCGGCAGGGGATCTCCCGCATGCGTGCTCTCATTGAACTCCGTCAGCTTCTCGTGTAAGCCCCGCCAGTACTGGTATTCCGCGTCCCACCGCCCCAGCGCCGCGCCCAAACGATACGGCGTATATTCCTCCAGCCACTCCGCCCGGTATGCTGGCTTCAGGTCCGTGATCCGGTCCATCAGATCCGTTACCGATGAGTGGTCATAATAGGTCACCCGCGATCCCCACTCATTCCACCAGCGCTCGGCGTCGGGTCGGGTCGGCCCGAAGTTGTCCCAGATCGCCTTCAGCTCCAGCGGCGTCTGGAACTTCTCTCCCGCATAATCCAGCAACTCGCTGCCGATCATCAAGCTATTTACCGTCTCCGGGTCTACGCCCAGATTCCTGGCATGGATGAGCGCCGTCTCGGCCTCTTCCGCATGCATTCGGGTCGCATGCAAATCTTCCCGGTGCGCTGCCAGCTGCTTGTAGTAGGGCGGGAAGAACGGATCCTCCCACAGCGCAAACATGGACTGGTCTCCAAGCAGCTTCTTCACATCGGTTTCGGCTACAGTCATATTGCTCAAAGCCGAGGCAATATCTGGAGCCATCGCCGCCGGATACATCAGCCGCGCATAATCGGAGAAGAAGTTGGCCCTGTCCATGGGAAGGGATTGCCACGGAGCCGCCGCCCCATAAGCCATGCCAGGCAGCGACATGCGAAGCAGCAACTGTGCATCGTCACTCCATACCGAATTGACCAGGCCAAGCGCGCCTGAGCGCCGCCCCGCCGCCAGAAAGGTATCGATGTTTTCAAATGTCGTGTCGAAATCGGGAGCAATGTCGTCATAGCTGGTAACTCCCGGTTGCACGACATGCGGAATATGGTGAGCGATTAAGGGATCAAGCCAGCGCTTGTATGTCGGGTCTTCCGAGGTGTAGTACCAGGCGACAGCGATCAGCCCCGGCGGAAGCTTGGGGATGATCTGCGGATACTTCACGATGATGTCGTCATAAGCCATCACGTGCTTCCCATGCTTCACAAATAAGTCCGCCACGGTCGTGAGCTGCTTCACAAACAATGCCGTCGGCTCCGCCGCCGCTCCCGTCGCATGCGTCGCCGCTTCGATTTGAAAGGTCTCATCGAACCCGATGCTAACGAACGGACTCGGAAACAGATCCGCGAATTGGTTCACCCAATCCGATAGCAGCGGCGTTACCTTCGGATTTCTAGGGTCAAACTCAGTCCCGTGCGGCTCATCCGATAGCTCCGAGTACTTCTCGATCCGGAACAAATCATGCTTGTGCCCATACAGGTCAAAGTTTGGAATCACATCAATATGCCGCTGCCGGCCATAGGCCACGATCTGCCGCACCTCTTCCTTCGTCAGGCGCGCCCCCTGGTCCAGCAGCGGATACCCCGTCAACTCAATGCTGTCTTCGCTGTAAAGGTAATACTGGTTCGCCTTCCACTGCGCCAGAAATTCAAGTTGCCGCTCAATCTCCTTCTCTGTGGGCAACGGGCCGTGGCTTATATCCACCATCGTTCCCCGGTATGCCAGCGACGGCCAGTCATGAATCTCCACCACCGGGAGCACTGCCTGCGAGCCCTCACCCTCGATGAGCTGCCGCACCGTCCGCACTCCATAAAAGATCCCCGCCGACGACCGCGCATCGATCTTCACTCCCCGCTCCGTCACCGTCAGATCATAGGCTTCCCGCGAGTTCGGCCCAGGCTCCTCTCCCGGCTGCGCCAGAGGCTCATCCTTGGCCCCTTTGCGGTCCAGAAGGATCGACAGTTCGCCATCATCCCCGTTGCCATACGAGCCGATCTTTATCTCCAGCCCTGTCCGCTCCCGCATCCAGGATCGCAGCTCCTCGGCCGCAAATCGGTCCTCCGCATCCGGAGCGGATGCAAACATGATCCGCATCCCGCGCAGCGCAACCCTCCCGCTTCCGTACCGTACCTTCTGCGGTCGCGGCAGCAGCGGACTGTTCTCCGCATGTCCTGCATGGCATACCACCACGCTCACCAGCAACACAATCCACTTCTTTGCGATCATGAACTTCCTTTCATGGCTTAGCTTCAATCGCATTCGCTGTGCGTACTCAGGGCACAACAGTTGCTCAGCAAGACAAGCTAAGAAACAGCGAACACAGTTTCTCCTCAGCGAATTTCAAAATCAAGACCAATGCACATCCTGGTTCCGATTAGCGTCCAGCCTATTGGATGAGGATCAGATGCCGCAGCCATGTCGGGCCGGGCTGGGCCGCAACTTTCCATTGATCACCAACCTGAGCTCCGGAAACAAGAAATACATCATCCTGCCTCCCACCAAAGGTTACACAGCGCCAAAATCCGCTGTGCACTTTCTATCGACCGGCAGTCACGGGATGGCTGCGGCGAGCGTCTTCAATGTATGCGGATCGAGCGCAAGGTTGTGCGTCCTGCGATCACTCGCCATTCTGCGAAGATTGCACTCGAGTGTGTCCGCGTCGATCAGAACTACAGGAGTCTGTTTTAAACGTTCATAAGACCCCGATGGTAGCGGACCTATACCATCACGCCTGCATTCACCACGACCTTGCCATTCCTCCACACTGACCTGATCCCCGCCGGCGCCACGGCTGGAATCTCGTAACTGGCATCCGTACGAACTGTCTCCGGATCGAATACGGTGATATCCGCCGCGTAACCTCCCGCAATCCTGCCTCGATCGTGCAAGTGAAACGCCGCCGCCGGCTTGCCCGTGACTTTATGGACGGCTTCTTCAAGACTTAACCATTTGAGCTCGCGGACCACATCCCCAAGTAACCGAGGAAATGTTCCGTATAAACGGGGGTGTGAACGCCCAGTGGTATAAACCCCATCCGTAATAACAATCGCCAAGGGATGGGTGAGTAGCGCATGAAGATTCTCCATCGACTGGCAGTGCTCCACAATGTTCACATTTCCCTGTTGTTCCAGCAGAATGTCCAACACCACGTTGTCGGGTTCACTTCCCCGTTCGTCTGCAATGTCCTGAATTGACCTGCCCACCAGTGAGGCTGGATCGGTGGCAGCCGACGTTATCACCACGCCATCCCAGCGCGCCTCGGGCTTAATCTCAGTCCGGATGGATTCACGCTGTACGGGATCCGCGAGCCGCGAAAGGAGCTGGGAAATCCCCCCATCCAGCGCCGTCTGCGGCAGCACTTGCGTAAGTACTGTAGATCCGGCCAGCCACGGATACGCATCAAATGCCACATCGGCGCCCCGCGCCGACGCTTGCTCAATCGCCGCAATGGCGTATTGCTGCAAGGGCCAGTTATCCTGGCCAGCAGCCTGCAGATGAGAGATCTGGAGGCGGCATACCGATTCCTCGGCAATAGAAATCTGTTCTTCGACCGCTTCGACCAACGTGTCGGAGTAGTTGCGCATATGCGTGGCATACACACCGCCTCTCCGGGCGACCACGCGGCAGAGTGTCGCCAGCTCTTCCGCCGATGCACCGGATCCTGGAGCGTACATGAGCCCCGAAGAGAACCCTACGGCCCCCTGCTGCAATGCCTCATCCAGCAGGCCCGACATTGTGTCAAGTTCCCGACTCGTGAGAGATCTGCAGGTATTGCCGGCGACTTTGATTCTCAGCGAACCATGCCCCACAAGCGACGCAACTGTTGCAACCTTGGATCTGCTCGCGCTCGCAAGGTAGTCGGAGGCGGAGCTCCACCCCCAGCTGTTATCCCCACAAAAGATGCCGTTTGCGAAATCCCGCAATACCTGCGGGTCTTCCGGCAATGGATACGCTGAGAAACCACAGTTGCCTACAACTTCGGTCGTCACTCCCTGCAGTAACTTTTCGTTTCGATTTTCCAGGATCTGAAGATCCGAATGACTATGCGCATCGATAAACCCGGGAGCGATGACGCACCCAGTGCAGTCGATGACCTCGCACCCGCTATCTGGAGCAGTGATGGGTCTGTTGCGTTCGGGGATGCCAGCAAACACAATCCGGTCACTTGAAATGACGACTTCGCCAGAAAACGGAGGGGCCCCCGTGCCATCAATGATGGTGCCCCCGGTCAGGATGGTATGGGCAGGATGTTTCACGTCAGCTCCCGGGAAGATCCTGCGGCCGGGCCTCTGTTCTCTTGCCTGCTTATTTGCTGGTCAGTCATGGACTCCCCTTTCTGAATACGTGGAACGCTATTTCCACATCCGAAGCATGACAACACCCCCTTGAGGCACAGTGACGGTATAAGAGCCGTGGAGAAGACCCAGATCTTTGTGGGCCCACAGATCACGAGCATGAACTGGACCGCTGAAGCGCAGATCTTTCAGCATTAGAGTGAATGGTTCCGCTTCATCGTCCGTAACATAGTTGAAGAGGGCTACGGCTTTGGCGCCGCCACTTAACGGCTTCACCCAGAATTGAGGCGGCCCGATGCGGCTCCCCTGGATTCCCAAGCCGTCCTGATCAACTGCAATCACTTCTTTGTTCATCAGAATGCTTTTGGTCGTCTCGTCCATCTTGCTCAGGTCATTGCCGGCGAGTAGCGGAGCGGCCAGCATCGCCCATAGGCTCATCTGGGTGCGGTATTGGTCTGCTGTCATGCCGCCATTGCCTATCTCGAGCATGTCCGGATCATTCCAATGGCCCAGTCCGGCGAACTTCTCCAGCCCCGCCTGAGAGAAACCAATCAGCGCCATGCTGCCATAGTTATCGCGGATATCATCGGTTGTGCGCCACAGATCCCCCCACCTTCCGACCCCACTCCCACACGGAATCGACACCGTACTGACAAAGGCTGTAAACGATGGAGCGATGTGTGTTCACAAGAGCCTGGTGCATCTTCCCGTACGCCTCTTGCATCATCGCCAGCGCCTTCTGCGGATCCTGGTGGGGATCGTGCAGCTTCATGATCTCCATGTAGCTGCATAGGTCGTATTTCACAAAGTCCACACCCCACTTAGCATAGGTGTTCGCATCCTGCTGCTCATGGTCATAGCTGCCCTCATAACCCCCACACGTCTTCGGCCCTGGAGAAGAATAGATTCCGAACTTCAATCCCTTTGAGTGCACATCGTCGCCAAGCACATTCATGTCGGGAAATCTGCTGTTGGAATGAATGTTGCCCTGCGCGTCGCGCTGGCCCTCCCATGAGTGTCGATATTGACATAGATGTAGCCAGCATCCCTCATTCCGCTTGCGACCATAGCATCGGCTGCTGCACGCACATCGGCATCGGTCACCTTGTCGGCAAAGTGGTTCCAGCTATTCCAGTCCATTGGCGGAGTAGCAGCCCGTTGCGCGGATTGAGCCCTTGCGGTTAGACAGGGCTGCCAAATCAGAGCGATCGCAACTGTCGCACACACCTGCACAAAACGCCGCCGATGGAAACGCATATTACTTGTTCCCCCTTTTTGAATGGAGAGAATTACAGATGCACAAGCAAAATCCACTCTCAATGTGGCAATGCTCCACATCTGAACCTTGAGTGCATTGGACATCTTCCTGGTCTTCCCACGCCGATCTGCTTTCGATTACGTCACAGCCGAGGTTAGAACTCTCCAGCAAATAGCTCCCTTTAGCCTGAGCGGTCAACCGGTTTCGCCGCTGACGTGGTTTTTCGTACAGTCGGCTGGACGACGAATTCTCGCTCGCTCCGAATGCATCCGCGCTGGTAGCGCGAGTTTATCAAATATCAGGTCAAATTGAGGCCAGGACACATGATCCGCGCTGCCGGTACTTCTTTCTCGCAGATCTCCGTGACATTGGTTCTGTCGATAAACCAGTCTTCAAACTCTCCGCGCAATGGCGTCGATTTCCACTTTAATTCCGTTCCACAGAACCGACTGCACTGTGGTCCGCGCAGGGCGAACCCCAGAAAAGAACTCCGAGTACACCCGATCAAAACCATCGAAATCCCGAATGTCTGCCAGATGACAAGTACACTTCACCACATCCTCAAAACTATATCCGGCTGCCTCAAGGATTTTCCCAATGTGTGACAGAGTCAATCGCGTTTCGTCCTCGATCGACCCTCTCACTACCTCCCCGGTTCGTAGGTTCAAAGGGCCTTGACCGCTGATGAACAACCAGTTATCCAACTGAATGCCGGCCGAATAAGATCCGGTGGAGACGAGTTTATCGGGGTGCTTTATTTCGCGCTTAGCCATTATGCGTCTCTCCATTATTTATTGTTCTCAATGGTCGTCAAGAATGTGCCACAGAAAAACGAGAACCGCGGCGACAAAAATATCAGATTCTTGAGCAGTTCGTAACTGAGAAGATCGGAGAAACTAGTGATGTTGTCCAGCTAATTGGTCGTTATTTTGAAACTTGGGCGAAATCTCCTTGACGGGCAAACCACCATACTCGAAAATTACCCGCGACTTGGTGGTGCGGTGAAGTGCCGACACGATTAGTGTTGAGGAGGCATCACCGCAGAAACTGGCGGATTTGCGCCTGCAGCGACTGGAGTGTGTGGTGCAGAAGTAAGGCGGGTGGGCAAGAGCAATTCATGATCAAGTCTGGGAGTTGGTTGTCCAGCCTAGAAGCCAGAAAAAGGGTTAGATGATAAAGGCCAACCAAGCCAGCCGTCGCGACTTCGTTCTTGGCCTGGCCGCGAGTTCAGCGGCTCTGCGCCCAGCGGTTGGCCCCGGGTCTTGGCTTTCTCCCGGACGTACGGCGCGAGTATCCAGTGCTTCCAAGCAAGTCCCTGCGAACCATGTTGTGAACATTCTAGACTTCGGCGCGGTTGGCGACGGCCGGACGCTGTGCACATCCAGTATTCAAGCCGCGATTGATGCGTGTGCCGCGGCGGGTGGCGGCAAGGTTTTCGTTGCACCCGGAAAGTATTTAACCGGACCGATTTTCCTGAAGAGCAATCTGGAGTTTGAAGTTTTGGCTGGCGCTACTCTACTCGGGAGCGCCAATTTCGCCGACTATCCCACGATTCCGGGGTGGTGGGAGGGCCTGGAGCGCACGGTCTATGCTTCCATGATCACTGGCACCGATGTTGAGAATGTGGCGATCACTGGCCAGGGGACTCTCGACGGTCAGGGAGCTGTGTGGCTGGACGCATGGGGCAAAACCGAAAAATTGCGTAAGAAACTGGGACTCATAGGGAGAGAGCCCGAGAACCCTCCCGGCTCTGCACTGCCTTGGCCGCGCCCGCGAATGATCAATCTCTATCGCAGCCGCAAGGTGCTGATTAGCGGCCTCACCATTCATGATTCTCCCTCGTGGACAGTTCACCCGGTTTTGTGTGAAGACGTTTACATCGAAGGGCTCACCATTATTAATCCGCCGCACTCGTGGAATACGGACGGCATTGATCCGGAGTCCTGTCGTAATGTCCGCATCTCTAACTGCTACATCAGCACCGGGGATGACTGCATTATGCTGAAGTCCGGCTACAAGCAGATTCCCGGAAAACCGTTTCTGCCCTCGGAGAACATTGTCGTGACGAACTGCGTATTCAACGCCGGCGGATGCGGAGTGGGAATCGGCAGCGAAATGGCTGGAGGAGTGCGCAACGTCGCGATCAGCAATTGCGTATGCGACGGAACGACCTGCGGGCTATATTTCAGGACCGCGCGCGGGCGAGGCAATGTGGTGGAAAACGTGTCCGCGGTTAATGTGGTCATGCGAAACCTCGAAGATACAGGAATTATCTTCAGCATGTTCTACGAGGACGAAGATCGAAGCACTTTGCATTCGGTAGACGTGCGCACTCCGGTCTTTCGCAATTTTCACTGCAGCGATATTCTTTTGGACGGAGCAGAGCGCGCAGTCGTCGTCGAAGGTCTGCCCGAGAGCCCGATTCAAGGGCTGTCATTGGACAATGTGTTCGTGAAGGCCGCTGAAAAAGGCATCTCCTGCTACCAGGTGCACGAATTCAGCGTGAGCAACGCGGTGGTGCATGTCAACAGCGGACCTTCGGTACAGTGCAAGAATGCTCTCGATCTCGAACTGATTCGTGTCCGGGCTCCGAAATCACAACCCAATGTACCGGTCATTGCGCTTGAGAATGTGCACCAGGCAATGGTGCAGTCCTGCTCCGCTGCCGAGAGCAGCCCTGCACTGGTTCAACTCCGGGGAGACGGCAACCGGGACATAACTCTTGCCTTGAATCGCGTTTCGAAACAAACCCAAGAGGTGGTGTTTGCAGATGGCGCATCAGAACAAGGTGTGGTGAGGCGCATTTGATCCAGTTGGAAGCGGGTCCATTCATCACAATCACTGTTCTTATCGGCACTTGCATCATCATTCTTCACACTCACGCAGCTCTCCCGCGGAGACACGGACAGGACAAAGACAAATGGAGCAGTGGGCAGCGCCTGCGGTACACCCTGGGCCGCCGGAACACAGAACTCAGGGCTAGTGTAAGCCCACCCATTTGTGTACAAAGTGGCCTTACAGGTTCTGACGAGCACTACAGCACCTCAGATAAGGAGATTGCGTGAGCTTGTTGCCAAGGACGCCGTTCATTGTGGGCTGCATAATGCCTCTTGCTATGTTCGTCAGTGCCAGCTCTCAGACTACAGCTCATTCTACAGCTCATTCCGTGCAGAGTGTGCTCGAACAGCGCAGCCAGCCCAGTGCTGTAACTGCGTTCCAGCTGCAAAGTTATTTGGTGAAACGTATTCCCAGGCTACCCACTACTCTCAGCTCGGACAAGTGGCGGTCGGAAGAGGCAAGGATTCGCAATCATGTCCTTGAAGATGTGGCTTTTCATGGCTGGCCTCGTGAGTGGATCGGCGCCACCCCCCGCTTTCAGGAGACCGACGTTATTGAGAGTGACAAGGGATACCGGTTGCGCAAGTTCCGGTATGAGATTGTGCCAGGTTTTGATTCTGCGGCAATCCTGTACGAACCACAAAAGATTAATGGGAAGGCACCAGCCATTCTCAATGTGATCGGCCACGAGGTTGCCGGGAATGCGGCGGAATACGAGCAAAAACGTTGCATCAATTTTGCCAAGCGCGGGATTTTCGCGCTGAGCCTGTCCTGGGCGGGATTTGGCGAACTGGCGCAACCGGAAAATGGCCACGACTATGCGGCTGACCTCGATCTCGTGGGCGCCAATGCGCTGGGCTTCTTCTATCTTTCCATGCGGCGGGGACTTGACTATCTAGCAAGTCTGCCGCAGGTCGATGCCCGCCGGCTTGGGGTCACTGGCTTGTCGGGCGGTGGCTGGCAAACCACGCTGCTGAGTGCTCTCGACGAGCGTGTCGCCGTGGCCGTGGAGGTAGCGGGTATTGGGGCGCTCGAGTCCAACCTCACCCGCCCTCTTGATACCGACGAAATTGAGGAAAACGCAACGGACCTCACTCAAAATGAGGATTATCCTTTCTTTGTGGCCATCCGCGCACCCCGTCCCACCTTTCTCATTCACAACGCAGAGGATGATTGCTGCTTTCGTGCTGCTCTGGTGAAGCCCTACATTTATGATCAAGTCCGGCCCTTCTTCCGTTTGTTTGGCAAAGAGGACGGTTTAGCGTGGCACGAGAATCGCGATCCTGGCACTCATAATTACCAGCTTGAGAACCGCGAACAAGCTTATGGTTTCTTCACCAAACACTTTAACTTGCCCATTACGCCAAATGAGATACCCAGCGATGACGAGATCAGACCGGCGCAGCAGCTCGCGGTGGGTTTGCCGCGGCAGAATTTGACCATCTTGGGCCTTGCCAGAAAGTTGGCCGGTCAGATCGCCCAAACGGCGATTCCAACGGGCAGCGAGCGGGCTTTGTGGATCAAGTCTCAGCGAGAACACCTGAAGGATGTGATTCGTTATGCCCCGGTCTCGGTTGAGAATGCCTGGAGGACAAACAACAGCAAGCGTCTGGGATTGGAAACCCTGTCTTATCGTTTTGATTTCTCGAACGGGCTCAGCGCCACAGGAATATGGCTCAAGGCCATTTCGGCCCCGTCAGACGGGCCGGTCACCATCGTGCTCGCGGATGAAGGCTACAAAGCAGCAGCGGAAGTGGTTTCCGAACACGTCAATCGCGGGGAACAGGTGCTCGCCCTCGATTTGCTTTTCAATGGAGCCACTGCGCCAGAAAATCCCGCGGATTGGGAGATGCTGGTGGCCACGACGGGAAATCGCCCACTTGGCCTAGAAGCGGCGCAACTGTTGGCGGTAGCCGCCTGGCTTCGGACGAACGACGGCCGCAGGGGTATTAATGTTGTAACAGAGGGGATTCGTAACCAGGTGATTGCTGTGACGTCTGCCGCGCTAGAACCGACTGCGTTTGCGCGGATTGAAGGTCGTGAGTCGATGGGGAGCCTGGATTACCTACTCAAAAACTCGGTGCCTTTCCGTTCCGCACCGGAACTTTTCTGCCTTGATCTTTATAGGTACTTCGACCTAGACCGGCTTGCGTTAATGGCCCTTCCGACCGAAGTGAAGCGAATCGGAGGTGAAGCCGTTTCCCGAAAAGGAAACACCAAGAAATACGAGTAGAGGAGTTCTTCTGGCCTCTGCGGGAGGCCCATCGCGTTGGGGGAGCAGTTGAACCGCATTTTCAATGCGTGACGCCATCTTACCGACTAACTTCCATGCGCGCGAGAGAATTGAGTGGGTGCTACGCAAATGGCTACAGGAGCAGAGCAACGCAAAACTCCGCTAAAGTGTCGAGGTCCTCATGAACATTCATGACCTGGACACGCCTGCTCTTCTGATCGATGTGAACGTGCTCGATCGCAACCTACGCAAAATGGCGCAGTACTGCAACGATCATAGACTCGCGCTGCGGCCCCACATCAAGACGCACAAGATGCCTGAGATTGCACGGCTGCAACTGCAACAGGGAGCAGCAGGAATAACCGTAGCCAAGCTGGGCGAGGCGGAAGTAATGGCAGATGCCGGCATTGAGGACATCTTGATCGTCTATCCATTGTGGGGGGAGAAAAAGTGGGCACGTCTGGTCGATCTTGCAAGTCGCGTGAGAGTCACGGTGGCAGTCGATTCGCTTGCGGTAGCCGCCGGCATTTCACAGGCCGCGAAGACAGCAGGCACAGAAATTGGAATTAGGGCGGAGTTCGACACCGGATTCCGCCGCTGCGGCTGGCCCATAGCGGCTTCGTCGATGGATGAAATTCAGAAGATAATTGCGCTTCCCGGTCTGCGGTGGGACGGGATTCTGGTTTATCCGGGGCACATTATGGGTAATCAAACTATCCGTGAGCAGGACATAGAACGTGAAGATGAGACCATGGACGCATTGTTCGAGCTTCTCGGTTCCGCTTCGATCCCCTATCCGGTTGTAAGCGGGGGTAATACGCCCGCGGCTTTTGCGAGCCATCGCTTCCACGGGCTGACGGAAATCCGCCCCGGAACGTATGTATTTAATGACCGCAATACCGTGGATGCCGAATCGGCCGAGTTTGCTAACTGTGCTTTGGCCGTGCTGGTCACAGTCGTCAGCACAAGTGTTTCGCAACGTGCCATTATCGATTCAGGAAGTAAGACCCTTTCCGCAGATCCGTTGCTCTCTGGTGACCGGCTGGGTTATGGCTACGTGCTGGGACACCCGGAATTAAAACTGGAAGACCTCTCTGAAGAGCACGGGCACCTAACCATTCCAAGTGGCTCCAAGATTAACATTGGCGACCGGCTCAGGGTCATTCCGAATCACGCATGCACTTGCATTAACCTGCATGACCGCGTCTTTGTGGTGGAAGGAGAGCACGTGGTCGACGAGTGGAAGGTAGCAGCGCGCGGGAAAGTTGCCTGACAGTACGCCATGCGTACAGAATAGCTCACTCCGAGAATAGTATGAGCGACCAATCGAGCAGTTCTCCACGCTTCGAAAGGTCACACTCATCTAAGAAGCCTGCAACGCGCTGCAGGGGTTGTCATCACGATGATCCGCTCTGCGCCTTCGCGCAGGGCGATGGCGGGGCCGTGACGACAGCACGTGGTTCCAGAGTAGAGGAGGTAGCGACATCCGGACCAGCGATAGTGGTCGGACTACTTGGCGATTTTTCATGGCTCCAGCAGATGTACCGGGTTCGGCGCCAACACTGATAGGGAATGGAGATCGAAGGCGTTGGAGCATGTCGCCGGATATTGCCTTCACAACGATTACAGTGAGCGTGCCTATCAATTCGAGCGAGGCGGGCAGTGGGTGATGGGCAAGTTGCGACACCTTCACTCCGCTGGGCCCGGAATTGGTACCGGCGGACGAGGTGGATCCGCACAAGCTACGGTTGTGGCTCAAGGTGAACTGGCATACGATGCAGGACTCCGACACGTCGGACCTCATTTTCGGGGTGCCGTTCTTGATCAGTTAGTCGGGGGTTGGGCTGGGGTTCAAGCCACCGCGATACCTGAAGTCGGGCGATGTGGTGGTGTCTGGAATCGACGGACTCGGGGAGGGGCGGCAGCGCATTATGGCTTGTGCCGACCAACCCCAGGAGCGCCGAAGCATGGCCGAATCCGGCGGGGGCCTCAAGCCACAAACCGGTTAATCTTTTGCTACCTGGGACTTAAGAAGGCCAGCAGTCTGCGAGTCTGGAGGCTGCTGGTTCGGCAGATTCGCGGTTCTACCGCATGCGAGTTTGGAGTCTACTGAGATCGAACTAGGAAGAAGACGAAGTACACAATGCCCCTGCTCCATGAAAACCGACTCTTTCCCGCCGATCCATCTGCGTGCGACATCGCCAAGAGGATTTATAAGAGCGTGCGCGGTTTACCTATTGTCAGTCCACACGGGCACACGCAGGCTGCATGGTTTGCCCAGAACCAGCCCTTCCCAAATCCGGCAAAGCTCTTCGTTCAGCCTGATCACTACATCTACCGCATGCTCTACAGTCAGGGCCTTTCGCTTGAAGACCTGGAAATCGGCGCACCTGAAATCAAGAACCCGCGCAAGGTGTGGCGGACCTTCGCTGAGCACTACTATCTGTTTCGCGGCACGCCCACGCGAATATGGCTTGATTTTGCGTTGCAGGAACTATTCGGGCTAAACGAGCGTCTCTCGGCCGAAACAGCCGACGTTATCTTCGATACCATCTCGGAAAAGCTGCGTACACCGGAGTTCCTGCCCCGCGCTCTTTACGAACGCTTCAACATTGAGGTCTTGGCAACAACCGATTCACCCATCGACTCGCTGAATGACCACCGCCTGATCCGCGATTCCGAATGGAAGGCGCGCATCATCCCGACCTTCCGGCCGGATTCGGTTGTCGATGCCGATTTCGCCGCCTTCCGCGAGAACATAGAAAACTTGGGAAAACAGACCGGCGAAGACACAGGCAGGTGGAAAGGGTACGTGCGGGCTCTCGAGAAGGCACGGGCGCGATTCAAGGACCTCGGATGCACCGCGACCGATCACGGACACCCCACCGCACGCACTGCAAACCTCTCGCCAAAGGGTGCGTCGGATCTCTTCAGCCGGATGCTTGCCGGGCGTGCCGATGCGCAACAGCAGGAACTTTTCCGCGCACAGATGCTCACAGAAATGGCACGCATGAGCGTCGAAGACGGACTAGTGATGCAAATTCACCCGGGCAGCGCGCGGAACCACAACCGCCAACTCTATGAGCGTTACGGGCGAGACGTCGGCGCGGACATTCCTATTCCGACGAACTACGTTGACGCCCTCCGGCCGCTGCTCGATCGTTTCGGCAACGAACCCAATCTGACCATCATTCTCTTCACTTTAGATGAATCGACATACAGCCGGGAACTCGCGCCGTTAGCAGGACACTACCCATGTTTGCGGCTGGGTCCCCCTTGGTGGTTCCACGACAGTCCAGAGGGCATGATGCGATTCCGGGAGCACGTCATCGAAACAGCCGGGTTCTACAACACCGTAGGCTTTAACGACGACACCCGGGCATTTCTCTCTATCCCTGGTCGGCACGATGTTGCGCGGCGGATGGACTGTGCTTATCTCGCAAAGCTTGTCGCCGAGCACCGGCTGGACGAAGACGAAGCCTTTCTAGTGGCGCGCGATCTGGCGTACGAGCTCGTGCGTCGTGCGTACAGGTTTTGAGGGGCTGGTCGCTCTTATGAATCAAGTCGACGCGGAAACAGAGCGGGCTCGGAAAGCAGGCATTTCCCTAGGGGGAGGTCCAGGCCGAGTTCGTTGGACCATCTGCGCCATGCTGTTTGCGGCGACCTCGATCAATTACATGGACCGGCAGGTGATCGGCCTGCTCAAGCCGACACTCCAAAACAGCATTGGCCTCACTGAGGTCCACTACGGCTACATCGTCGCCGCGTTTCAGGTGGCTTATGCAGTCGGACTGGTTGTCGCAGGCCGTCTGGTCGATCGGTTGGGATCTCGTGTTGGCTACTCACTGTTCATGGGCGTATGGAGTCTAGCCGGGATGGCCCATGCCCTCGCCCGCTCCGCTCTTGGATTCGGCATAGCACGCTTCTTTCTCGGCCTGGGTGAGGCTGGCAACTTCCCGGCAGCAATCAAGACTGTGGCGGATTGGTTCCCACAGAGTGAGCGCTCGCTGGCCACAGGCATTTTCAACTCTGGCGCGAACGTTGGTGCCATTATTGCCCCGGCCATCGTTCCCTGGATCACTCTCCGTTTCGGCTGGCGTGCCGCATTCCTTACCACAGGTGCCTTCGGCGGGCTGTGGATCCCATGGTGGCTCAAGAACTATCGCAAGCCTTCGGAACATTCCAGGTTGACGCGCCCCGAGTTGCTCCATATCTACCACGAAGCGGGCACACAGATGGAACCACACATTCGCTGGTTGAAGCTCCTCACTTACCGGCAGACTTGGGCATTCTCCATTGCGAAGTTTCTCACCGATCCGATCTGGTGGTTCTATCTCTTCTGGTTGCCGTCCTTTTTCGACTCCCGCTTTCACCTTGGCCTTTCGCATCTCGGCTTGCCGCTGATCATCGTCTACAACGTCTCGGCGATCGGCAGCATCGCTGGAGGATGGCTTCCTGCGCTGTTTCGAAGCCTGCTTCTGGATGCAGCCAACGCGCGCATGTCCGCCATGCTCATCTGTGCGGGCCTGGTACTTCCCATTTTTACGGCGGGCAGTTTGAATTCCGAGTGGGCCGCCATCGCATTGCTTAGCCTTGCGGCGGCCGCACACCAAGGGTGGTCGGCGAATCTCTTCACTATCGCTTCTGACATGTTCCCACGCAGTGCTGTTGGCACAGTGGTTGGCATTGGCGGAATGGCGGGTGCCGTCGGCGGCGTGCTTTTCTCGGTAAGCGCGGGAAAGATTTTGCAATTGACCCACAGCTATGTGTCGCTTTTTGGCATCTCCGCCAGCGCCTATTTGATATCGATGGCTATCCTTCACATCCTGGCTCCTGGTCTGAAGAAAGTGGATTTCACCACATGAGTCTCCCTGTTGCGAAGGGCAGTCCCGACCTGGAAATCTCCTCTACGGAGTTGCAGAGCCTGCTCTTCGAAGCGCTGGCCGAACTCGGAGAGCGCCGCCATGCGCTCGCCGTCCCGCCCGATCTAACACGCAGAGACTCCCGCACAGGCGAGTTGACCCGTTACGCATATGACTATTACGGCAGCCGACTCGAAGCCGTATCCTGGTGCCCAGGTCGTCTGACTCGTGAAGAAGTGGAAGGCGTTGGCTTCGCTTAAGGCGATGTTCTCACGCTATGATCCGGCAATACTCCAGCATGGCTACAATACGGTCGATGGTGAGAAAATGCTTTTCATCGCGAATCCCGGTCTCGGCCTCCGGGCTTATCGAGGCAGATTCTGAATCGAGGGAATGTGACCAGCGGTGGAGTTAGACTTGATAAATTTTCGGTCGGAGTCGGTGATCGTTTCGCACATCAGGCGAAAGCGCAACTTGAGGCTTGCGTTCGTGCTTCACGCGCCGGAGTTGAAGTTGTTCCCGTGTGGAATAAATCGAACCGGGAGCACAACCTTATCGGCTCCGAACCATCTTCGACACGTGCTGCAGCCGATGCCGCAGTGAAGGCTCTCCACTGGACCAAGCCTTACTACTGCGACGCTGACCATATCAATCTCCAAACCGTCGGACGCTTCCTCGCCTCCTCCGACTTCTACACCATAGACGTGTCGGATTTCATAGGAAGAAAAACGGACCCGTCGTCGATTGATACCTTCGTGCGCCGCCACAGCGAGCTTGTCGGTGAAATCAAGATCGAGGGCGTCGAAGAAAGCTTCGAGATCACGCCCGCGTTCCTTTTGCAGGTCGCGAGCAAGTTTCTTTCTGCCGTGGAGCAGGCCGGCGCAGTATACCGTAGGATTGAATCGGCAAAGGGGAAAGACAACTTCATTTCCGAAGTCTCCATGGATGAAACGGACATTGCCCAGACGCCGCTGGAACTTCTCATCATTTTGGCTGCCGCCGCAGACGAGGGCATTCCGTTGCAAACCATAGCGCCTAAGTTCAGTGGACGTTTCAACAAGGGCGTGGACTACGCTGGGGACGTCTCGCAGTTTGCGCGTGAAATGGAGTTCGATCTAGCAGCGATCGCTCATGCCGTCCGGCAATACGGATTGCCAGGCAACCTGAAACTCAGCATACACTCGGGCAGCGACAAATTTTCCGTCTATCCAGCGATTCATTCCGCTTTGAAGAAGTGCAATGCGGGTGTACACCTCAAAACTGCCGGAACCACGTGGCTCGAAGAGATCATAGGCCTTGCCGAAGCGGGGGGAGAGGGGCTCGCCCTCGCCAAGGAGATTTACGCCGAGGCCTATGCACACCGCGAAGAACTGTGTCACCCGTACGCCTCAGTCATTGACATCGACACGCACAAGCTTCCCGCGCCGGCGGAAGCTCGGCGGTGGTCGTCCGAGGAGTTCACTTCCGCACTCCGGCACGACCCCAGCTCGGATTCTTACAACAGCAGCTTTCGCCAGTTGCTCCATGTCGGCTTCAAGATAGCCGCACAAATGGGATGTAGATATCTTGATCTGCTGGAGGCAAACCAAGAAGTGATCGCCAAGAATGTTACTTACAATCTCTATGCTCGCCATATCCGGCCGGTGTTTCTTGGCACGGCGCGATAACGGAGGCTCATGATTCTGATTCTTTTCGGCGTGAGCGGCGCTGGCAAGACGACGATCGGAAACCTCCTTTCAACTCGGCTTGGATCGTGCTTCGAGGATGGCGACCATTGTCACTCTGTGGCGAACCGGCGGAAGATGGAGTCCGGCACTCAGCTTACAGGCGAAGATCGCGAGCCGTGGCTCAATGTCCTGCATATGCGCATGCACGAGTTCATACATGGAAACGAAAGTGCCGCATCGGGCGCTAAATCCGGCCGGTAGCCAGGTCTTCACTTGTAGCCGTCGAGCAACTCGTCCAAATATGCGCCACTCCGGTCGCCACTGTGTGAGTGGATCAAGGTCTGCACAGCGGCACTTTCTTGGTCAAGCAAAACGGCTGGTATTGCTGATACTGCAAAATGGCTCCGGCCTCTGGTCAAAAGCGTGCCCGCTTCTACCTCTTCGGCGTGACGCCGATTCGATCAAGTGCCGTGCGGGCGGATGTAAATTGTGGATCTGCTTCCAGGGCTGCACTAAACTCTTGCGTGGCCCTCAGTTTCTTTCCTTGCTTTTGAAAAACCAGACCGAGATTGTAATGCGCCGAGGCGAATTTCGCCTGCAGCCGGATGGCTTCCTCGAATTCGTGATGCGCCCGTTCGAGTTCGCCGCGCTGAAGGTCGATGCTGCCCAAGGTGTTGTGGGCCTCGGCCGAGCCAGGATCGGTGCGCAGCGCAGACCGCATTCGCTGTTCAGCCTCGCTCCAGTTCTTTTCGAGCGAGGCGAAGACACCCAGATTGTAGTGCGCCGCGTAATTGTTGGGATCAATGGACAGGAGGTGATCTAGATGGGCACGGGCTTGTGGGTAATCCTTTTTCTGAATGTAGGTATCAGCAAGCAGCTCTTCCGCTCGCGTATACCAGGGCTCAAGGGCCAGCGCAGCCTGCAGCTCCTTGACGGCGTCATCGGGCTGGCGGAGCCGAAAGTAACAGAGCCCTAGATCGAAATGCGCCCGCGCGTTCGAGGGAGCCTCATCGAGCGCTCGCCTGAATTCACGCGCGGCCTCTTCATACTGTCCCAGCCGTTGCTGGTTCAAGCCTAGGCTGATCCAGATGTCCGCGACCTCGGGTAACTTGTCGCGCAGCTTCTCCAACAAGTCGTTGGATTCAGCTAGCCTGCCGGCGGAAGCAAGCGCCAGTGCGCGGCCGTACTGTTCAAAATCGCGGATTCGATCTTTCGGATCCACGCGCGATTCCAAGGGGCCGGAGCTTGTGGTTCCACTCAGGTAGCCGAGTGAGCGGAGGGCATTGACGGTTTCCGGCGCGGGCGAGGGAGGATTGCTCGAGCGACCGAGAGGAGAACTCGAACGCAGAGCGGTGATTCGTTCACCTAGCGCCATGGCCCTTGACCTCTGTTGCTCGTAGAGGTTTTGCAACTCGCCCGGGTCATTGGAAAGATCGTACAACTCAGGCTTCGGAGCGTCGATGTACTTGTAACGGCCCACGCGCAAACTTCGTAGGGCTGCGCCGCCAAACTGGTTTCGCGCATAGAGGCTTTCTGAATAGATTTCCTCAGTGCTCCTGGCGCTGCTGAGGCTTCGGCCCCGCATCGCGCTAGGACGCGGAAGACCAATCGCATCCAGAATCGTTGGCGCGACGTCGAGCAAGCTGGCTGCTTCATCCACACGGTCCAGCGGAAAGCGCTTTGCTCCCGCCGGCCAGTGGATGATGAGAGGCACATGAAGAGTGCTCTGGTAGACGAAATAGCCGTGCGTGCTCTCACCGTGCTCCTCAAGGCCCTCTCCATGATCGGAAGTGAACACGATTAGGGCCCTCTTCAGAAGTTCACGGCGGTCGAGGAACGAAAGGAACTCACCGAGAATTCGGTCAACGTAGACCAGTTCGGCGTCATAACCCGTCTCGCCGTGACGTAGACGCGAGTCCTGGGGGAGATCGTAGGGCGTGTGCAGGTCGTACAAATGGAGGAACAGAAAAAATGGTGCACTCGAATTTTGCTCCAGCCAACGCATGGCAGCGCCAGCGACGTGAGCGCCTGGTCGTTTGAGGTCGCCCACGTCGGTCACGGTCTTGTTATGAAGATCAAAAGGGCTGTCGTACACGTCGAAGCCGCGGTTCAATCCGAAACGGCGGTCCAATACGAATCCGCCCACGAACGCGGCTGTTCGGTAGCCACGTTTCTTCAAGACAGTGGCGAGCGTAATCGCCGTAGGCCCAAGCGGCACACCATTATCCTGCACGGTGTTTTCGAAAGGATAGGTGGACGTGAACAGTGCAACGTGAGATGGCAGTGTCAGCGGAACCGGGGCGCTGACTTGGGAGAATAGTGTGCCGTTCTTGGTTAGCGCGTCAATATGCGGCGTCAATCGCCTACCCGCCTGATAGCACCCAAGGCGATCAGCCCTCAGCGTATCCACGGAGATGAGAATGACTGGTGTGGACGGCTGGGCGGTGCCGAGCGAGCAGGTCAGTAGGGTAAGCGCAATGCACGTGAAACGAGGCAACGTATTCTTTCCTTTTGGCACGAAAGCTTGCGCCCGAACCTGGAAGCCGACTGCCCATCCCGGCCGGAATCTGAATCACGACGGGACGGCCGGGCAACCTCGGTGGTCACCCCAAAACCGGCCAACAGCGGGCACACAGCACAGCATCATTATTTAGCCAATCAGCTGTTGTTTGGCAAGAGCCTTTTCTCTCGGTTGCATTCCTGGGCGGAATAACCGAAAAGAATGCACGGGGCCGCGAATGCGCCACACCCCAGGCGAGGCCGAACTGCGCTGGAATAATGCCAAGCGTCGAAGCGAGGAAAAGGTCCCGCCAAACCACGGGAGCCCACCGTGGCTGGGGCTTCTTGCCCGGCTTATGAGTACTAGCGGTACAAACAGCACGGTCGAGAGCGCCCGCGGGATGAAGGCAACGGCTATTGGGCCGACGCGCTCGGTCGTCGATCTTCGTGCCGGAGAATTGAAAGGCCCACGTCAGGTTCACCAGCACGAGAACCAGAAAGCACTGGATTGGGGCGCGCCTGTGGACGTCGTGCGTTGTGGACCTCCTACATGTGCGACCGGAGTTCTTCGAGTGTCGGCAGCGTATCGCCATCTTTGAAACCGTGCAGCACGTCCCACAGGCGGGTCTGTAAGCGTCTCCAATATTCGTATTCGGCATTCCACCGCCCCATCACGCTGCTTAGCCGGTGGTCCGTGTATTCGCTCAGCCATGCCGCACGGTACACTTCGCGCAGATCCGAGATTTCATCCATCAGGTCCATGATGCGTCCGTGATTGCGCGCGCTCGATTCCCATCCCAGATAGAACTGGACGTCGGCATGACTGGGATGGCTGCTCAGCGTATTGAAATAGCTGGCCATTTCCAGTGCGTAAATGTACTTCATTCCCGCGTAGTCCAGCATGCGCGCCCCCAGAACCAGGCTCGGAATCGAGTAGACGTCCTCCTCGAGGCTCAAGGCGCGAGCCAGGTGCTCCTCGGCGTCTTCCGCCAGAAGGCGGACGTTGCGGAATGATTCGCGGTGCGCCGCGAGGCGCTCCAGCCGCTCCGACGTCAGCGGATCATCCCATAATCGAAAGATGGTCTCCGAACCCAGGATCTCTTCCATAAGCTGCTGCGCTTTTGCCAGCGCCTCGAGCGCCGGCGCCACTTCGGCCGCCACCGGCGCGGAATAGAATGATGCTGCGTAGTCGGCAAAAAAATGCGCGCGATTCATGGGTTCTCTCTGCCACGCTGCGGCGGCTCCGTATGCCATGCCGGGCAGTGCGGTCCGGTAGAGCACCTGCGAAGCATCCGCCCAACCCGTATTGATCATGCCCATCGTGCCGTATTTGCGCGCATCAGCCAAAAACCCGTCGATGTTTTCGAAGGTCCGGATAAAGTCTGGCGTAATTTCATCCCAGCACCAGATGCCGGGGGCAAACACTTCCGGCACTTTCTCCCGCGCGAACGGGGCCACAAAACCGCTGTAGTCCGGCTCGACATGATAGTGCCACGGCACCGCAATCACGTCCTTAGGCAATTGCCCAAACAGCTCGGGGTACCTGACAAAGATTCGGGCGCCGCTGTTTACATCGGCCCAGAACATCGGGCGCTTGCCAAACTGCCGCACCAGCGCGGTGATGTTCTTCAACTGCTCGATGTACAGCTTCCCAGGCTCCACGCCCCCGGCGGCTTTGCTGCCCGCTTTCTCTAATTCCCATGGCTCATCCATACCGACGTGAAACCACGGACTGGTAAACAGTGCCGTAAGTTGCTCCACCCAGTCATGCAACATGCTCTGCACCCGGGGATCGCGTGGATTGATCTCGCCTCCGTGCGGCAGCGCAGCCAGATCCGCGTACCGCTCCGCCCGAAATACGTCGTGCAGGTGACCATAGAGTTCGAGGCAAGGAACGATGCCGACGTGCCTCTCCCTCGCGTAATCAATGATTCGTCGGATCTGTGACTCTGTGTAACGTGCTCCAGGATTGATCAGCGGATAGCCGCGCAGCTCGATATTCGCTTCGGAGTAGAGATAGTACTGGTTGGCTTTCCAGCGGGCGAGAAAATTAATTTGCCGCTTGATCTCGTCCTCGGTTGGCAGCGGTCCGTGGCTGGTGTCCATCATGAAGCCGCGGTAGGCGAGGGCCGGCCAGTCATGAATGACCACTTCCGGCAGAAAGCTCTCGCCAGCGCTTTCCTCCACCAACTGCCGGATGGTCTGCACGGCGTAAAAGAAGCCGGCCGAAGATCGTGCACGAATTTCGGCCCTGCTACCAGAAATGCTCAACGTGTACGATTCCCTGGAATCCGGCCCCGGACGATCATCGGGGCCGGGCAATGCATCCACAGCACCCGTCCGGTAGAATACGATGCCACCAGCCGCGGTTCTACTACTTACTACGGGCACGGGTTTAGCGATGATTTCTGAAAGTGCTGAGGCCAGCTCGTCTGCCGCGAAGCGGTCTTCTGGTGCCGGACTCGAACTGAACGAAATCGCAATACCTTTGAGCGCGAGCCTTCCATTGCCGTATTGAATCTGCTGCGGCCGCGGCACCAGCGGCCTGTGAGCGGCCTGCAAAGGCGTCACCAGGAAAAACGGCAAGCAAAAAAGGAGAAGTTGCACCATCGAATTGCCTATCGTACGCCAGCGGCAAACCCGGCACAATCGCGATATGCCAGCGTCGCCGTGCGCCATCCAATAGGCTGAACATTTTTTGAAGGGCGCACCGCCGCCATATAGTGCGGGCACAGGCGAGCACCTAACCCGCAACCCAATAACCTCGATCCGGAGACTGAAGCTGCAAAATGGCGGAGATCGGCCGGATCGGCTGCGCCATCGAAGATGAGGAAGGTGAGATCGGCTGCCCTTGCGTTGGCAACCCAATCCTCGATCTTACCGGCGGTGGGATCGCCGCCATCGCGGTAGCGGGTACAGGCGCGCAAAGCCGATTGGCCATTCGAAACTCCTCAGCCGGAGCGCCAGTTTTCGACCACTCCGGCAATGTTAATGCAGCCATCAGCGTGGCGGGCACGACGGCAAAGATCAGAAGGGAAGAGTTTACCTACTTCGGCCAACTGGTTCGACAAACCGCGGCCGACATTTCCGAGGGCGCTGGGTTTCATCCCGGTCAAGATCGAATCCTCAAGGGCAGTGACTTGGGCGGGGAACCGGTCGCGCATAGTGGCTGTTCAGCCAATTAGACAAATTGTCGAGCCCGTGCTCGAATTTGATTGACAATGCGGATTCGGCCGCCCTAGCGTGATCGCTAATCTAAAGGGTCAAGAAATGCAGCCTGCCTGGCACCACCGTCGGAAGCTTCACCGGCAGACGTTCGGCTTCGAAGTGCAGGTGGACGGCACCGCCATCGAGCGCAACTGCCTCGCTGGCGCGCGAGTCGAGCTCACTCTCAGCGCCCAGTCGGTCAGTACATTGAGTTTGGTGACGGGCGCCATCATGATACAGCGAGATCAGGGGCGTGGCTCGAGAACTTTCGAGGGAGGAGATGACGTCATGACATCCAAGGATCGCAGGCTTCAGCGCGGCTGTTGTGTGCTGGTGTTGATCATGTTGCTTTCGGTGTGGCCCAGCAGGGCTCAGGAAGTGACGGCCAGACTGGCCGGTACGGTTAAAGACCCGGCCGGCGCCATGGTGCCTGAGGCCGTCTTGGCGGCCACCAATGTCAGTACGGGCTTGGTCACAAGGACCACGTCGGGCGTGTCTGGAGACTACATCTTCCTCGCGCTGGCTCCGGGAATCTACACTCTTTCGGTGGAAAAAGCTGGTTTCGCGACGGGAGTGATGTCCGGCATTTCTCTGAACGTGGACCAAAAGGCCAACTTGGATGTCGTGCTGCAAGTAGGCCACGTGACGGGATCGGTGACCGTAAACGCCGCAGCCCCTCTGGTGGACGGCACCAGCGCCAGCTTGGGAACGGTTGTCGACCAACAACCCATTCTGGATTTGCCGCTCAATTTGCGGCGCGCGGGAGCGCTTGCGCTGGTGGTGCCCGGAACTGTAGACACTACCGACAGATCGCTGGCCTCCGCAAACGGCAACGGGTCCGGGTTCAACGACAATAGCTACAGCGGCTCGGGTGGGCATTCTTCCGGCAATCTGATCTTGATCGACGGGATGATCTCCCGGGCACTCAACAATGGCGGGTTCGCTCTGCAACCCGTTCCGGAAATGGTGAAAGAATTCAAGATCGAGAATAATACTTACGACGCGGCGTTTGGAATTACCTCCGGTACAACAATGAACCTGATCACGGAATCGGGCAGCAACAGCTTTCATGGCTCCGCGTGGGAGTACGTGCGCAACCGGGATCTTGATGCGCGCAACTTCTTTGCCACGGATCGACCAGAATTCATCCGCAACCAATATGGCGGCGCCCTGGGTGGTCCGATTCGGAAGAACAAGACGTTCTTTTTTGGAAGCTATGAAGGACTGCGATTGATTCAAGGCCAGACCCAGGGCAGTTTCGTTCCCACGGCCGCCGAGAAAGCGGGAGATTTCAGTTCTTTTCTTACCGGACAAACCGCTAACCTCTGCGCCGCCAGTGGCTCCGCCGCTCCTGCCAACCTCAACTTCGACACGGGTCAATTGTTCAATCCGGCTTCGGAGCACCTTTTCCCGTGTCCGCCAAACCCGGCAAACCCCAGCGCGGGGACCTCCACAGTTCTGGTGGGTACGCCGATGTCGGGAAATATCGTTACCAATATCGATCCGGTGGCGCAAAAGGTCTTGGCGCTTTTTCCGGCGCCCAACCGCTCCGGAAACCCGAATTATATCAACCAGACGCCGGCGCGGCGCCAGGACGAACAATTTGACGTGCGCGTCGACGAGGTGCTGTCCGACAAGGACCGCTTGTTTGGCCGTTACCTGTTTGGCAATTCGAACCAACTGTTTCCGGGAAATTTCGATCCGTTTAACCTCTATCAACATTTTAGAGGCCAGAACGTGGTGGGGGGCTGGACCCACATTTTCAGCCCCACCTTGATCAACGACGCGCGCGTAGGTTACCAGCAGGATTATCTGATCCGCGCTCCTCAGGGCTTCCCCCGCGCAAGCGGACTTTTGGCCAGCTTTGGTATTCAAAACCTGCAGGCGAGTTCGCCTCAGTTCGAGGAGTATCCGTTGGTTAATTTTACCAATTTCGCCGGGTGGGGGGACGGCGGTTATAGCCCGGATGTTCTTAAGGATAGGATTGAGAAGTACGAAGATACTCTCACCAAAATCGTTGGGAAGCATACCATTAACGTCGGCGGCGATCTGAATTTCTGGCAGACCCCCGCAGTGGAAGACCCCATCGAGCTGAATGGATCCGTCACTTTCAACGGGCAGTTCTCCTCGTTGGCGGCTGAAATACCGGGAGTTAGCGCAGTTTCCGACCTGGCCGATCTGGAGTTGGGTTACCCTTCGGACGGATTTTTCACGAAGAATCCGTTTGTCAATAAATTGCTCGGCGGGGGATGGTTTAGCTTGTTTGCCCAGGATAATATTCGCGTCAACTCGAGATTGAGCGTTGAGGTCGGGCTACGGTGGGAGTATCGTAAGCAGCCCTATGATCAGAACAACCAGCTGGCCACCATCTACCCTCTGGCGCACAACTCGACGCCGGGAGATGCTTTGCTGGTCACTGCTCTGCCTGCCGCGGTGAACGACGCGCTCTGCTCGGACCCCCACTACCTCAACATTAACGGACAGTGTGTGATCATGAGCTCGGCAATGAGGACGCGGGTTGGACTGACGGGTAATAAGCTGCGGGAACTCAGCTATGGTCCCGGCCACGGGAGCTTTGCGCCACGATTGGGGATCTCCTGGCGGCCCAATTCCGACAAGCTCATCGTTCACGCCGGCGCCGGTGTATTCAATGATTTGCCCATCACCAACTCCATTGGTTCCTATGTCAACAACAACCCGGTATCGACTCAATCGCCTGCTTACAACACGGCCGTCGGTTCTCCGCCTCCGCTGACCAACGGCGTACCAACCACAACACAGATTATGTTTGCAAATGCCGCATCGGTTCCTCTGTCTCAGATCCTTTCGCAGCTCATGCCGACTCCGTTTTACCATACGCCAACCATATACGAGTGGAGTATCAGCATTCAGTCACAGGTAATGCAGAACTTGGCGGTGGAGATTGGGTATGTTGGCAATCGGGGCGTCCACATTGACAATGCTCATCAATGGGGCAATCAAGCAGTGCCCGGAGTCGGCGACGTACAGCCTCGTCGCCCCTGGCCCGACTTCAACACCATGCTCTACGACACTTTTGACGGCATCTCCAACTACAATGGCCTTCAGGCTAAAGTCACCAAGAGGTTGTCCAAGGGTTTCCAGGCTCTGATCTCCTACACCTACTCCAAGGCGCTCGATTTCAACGGAGGCAACTCAGATTTTGTTTCCGCGGACCAGAACGACAATAATCAGAGGGCAGACTATAGCTTGTCGGACTTGAGCATTAAACAGCGGCTCGTCCTCAGTCCCATCTGGCAGTTACCGTTTGGAAAAGGCCAACCCTTCTTGAACAGTGGCGGACTGGTTAATGCTCTGGCGGGGGGATGGGAACTTTCTGGCATCATTGCGTTTCAGAGCGGCTTCCCCTTTTCCGTCCTGGCGAACGAGGATTTCTCCAACACCGACGCATATGCTCCGAGGCCGGATCGCATATGCAATGGCGCCGGTCCCCAAACTGTGGCGGAGTGGTTCAATGTCAATTGCTTCTCGACCACCGCACTGGCGCAAGCTTTGGCCAATGGGACGCCTCGCTTTGGGAATGCCGGCCGCAATATATTGATCGGACCGGGCACCCAGCAGTGGGATGTCTCTGTGATTAAGCGAAATCCGATCACCGAGAAGGTGAACCTTGAATTCCGCGCCGAGTTTTTCAACATATTCAATCACCCTAATTTCGGCACCCCCGGCGCCACCATAGCTACCAGCGCGTTTGGCCAACTCACGAGCGCTGCCAGCCCGCGTGATATCCAATTTGGCCTCAAGCTCAAATTTTGAGAGCCCATGGAGTGTTCTGATGGCCATCGGCCGTTCCACCACCGCAACCGCAACGGGAACCAAAGCTGAGCCAGCGACTTCGTCTTCGCTGCGCATGGACATCTCCCCGGGAACCAAACGACTATCTTCGCTTGACGCATTTCGCGGCTGGACCATGTTTTGGATTGTGGGGGGATCGGCGCTGGTTGCCGGACTGCAAGCACTCAACGCCAATCGCGTGATCAACGCCCTGGTCTACGAGCTCAATCATTCAGATTGGCAAGGCCTGCGGTTTTATGATCTGATCTGGCCGTCATTCATGCTGATGACGGGCATGTCGCTGCCGTTTTCCTACGCCAAGCGGTCGCTCACGCAAACTCATCGCCAGATCTTGATGCGCGTTTTGCGCCGGTTCCTCGTTCTGTTTTTGCTAGGCTCGCTTCGGGAGTCCATTCATTTCAACCGTCCTTACCTCATCGAGCTGAGCAGTGCGTTACAGCCGATCGCAGTTGCGTACCTAGCGGCTTTTCTGATCGTGCGCAGATCATGGCGGTTCCAGGCCGCGGTGGGCGCCGGAATCCTGGTTTTCTATGCTCTTCTGCTGGCATTCGTACCAGCGCCAGGCGTTCCTGGCGGCAGCTACGACAGAAACGCGAACTTAGTTCTGTGGACCGATCTGGTCACCGTGGGCCGCGTGCTGCCCGAGCACTGGGGCACGGTCATCTGCACCCTGCCGACCATCTCCACCACGATCGTCGGCATGCTACTGGGCGAGCTTCTTATGACGAACCGCAGCACGGCGAGCAAAATGAAAACCATCGGTATGGTCGGGCTGTCCGGCGTCGTGCTCGGTTGGGCCTTGAACCCTGTGATCCCAATCGTGATGAAGATCTGGACCACCTCCTATGGACTGGCGTCGGCCGGCTTTGCCTGCCTGATGTTTCTCGTTTTTTACTGGCTGGTGGATGTCCGTGGCTATAGAAAACTGGCCTTCCCGTTTTTGGTGATCGGCATGAATGCGGTGGCGATCTACATGTCGGAGAGCATTATCCCCTGGAGCAATATAGTAGCGATCTTTACGCATTCGCTCGGCGGAACACTGGGCTCGTTCACACCGCTTTTTCATGCGATTGCCGTTCTAACCATCGAGTGGCTTGTGTTGTATTGGATGTACAAGCGCAAGATTTTCCTTACTGCTTGACGGATGCAGTTGCATATGGGCCGTTTACTCGCTGTCGCATTGTTGGCCCTCTGTGCGATTCAGGGTCAGGCGCCTCCGAAACCGTGCGTTCTGAAACCTTACCGTGTGCTCGTGGTTGTCGCGGGCTGGGGTGATCCGGCCAGCCAGGTGATCGGTGAGAAAGACGCTTTCCAGCCCGTAGCCGCGCTGCTCAAAGCCTGGTCCGTTCCCTTCGATATTCTCCGGTTAGACCAGCAGACCCTCGGGGCCTCGTACCTGTTCGATCGTTCTGGCGCAGTGCGCTATGGCGCAATGCTCTGGCTCGCTGATATGCCGTCCTACGCCGGGAAGAATCTGGCGGTGCTCACCGAGGCGGTGCAGCAGGGAACCAGCATCATTGTCGCCGCTTCGCGATTTACCGACCCCGCGCTGGAACGGATTCTAGGCCTCCATTACAAAGCGGACTATCGCGCCCCTGATCCGGTTCTTCGTGGGCCGGTCCACTTCATCACGCGCGAGTTGATCGATGATACAAAACCCGGGCGCGAACAGTCCTTACATATTTGGGTGGAATGCCGCGGTGCTCAGGCGCTCATCAGCCAGGGCCGCCACCCGGTGTTGACTGTGTATCAGCCGAGCCCGGACACGGCCGCGGTTTGGATAGGCGCGCCCGATATGCGATCCTTACTCGACTCGCCGTACTGGAGAAACATCTTCCAGCGTTCTCTGCTGTGGGGCTTGCGATATCTGGTTTTGCCGGACGTGGATTACTCCCGACGCGTGCTCGTGATGATCGACGACTGGGGAGCCGCGGACAAATCCTTCCTCTCTTACTGGCGTTATCAGACGGTTACCGAGGAGTTGATACGCGATAAGGTCATACCCGTTCTGGCCCACCATCATGCGGTTGTCTCCGCCAATGTGGTCACGGGTTTTGTCGATCGCAAGACCCATCGCGTCATCTCTCCGTGGAACCAGAAATTCACGGATGACTACGGCGTCGAGCAGGACTACCGATCGACGCAGCGCGGTCTGAAGGCTGCGGTTGAAGCAGGAGTGCTCGAGATTCAGAGCCATGGCTGGACCCACATGCAGCCCGACCTGGATTCTCCGCCAGGCCCGTGGTGGACCGCCGATCTGGATGGCGAGGCATCTGTCGGTGGCTGGTACGAAGAGTTTGAAGACACGCGGCGCGGGGTCGAAGCTCCGGCGCTTGCCCAGTTGTTCCATTTAAAGCGGTCGCTGGATTACTTGCGCCAGGACTTCGGCGCGCGCCCACTCTCCGTCATTATCGGTGGCGGCGGCTGGTCGAAGTCCTATCAGAATCACAGCGCGCGTGTGGCTGCCCAAGCTGGTTTCGGGCTTTTCGATATCAACGAGAGCTATTTCTATCTGGATCGCGACTTGGCGCTGGACATGACGGGCATTTCGCCGGCCTCGGGTCACCAATACGATCGCGAGCTGCATCCCGAGAAGTGGCCGCAGCATTCGGACGGCCCATTTGTGCTTCTCTTCCACGATCGCGACATTTCGTTGCAACACGATTTCGTCGAGCGTACGTTCAATGCTTTACCGAAAGATACGATGACGCTAAGCATGAACCACTACGTCGGAATTCTGCACGCTCAGGTCACCTCTGCTAGCGAAGGCATCGAATTTGGCTTTCAGTATGAAGAACCTTATGGCGCCTACTTCGGGAATCACCCTTCGTCGTGGAGGCTGCTCTTGGCTGATCCGCTTGTAGACAAAATCAAGCAGTCAGCCACTGCGAACATGATTGTGGATGGCCGGATGGCCGGGCCTCTCAACACTTCGCAATTGGCTGAAAGGCCCGTGCTGATCCACCTTCCAGCCGGCACGGGAACCCACAGTTGGAAGCTGGAACTCAAGTGATACGCGTGTGCCTCCTGCCTGCAGGCGTTCGTGCCAAAAGAAGTAATATCTTGTCTCGCCTCGGGTACCTGTCGGCTGCAAATGCTGGCATGCGCCATTGGCAACGCCCAGCCGTCCACGCCGGCAAGGTGTGGGGATGCACGCCTTTCTGGAGTGCGGCCCGCCGGGCGGCTCTTTTACAGGCATGGTAGATCAGCTTGAGAGTGATGGGGCGATCACTGCTATGACCACGCTTGCCAGGAAATACATCGGGCTTTGGTCGCAACCAGGCGACGCTGGGGTTCCTCCAGCATTATTTTTCCGAGATAGGCACAGGGACACCTCGTTCTGACCCAAACCTATCTCATCCGTTAGGCAACTGCTGCTCCGTTCACCTCACGCGTAGCGTCCGCCACCGGGCGGCTCCGTTCAAGTCCCGTTCTGAGGAGTTGCGGTGGGCCTAACTAACTTCACTTGGATGTGTAGTCCGGATGTCGGAAGCTGAGCCGCTGCCAAGAAACCGGAAGGCGAGCACGAGAGAAATGGTTCGCTCAGCTTGTGAGATAGAGAGTGGGTAAACAGCCATTTGGTTGCGGCTCAGACGGCTGCGACACGATCGGGAGTTTTTGTGGCGCGGTAGATGGCTTCGATGAGGGCGATGCTGCGGCGGCCCTCGAGGCCGTCGCTTGCAGGGGCGCGGTTTTGTTGGATGGCTTGGAGGAAATTTTCGAGGACGGCTTGGTGGCTGCGGAAATCGCTGACGACTGCGGAAGAGGCGCTTTGGTTTTCGTCGAGGGCGGCGGATTCGGTGGTGGCGGCTGGGGGGTTTCGGAGATCGGCGGCGATGATGCGGTCGTGTTCGAGGATGACGGTGCCTTCGGAGCCGGAGATTTCGACGCGGCGGGGGTAGCCGGGATAGGCGGCGGTGGTGGCGTGAAATACGCCCAAGGCGCCGCTGGCGAATTCGAGGATGGCAACGGCGGTGTCTTCGGCTTCGATCTTGTGGAGCGTAGTGGCGGTTCGCGCCTGAACGCGAACCACATCACCTAGCAGCCAAAGGAGCAGATCGATGGTGTGAACACCCTGATTGATCAAGGCGCCGCCGCCGTCGAGTGCCAGAGTGCCGCGCCAGCGCGAATTGGCGTAGTACTCGGGAGGGCGATACCACTTCACACGGGCGTCGACGAACAAGGGCTTGCCGAGCAGGCCTTGATCGACCCAGTTTTTGAGTTGGCGAATGTGCGGCTTCATGCGGTCCTGAAAAATCACGCCGAGCTGGACTTTGGATTGTTTTGCGGCTTCGATGAGGGCGTCGGCGCGTGCGGTACTGATTTCGATCGGTTTTTCCGTAAGGACGTGCAGGCCGTGAGTGGCCGCGGCGATGCCTTGCGCGGCGTGCAGTCCGGAAGGACTGCCGATGACCACCAGATCCATGGGGCGATGCTGGAGGAAGGCGTCGAAGTCGTGGTAGGGCGTGCCACCGTATTCGCGGCAGAGGTGGGCGAGTTTTTCGGCGTTGGTTCCGTGGATCGCGGAGATTTCGACTCCAGAAATGGCACGGGCGGCACGGGCGTGGGTCACCGTGATGTTGCCCCCGCCGACGAGGCCGATGTGGGTGGTCATGGAAAGTTTTCAGTTGTCAGTTTTCAGTTCTAAGTAAGAGAAGAAGAATAATCGGATTTGTGATTTTTTCCAAATGATCCGATGAGACTGCGCTGTTTGATTCGAGAACCTTTTTAAGACGTGATCTGTTGTTCAGTGTTCCATTTTTGGCAAGAGACGAAGTGGAAGATTTTTGTATTTGGTTGACCGCGTCCGATGGATGGATGCAGTGGTGGATTGCGAAGACCTCAGCCCTGGAGGGTGAGCTCTCGACAACAGGACCCGTCGAATCAACGATAGGCGGCGACGAAATCCTTGTAGGCCGCTTCGGTGGCTTCGGGCGTGGCGATCGCCGAAGAGATCAAGATGCGATAGCGGAACGTGACGCTGGCATTGGGCGGCAGAGAGAAATTCAACTCTTGCTTGCCCTCGCTGAAAATTTTCTGCCCGAGCGGGTTGGCGGCGAAAAGACCGTAACCACGAGCGTGCCAGTAGGTTGGAAAGCCCGGATTGGCAGGGTGGTCGAGAATGGTGATGGTGACGGGCTCGTCGCCGACGAAACCGCTGAGATTGCACCAGCGGCCGCGCGTGCCCCAGGCGGCGTCGCCTTTTTTACCCTCACTGGTGAGGTAGGTGCCGTTGACGCCGATGTTGTCCAGCTTGGAGACGGTAGTGGCGCGGCCACTGCTGTCGGTGTAGACCTCAGGTTTGCCGGAAGGGATTTCGAGAGCACGGATTACGCGAAGGCCCAAGAGGCCGTCTTTTTCGTCAGGGAAAGAAACTTTTTCATCGAGAGCGCGCAGGGTGGTGATGCGCTCGACGCTGCGGAATCCAGGCCCGCCACGAAAGACAAAGTGGGTATGCTCCTTGAGCAATACTTTCTTGTCGTAGGTGAGCCAATCCGTTTCCACATCGAGCTCGCCCTGTTCCGAACCGCTTTTTGCCGAAACAATGGCACGATGGAGAATGGTGCCCATCTTTGGGGCATTTTCGGGTTTGATGGCGTCGGAATTGTTCCAGAAATCGATGCCGTTGACACTCTCGTAGTTGAACCAGAGGCCGGCGTGATGGGGGTGATCGACGCGTTCGCCGGGGCGCTGCTCGAGAGGAAAGCCGCGAGTGACGATGGTGCCCTTGGCGGTGCGCAGCGGATAGAGCACGGGTTTTTTCAGGGTCGCCGGCCAGATGTAGGATGTGAATGGCTGGCCATCGATGGAGATGTCGACGCGGCGGGCTTGTTCGTTGACGACGACGGTAACGCGGTCGGGGGGATGGGGGCCGGCGGAGACGAGAGACGTCAGAAACGCAGCCACAACAACGAGGATGAGAGATGCACCGGCAATGGGAATGCGCATGGTTAGCTGCGGCCTCTCACGACCACCTGCTGCTTTGCGTCGTCGAAAGTGATTCTTTGTCCGGTCTGAATCGCGGCAATGGTCATGCAGAGCGCGACGGAATGACTGTAGCCCGCTTCGATGTAGGCGTTGGTGGTTTTGCGGCTGCGGATACACTCCAGCCAGTTCCGAACGTTGTCGACCGTCATGTCGTCGTCGCCGGCGTCCGTGGCAGTGGTGGCCGCGGAGGCAGCCTGGGTGAGCGAAACGGCTGGGAGAAGATTCGCTTTCATATCCATTTCGCCTGCGAGTTTTTCGGTGAGTCCACCTTCGGAAGTGATCTGTTTTTTGTCCAGATCCATGGTGCCGCCGTTGGAATAATACAACTCTTTGACGCCTCCGGCCGAATTGGTCATCCGAGATGAGTAAATGACTTGGAATCCCCTGGTGGGGTCGTCAAGCGGGCCGTAATCGAAGACCGCAGTCATGGTGTCCCAGTTTTTTCTGCCGTCGTGCCAGCGGTAGATGCCGCCATTGGCAACGACGCTGCGCGGACGCGGCAATCCCGTGAACCAATGGACCGTGTCGATTTGGTGGACCATCCACTGATCGGGAATCCCCGAGGAGAAAGGCCAGAAGAGACGGAACTCGAGATACTTGCGGGCATCAAACGGTTCGAAGGGGCGATTGATGAGAAAGCGCTTCCAGTCGGTGTCCGCTTCACGCAGCTGCGGAACGAGTTTGGGGCGGCGCCAGCGGCCAGGCTGGTTGACATTCCAGGTCATCTCGACGGAGACGATGTCGCCGAACTGGCCGGACTTGATGAATTCGTAGGCCTTCTGATAGGTGGCAGAGCTGCGTCGCTGCGTGCCCACGGCGAAGACACGGTCGCTGTCCTTGACGGCGTTGCGAATGGCTTGTGCGTCCTCCATGGTGTGGGCGAGCGGTTTTTCGACATAGGCGTCGCGGCCGGCGCGGATGGCTTCGACTCCGTGGAACGCGTGCTGGAAGTCGGCGGTGGCGACGATGACGGCCTGCACATCCTTGTTGTCGTAGAGCTCTTCGTTGTTGCGGGCGAGGGCCACCTGTTTATTGGTGAGCTTCGCGATGTAAGTTGCTCCTTCTTCGCGTCGCCGGCCCCAGATGTCGGAGAGGGCGACCAGTTCGAAATTGAGGCCGCCGGCGACTTTCAAGAAGGAAGGAATCAAACTACTTCGTGTGCGGTCGGAAAAACCAACGATCGCGACGCCGACGCGATCATTCGCGCCCATGATTCTTGCGTAGCTGGATGCGGGGACGCCCAAAGCAGCGCTGGCTACACCGGCGCTGGTGAGTTTCAGAAAGTCCCGCCGTGAAGCTTTTCGTGCAGACACACAACCTCCATCAGAGCAGACGAGAGTGCGCCAACCTTAAGAAGTAGTTCTTACACCGGTGACTGGCCTCGGCGTTCACTCAGCGTACAGCGTGTTTCGCCCTGCAAGACCAATTCTCCAAAGCCTGATGGATCATGGAAATCCTTAAGTCCGCACCAGTCAAAGTATTCACACTCTCCTGTTTTTGGATTTCGGTCATTTAAGATCAATATGCAGCGCGGTCGTTCCGGTCGCAGGCTTCAAGCCAATTTCTATCCAGCGAACGGCAACTTCGATTACACAATGATGATAAATCCATGATCTTCACGATATGTCGCGCGATCCCGTTCCATATTTGGTCGGGCTGGCGAAAAGGCGTACCGCGGTCATCGCCGATTGCCGAGACGATGGTTCTTAACGCGGCCTTCCTCACTGCTGCTCTTTCTCCCAAACTAACACAGGGGTAGCCCATCCGCTACTGGCGGGTCAAACTTACGACCGAGGCGCCCGCGTGAAAAGACGTAAACGCTTTCGTAACCACTTGACCTGGCACTCAACGTCTCATCTCGCGGTCAACATGGCCAGATCCCGCTCACATACCGCTGGGTCAGGGGGTATTGCTTTTCACCTTCAAGGGGCCAGGCACATCGGCGAGAGTTGTTATGGTCAACTTCACGGGAGCAGCGAGCGCCCCGAGAGAATCGAGATCGACGTCTTTATATAGGTCCAGGCAGAACAGTTCCGGAGCGGAGCGAAAGGGCACGGGGGTATCTACCAGGTAGGCCAGGCTTTTCATCGCGTTCCGGCTCACTACGCGAGAAAATGCATCTGGCTCGATGGCAGCCGCCATCACCGCAATTACCTGACTGCGAATACCGTCAGTCTCCACCTGGACCTGACTGTGCCCGGTAGATCGAAGCCAGTTTGCGGTTGTAATCAACTGAGCTACTTCCAGACCTAATGGGCGCTCGCCACTACTGTCTACCAGCATTTCCCAATCGCTGGGATCGGGCGACTCAGGTACCGTAGCTCCATTGAAGAGCAGATCTAACGCGAGCACTTGTTCCCCATGATCAACATGCTCGGATACGGCTTCTCCGGCAGCCTTATAGCCCTTGTCATTGAGCACAATCGTAAGTGGCGCGTTTTGCGGAGCGGCATTTTCTTTAAACCATATGCCGGTGGCACTGAGTCCGTTCGAGAGATCGAAACGATAGGACAAAAATTGGAAAGATACGCCTCTGCCGTCAAGGTCGGTGCCTCTGCCGTTATTCATTCTCAAGACGCGCAGCGCGGAAACCGGCGTATAGCGAATCACCGATTTCAGCTTCCCTCGCTCAGACGCGATCCAGGAGCTGCGTTGTGCGCCATCGGCCGGGATCGGTTCCCGCTTGATCTGCCTGACCAGCTTTCTCGCGAGACCAAGGATGGTCAAATTATCAGCCGGCACTCCAATGGTAAGTTCCTGCGCGGTCCGGATCTCACCATCACTGAAGATCTCGCTTTCAGCGACAGGCAAATGGAAATGCGCCGTGAAAAACCGGTAGGCCTGCTCCCGATTGTCCAATTGATAGTTATGCGTGCCGGGATCGAAATTCTCATGCCAGGCAAGAGCATCGGAAGCACCGAACATCTGAAAAAAAGGCTTTACCTGATCATATACATACGGCCTCACAAGCGGCGCCAGGAAGCAGCAGCTATCCACGGCATTGTGTATCAGAAGCGTGGGATGAGGCGCACGCATGGCGATGAATTCCGGGTAGTCTTCACCCTGAGTAAGATCCGGAGCGTCCTCTTCTATTTCATCCGTATCCAGCGGACGGGTAAGGTTAGACTCGCGCGATCCGACACCTGCCACCTCTACGGAGACGGCGACACGCTCATCGAGAGCGCTCAGCAGAACTGTCTGCCAGCCGCCCCCGGAGAGTCCGGTAACTCCAAGCCGGGTGGAATCCACTTCGGGCAAAGCCGCCAGATAATCGAGTCCGCGCCGCATTGCAAGATAGAAAAACCCCAGCGCATTGGAGCCAACCAGGCTAAGATGCGCGCTGTAATCGTGAGCGTTCTCCGGCTGCGAGAGTTCACCGAAGCCCATCCATCCGAGGTTTAGGGCGATAATGCCGCGCTTGGCAAAATTGATACACCGCTTCTGCTCATATTCAACCGCGATACCCTCCGGCTCGTGACCGATTACATTGAGAATGGCAGGGGCTCGTCCGTCGATCTTTTCGGGTTCATACAGCAGCGCGGTAGACATGAAACCCGGCACAATTTCATAGCGCAACTTGCGAATCCGGTAGCTATGGTCGGTTTCGATCACTCCTACCTGCTCAAAACGTGGAGCGGAATCAATCCATTCGTGAGGCCAGCCATGATATGCAATCTCACCGAGAATGTGCCTTCGCAGCCGCTGCTGCTCCGTTTTCCACTGGGCGGGCGTTGTCGGGGAGGGCAGTGGCGGAATGCGAGCCATCAGATATTGCTGCAACTGAAACTCCGTGACTGCGAACGGCTGCACGGGCTTCTCCAGCGCCTGCTCGACCGATGGGAGGCTGGTGGCCTGTCCTTGAACGGAATTGCTGATGAGACAGCACGCGAGGAGCAGAACGCTCAGACAAGTCTTCTTCATGCTCGCTATTTCTCCTTTGCTCTTCGCACAGATGAAACTACCTGCGCCAGGCCCTCTCATTTCATTATCAAACGTGCAGCGCGTGTACCTTCAAATCTGTTTTTGATCCACTCTCTCCACGTATTGGTTGAACTGGCGTTTGCTCAAACGGCTGCGGTAGGCGGGCAGAACGCACCACTTCCAGCGCCACACGCGCGAACGGCAGGAGTCCGACCTCGGCCACCGTCCCTCCTGCCTCATCAGAAAACAACCACCGCTCCTTCTTGTCGATCTCTAAACCAACCCGCGTGCCAAAGATGTCAACAAAGCCATATACCTTCTAGTTCCTAATCGCGCTTTTACGACGTGCGCCACAGGTTCACGGTGCCGATATCGGATGACGCCTTCGCCGGGATCGAAATGGCTGCAAGCGGGCGGCGGGCAAGGGTAAGAATTCGCAAGCCGTGCAAATCAGTGCCGGCTCAAAGCTTCGCCCATCATCCGCCGCGCGCGTTCGATCGCTGCTGGATCATCGGACCAGTTCTGGAAGTCGGTCGCCACCTCTCGAACTATCGAGAGGGCCCACTGGCCGCGCCCGCGCTTTTTGAGGAGTTCGACATATTCGTAGTCCTCCACTCCCTTCCGGATCCATTTCAGCCTCATCGACGGGACCGTTCCCGGCACACCCACAGCATCGCCGGGGTACACGAGCATGCCTTCACCGGGATAATGTGCATCGGGTTGGGAATAAGTGTCCACGTCTTCCCACGGTTTGGCCGTCCATAAATCGACCACCCAGTAGAGGAGGCCCGTGAATCCCAGACTTTGATTGATAAACCCTTGCATTACCCGGTAATTCACCGGAGGAAAATCGATCTCCCACCATGGCGAATGATCGTCCTGCACGAGCGCAACATACGACCATACGAGATCGCCCTTTGCTTGCACCGCCCGGACGTTCACGGGTGAAGTTTCGTAATACTCCGGTTGCAGCACCCAGATGTCGACTGCCGATCGGCCATTGCCGTCGTCAAACAAGGCGGGGACGGGGGCCATCGTGATCAGGTTCAACACGCCCGCGGTATGCAGCGTCCTGGCCCATTCGCGAATTCGCGGGTATAACTCGGGGAACCTGACGATCTCATCCGCCGTGTAGTTGTACAGCTTTGCTCCGGCCGGAAAACTCTTGGCTCTCGCCTCGATCGTGTCCACTGAAGGAGGCTCCCGCATCTTCGCCGTATCCCAAGATGCGCCGCTTGGAAAACCCACGTCGAACCATTCCAAGCCGAATTCCCTGGCGAAGCGACCGGCGTTCTCAGCCGAAGCCGGAATAGGAATGGGGGTTTCATCGTTAGAAACCGGAATAGGCATGAGCTTGTGGCGAAGGATCAGCTCGTACGCTGCGGTGCTGCGGTCGCGTTGCAGTCCGAACGACGAAGCCAACGACGGCTTAACCGGCAGTTCGAAATTCCAGACCGTTAGCCGCACCCGGCCGCGATTTCTTCCTTGCAGTGACCTCACCTCGAAGGCGCCGGTGTACGTTCCTGCTACGGCGTCTCGCGGAACGAATATGTCAACCCAGATCGGCTGGTTCCTGCCTGCTTCCAAATCAAATGGAAACGCACGCAGGCGGCCGTTTGCTGCGTCACTCACCTCCGGAATGAGTGCATCCGCGTACCAGCCGGGGCCGAGTGGTGGGCGTCCCATATTCTTCTGCACGGGGCTGCCATGTTCCACGCGAACGTAATGCTCGCGGTAAACCGTCAGGTTCGAGCGCGCAATTACGTGGCCATGTGGCCCCTTCAGGTCCCCGATCCAGAAGGTCGCGTTCCGGAGTCCGCCCACGGGCGCCCTCACGACAACCTGAAATGGCTCGTACTCCCCGCGCGCGGCGAACAACCCCGCTGTCGTTTTCTTGCGCGCCGCCGCTGTCTGGCCGACCCGGTCCATGCCGCTTGCGGTCCACACGACCGGGCCGCGCGCCTGCGCGGTAGCCATAAACGCTGTAAGCAGAAGAACGTATCTCACAAGCGTCGACCCAAGGTAGGCGGAAACAGTGCGAGCGGGATATCGTAGGTGCTCCATCTAGTATTGTGTCAGAACACAATAAAACACAGCCTTCGGAGCTAGCTGAATAGTTCTGAACTGGGCGGTTCCATACGTTTTGCTGTCCGGCAACGCTACAGAACGCACCGCAACCCACGGCAGAAGACCGTTCACGATCAACATGCATTGCACCCCGTCAGTAGCGACTTAGGTCCGATAATTCTACAGCGAGCCTAGAGGTGCGGAAACGGGCTGAAATCTCCAGCAATGTCGGGGGTGTGCCTACTACCCTCCGATCCCGACCATAATCGGCGTTGATGTGGGCGCGGCAGAACCTGGCCCGGGCTCAACTGTGATGGCGAAGGTCTTGGCCTCAATCCCCGCCGGAAGTGGCGGCTTGATCAGAGCTGCGCTGCCATGTGTATCAGGCCTGAAGAGACCAGCCGGAATCGGTGCGCCACTTGTCGGAATCAACCACAATTCATAGGTCTTCTGCGGCGGGAGCTCTGGCATGTTGCTGGCAAGAAACACGAGAGTGCTGGTGCTGCGTACGTAGATCGCCTTGCCTTGCGGTTGCGGAGGAGTTTTACTTGCGACTAGCGTGAAATGCACGGCGTCAACAGAGGTCAATGTTGCGATCAGCTCTTTCGCCTGAAGCAACCGCTCGTGTTGTCCTGCGGAATTAGCTTCGAGGGCAGCAACGCGCTGTCGCAAATCTGTGTTCTGACGGAGCAACAGCAATATCACCATGACCATTGCAGCCACAGCGGCCCATTCCAATGCGGTCCACCACGTTTTGCGCTTCACGAGGCGAACCCGGGTCCTCCGAGGTTCCTTTGCGATTGCGGCCATGAGGCGCTCGCGGGAACGCAAAGGGGGCTTCGGGCCACTGGCCGAAAGAGCCAGTAGCGCCAAATCTCCCTGCAACTGCGCAAGTTCGTGCCGGCAGTCCGGACAGTCTTTCAGATGCTTCTCCACAGTCAGGCGTTCCTCACCTTGTAGCGCTCCCAGCGCGTACAGCGAGAGATCATCCGCGAATTGTTCGTGCACGCTCATGGGTTGAAAGCTTTGCGCAAGGTCAGTAGACCAGCGCGAATGCGGGTCTTTATGGTTCCAAGAGGCTCGCCGGTCTTTTCCGCAATCTCGGTATGAGAGAGACCTTCGAAGAAAGCCATTTCCAATGCAGCACGCTGTGGTAGAGGCATGCCTCCGAGGGCACCTCGAATTTTTTCGAGCGCGCGGCTCGAATCGGCAGCGCCGGCAATGTCGGGTTCGATGGATACGACGACATCGGTAATGTCCGCCTCCGGCCGTCGCTTGCGGAGGGAATCGATCGCCCGATTCCGCGTGATCACCGCCAGCCATCCCGGCAGACTGCCACGAGTCGCATCGAACGTATCTGAACTACGCCAGAGTCGCATGAAAACTTCCTGCAGAATGTCCTCCGCCACTCCAGTATCGCCCAGAACTCTCAGCGCCACTGAGTAAACGATGGCAGAGTAGCGCTCGTAAAGCTGCGCCATGGCTTGCTCATCGCCAGAGCGAATCGCCGACACCAGCATGGCGTCAGACGAGACCACGGTGGAGGTAGCGCGAGACAAGCCAGTATCTCTTCCTTTCTGAGTACGTCTGGCAGCCGTCAGCGGATTGCCTTTCCCGGTGTTCGTGAAAGAAGATAGAGTCCGGAATCGCCTGAGCACGAACAGCGATCAGACGCCTTCGAGAGCAGATCAGTGAGCTCATACCACGAGCGCTCGTCCTCGGACCGGTCGGCTGCGGGATGGGTGGCCACGGCGCATACCATGTTAACAGGAGATACGAATTCGCTCAGCGGCTTGGATCTCTCCAATTGAGTAGAATTTTGCCCGCTCTGGTCGGGGATCGGGAAAGACAAGGCGCGCCTGTCAGGAGCGCCCATTGGCGAGATCGGCGGAACCTTCTAATTAAATGTCCCTGGTCGGATACATTTCCTGCCCACCAACTGCGGGATTCTTGGAACCGGCATCGCCGAACTAGCTGTAAGGGCCAGGATGTCCAGCAACGAAACTGCAATTTTCTTCTTCATGATCCCTCCTTGGATTTAAACAGCTTCGATGAGAGATACGCCGCATCGCGCTCGTCGGATTGGCAGAAGCATTGAAAACCCAAAAAACCGCTCATACTCGCTTTCACACGCTCATCGAGATGGGAGTGAATTGATTTTGCTCATATACGAGACGCGCTGACAATCGGATTGCTGCAACCGAGAAAATCCTTAAACGATGAATGTCTCGTAAAAATTTGGCGCCCCACAAATCTGACTCCAGCGCTGCCCCGTACTTCAGTTCGTAGACGGATTCCAATCGTAACCGATGCGGCGCGGCGTCGCGCGGCAGAGGCAGTATCGCGATGGCAACGTCCACCAAACTCAGATCCCGAGAGGAAAATTCAATGAAGCGACTCAAAGCAATTGTGGCCCTCGCCATGGCGCTGATGGTGCTGGTTCCTGCCAGCCTGTTTGCGTCCAGCCATCGCGAGGCCCCAATCTCCGCACTCGACCACAGCGCGGACGTGACTGACTGGTACGCCTTTGTCAGTTACGATCACCCCGACCGCGTAACCATGATCCTCAACGTCGACGGGTTCCTCGAGCCCTCCAACGGACCCAACTACTTTCCCTTTGATCCCAACGTTCGTTACGCAATGAACGTCGACAATAATCAGGATGGAAAAACTGACATCAGTTTCCAATTCCGTTTCAACACTCAGATCCGTCAGCCCGGAGTCTTCACCGGCTTTGTGGGCGGAATCGGAGGTTTCCCCCAAATTACTTCGCTGGACGGTGCTGGCTCAGAAGGCCTGAGCTTGCGACAGACCTATACAGTAACCATGATCAAGAACGGTGTTGCTACCGATCTGAGCAACGGGCAAACACTGTTTGCCGTGCCGTCCAATGTCGGACCACTCACCATGCCCGAGTATCGGGACCTTTTCAACCAGGGTATTTATGACCTCGGCAACGGCGTCCGGGTATTTGCTGGAACAGTGGATGATCCTTTCTATATTGACCTTGGCGCTGCTTTTGATTCCTTCAATTTTCGTATGGGCGTGGGAGGAATCCTAACCCCTGCGGTGGACGCGGACGACACTCACAACTACGCACCAGACGCGGTGGCTGGCTTCAACGTCAACTCTATCGTGCTGGAAGTTCCTATCACCATGCTGACGGTAGACGGCAAGTTGCATACCGCCGGCGAGAAGCAAGCAGTGATCGGCACTTACGGAGAAACCGACCGCCAGCGGATCACCATTCACCGCCTCAATGGGCAAGTGGACAGCAAGGGCGCGTGGCGTCAGGTGAACCGTGAAGGCAATTCACTGATTAATGAGTTGATCATCGCAACCGGCTCGAAGGATCTGTTTAGTGTCTCCGATCCGGAGAAAGATGGGCAGTTCGCCAACTTCTTCCTTGATCCCTTGCTGGCGCACCTCTACTCTTCGATTCTCCATATTCCGATTCCGCCGGCGCCTCGTACCGACCTGCTTCCACTGGTCCAGTACATGGCACCGATTTGTCCAGGGTGCGGTCCGAACGATGCGGGCCCGGTCGCTGACCTGCTGCGGCTAAATACTGGTATCCCTCCTACTCCAGTAGGCAGCCAGAAGCGTCTTGGCTTCCTGGCGGGTGATCTTGCCGGATTCCCGCAAGGGCGGCGGCCTATCGACGATGTCGTTGACATCGCCTCACGCGCCGTCGTCGGCATCCTCGTCGATCCGGTGAAGTACGGAGCACGCGTCGGTGATGGTGTTAACACAAACGAAGTCGGTTATGGAAAAACATTCCCATACGTGCTTCCTGCCCATAGCGGTCGCGACAGCCATCACACAGGCCCTGGACAGAGGGGGTGCAGTGGTCAATCCAATGGTATCTGTCCTGTGAAGTAGACCTCAATCGTGGCTGCTGCCCGAGAGGCAGCGGCCACGAATTCTTATCCAGACAAGTGAGGAGTGATATGAAGAAACTAGCTGTTCTCCTGCTGATGCTCATGGCCGCCCTGGCAGCGGTCGCACAAACCACAACTCTCTCTGCCGGTGCGACTCCTTCTCCTGCCGAGCGAAGCATGGCTCAAGCCAATCGGCTCATCGAGAAGGATCCGAAGAACTTCGAAGCCTACAACGCTCTCGCCCTGGCGCTCTCGCGCCGCGCCAGAGAAACCTCCGATGTCATCTTTTACGCGCACGCCGAAGAGACTTTGAAAAAGTCCTTCGAAGTCTCGCCCGGTAACTTCGATGGAGAAAGAATCCATGTTTGGCTGCTGCTGGGAAAGCACGAATTCGCAGCAGCTCGCGTAGAGGCGCGCAAGCTCAACCAGAAAATGCCCGATGACGTGATGGTTTACGGATTTCTTACCGACGCCAACATGGAACTGGGGAACTACAAGCAAGCGGAAGACTCGGCCCAGTTAATGCTGGATCTGCGTCCCGGGAACCTTCCGGGACTCACACGTGCCGCTTATCTCCGCGAACTGTTGGGCGACCTTGATGGATCGGTCGAACTGATGACCATGGCCTATCAGTCCACGCCACCGAGCGAAGCCGAAGACCGGGCCTGGATTCTCAGCCAGATCGGCCACTTGCAGCTCATGTCCGGGAAGATCACCGAGGCGGATGACACGTTGCAGCAAGCGCTGGCACTTTTTCCCGGATATCACTACGCGCTGGGCAATCTTGCCAAAGTCCGCATCGAGCAGAAGAGATATGAAGATGCGGTCAATGTTCTCGAGCAGCGTTACCACGCGGCCCAACACGCAGAGAATCTCTACGACTTGGCCGAAGCTTTGGAACTCGCTGGCCACCGAGACCAAGCCAAAAAAGCTTTTGCAGAATTTGAGACTAAGTCACAGCTAGAGAGCATTCGCCCAGACAACTCCAACCGCGAACTGATTTTTTATTACGCTGACCATGCCCACCTGCCGGCAAAAGCCCTGGAGGTTGCCCAAGCGGAATACGCCCGGAGGCACGACGTGTTCACGCTCGACGCCTATGCCTGGGCTCTTCACGTGAACGGACGCGACACCGAAGCTCGAACGCAAATCGCAGCAGCACTCGCCGTGGGTGTGCGCGATGCCAAAATGCTTCGCCACGCCGGAGAGATTGCTTTGAGTTGCGGCGACCGTGCCGCCGGGGAACGGCTTTTACTCGATGCTACGAAAATGAACGCTCCTGGATCGAGCCTGGCGCGGGAACTGCTAGCCAGCCTTTCCGCACCCAAGAAGAACTGACCATGCGAAACGCGCTCCTCATTGCGATGGCCGTCAGCGTCCTTACAGGTTGCTTGCTGGCGGAAGATGCTGTGGCCGGACCGAATCCGGCCACAGCAGGCGCGGCCCCCGGCGCGCGCGCCGAGAAATTCGTTTTGAGCGGCTATGTGGTCGCCGCAGATGGAGAGCCCATCGCTAAGGCTGAGGTTCAACTGGGGAGCGCGACGGCGAGAACGGATGCGCAAGGCAGCTTTCAGTTGCTAGCCCTCTCAGGAGAGAGCAAGATCTCGATTTCAGCGAGCGGTTACACGCCTCTTTCCGTTCCCGTTTTAATCTCTGCTGATACCAATCTGAAATTCGAGCTGCAGCTTTCCGCCACGACAACCGTCAGCGCGCAAGTGGACAGTCCAATTTCCGCTGCTTTAACGCAAATCTTTGAGTCTGACGAGTTGCCGCAAGCACAGCCCGGTCAGCCCGGTGTCCCCGTGGCTTTGCCGGGTTATCCTTCAGAAACCGCATCCGGCGGAGTGAAAGCACCCCAGTATTTTGCTCCTGGGGTGGCGGGAGATCACGGCGAGCCGATCGCCCAATATATTCGCATTGGTGACTTCTTGTTTCCGAACAATCTACCGGCCAACGCGCACGGCAACGGTTATGCCGATCCCAATCTGCTTATACCGAATGCGATCAGTTTTGTGGAATCAGATGCAGGAGCATTCGATGTGCGGCACGGTAATAACGCGGTTGATCTTGCCGTGACTTACGGTTTGGTCCCGAGGTTGGAACCCTTTGTTCAGATTTCCACTGACCCGCACGATTACGATTTTGTTTCCGGATGGAGTCCTGGCAATCCACAAACGGGCGCGTGGCTGGGGATGGAAATCGCTGGCGGCGACGGATTTCTCGCGCTTCCCGAGAACCGCCATCAGTACAAAGTCAACGGCCAGCGCAGTTACGCCTTCGGCCATCACCTGTTGACGGTGTTCGGAGCCAGTTACCACGGGCAGTCCCGCATCCCCGGCCTCATACCCATTGCTATGCGAGTCCCGCAAGACACGATTGATGCTCGCCAGTCCGACCGCACGGATACGGCTTTGTTGGTAGCTTCCGACACGTGGCAGATAGCAGATCGGCAACAGCTTCAGTTTTCGGAATATTTCCGCACCTACAGCTTGGATCTTAGGTCGGATTTCGGCGATGGCTTACTTCGGCAATCCGAATTCCGCACAATCACGGGGGGCAACACTTCTTATAATCGACGAGTAAAACCCACGATTTCATTGTCAGCGGGCCTGGATTTCCGTCGCGATTCTCCGCGGAGCGCCGAACTTGCTCGTGCCGATGCGAGTGGCGTCTTTCAGCCCGTCACGCGCAATAACTTCGTGATCAGCGATCTTGCTCCGTATGCCTCCGTTGATGGATCGATTTCGCAATTCCTTACTTACAGTGTCGGCGCCCGCTACGACGCACTTTCATTCAGCAACAACGACCGGCTCACTCCGGCTGATTCATACGAAACTGGCGCGGGACTAACTTCGCCCCGAGGCACACTATTGTTTCGCGTTCCGAGCAGGTCTCACTTTCCGGTCTTAACCTTCAGCTCTGGCGAGGCGTTTCATAGCAACGACCCCCGCATCGGCTTGGGCACGACTCACAGCACGCCCATGGCAATCTCGCATGCGAACCAATTCGTGGCGACGGAATCGGTCTTGGGCGCACGGCTTCGATTGTCGCTGGTGCGCGTAAGCAACTCGCAGGAATTGGCAAAAATTGATCCGGATACCGGGCTGCAGCAGAGTGTCGGGCCGTCCTTGGTGCAAGCTCTAACTGTATCCGCTCAGCGGCATTTTTCTTTTGGCTCACTCCAAGCCACGTTTGCCCGCGCCCAAGCGAAGAACCGGCTCACTGGTCAGGACGTCCCAGAGGCTCCCCGGCTGATCTGGGACGTTTCCGCCACGACGCTCCGCTTGCCAGCACGATTACGGGCCTCGGTTGAATTCGAGTACGTCGGGCGCAAGGCGCTGGGAGATCGATTCACCGCCGTTCCCGTGCGCGAAATTCGCGGCGCTCTGAGCCGTAGCTTCCGCGGCGAATCGTTCGAAGTGGGAGTCCATTTCCTGCTCGCTGACGGCTACACCGGGCAGACTTTAGAGACCCTCCAGCTGCCGAACGAAACAATACGAACGGAACGGGTCGTGGGCGTGCGAAACCAATCCTATGCGGGAGCCAGCTTCATCTACCACTTCAGGCCGGCCCGCCGGTAGATATTGCTCTCACATCGCGAAGATCTACGCCGCCATGGGTGATGTCGAGAAAGCGTTCATGTGGCTGGAAACATCGTATAAGGAAGGCAATCCCGACCTGATCAAGCTCAATTCCGAACCGGTTTTCGGCGGAATACGCGCCGAGCCAAGGTTTGGAGAATTGATGCAGCGGGTCGGATGGAAAACGTAAAGTCGCAGGACATAAAAACAGTTCTCAGAAACGATCTCAGGGCATGCAGAATTCGGAGGTATGGCAACGGGTGTGTTCACTCCCGTGCTTGCCAAACATTCGACGTCGTTCTCGCTCGTTGACTACCTTTCAGTCGGTGTTGACCGAATGCAGCGAAGGCAGGGGAGCCAGGGATGTCGGCTACCCTCGCGACTCCAGTCGCTGCCATCCTTCTCGCGCGGCCCGGACAATTTTCAGGACATGTTGCTTGGTCTCCACCGGATGGACGAGCACTTCCGCACCGTCGAAAAAAAACGAACGAGTCGGGTTGAGAACCAACTCCTAACATCCACACATGGTTAAACCGGCACGTGAGGTTTTTATTCCTTCCGACAAACAATCATTTCGGCGGCGGAATAAAGCACCGTCTGCCCGGTTATCTGTGGTGAGCGCCGGAACAGGGAGACCATTGACGGTGCGGCTGGAGGAAATATGAAAACCAGTGCCACGCTATTTGCGCTCATGTCCGGCGTGCTGTCAGCGAGTATGCACGGAGCTGCGAAAACTGAAGATCAACCGGCCATTGTTGTCAGTGTCGAGAACCACGACCCGCAATCCAATTCCAATTATGCCGGTCCATTAGACCTCCCACTGCAGCCACAGATTTACTCCTATGACATCGGCATACGGGTGGGTTCTACCCTGTACCGAACAAGTTATGCTTCCGCTTTCGATTATCTTCCGGCAGTCTTCGCCACCAATCACCCAATCCAGGTCGATCTCGGAGATCCCGTGATGTATGTGACCCTTCCGGACGACCGTGCGGTGCGAATGCCTATCGCCTCCTGGCCTAGGGCTTGAAACTGGTCTTTCAGATTAACAACTCGATCTCGGAGGTGGAACTCCGAAACAGCTGAAAGACCCTCTTGAACGGTGCAGGGCGTAAGACTCACAGTCGGGTTGGTGCATTTAGTGACTTTGACAAAATCTAAGAGACGGGAGCAGCCATGGTAAATCCTTTCGACCTCAAGACCGTACTTCTGGAGAAGCACGCACAACATGTGGTGCTGATCCATTTTCCAATCGCTCTGTTTGTTGCGGCAATCGCATTCGACCTCATCGCGCTCTGGACGAAGCGACGTGGCCTCGCAGACGCAGCTTACTACAACCTGCTGGCGGCAGCGATTTCAACATTCCCGGTTCTTGTCACTGGGCTACTCGCATGGCAGTTCCAACTCGAGGGGCAGAAGCTGAAGGGAATCCTCTTGCTGCACTTGGTACTTGCGTGCATCTCGACCGTGATGATCTGGCTGGTGTGGTGGGTGCATTTCCGCGCTCGACGACGGACAGTATACCTGCCGACCTACCGTCTAGCCGTTGAGTTTCTGGCACTCATCATCGTGGCACTGACAGCGCATTTGGGCGGTTTCCTAAGCGGCGTAAACACGCCTGGCTAGAATTCAGCACGAATCGGTGAGGAGACCGACGAGGTTCTCGGTGGCTTAAGTGGCCAGGTCCCAGTCCCTTAGAAACCGATAGCATCCCGCTGGGCTGCCCAAACGTGTCTCCCTGCCGACGCGTCATTCAATGTTGGATCACGCGGCTGCTCCTTCCACCTCAATGACCTAAACGGCCTGACCTGCTTTTGTCCCCGCCAGAGACACTCGTGTCCGCCATACCAGAAAAGTTTAGACGGCAGAATAAATCAGTGGAATAAAAGTGACTTGCGCCGGTTATCACCTCAGAACGCTACAAACCACGGAGGGCAAATGCCCAACAAGAAGCAAGATCTTATCGATCAAAAATTACAGGACCTCAACAACGACGGCGTTGATCGTCGCGGATTCCTGAAGTGCATGGCATGGGCGGGTACTGGCTTGGTCTGGACCTTAAGCGGCGGCATTCCGGTCTCCCGCGCATTCGCTAAAAACTACGGCAAAGATGCCGGCAAAGGCGGGGACTTCAGCTTTGTGCAGATCAGCGATAGCCACATCGGCTTTAACAAGCCGGCCAATCCCGACGTCACCGCTACTCTCGAGACGGCGATCAACAAGATCAACGCGATGCCCCACAAACCGGACTTCATCATTCACACCGGTGATCTGAGTCAGCTCTCGAAGCCGAGTGAATTCGACACGCTTGACCAGGCATTGAAAGGAGCATCCGCGAAACAGATTTACTTTGTGCCGGGTGAGCACGACATGCTGACCGATAACGGCGAGCAATATCTCCAGCGCTATGGGAAGGGGACAAAAGGGACAGGGTGGTACAGCTTCGATCACAAGGGCGTGCATTTCGTTGGTCTCGTAAATGTCGCCAATTTGAAAGCCGGAGGCATGGGGTCCCTCGGTCACGACCAACTGGAGTGGCTGGAAGACGATCTCAAGGGCCGCTCCGCTAGCACTCCGATTGTGCTCTTCGCACACATTCCGCTGTGGACCATCTACCCCGATTGGGGCTGGGGAACCGATGACAGCGAACAAGCATTGTCTTACGTCAAGCGGTTCGGTTCCGTGACGGTGTTAAACGGGCACATTCACCAGATCATGCAGAAGGTCGAAGGCAAGGTTTCGTTCCACACCGCGATGTCGACCGCTTTCCCTCAACCTGCGCCGGGAACCGCGCCCTCAGCCGGACCGATGAAGGTGCCAGCTGACCAGTTGCAGCAGGTGTTGGGTATTACCGATGTGAATTATGTGGTCAGCGGTCGCAGCCTCGCAATCGTCGATTCTCCACTCGGGGCATAGGAGCTCTTTGGCTTCATGAGATAAAGGCGCGGCCAGACAGAAGTTGATTTGATCACTGGGTCGACCGCCAGGGCTCTGGTCTAAACAAGAAGATCAAATTTAGAAAGGAATAGCACAATGACAGGTAAAAACGTGTGGGTTGCAAGTTTCGCAGCGGCGGTAGTTATTGCGATTGTATTGCAGTTAGCGGGATCACCGAGCGTCGCGGCCAATGACCAATCCTCCGCAGCAAACGCCGAGGTGAAAATTGATAACTTCAGTTTTGGGCCGCAGACGGTCACGGTGCCCGTTGGAGCTACGGTGACCTGGACCAACCGTGATGATATTCCCCATACGGTGGTCAGCACAGATGGCCTGTTCAACTCCAAGGTGCGCGATACGGACGAAAAGTTCTCTTACACGTTCGCCAAAGCGGGAACGTATCCCTACTACTGCTCGGTCCATCCGAAGATGACCGGCAAGGTCGTGGTGCAATGAGCCCGGATTTCTAGATGGCACGGCAACGAAAACGGCCCTCCATTTCCAATCGGTTCCACTTGCTGTAACAAAGCGGTTGTTCTCCAAAGCGAGGTGAACAATTATGGCGGCATACGCGGCACAATTCGAAGTGAGGGCGGTAGCGACCGCCGACCTGGATCTCGTCCATGCCAGCAAGAATGGGGATGTCGCTGCTTTCGAGCAACTCGTAAACAGATACGATCGCAAACTTCTCCGAATCGCCCAAAGCGTTACGCGTAACAGGGAAGATTCTCAAGACGCGGTTCAGGAAGCCTTTTTGAAGGCCTTCCGAAACTTGGACCAATTTCGGGAGGATTCCCAATTCTCCACCTGGTTGATTCGCATCACTGTGAACCAGTCGCTTATGAAGCTGCGAAAGCAACGCACCGTAAGAGAGCTGTCCCTGGATGAGGATTTTCAGGGCGATGGAGACATGCTTCCAATAGAGGTCACCGATTGGGCTCCGAATCCTGAACAACTCTACTGGGCGTCTGAGTTACGCCACATCTTAACCCAGACCCTGGAAGCGGTACGGCCGCCCCTGCGAGCAGTCTTCGTGCTGCGAGATATCGAAGGCTTGTCCATAGACCAAACGGCGGTAGTCCTGGGGTTGAGTCAAGTCGCCGTGAAAGCTCGACTATGGCGAGCCCGGTTGCAGCTTCGGGAAGGATTAAACAAATACTTCGGGAAAAAAGGGAACTCCGCGCCAGTAGAGATACGCCTATCAAGAGTGACCACGGAAATACTAAAGGTGCAAGAGATGGCACGAACAAATGGCTGACCGTGAAGATCAAAATGGTCGGGACTTCTAAGTTCAATCGGACCAGCATGCAGCATGTTTCCCTTGAGCGGAAGACGACGATTCTCGAATGCATCGAACCGGTTGACGAACTGCCTGCCTATCTAAAGGGGTCCCCGCTTTTTGGCGAGTGTTTGTTACCTCGATTTGTTCTTCCGAGTTATCAAATGCATTCCAACAACGGTGCCCAACTGGTGATCAGTAAATTGATGATGATCAGAGTGATATGCGCGGAAACATTTGCCGCGTGCTCCGCTGCCCAAACCTGCTGTGACGGTGCCACTGTGCTTACAAGAGCTCGACAAAGACTTGACAATCAAATGACATTCCGCCCGCATCTCGTCGTTGGTCCTTGCGTCTAATCCACATAGGCTGGAAGAAACATTGTTACCGCAGCGTTGATCTTCGTGCTTGCTTTGCTGTGCTCGTTCGGATGGGGACAGTGATAACACCAAGCTAGCCATACGAACGATCACGGCACTTTGTCTTCTTCTTCTTATCGAAAAGGAAATGTGCGGCTTCACCGTCGTAAACAAAATCATGAATAAGGGCATGGAGGACAGCTTGAAACGAACACTCTTGTTATTCGGACTACTTATTATGTTAGCGATCCCTTCGGGGTTGCGGGCGCAGCAGGCCGGATATTCCCAGACCGACTTGGTCTCGAACACTGCCGGTGTGGCCACCGCGACAGATTCTCAACTTCTCAACCCTTGGGGCATCTCGTTCATTCCGGGGTCGGACTTCTGGATCGCCAACAACAACAGCGGCACCTCCGCGCTCTATGACAACCAGGGCAAGAAAAACACTGGCCTCGTGGTGACCATACCCGGCGCTACAAAAAAATCCAACGGTAATTGCAGTCCCGGCTGTCCTACGGGTACCGTGGCCAACGATAACGGCGTCTACTTCGGCGGGGGACAATTCATTTTTGATACCGAAGATGGCCTCGTCGCCAACTGGACCGGCGCCAGCAACACGGCGACAGTGGCCTTCGATAACTCCGCCAGCGGCGCGGTTTACAAAGGTCTCGCCTTGGTCAACAGCACCTTTCTTTTGGCGGCAAATTTCAATAGCGGTAAAGTTGACGCCCTCGATCTCAACTTCAACCTCACTTCGTTGAGCGGTTCGTTCAGAGATCCAAATCTTCCAGCAGGATTTGCCCCCCACGGCATCCACGTCATCAATGATCAAGTCTACGTTGCCTACGCCATGCAGGATGGTGCCAAGCACGATGCTCAGCCTGGTGCCGGTCTGGGGCAAGTGGATATTTTCGACATGAACGGCAATTTCGTGAGCACTTTCGTCGCGGCTGGCGGCCAACTCAACGCGCCTTGGGGTGTGGTCGCAACTCCTGCTACCTTCGGAACATTTCCGAACGCGATCCTGGTGGGAAATTTTGGCGACGGAACCGTCAACGCGTTCGACACCAAGGGGAAGTTTCTTGGCCAGCTCACCGACTCTTCGAACAAGGTGCTCGTGAATCTCGGCTTGTGGGATATGGTATTCGGCGGAGGCGGCCCCTCTGGTGATCCGGGTACTCTTTATCGCACGGCTGGAGGCGGCAATCAGCCCAATTTTCCGGCCGGAGGCAGCACAACCAGTGTGTTCGCTAGCCTTGTCCCAGCGGCTGCGGTCGGAGCTCCCAATTTTCTCTGAGTCTATCGGCACAAAGCGCGACCGTCACGCCGGGTAGTTCGGCCAATCTCACCATCAATACCAACGCGGTTGGCGGATTCAACGGTCAGATTTCGCTTAGCTGCTCAGCGGCCGCGGGCCTGACTTGCGCTTTCAATCCTTCGACGATCTCTCCCGGGGTGGGTGGATCATCCATCTTGACCGTTTCTGCGACCTCGACGCCGCCGGTCAACGGCTACAGCTTGCCTGGCGTGCTGACCCTGCTGCCTGGTCTGGGGCTGTTCGGAACGCTTCTCACCACTCGCAAGCGGAAACCATGTACACGTAAGAGCATTCTGTCGATGAGCATACTTGGCTTGCTGCTTTTCGTCTCACTGTTCGCTCTCGGTTGCGGCGGTAGCAACTCAAAACAAACGACGACAACTGGGTCTCAGGGGGTAACCTTGATGGTGACCGGGACATCCGGCTCACTAAGCCATTCCACTCCGATAACCATAACCGTCAGATGAGACAACAGTCCTGAACTAGGGTGCACTCCTGTGCACTCTTGCCCAAGGCCTAAACTGCCGTCTCATTCATTTTTAATGTGGCCGATGTGCTGGAGTTTCACATCGAGACTTCCTCGGTATAGTGTGCCTCGGCTGCGTTCAATTCCTGGCCTGGCATTTATGAGACCGGTTGTGACGACCTTAGTTATCTTTCGCCAGTTTGAGAGTGCCGGTGGAATAAACCCCGACCGCCTGAGTTATAGAAGACGATGTCGATTTATTTGGAAAGGAAAACATGAGACGTTTACCAAAATACGTGGTCGGACTTTTTCTCGGCCTAAGTCTCGTTTTGTCGCCCCACCCAAGCCATGCATGGGATTCGGATCGAGTCAACGTAACAATACCATTTGACTTTGTTGTCGGGGATAAGCAACTCAAGGCTGGCGACTATGTCGTTGAACTCTTACTCGACGGCCCGGCGGGTTAAGCTCCGCAGTAAGGGTGGAGATGTTCAACAAATAGCTTTCACGGTGCCAATCACTAACCAGACTGGAAATCACGAACGCCTGCTATTTCACCATGACGGTGACCAGTATTTCCTGTCGCAGGTCTGGTTCTGGGGAGACGAAGACGGCCGTGAACTCCCCCGTGGAGTTCAAGAGAAGAGCCTTGAAAAGGGTCGGCCAGCTAGTGATGAAGTGATTGCTGGCCGATGAGGCACCTGAGCACGTCGGACAACAGTGGGTTCCCATGTTTGAAGGCTTGTTTCAACCCTCTGCATTTACTGCTCACTCTCGGGATTGCGCCATCCATGTTCAGCCCGAAGAAACTGCCAGAGTTAGGCAGAGGAATTGGAGACGGACTCCGTGGAGTCAGATTGGCAACGCAAGAACATGGAAACTCTTTGAGTCCAACGAAACTCTGAAGTGATAGGCCAGAAACCACTGTAAAGGATGCTCGATGAGCGCTTATCAAAGTACGCTGTTAGGTCGGACGGAAGTTGCCGAAGGTACAATGGCATTTCAGTTTGAAAAGCCAAAGGACTTTGTCTTCAAGGCCGGGCAGTATATTGACCTAACACTATTAGGTTCTCACGCGGCGTCGTCAAACGGACTGACTCATACCTTCTCCATCGCAAGCTCTCCGTTCGACGAAGAGCTTCTAGTCACGACCCGTATGCGAAGTACAATTTTCAAGCAGGCCTTATCCGTGTTGCCGATCGGTACTGGGGCGCGGATTGAAGGGCCAATGGGCTCGTTTAGTCTCCATAACAATACATCTAGGCTAGCCGTCTTCCTCGCCGGCGGGATCGGGATCGCGCCATTCCTCAGCATGGTCTCTCACGCTACAGCGGAGAAATGTCGCCATCCTATTATCCTTTTCTACGCGAACCGCTACTTGGAAGATGCTGCGTTCATCAATGCGCTGTGGAAGTTCGAGCGTGCAAATCCAAGGTTCCGCTTTGTTCCAACTCTCACCCGCATCGCCGACAATAACGGAGCTTGGAGAGGGAAGACTGGACACATCAGCGCGGAAATGCTTTTCACACAAATAGGAATCGTACGGGGCCCGATCTATTACATAGCTGGGCCACCAACGATGGTCGCGGCGACGCGCCGCACGCTTGCTGAGGTGGGGGTAGATGAAGACGATATTCGGACGGAAGAGTTTGCCGGCTATTGAGAATCGGAAATCCGCGGGTGCAGTGGACGACCAACGGTGTTGTATATGCCTCCCATGAAGGGCTTTCTCGGCACCGGCGCAACTTTCGGGGCAGATCTCAACCTCGTCGTGCAACTCATCATGGGAACAGCGTTGATCGCTGGGGCTCGTCTCGCGAAACACAAACGCTACAAAGCTCACGGTATCTGCCAGACGACCGTACTTCTCTTGAACCTGTTCATGATCGAACTGGTGATGTGGCCGTCTTTCCAGCAACAGGTGAAGCCAGCGCTGTCTAAGGGGCTTCATAGGTGGTATTACGAGGTGGCGATACTACACGCGCTCCTGGGGACAACGGCTGAGCTTCTGGGACTATATATCGTCATCGTAGCCGGCACGAACGTGCTTCCACAGTGGCTGCGGTTCAGACATTGGAAGTGGTGGATGCGCACAGAGCTCGTGCTTTGGGTGATTGTTCTGCTCAGTGGCATAGGAACGTACTGCGCATGGTATGTGGCGCCGTTCCAGTAGTGCCCGGTCAAGGGCGATCTTTGACACATAATCGGAGAGGCTTTCCATGTCTGACACGACTGCCTTCGGGCTGGCACAACCCACGCACTCCATGCCGCTCCTGGCCCACCTGGAGGAGCTGAGGAAACGAATCATTTGTTCAGTCGTTGCGGTGCTCGCCGGATTTCTCTCGTGCTGGTCGTTTGCTGACCGCATTTTCGGTTTGATGCAACAACCCATTATTCAGGCGCTACGTCACCATGGGCTCGGCGGCGGGTTGGTGTATTTAAACCCGACTGAGCCCTTTAATCTCTATCTCGACGTGGCGTTTGTTGCCGGACTATTTGCAGCCTCTCCATTTGTGTTCTATCAATTGTGGCGGTTTATCGCTCCGGGTCTGTATCGCGAGGAAAAGCGTTATGCTCTGCCGTTCTTACTCAGTACGGTCGGTTTGTTCATAGCTGGAGCTTTGTTTGGTTACAAGATGGTATATCCAGTGTCGCTGGACTTCTTAATCGGTTACGGCCAACGCTTCCAGCCGATGATTACGATTGGAGAATATACGAAGCTGTTTGTAACCATCACCATCGGTCTTGGGTTGATTTTCGAAATGCCAATTCTCGTGTTCTTTCTGGCTTTGATGAGGGTGATTACGGCTCGCTGGATGTGGCGGAATTTGCGGTACTCCATACTCGCCATTTTTATTATCGCGGCAATCGTCACACCCACGGCCGACATCTTAAACGTGTGCCTTTTCGCTGCTCCGATGGTTGCGCTCTACGCCATCAGCATGGCAGTGGCTTGGCTGGTCAACTCCAGGCGCGAGCGCGGAGCAGGCTCCATCTAGCCTTGCGCTGCGACTTGTCGCTGCAAAGCTCCCACAGTAAACCCAAGGGTCAAACCGACTGGCGGGGGAGGGAAGTGTCAACAAATTGTTCGTCAGGAGAATATTTCTTTGAATTGGGGAATAAGGGTCGACTAGGGGAGTTTCACAGATAGCTGGAACAAAAGCATAGGCAAAAAGGAATGGGAGATAAGCGTCTCGTGGCAGTTATGAACTCGCTCTCTGTTCCGAACCTCGCAGCGATGTTGTCAACACGCGTTTGCAAAGAGTTGACAATTAAATGACATCTTGTCTGTATCTCGTCGCTTGGTCGCTGTGTCTAACGCACAGTAATGCTGGAACAAATCATAAGAAAAGGAAGTGGAAACGCAAACCATGAAAGAAAAGAATTCTCCATCCGCGCTGGTATCCGAGACAAACTCCCCTGAAGCAAATCACTCCTCCATAGAAGAAGGTGTTCAACGTCACTGGCAGGGTGTCGTGAAGAGACGTTCATTCCTCAAGGGCCTGGGAATTGCCGGCGCCACGCTGTCAGCCGGCACTTTATTGGGGACTGAGGCCAACGCGCAAGCCGCGCGAAGCCGAGGCAAGCTATCCAAAGGCGACGCAGCCCTCTTGCGGTTTGCGGCGGCGGTGGAACTCATCGAGGCTGATCTGTGGCAGCAATACAACGAGCTGGGAGGAGTCCAAGGGGGCAATCCGGCCTACATGGCCGCGCTCAGCAACCTTGATGGCGATATGCCTCAATACATCTCTGATAACACCGACGATGAATTGAGCCACGCGGCCTTCCTGAACGCCTACTTGATGTCAAAGGGCGAAGAGCCGGTTGATTTGGGTCCGTTCCGAAACCTGCCCAGCAGTCAAGCGACCGGCGCCAAGAATAAGGGGAGGCTGACAAACCTGCTGAAGCTGAATGTTGACCTTAGTTGGTATACACGCTATCGCAGCGCAAAGAACCCTGATTTCGGGGTGAAGTTCAAAGGACCCTTCACCATTGAGAACCAGCCCGCCATTCCATTAAACGACACTGACACACCGCCCAACCAGCCTCAGCCGGTCCCTCCTGCGACGCCGCAAGAGTCCCGCATGCAAGCGATTGCAAACACAGCCGGATTTCACTTTGCGTTTATCGAGCAGGGTGGGGCGAGCCTGTATCCTACGCTGGCCTTCAAGGCAACCGATGCTGAGGTCCTGCGAATCCTGGTGAGCATTGGCGGAGTCGAGATCGACCACTTCGGGCTCTGGCATGACAAGGCGGGCAATGCCGTAAACGCGCCTTTGGCGGGGGTGATTGATCCCGCAACCGGGCTCACATTCCCCAATCTCAATGACCCTGCAACGGAGCTAACTCAGACAAACCTGATCCTGCCTGAGCCCTGCGAGTTTATCAGCAAGAGTCTGCCTCCATGCTCGGTGATTCGGCCAACGTTAACACAGAACGGGGGAGCGGTCGCCACTATCAAGGCTTTCACGGATGACCTCTTGTTCCTTAATCAAGTGCCGGCCTTCTTTGACCTGGTTAACCGGCTGGCTGTCGAGGCTGATTCGGTCCGACGCGGCTTTTAATTGTTCCCCTTGCCGTAGGCAGGCGCTGAATCTGGTTACTGGTTGCAGCGCCTGCATTTTGTGCTAAACGATTTTGAGATTCTCTAACACAACCTAAGGAGCCCCTATGCTTGAAGGACTGTTTCAACCGATGCATCTGCTGGTGATTTTCGGAATTGCGCTACTCGTGTTCGGGCCCAAAAAGCTCCCCGAGCTGGGTAAAGGAATCGGAGAGGGTATCCGGGGCTTCAAGTCAGCTATGAAACTTGAGGAAGAAAAGCCGGTCAGCACAACGACCACCGTTGCCAAAGACCAAGGCCTAGCCAAGGAGTGACTTGTGGGTTTTGGCACGGAAATCCTGTTCATGCTTATGCTCGGGCTCCTGGTACTGGGTCCAAAGCGGCTGCATACAATGCTGGGACACGTGGCGCGGGCTAAAGCTAAGTTCGAAGAGGCGAGCTGGGGTTTCAAATCTCAGCTCGCGGCGGAACTGGACGCGACGCATCAGGAGGGAGAGCCTGATGCTTCGCATGAATTGGTTGGGGACCAGTGAACCATCCTCGCATCCCGGTATCGGAACCGCGAACCCACCGGTTAGGCTCACTCAAGAGCAAAGCTTTCATGCTGCCGGTAGCAGAATCCTCCAGCGGAAATCGGCAACGTTCGATGGGCGTGCGAATATCAGTTGAGTACTTTCCAATTGTTTAGCGCCTCGTTTGACGTCGGTCTTGAGTAGACAGTCCTATCTTCCATTGCCCACGCCAGCTTTTCACACGACTGGGTCCCAGACCTGAAAACCCACAGCGGAGGCTCGAACCTGCTGACCTTTGTGGACGAGGTGCCCGAGGCGTTCCGAATAGCGATCGATCGAACGCGCCGCCGCGTCATTTGCTGAGGCTGAGGTATCGGAGATGTTTCAAGCGTCCTGATGAATTGACAAACTCTTTACAGTTCTCTGACACAAGCCGAGATTGAGGTCGGCTAGCCTGCCTTCTGCAGAGCCTCTGGGGGGCGCTGGACCTCCTCCACTGGCATGCAGGATATCGGCACTCTCGGCGGCCCGGAGAGCGCCGCATACGCGGTGAATAAGGACGGCTCGGTGATTGTGGGTACTTTGCTCACCTCGGGCTCGACCAGATCCAATCACAGCCTCGTTTGGACGCGCACAAACGGAATGCAGGATCTCAAGACAATTTTGGACGCCGCCGGGGTGCACACGGCCGACAACTGGTTTCCCTGGACGCTCTCGTCGGAGTTTCCGCGGACGGCAAGGTCATGACCGGCTACGGCCTAAACCCACGGAATACCGCGT